>Ga0070728_10006090_pt1 | contig 11555 bp, 12 predicted proteins | sample tdDd471_FD_66723 | JGI IMG/M metagenome (GOLD analysis project Ga0070728, IMG submission 66723) | Marine sediment microbial communities from the Atlantic coast under amendment with organic carbon and nitrate - tdDd47.1 | ecosystem: Environmental > Aquatic > Marine > Coastal > Sediment | place...
AGAGTCGAGAGACCGCCGGAAGCAATCACCGGGATATTGATCGACTCGGCCAGAGCCCTGGTCGCCTCGATATTCGGTCCCTGCATCATGCCGTCACGAGCGATATCAGTGTAGATAATTGCCTCGACACCAAAGCCTTCCATCTCCTTGGCCATCTCGGTCGCCTTCTTCTCGGTGACATCGGCCCAGCCGCGCACGGCCACCAGGCCACTCTTGGCGTCAATACCAACCACGATCTTCCCCGGATACTTCTTGCAGGCCTCTTCGACCAGTGCCGGATTTTCCTTGGCGACAGTGCCGAGGATCACCCGGTCGATACCAAGCTCCAGGTAGGCTTCAATGGTCTGCATATCACGGATACCGCCACCCAACTCAGAGGGGATGTCGATGGCACCAATAATTGCTTTGATCGCTGCCCGGTTTTTCGGCACCCCGGCAAACGCCCCGTCGAGATCGACAATGTGCAGCAGTTCACCACCCTGCTCCTGCCAGATGCGCGCCTGCTCCCCCGGGTTTTCGTTGTAGACGGTGTCCTTATCCATCAAGCCCTGCTCGAGCCGGACACACTTGCCTTCTTTCAAATCAATTGCGGGTAGAATAATCATTTAAACCTTCCATAGCCACAAAGACTCCAAGACACAAAGCAAAATGCAATTGTCTTTATATCTCCAGAATCTCTAGACCGTCATCTTTAACAAACAGGGAGCTCTAAACATTATGAAACCTTGGTGCCTTGGTGCCTTGGTGGCAAGTTTAAAGTCTCCCGAAGCTCTCAAAAATCTTCAGGCCGATATCCTGGCTCTTCTCCGGATGGAACTGGGTTGCCAGGAGGTTGTCTCGCCAGATTGCCGCAGTGAACTCTATGTCTCCGTAGCTGCAGTTCGCTGCGACATCGTCCGGATTGTCGGCAGCACAGTAATAGGAGTGTACGAAATAAACATAGCTCCCCTCTGCAGTGTCCTTGAAAATAGGCGCCGGTCGCTTGATCTGGATAGTATTCCAGCCCATATGGGGGACCTTGAGGCGCTCCCCGCCCTCTTCCATCCCGGCCGGGAAACGGATCACTTTGCCGGTGATCAAACCGAGGCCTTTATGGCGACCGAATTCTTCACTTTCATCAAACAGCATTTGCATGCCGACGCAGATGCCGAGCAGCGGCTTGCCCGCCTCAACGTGCTGCAGTAACGGCTCGACAAAGCCCCCTTCATGCAGGTTGGTGATGCAATCCTTGAAGGCGCCGACACCCGGTAGAACGATCTTGTCTGTCGTCAGCAGATCATCGGGGTTGTTGCTGACCCGCGCATCGAAACCAAGCTTCTCAAAAGCCTTCTCGACACTGCGCAGGTTGCCCATTTCATAATCGATGATGGTAATCATGCGTCTAAATTATCCGTATTCAGAATCAAGGATTCAGAAGAAGGGCATCACAATTCCGGATGCTGAACACTGAAGCCTGGATTCTCCTGCCAAATGTTTACTCTAACGTCCCCTTGGAAGAGAGGACTCCTTCGACCCTGGGGTCCAGCTGGGTTGCTTCATCCAGTGCCCGGGCGAACGCCTTGAAAACTGCCTCGACGATGTGGTGCAGATTGTCGCCATAGGCCAGGTTGACATGCACATTGGCGCCGGCGTGGTTACAGAACGCCGTGAAGAACTCCTCGACCAGCTCCAGTTCGAAGTTGCCGACCTGGGCTTTCGGCAGGGGTACGTTATAGACGAGAAACGGCCGGCCGGAGAAATCGAGAACCACTGCGGCCAGCGCTTCGTGCATCGGCATGCTGCCACGACCATAACGGCGCACCCCCGACTTGTTGCCAAGCGCCTGTTTGAACGCTTCACCAAGACAAATCCCGAGGTCTTCAACCGTGTGGTGGGCATCAATCTCCAGATCGCCCCTGGCGCTGACCTGCAGGTCGAAGAACCCGTGCCGGGCGATCTGGGTGAGCATATGATCGAGAAAGGGCACACCGGATTCAATCTCGTGCGTACCACGACCATCCAGGTCGAGGGTCACACTGATCTCGGTTTCCTTGGTCGTACGGCTGATCGTGGCGGTCCGTGCCATGGTCTCCTCCAGAAGGTTGATGTAGTTTATTCCTTGCTCAGCCTGATCGATACCGATTTGGCATGGGCTTCCAAGCCCTCGAGCTCGGCAATCCGGACAATGCTCTTTCCGAGCCGTTCCAGTCCTTCTTTGCTGAAGGAGATCAGGCTTGACTTCTTAACGAAGTCTTCGGTACCAAGCGGCGAGAAGAAACGTGCCGTCCCTCCGGTCGGTAGAGTATGGTTCGGCCCGGCCAGATAATCACCGGCGGCCTCCGGTGTGTTATGGCCGAGGAAAATCGCGCCGGCATGTCGGATTTGCGGCAAGAGTTCGAAAGGCTCGGCAACGGCCAGCTCGAGATGTTCAGGAGCAATCCGGTTGCTGAACGCTGCCGCTTCGGCAAGGTCACGGGCAACGATAACTGCCCCGTAGTTGTCTATCGACTGGCGGGCGATGGCAACGCGTGACAGCAATGCAAGCTGGCTTTCAAGTTCATCAACCACCCGGCGACCAAAGGCTTCGTCGGTGGTGATCAGGATTGAGGCGGCCAGCTCATCGTGCTCGGCCTGGGACAGCAGGTCGGCGGCGATGTGTGCAGGTTCACCGCTGCCGTCGTTGATCACCAGAATTTCACTCGGGCCGGCGATCATATCGATATCAACTGTGCCAAAGACCAGGCGTTTGGCTGTGGCAACATAAATATTGCCGGGCCCGGTAATCTTGTCGACCTTTGGTACGCTTGCCGTGCCGTAAGCAAGGGCCGCAACCGCCTGGGCGCCACCGATCTTGAAAATCCGGTCGACACCGGCGATATGGGCTGCTGCCAAAACGTATGGGTTGACCACGCCATCAGGCATTGGCACAACCATGATGATTTCGCCGACCCCAGCCACCTTGGCCGGCACGGCATTCATCAGCACTGAAGAAGGGTATGCCGCCTTGCCACCGGGCACGTAAATACCGACCCGATCCAGGGGCGTAACCATCTGGCCAAGCTGAATATCTGGCTCATCGTCTGTCAGCCAGGTTTCTTCCTTCTGTCTGCGATGAAAGTCAGCGATCCGGTCGGCAGCCAGTTGCAGCGTCACCAGGGTATCCTGATCCACTGCGGCCAGCGCCTGTTCAATTTCAGTCGCGGAAACCTCAAGGGTCGTGGCGTCAAGCTTGAGGCGATCGAAGCGTTCCGTATATTCGCAAAGGGCCGCGTCGCCACGCTTGCGGACATTGGCCAGAATCTCCTCGACCGTCTGCAATATCCCGGCGGGAGTCGTCTCGCCACGCTCGCTGATCGTGCGAAAGGCCTCTTCAAAGCCGGCGTCTGAAAATTGCAGAAAACGAATCATGATCTCTCCTTCTGAGTCCGCTCCTAACCTGAAATCCGCGGGCCATCCTCGATGACCTTCTCCAGCTCTTCAATCAATCGGGAGATGCGGCGGTGCTTGGTCTTGAGGCTGGCACGGTTGACGATCAGTCGACTGGTCACCTCGGCAATCGTCTCCACTTCGACCAGGCCATTTTCGCGCATGGTCCCACCGGTCGAGACCAGGTCGACGATCCGCTCGGCCAGACCGACCAGGGGCGAAAGCTCAATCGATCCGTACAGCTTGATAACTTCTACCTGGACGCCTTTGGCGGCGAAGAATTTTTCCGTGACATTCGGATACTTGGTGGCCACCCGGATATTCGACCAGCCGGCCGGGTCATCATCCTGACATAGCTCTTTCGGCTCTGCGACGACCAGGCGACAGTAACCAAACTGCAGATCGAGCGGCTCATAGAGGTCCCGGTCCTGCTCCAGAAGGGTATCCTTGCCGACCACACCGATGTCGGCGCAGCCATGTTCCACATAGGTCGGCACATCCTGGGCGCGAACCGCCATAAACCGCAGCTTGTCATCATGGTTTTCGAAAACCAGCTTGCGACCGGGATCATCCATCTCCGAACAGGTGATGCCGATCCTGGCGAACAGGTCCATGGAGTCCTGCATGATGCGGCCCTTGGGCAGGGCGAAGGTCAGATAGTCACTCATTATAAGTCCGTGGCTGGAGGCTGAGGGCTAGGGGCTTACCAAGCTGTCGGATAATTCGGCAGTTTAACCAGTCCCCTGTCCCCAGTCACTAAGTTTTTATGCCGGGACACGTTCGATATCCGCGCCCAGGCCGCGGAATTTCTCTTCGAGCCTCTCGTAGCCGCGATCCAGGTGATAAATACGACTGATTTCGGTGGTGTTGTCCGCCGCCAGTCCGGCAAGGACCAGGCAGGCACTGGCGCGCAGGTCGGTCGCCATCACCGGGGCACCCAGCAGCCCATTGACGCCCTTTACGGTTGCCGTGTGACCTTCGATCGAGATATCGGCACCCATCCTCTGCAACTCACAGACATGCATGAAACGGTTCTCGAACACGGCCTCGGTAATCATGCTGGTGCCGTTGGCGAGGGTCATCATAGCCATAAACTGGGCCTGCATGTCAGTCGGGAAGCCCGGATGCGGTTGGGTCTTGATGTTCACCGACCGGAGCTCTTTCGGGCCCTGGACCCAGAGGACATCCTCACCCTCCTCGATTGTCGCACCGGCTTCCTCGAGTTTGCTCAGCAACGCCTCCAGGTGGTCCGGTCGAGCGCCCCTGACCCCGATCCGGCCACCGGTCATGGCCGCAGCAAGAAGGAAAGTTCCCGCCTCGATCCGGTCCGGCATGACCCGGTAATCCATCGGTTTCAGCTCGTCGACGCCCTCTATAGTAATCGTGTCGGCCCCGGCTCCTTCGATCTTCGCCCCCATGCCCAGCAGGGCGTTAGCCAGGTCGACAATCTCCGGTTCCCTGGCGGCGTTCTCCAGAACTGTCGTACCCTTGGCCAGGGACGCGGCCATCATCAGGTTTTCCGTCCCGCCAACCGTCGGCACATCAAAATGAATCCGGGCCCCTTTAAGCTGCGTCGCATTCGCCTCGACGTAACCGTGATCGAGACGGATCTCCGCACCCATTGCTTCCAGCCCTTTCAGGTGCAGATTGATCGGCCGGGCTCCGATGGCACACCCTCCGGGGAGGCTGACGCGGGCACGACCGTAACGGGCCAGCAGCGGGCCGAGCACCAGGACCGATGCACGCATGGTCCGCACCAGGTCATAGGGTGCCTCCATGCTATTGATCTGTCCGGTTGAGATCTTCAGGGTGCCGTTGATGCTGTCTACTTCAGCCCCGAGTTCAGCCAGCAGTCGCTCTGCCGTGGTGATGTCGCGAAGCCGCGGCAAATTTCCGATCCGGTGCGGTCCCGGGGCCAGCAGCGTAGCAAAGAGCAGCGGCAGGGCAGCATTCTTGGCACCACTGATCACGACTTCACCTTCGAGCCGGCGACCACCATGTATAATCAATTTATCCAATGTATTACCCTCTTCAATTAATTTCTTACAGCCTGACTTGACCCATCACTACCCTCGGAATCCCGGCATAATCATCGCGCTGTTCCACATCTGTCAGGCTCGCGGCCCTGAACAGCGTGTTGACAACTGCCGCCTGGCCAATCCCTACTTCTACCAGCAGCCATCCTCCCGGCAGAAGAACCTGTACGGCCTGTACGGCGATCCGACGGTAAGCCTCCAGCCCGTCATCACCACCATCGAGAGCCAAGCGCGGTTCATGATCGCGAACCTCGGGCATCAACTGCTCCCAGTCCCGGGACAGGATATAGGGAGGATTGCTGACGATCATGTCAAATGGCCCTGGCGGTAAACTGTTCAGATCACCAGTCAGACATGTGATACGTTCCATAACTCCATTCCGCCGGGCGTTGCTACGGGCAACTTCGAGTGCCTCCTCGCTACAATCGAGGGCCGTCACCCGGAGCTCAGGCTGGTCGTGGGCCAAAGCAACGGCGATCGCACCGCTGCCAGTTCCGATATCCAGAACACTGGAGCACCCATCGATTTTTTTCAAGGCTTCCTCAACCAGCACTTCAGTGTCGGCCCGCGGAATCAGGACCGAGGGATTAACAGAGAATGGCAGAGACCAGAACTCTGTCTCACCCAAGATATACTGGAGTGGTTCACGATCGGCACGGCGACGCACCTTCTCCCGGTAGCGGGTCAATTCGTCGGCAATGAGCAGGCGTTCGAAATTCACATACAGGGCAACCCGGTCCATCTCCAGCGTTGCTGACAGCAGCAGTTCAGCGTCCAGACGGGGCGATTCGATCCCCTTGTCCCGGAAATAATCTGCCGTCCATTGCAGGAGCTTAAGAATCGTCCAGCGCTCGGTCACGCTAGTTATCCTGCCCGGCCATCAGTTCGGCCTGGTAGTGGGTCGTCAAGGTCTCGATCACTTCGTCCAGATCCCCCTGCATGATTGCTTCGAGTTTGTAAAGCGTCAGTCCGACCCGGTGGTCCGTACAGCGTCCCTGCGGGAAATTATAGGTCCTGATACGTTCCGAGCGGTCGCCGCTGCCGACCTGGCTTTTGCGGTCGGCGGCCATTTTTGCCTGCTGTTCTGCCTGCATGGCATCAAGCAGGCGTGACTGCAGGACCTTCATCGCTTTAGCCTTGTTCTTGTGCTGCGATTTTTCATCCTGACAGGAGACCACGACACCGGTAGGGAGGTGGGTAATACGTATGGCCGATTCGGTCTTGTTGACATGCTGGCCACCGGCACCGGAAGCCCGGAAAAGGTCGATACGCAGATCCTTCGGGTCGATGTCAATCTCGACATCTTCAGCCTCGGGCAACACGGCGACCGTACAAGCCGAGGTATGGATCCGTCCCTGGGCTTCGGTCTCCGGCACACGCTGCACGCGATGCGTGCCGCTTTCGTACTTGAACCGTGAATAGGCACCATTGCCGGTAATCATGGCGATGACTTCCTTGAAGCCTCCCGCTTCTGACTCAGCGCTACTGAGAAGTTCGACCTTCCAGCCCTGGTTTTCCGCGTAACGGGTGTACATACGAAACAGGTCACCGGCAAACAGTGCAGCTTCGTCGCCGCCGGTCCCCGCGCGCACTTCCAGGATGACATTGCGTGAGTCGTTTGGATCCGTTGGCAGAAGCATAAGCTTGAGCTGAGCCTCTAGAGCGTTTTTTTCAGCTTCCAGGTCGGCGACTTCAGCGCCGGCCATATCGCGCACTTCCGGGTCCGGGTCCTTGAGCAGGTCATGGCTACCAGAGAGTTCTTCACGAACCTGGCAATACCGGTTGTAATTGCTGACGACGTCGACCAGCTCGGAGTGCTCCTTGGTCAGGGCACGATAGCGGTTCTGGTCGTTGACCACTGTCGGGTCGGACAACAAACCTTCTACTTCGCGGAACCGATCGACAACTTCTTCGAGTTTATTCAGCATGGCGAATTATACATTCTTCTGCACGGGTTAAAGTTTAGCGTACTCTTCACGAACTTCCCTGATTGCCCCACAGGTCATAGGGCCCTCCGGACAGGGCGCATTCAGGCAACCTGGCCCGGCTCTGGTAAAGAGTCTGGGCGCTGCCCGCCTGGTCAGACGCAGCATCTCACTGGCCATGGCCTGGATCTCCCACTGTGAACGGTGACAACAGCGCAGCTCGAAAAAGTGGTGCAGCTCCCTGGCATTCATTGTCATCACGAGCTTCGTGGACGCTGCGTTGGGCAAGACGAATCTCGCGTCTTCGGCAGGTACGCCGGCACTCAACAGGTCACTGTAGAACTCATGGGTCTCTTGCATATGGGCGTCAAAACGCGCCAACAGTTCCGGGCGCTCACTGATGGTCGCCGGGGTGACAACGGAGAATGGCTGGTCATGCGAAACATAACGCTGACTCTGCTGGGAAAAAGACGCAATCCGATGGCGCACCAGCTGATGAGAGCAGGAGCGGCTAACACCCTCGATGCCGAAAGTAAACGATGCATGCTCCAGAACCGAAAAATGGCCGAGTTCCATAATCTTGCCCAACAACTTGTCGGCCTGCTCCGGCGTCTGGCCAAACAGCTCGGCAATCGACGCATCGGAATAACAGAGTCGCGCAGCTGCAGCCACAACCTGTTCAGGGTCTGGAGTGTGGGTGAGAAGTTGGACGAGCATGGCCTTCGTTTCCAAATTGGACCGCGCCGTCCGGGGAACCGGGCCGTGTCCCGGAACGGGACGCGGGAGATTTTTCAAGGTATGGTCACCGGGGAACCGGCATCAAAAAAGGGGCGGCCCAGCAGGGCCGCCCCCGGGGCTCTAATCTTTCTTTTCGTACCTCTTGCGGAAACGCTCGATCCGACCGGCGGTATCCATCAGCTTCTGCTTGCCGGTATAAAACGGATGACAGGCAGAACAGATTTCTGTGCTGATATCGCCTGCTTTGGTCGATTTGGTCTCAAAGCTGTTACCACAGTGACAGGTGACCGTGGCGGCATCGTACTTTGGATGGATTCCTTCTTTCATTATTCAACTCCTGTTGACCTGGCTATGTACAGGTCGCGGATTTAGTCTGCCCTAAGGCTTAAAAGAGTGTTTAAGTACCACCATTTAAAAGCAATTGCAACCTTTTAACGATTCATGCTGTCGAGGAATTCCTGGTTGGTTTTCGCGTCGCCGAGCTTATCGAGCAGGAACTCCATGCTGTCGACCACGTTCATCGACGAAAGCACCTTGCGCAACAGCCAGATGCGTTGCAGGCTGGTCTCATCGATAAGCAGCTCTTCACGGCGGGTCCCTGACTTGTTGATGTCGATTGCCGGGAAGGTCCGCTTGTCAACCAGTTTGCGATCGAGCACCAGTTCCATGTTGCCAGTACCCTTGAATTCCTCGAAAATCACTTCATCCATTTTGCTGCCGGTATCGATCAGGGCTGTCGCGATAATTGTCAGGCTGCCACCCTCCTCGATATTGCGCGCCGCACCGAAGAACCGTTTCGGTTTGTGCAGGGCATTGGAATCGACACCACCGGAGAGAATCTTGCCAGAAGGCGGCACCACGGTATTGTAGGCGCGGGCCAGGCGGGTAATGGAGTCAAGCAGGATAACCACGTCGCGCTTGTGTTCAACCAGGCGCTTGGCTTTCTCGATGACCATCTCGGCGACCTGGACGTGGCGCGTGGCCGGCTCGTCGAAAGTCGAGGAGATGACTTCGCCATTGACTGTCCGCTGCATGTCGGTCACCTCTTCAGGGCGTTCGTCGATCAGCAGCACGATCAGGTAGATTTCGGGATGGTTGGCGGTAATCGAGTTGGCGATATTCTGCAGCAGGATCGTCTTGCCGGTCCGCGGCGGAGCGACGATCAGGGCGCGCTGTCCCTTGCCGACCGGAGCAGCCAGGTCGATGACACGCGTCGACAGGTTCTTCGGGTCGCTCTCGAGGATCAGTCGCTCATCTGGGTAGAGCGGTGTCAGGTTATCGAACAGAGTCTTGTCCCGCGCCACAGCCGGGCTTTCGAAGTTGACCTCGGCGACCTTGAGCAGGGCGAAATAGCGTTCCCCTTCTTTCGGTGGCCTGATCTGGCCTGAAACGGTATCACCGGTCTTCAGGTTGAAACGCCGGATCTGTGAGGGAGAGACATAGATATCATCGGGCCCGGGCAGGTAGTTGGCGTCAGGTGCCCGCAAAAAACCAAAACCATCCGGCAGGATTTCGAGGACCCCTTCACCAAAAATTGCGCCGTTCTTGGCGGATGTCGTGTTGAGAATGGCGAAGATCAGGTCTTGCTTGCGCATTCCCGATGCCCCCTCGACGCCAAGTTCCTTGGCAATCGTCGAAAGGTCGGTAATCTTCTTTTCTTTCAACTCCTTCAGATTCATCTGTTCTCCTTGCAGTTCAACCGATTCATTGGTCATGGGCATCACACCTTGAGTACGCTATCACCATGGGTACTCCATAAATTCATTTATGAATTCAGGGCTTTTTCTCCGAATAACGGCTATGTGAATTGATATTTTTTGGGCAGGTTTATTTTGCGAGGCAGACATAAATGCCTTCGCGCGTTAATTCCTGAATGTCAAAAGATCTTAGGGTCAGTCCGTACTAGTCAATTGGATACTATCTGAAAGGAAAAATTAGTATGTTCAGGTCACTCAGGCAGGTACTGCTCGCTTTCAATGAAACCTATTTACCGGCTTTTCACCCCCCTGTCAATGGGGTTATTGCATTTTTCCGCAATTAAACCGGGAAATCATCGAACATCAGGCCCTGATCTCCTGCCGGGATGCGCTGCCGGTCAATGTTCTGACAGGCCCATTCGAGAATCTCATGCGGTGGTGATTCGTCGATCTTTTCCGGCACGATCTGGCCGAGGAGTCCTAATGCTCGCACTATCAGGGCGGAGGTATTAACCGTCGGCTCAAAACCGACCGCACCATGGCGCTTACTGACCTTTTTGCCTCTTCGGTCTGTCAACAGCGGCAGATGAATGTACTCGGGGACCGGGTTTCCCAGACAGGCATGGAGAAAAATCTGTCTCGGCGTAGACGAAAGCAGGTCAGCCCCGCGCACGACCTGATTGACGCCACTGGCAGCATCATCAACCACGACGGCCAGTTGATAGGCAAACATCCCGTCCGCACGATGCAGGACGAAATCACCGACAGCTTCAGAGAGGACCTGCTGCATGGCGCCAAACACCCCATCGGTGAAGCAAACCTGTTGCTCCGGTACGATGATGCGCAGAGCGCGCGGCTTGCGACCGGCAGGAAGTCCCGAACGGCAGGTACCAGGATAGAGGGGGCCTTCCTCGCCCGGATGAGGAGCGCTTGCAAGAATTTCCTTACGCGAACAGGCACAGTCAAAGATCAGCCCCTTGTCGCGCAGCATTTCGACCGCAGCCTGGTATGCCTCCCCACGCCGGCTCTGCCAGATGATCTCACCATCCCAGTGCAGACCGAGGCTCTCCAAAGCAAACAGGATTTCATCCGCAGCACCGGGCACAACCCTGGGAGGATCCAGGTCTTCCATGCGCAGCAGCCAACGGCCGCCGGCTTGCCGGGCCAGGCAATAGCTGCCGACCGCGGCGATAAGAGAGCCGAAATGCAAAGGCCCGGTAGGGCTCGGGGCGAAACGACCAACCACCTGTTCTACAGACATGCAGAAAACTACTCCTTTCATGGAAGCCGAATCAATCCGTGCATCGTGCATAATGCCCTCAGCCGAAAGATGCTGTCAATCTGCAGGATGAACTTCGCTCACATGATGGGGCGATCCTGGCTCTGCAGAGGATTAATGATTGACATAAACAGCCAAAACCATTACTTTATTACAAAAATTGTCAAGAATCCCGGCAAAGGAATTTCACTTGATTATCACCCGCGCAACAGAATACGCTATCCGTGCCATTCTCTTCATGTCCCGCCAACCGGCCGGTGAGATCGTCTACAAAAAAGATATTTGCAAGGCGCAGGAGATTACCCCGGCATTTCTGACCAAGATTCTGCAGCCGCTGATCAAGGACGGGATTGTCGGCTCGCAGCGTGGTGTCGGTGGAGGTTTTTACCTGGCCAAGGAACCGGCGGAGATCACCTTACTGGACATCATCAAATCCCAGGAAGGACCGGTCTATCTCAACCAGAGATAGACCGGT
>Ga0070728_10006091_pt1 | contig 11554 bp, 7 predicted proteins | sample tdDd471_FD_66723 | JGI IMG/M metagenome (GOLD analysis project Ga0070728, IMG submission 66723) | Marine sediment microbial communities from the Atlantic coast under amendment with organic carbon and nitrate - tdDd47.1 | ecosystem: Environmental > Aquatic > Marine > Coastal > Sediment | place...
AGGTCCATCACCTTGATGCCGTGATCCGGTGTAATGAGGACGTTCTCCGGCTGCAGGTCGCGGTGCACCGCGCCGGCGTCGTGGATGGCGATCAGGGCGAGCGCAATCTCGCGTCCGATGTGCCGACAAAGTTCCTCCGGCACCGTATCCAACTCGTCCAGAAGGCCACGCAGGGTCTGTCCCTCCACGAACTCCATGACGAGGTAGTGCGCCGTGACGCCGTTCAGCACGGTGTTGCCTGCATCGAGTGTGCGAACAACGTTGTCGTGCTGAATCTGGAGGCCGATCTCCGCCTCGCGACGGAATCGATCAAACAGTCCTGCGTCCGAGAGCAGGTGCGGATGGACGATCTTCAGGGCGACGTTCCGACCGGCGCACGTTTCCGCATCCGAATCGGCCTCGGCAAGGTAGACCGTCCCCATGCCTCCCGCGCCGAGTTCCGAGAGAACGCGATACGGGCCGATCCGGGCCCCTAGGAGATCTCCAAGCGCGTCACCACCCATTCCAGCCACGCATTCTAGCGACCGAACCGATGACTAGGACAGGCCGATACGAGCCGAATCCCCAAAAAAAGAAGCGCAATGCAGTTCCGTGTTCATCCATTCCGCCGGGCGAGACCGTGAACCGGGTCGGTCGGGCTGGGACTCGCGCGGAGATTAACAACAGACAAACGGGTGAGCACATTGCGGGTAGACCTGCGGTTGCGCCTTCCTACCGCTCGCGGCCGCGAGTTGAGTTCGTCTAGCCAGTGGCGTCCGTGCCGAGCAGCGCCGCGACGCGCTTGCGATCGGTCAGCACGACGAGATTCAGCAGCAGCATGACGGCAGCCATGGCGTTGCCTTCCGGCAGCATCGTGATGTGAAACGCGAGGATGCCGATGCTCACCGGAAACTGGAGAACAGCTCCCGCGAAGCGCAACCGCGGAACCAGGAGCAAGATGCCGATGAGCACGTGACTGGCGGCGATCGGCATCATCAGTCCGCCGTCGCGGATCGCCTGAAGCAGGTTCGTGCCGGATGTCTCACTCGGCGGAGGCGGGATCTCGAAGAGTTGTACGAAGTAGTTTCCGCCAAAGATGATGAGGGGGAGCGCCAACAGCACGGCGCAGAACAATCTCGCTTTGGCCATGGCCGACAGGATACTTAGACCGACGAATCACTTCCGCCAGTCCCCGTTGCTACCTCTCGTCAAGGCAACGGAGGCGGCGCGCATACCGCATCCTCTGTGCACGCGCGCTGCTCGCGACCCGAGCCAAAGTCGCCGACCTTCCGGAGCCGGAGGTGCGGAGGTGGGCGTGCTCCGTTGCGCAGGCCCCCGCGCGGTCGAGACTAGCCGCCCGGCTTTGCGCCGGCGGCGGGCTGCGCGTTGTCCATCGGGACCAGCACCAGCTTGTCGCCGTCGATCCGATAGAAGTTGTGCACGACCTGGAAGGCGCCGGTCTCGGTGCTGTAGCGGGTCGCCGGAACGCTCACGAGTTTGGTCCCACTGACCTCCACCGCTTCCGGGGTGTACTCGCTCTGCAGTTCCCAGATCGCGCTCAAGCCGTCCGCGCTCCACTCTTTGGCGAGCAGCTTCAGCCCTTCGTCGGTGGACTCGTAGATCCAGTGGCCACTCTCGGCCTCGACGACGAGGTACTTGCCGTCGACGAGCCCGTCCGGAGTCTCCGCCGCGGCGGGCTGTAACAGGTAAAGGAGCGCCGCGCCGACAATCAAGCCAGCCACGAGGGCGATAATACTGCTCTTATTCATGACGCTTTGCGCTCCTTGCTCCAAGTTCAAACGAGCGGGGGATCATTGCAAAACGCACGGCTCAAGCACAACTCCCAGTTCGCGAATCCGCGCCTGCTCGTTCACGCGCGTCCAGTTCTGTCGACGTTTTTTGCACAGATATTTCGGCGTGACGACTTGGGGCAGAATTCGTAGTCTTTCGTTCGGGGTAGTCGGCAAAGTACGGACGGAATTTGGATTCCGGTTCGTTGCAGTTTGCGAAGTCCACCCTTGAGGGATTCCATGATTTCGCAATTCCGCCGCAAGGCCGCCATTGTCTACTTGATCGCCGCGGTACTCGTTACGAGTCCCGGCGCCTTCGCCGGGCCGGACGGACCTTCCGAAACGGACGTCGTGTACGAGACGATTACGATCGATCTGGGCTTTATCTCTATTCCCATCCAGGTTCTCGTCAGTGGGTCTGCATCGTTCAAGGGAAACCAATCCAACGGCGTATTGAGCGGCGTCGATTTCACTACACCTCCGATCACGACCGTGTGGGTCAGTGACCTGACAACGAACATCACACCGGTCACCGGTACCTCCGGCGTTCGCTTGCACCACACCGCCGGAAACGGCGCGAATGGAAGCTCCGGGTTGTTCGAGGATAGCGACGATCCCGGCGACCCCGGCGGAGTGGGCCTGGATCTCGAGGTTCGAACCTTTGACCCGAATGGGTTCGTTGTGTCGACCAACGGGGTGCAAGCCAGTGGGGTCTCGGTCATCAGCCAAGGTGGTCGAGGTGGGAATGGCGAAGACAACGACGGTGTTTTCTCCAACACGGGCGGTCGCGGCGGCAGCGGTGGCGCGGGCGGCGACGTGTCTGTTGAAAACGGATTCGCGATCGGCGCGCGCGGCAACTCCTCGCACGGGATCCTCGCGGTGAGTGCGGCCGGCAATGGAGGAACCGGTGGCGATGGTTCCGGATTCGTAGGGAGCGGAGGGGCCGGCGGAGCCGGCGGTGTCGGCGGAGCGGTGACCGTCTCGTCGTCCAACACCGTTCAGACCGACGGCGCCCAAGCGCACGGCATCCTCGCATCCAGTCGAGGTGGCGCGGGCGGCAACGGCGGCTCGGGGTCGGGGTTTTTCACCGATCGGGGAGCTGGGGCCGGCAGTGGAGGGGGAGGCGCTGTCGACGTCTCCGCGTCGGGACTGGTCCTTGCAAGCGGCACGGACTCCCACGGCATCTTCGCGCAGAGCATTGGCGGTTTCGCCGGGAGTGCCGGAGGCGCGTCTGGGTTGGTCAATTACGGAGCCAACGCCGGCAGCGCGGGTGACGGCGGCGCCGTCACGGTCGAAACCTCCGGAACCGTTTTCACTTCGCAGTCGAGATCGCACGGCATATTTGGTCAAAGCGTCGGCGGTGGCGGTGGCAGTGCCGGGACCGGGGCGGGGCTCCTCAATCTGGGTGGTAGCGCCTCCAGCGGCGGCGACGGCGGCGCGGTGGCAGTGACCAACGACGGATTCATGTACACCGCGGGCGCCTCGTCTCGGGGAGTCTTCGCGCAGAGCGTCGGCGGTGGCGGAGGCGACGGAAGCAGCACCACCACACTCGTGGACCTCGGCGGCACGTCGGCGTCGGGCGGGAACGGCGGAAGCGTCACGGTCTCCAACAGCGGCAGCGGATCCATTTTCACGCAGGCAGTCAATTCGGACGCCATCTTCGCGCAGAGCGTGGGCGGCGGAGGCGGAAGCGCCGGCGATTCGGCGACTGCACTCTCCCTCGGCGGCTCTCACTCGGGAGCGGGAGGCGGAGGCTCGGGCACCGTCACGGTCGCCAATGACGGCGTCGTGTCAACCAGCGGGGATCGCTCGCGAGGGATCTTCGCGCAGAGCGTCGGCGGTGGCGGCGGAGACGGCGGAGACTCGTTTTTGGGGCTCTCCTTGGGTGGCAAGGCGGGTGGTGGCGGAGACGGTGCTGCGGTCATGGTGAACAACAACGGCACCGTCCAGACCGCGGGCTCCGATTCGCAAGCCATCTTCGCGCAGAGCGTGGGCGGCGGCGGCGGCAACGCCGGATCGAGTGTCGGCCGGATGTCCGTCGGCGCAAGCGGCGGTGCCGGTGGCGACGGTGCTGCGGTGACGGTCGAGAATCGCGGCGACGTCTCGACGTTCAAGTCCGATTCAACCGCGATCTTCGCGCAGAGCGTGGGTGGCGGCGGCGGCAAAGGTGGCGGTAGCGTCGGCGTGAACGCGTTTGCCGGCCTCGCCGTCGGCGGCTCCGGTGGCGGTGGGGGTGATGGGGCCGAGGTACTCGTCGGTCATCGGGCCGGCAGCATCTCCACGTCGGGCGACCGATCGCACGGCATCTTCGCGCAGAGCGTCGGCGGCGGCGGCGGCACCGGCGGCCAGGCGGTCGCGCTTTCCGCCGGGATCCACGGCTCCGTCAGCGTCGCCGCCGGTGGAGCTGGAGGGGACGGCGGCTCGGCGAGCTCCGTTGAAGTCCAGTCGGCTGCCAGCATCACCACGCGCGGCGCAGACTCGCACGGCATCCAGGCGCAGAGCGTGGGTGGCGGCGGCGGAAATGCCGGCTTCGCGGTTTCCGCGGCTGCCTCGACCGGACTGGGCGCGTCCGCCGCACTCGGCGGAGCCGGCGGCAAGGGCGGTGGTGGACAACAGGTCATCGTCAGCAGCCACGGCGCGATCGAAACCCAGAAGGACCGCTCCATCGGGATCTTCGCGCAGAGCGTGGGCGGCGGCGGCGGCAACGGCGGTTTCTCGATTGCCGTGGCCGGCGGCGCGGTCGCCGGTGGCTCGCTGAGCATGGGAGGATCCGGCGGCGATGGCGGCAGCGCGAGCCAAGTTCAGGTGACGACATCCGGCGACATCACGACCGGCGGCGCAACGGCTCACGGCGTCTTGGCGCAGAGCGTGGGCGGCGGCGGCGGCAACGGCGGCTTCAGCATCGCGGCGGCAGGTGGCAGGTCCGCTGCGGTCGCGCTCAGCCTCGGTGGTTCGGGTGGCGGCGGTGGCGACGGCAGCGCGGTGGACCTGACCTTGTTGGCGGGGCAGGTCAAGACCGTGGGCTCCGGCGCCGTCGGCGCGTTCGCGCAGAGCGTGGGTGGTGGCGGCGGCTCCGGCGGTTTCAGCATCAGCGGCAGCGGCGCCCAGAACGGGGCGGCCTCGATCAGCTTGGGCGGTTCCGGCGGTGACGGCGGCAACGGCTACACGGTCAACCCGGACGGCACGCAGTCGGTCGTCAAGGTCGCGAACGCCGCATCGATCGTCACGGAGGGCGAGTTCGCCCACGGACTTCAGGCGCAGAGTATCGGCGGCGGCGGCGGTAACGGCGGCTTGAGCGTGAGCGGCACGCTGGGAGTAGGCGCAGGTTCCAAGAACCTCTCCGTCAGCATCGGCGGCAGCGGCGGTGCCGGTGGGCATGGCGGCATCGTCGACGTCATGAACCAGGGCGACATTACGACCAAGACGCTCGAGCAGGGCGGCACCGGCATCCTCGCGCAGAGCATCGGCGGCGGAGGCGGAAACGGTGGAGCCAGCTTCGCCGGGGCGTTTGCCGGAAACGACGCGAAGTCCGTGTCCATCGCCGTGGGCGGCGGCGGCGGTGTTGGCGGCAAGGGCCAAGCGGTCACGGTTGCGGCTGCACGGAACCCCACTTCGGGGGCCGGAGACATCGAGACTTTCGGCGTGAAGGCTCATGGCATCCACGCGCAGAGCATCGGCGGCGGTGGTGGCAATGGTGGGTTGTCCGTGGCCCTCGCTGCGGGGCAGGCCTCCGTAGAGGGCAGTAACCACAACATTGCCGCGTCCGTCGGTGGTGCCGGTGGGAGCGGGAACACGGGCGGTGCGGTGAGGGTCACCACATCGGTCGATATCACCACGCACGGTGCCAACTCGCACGGCGTCCTTGCCCAGAGCGTCGGCGGCGGTGGCGGCGACGGTGGATCGAGTTGGGCGGTAACCCTCACGCGCAAGCAGAGCGCTCCGACGGATCCGAACGCCCCGCCCGTTTCGAAACTGACCAAGGCCAAGAAGGCGGTCGTCAAGAAGGCGGTCGGTGGAGCGCGCAGACTCGTAACGATCCGCGACCAACAGTCTGGCGCTTTTAGCGGAGACGGTGGGTCGGGCAACGTCGGTGGATCCGTGGAAGTGAGGAACATCCGTGACGCATCCTCGCTGACCGACGGCACGATCGAGACGTTCGGCAACGGATCGAGCGGGATCTTTGCGCAAAGTGTCGGTGGTGGTGGTGGGACTGCGGGCAGCGCGCGCGCACTGAAGTTCAAGGCCGATGGTGGGGGCGCCGTATCGATCCTCAACCAGCTGTTGCTGGACGGCGAGACCGTCTCGAACCCGGTGACGACTTCCCGGTACGAAGTCGGCGGCGCCGGCGGATCGGGCGGGCATGGCGGCAACGTGAACGTCGTCAATACCGGGCGCATCATCACGCACGGGGCCGAGTCTCAAGCAATCTTCGCGCAGAGCGTGGGCGGTGGCGGCGGCGTGGCCGGCGACACGGCGCACGGCATCCTCGATGTTTCCGAACTCGTCGCTGGCCTGACGGATCAGGCCACTGCGCTCGTTACGCCCGGGCCGCTGGACCGCCTCGACATCGACAACGGCGGCTTCGGCAGCAACGGCAACGGTGGATTTGTAGGCGTTGACAACAAGGGCGATCTGACGACGGCCGGAGATGGGTCGGTCGGCATCTTCGCGCAGAGCGTGGGAGGCGGCGGCGGCGTCGCCGGCAGCGGCGAGCAGGGCGCGACCGGATCGGTCAGCGTCGGCGGCACTGCGGGGGCATCCGGAGACGGAGGCTACGTTCAGGTCCTGCACGACGGAGCGATTGACACTTCCGGCAAGGCGGCGCACGGCATCTTCGCGCAAAGCGTAGGTGGCGGCGGCGGCTTGGCGGGCAACATCGATGGCGGAATCGCCTTCGCGGGGGCGCTGCCGCCCGGAGCGCATGGCGGTGGCAGCGGAACCGGTGGTGTCGTCGAAGTGGACAGCAAGGGCACGATTCACACTCGGGGATCGGGAGCCATCGGCATCTTCGCGCAGAGCGTGGGCGGCGGTGGTGGAGTCGCCGGTGACCTCAACAGTGGTTTCGGGACGGCCGGGACCGCCGGTGGCGCAGGCTGGGGCAATGCTGTCTTCGTCAAGCACGTCGGCGACATCACGACTGAGGGCGACGGCGCGATCGGCATCTTCGCGCAGTCTGCGGGCGGCACGGGCGGCTGGTTCGTCGACGTGACCTTGGATGGCAATCTCTCGGTACTGGGCGCCAACGCGTCCGGGATCCTGGTTCAGAGTACGGGCGGTCAGCGCTCGAACATGAGCGTGCTCATCGAGGACGGCGCGGCCGTCTCAGGCGGATCCGGCGGGGGCGCGGGTGTGTTCATGATTGATGGCTTCAACAACACGCTCACCAACAAGGGAAGTCTCTCGGCTCTGAGCGGCTACGCAATCTTCGCGGGCATCGGAAACGAGACCGTGCTCAACCATGGACTGATCCAAGGCAATGTGAACCTCGGTGATGGCCTCAACGAGTTCCAGAATCTGGGCGGCTCGGTTTTCGAGACTGGCGATTTCGCGCTCCTCGGCGGCGGCGACCTGCTGAACGACGGGCTGCTCTCGCTCGGCGGAGCCGGGATGGCTCAGACGACCTTGCTTGGCGGCGACCTGCTCCAGGGCCCGACCGGCGTGCTGGACTTCGAGTTCGGCGGGTTCGGCCTGGGAGACTCGGACTTCCTGGACATCTGGGGCTCAGCCACGCTCCTGGAGGGCGGCATCAGTCTCTCGTTCCTCGACGGCTACGACCCCTTCGCGGACTTCGCCGTGGGCGACACCAGGTCGCAGCAGTTCCTGGGTTCCTGGGACCTCGACTGGTCACCCGCCACGGTGCAATTCAACTTCGGGTCTCTGTACTCGGACTTCGACTTCTTTGTCTACGAGGAAAACAACGGGCTCTTCTTGTCGACCTTCCGCGGGGCGGTTAGCCCGGCTGGCACTGGTGGCACGGAGCCGGTTCCGGAGCCGGGGACTCTCGTCCTGATGGGTGCGGCAGTGGCGTTGGCGCTCGGGCGCTCGTGGCGCAACAAGCGGAAGGCTGCGAGAGCGGTCGGCTAATCACCGCGCGGTACGGAACGCGCGAATCTCACAAGTGTCCAAAGGGCTGCTCGCTTGAGCAGCCCTTTGGCAATGGTGGCGGTGACTCGGTCGCCGAACCGCTGTCGCGAAGCCCGAGCCTTCGCCTCGTTGTTGGGCCTGAAGCTCCGGGTTCCCCGCGCCCCTCCCCTTCTTACGCGCCAGCGGCTAGCCGACGCCGCGCACCAAGCAGGTAGACGGCAACCCACAGGCTCGCAACCAGCATCGATGTGATCAGGACGCCGGCGACGAGCTTGTCGGAGTTCCCTTCCGCGTACGCGAGCCAAGTGACGATCGAACGCCACGAGAAGATGATCGACAGGAAGCCCGCAAGCCCCAGGGCGACCGGCACCGATCGCCGCCAGCCTCGCAGGGCGAGATACCCGAGGGCGATGTTGAGGAGTCCGAACGTCCCGCCCGACATCAACGCGGTCTTCGCCTTCTCGGGGTTGGACAGGTAGCCGGCCAGGCCGACGAGGATGAGGAAGGTGCCGTAGGAAGCAAGGGCGATCGCTGTGCTCTTCATGGTGGCCTGAAAGTCTACCGGCTGCTGCGCGTGCGTGGGGGGCAGGAATTGGACAGGGATTACCGCGCGGCTGCCGGACTGTGTTTCTGGATGTTGCGGTCGGCGGGGCGGCCTCGTGTATTGCCTCCTGCCTACAGTTGGAGCCCATCATGGAACACCGCATCGATACTCGCCTCGTCGACTGGCTGTCGCAGAACGCGATCCATTTCCTGCGTATCGGGCTGGGGGTCGTGTTCCTGTGGTTCGGGGCACTCAAGTTCGCGCCCGGGCTCTCCCCGGCGGAGGGTCTCGTCCGGAAAACGGTGAGCTGCATGGTCGACCCCACGTGGTTCCTGCCCGTGCTCGCGACCTGGGAGTGCGTGATCGGGATCAACCTGCTGATCAACCGCTTTCTGCCGGCGACGCTCATCAGCCTCTTCTTCCACATGGCGGGCACGTTCCTGCCGGTCATCACCTGCCCGGAGGAGGTCTGGGCGAGTTTCCCGCACGCGTTGACGCTCGAAGGCCAGTACATCGTGAAGAACCTCGTCATCATCGGTGCGGCTGCGGCGCTGGTGGGGAGCCTTCACCGGCGGCGCTAACTGTCGCCGCCGTAGCGAAGCGACCGACGCACGGTGCCGCCATCGACCGCCGCCAGGTCGAACTCCCCGTCCTTCGTATCCCACGTCATGTGCACGACACCGATCGGATCGTGGGGCAGGAACGGCTCCACCAGCAGGCCGCTCTCGCGATCGACCGTCGGCAGTGCGTTCGAGCAGGTCCAGTTGCAGCGACTGGGCAGGTAGTGGAGGGGTAGATCGTTGCGGTAGACGGCGTGGTTTAGTGCGACCTGATTGATCCAGACATCGGGGCGGCGCGCGAGCCCTTCCCGATAGCTCGCTTCCCACGCCGCCCAGTGCGGCGCCTCCGCTCGAAGGGCGAACACTCCCGCGTTCAACACCGGCTTCAGCGCCAACTCCCGCATGGTTTCTCGGCCGTACCAGATCGACAACGATGGAGAGAGGCTGGTGAAGGCAGGGTTGACTTCCGCTACGACCGCGACTGCGCCCGTCGCGGCAGCACGGAGGTAGAGATCAATCGCGCTCCAGCCCCACATCCATGACTGGTTGAATTCCGGAGTAGTCACCCGGCGCGAACGGCGGCTGGCACAGGCTGTATCCGTTCCGATGAAACTCGTCCGCGTCACGCATCGGGCCGCATCCCAGGAAGTCGTCCGGTTCCCCGCACCCCTTCCGAATCTCCACATCAAACGCGCGGATCGAGGATGCGACCTCGGAACAGCGTGACGTCACCGCATCGAACCCAGAACAGGAAGGGACGATCGACGTCGACCGTCGGAGGAATGCTGCCGAGCGTGAGCTGCGTGGCGGTTGCCGCGGACGCTGTTGTTCCTTTCTCGTCGGTCTGGATGCGCGCTTCGTGAATCACTTTCGACACAAAGAGCGCCGCATCGGGTGTAACACCGGAAAGGTCCGCGCGCTCGCAGAACAGGTCGGGCATGCCCATCGAGGCGAGCAGTCTGGCCGCGTCGAGTCGGTAGCCCGTGTCGAATCGCGGCAGGTGCACGAGGATCTCCGCTTCGGTGAGCTCGGATTCGAGCTTCGGTAGCTGCGCGAGGTCGAGACGACTCCACTGCTGCGGAACGAGGATCCGCATGGAACAGCCTCCGTCGTACGGCAACTCGAAGAGGGTCATGCCCGCGTCCTGCGCGACACGAACGCGAAGGGACTGGAACATCGTTGCGACTTTGACGCTCGAGCCGTCGACGAGGTGAAAGTCGCGCAAGAATGTCATCGTCTCCTCGAACGGTACTGCCCACGCGCCCTTGAACGTGATTGCATTCGCGAGAAGCAGGCGAGTTGCGTTACTCACCATGTCCGGTTGCAGAAGGTCGGAGATCTGATTGTCCGTCGCGTCCGCGACCCAGCGATTGATGGCAAGGCGCGCGGGCTCAGCGGCACGGAGAAAGTCCACTTCCTCTACGCCGGCGTTGTAGCGTTCCTGAACCGTCGATCGGTACTTCGGGTCGAGTTCGAGTCCCTCCTGGATCCAGACTCCGTTCGCTTCGGTGTGCTTGAACTTGGTCGGGCTCGGCAGCTCCGCATCCGGCTCTCCCAGCACTTCGGCCATCTGGGCCCGCGTGGCACCCCGCGCGCCTTCGAACAGCATCCGAAGGGCCCGTTGAATCGAGTACTCACTGAGGACGATGTTTCCGGGTTCGTGATCGAGCTTTGAGTAGACGTCGAGCATGGAAGCAATCGTACGGTCGCGACCAGTGTGGATGCCAGCTGATCCGCGGCTTCGACTCGCTCGCAATGCGGAGCCCAACCGCAGAGCGCGGGGGGGGCAGTATCCTCTCCCGTTCCACCTCATGCCGACCACGATCCAGCGCATCCTCGCCAAGCGGCGCATCGAACGGACCTTCCGGCGCCTGCTTGGGTACGAGGCCAATCTGGTCACGCCGTCCACGTATTGCGAGAAGGTGCAGTGGCTCAAGCTGTTCTATTTGGAACATGATCCCCGGGTCGTGCAGTGCACCGACAAGTACGAGGTGCGTCGGTACCTGGAAGGGATGGGGCTTGGAGCGCACTTGCCCCGGCTCTACGGCGTGTGGGACGACCCGCGCGAGATCGAGTGGGACGGACTTCCAAACCGATTCGTACTGAAACTCAACAACGGGTCGGGCCGGAACTACCGCTGGTTCGTGGGCGACAAGTCAGCGTTCGACTCCGCAGCCTGCGTTCGCCGCATGAGAGTCGTTCGCCGCCGCAGGCATGGCATCCGTAACGGTGAGTTCCACTACGCGAAGATCCGGCCGCGAATTGTTGTCGAGGAGTATCTGGGCGACGATCTCGTGGACTACAAGTTCTACTGTTTCGACGGGAGTGTCGGGTTTGTGTCGGCGGACGCGGGGCGTTGCACGGGGCAGCATGTCCGCGGCTACTACACACGCGACTTCGAGGCTTCTCAGATCCGGTTTCACGACGACCTGCCCACACCTGCGCGTCCGCTTTCAAGGCCGGCGAACTTCGAGGAAATGCTCGCGCTGGCCGCACGTCTTAGCCGTGGCTGGCCCCTCGTGCGGGTGGATCTCTACGACATCGCCGGCACCGTCGTGTTTGGCGAGCTGACATTTTCGCCCGAGTCCGGCTACACG
>Ga0070728_10006092_pt1 | contig 11553 bp, 9 predicted proteins | sample tdDd471_FD_66723 | JGI IMG/M metagenome (GOLD analysis project Ga0070728, IMG submission 66723) | Marine sediment microbial communities from the Atlantic coast under amendment with organic carbon and nitrate - tdDd47.1 | ecosystem: Environmental > Aquatic > Marine > Coastal > Sediment | place...
TCGCATGGGTCCCCACCCTGACGAGTGTCTCACGACAAACAGCCTTTTCCGGGAAGATTCCATCAGGGTTTCCATCCAGCATCAACACCACCAACAACGAAGAAAAACTGTGGCGCCAATTTTGGGAAGAACATGGGCTGAAACGCCAACAAATAGCCTACAAAAGACGCCTTGGTGATGGAAATGCAGTGGATATGCTTGATGACATCCTTCATCCCGAGCACACCAAGGCACTTGGCTTGGTTGTGGACAAAGTCGACAAAATCATGCATGGTATGCAGCTCGGTTCCCCTGGAATGCACAATCAGATCAAACAATGGACTGAAAACGGCTTCTTAGCCACACTGCTTCAATACCTTCTTGATCATGGTTTTCAGATCTGGTTGACATCCGATCATGGCAATATTGAATGCCATGGCATCGGGAGACCAAACGAAGGCTCCATAGCAGAAACCAAAGGTGAGCGAGTGCGTACTTATCCAAGTGATACACTGCGGTCTACTGTGGCTCTATCCTACCCTCACTCCCTTGCCTGGAACCCTGTGGGGCTTCCAGAGAACTATTATCCCTTGCTTCTTTCCAACCGAGAAGCATTTACAATAGAAGGCACGACCCTTGTTGGGCATGGAGGACTCTCCCTTCAGGAAGTCATTGTCCCCTTGGTTAAAATAGAACGGAGATAAGAAGTATGGCAGCGCGTCACGAATCCATTGGTATTAAACAAGTTGTGCGCTTGGAGTGGTATGACTATACATTGGATTTACTTCAGCAGGGGCTTTCTGCAAAGGAAATTCGTGCGGCGCTGGATGATTACCTCAAAGATCGCCTTCAGACCGGTGGGTACGGTGAACGTGGAGGTAAAACGTACACCAAAGCAGTCACCCAACTGATGAAGAGCTGGGTCTCTCCGGCAAAAGAGCTTATTCCTTTTCGCAATGAAGCCCTTAAGCTCTCGTTGATCGCTGATCGGGAAACATGGATGCCCCTCCACTGGGCCATGACATCAGCTGCATACCCCTTCTGGTATAAGGTCGCAGAACAGGTCGGAAGACTTTTAAACCTTCAGTCTGCAACCAACCTGTCACAAATTCGGCAACGATGTTTCGAAACATTTGGTGAGCGATCCACAGTGGAGCGAAGTACAAGAAGAGTTGTAAGGACCTTTGTTTCCTGGGGTCTATTGCAAGAAACCACTCCAAAGGGATGTTATAAAAGGGGTGAAAAAACAGTTATAACAGATACGCGATTTGCGACAATCCTTCTGGAGTCCGCATTGCATACGATGCCAGATGGCAAGGCAAACTTAAATTCTATACTTCAAAACCCGGCCACCTTTCCCTTTTCCCTTCCAGTGCTTACAGGCAGCATGGCGACATCAGCTTCTTCGCAAGTTGATGTATGTCGATATGGATTGAATGAAGAGTTGATGATGTTGAAGTAATAGATGGAGTACATCAACAGGTAGTGCTTCTATGAGGCCCAAGCCCTTTAAAAAAATGATAGAGCTCAACCCTAACATTCAATAGAGTTGAGCCCTCATAAACTTGAACGATACAAGCCTTAACGGCTCTCAAATATACGAGCTTCTATTTGTCTACCTCAAAACACAATCGAAACCCTATCTTACAGCCTTTGTATTTTCCCCAGCTTGCCATGGGGTGGAAATCACGGATAACGTTGTGACCACCGCGAATTCCCCTTAAGTTTTTCGTCCTGATAGCAGCAGCATCAGTTCCTCGGTGTTCAAACAACCATTCCCCACAGTCACGGGACATAAGAAATTGAACATCATCTGATCCAGTTCGCCAATGAAGTTCCTCTTTAAAATGGGCTTCAACCTGCGTCCATGCTTCAGAAGGCATACGCTCAAAAACATTTACCGAAGTTCCATCAGGTAATCGAAAATCAATCCCACTATTTTCCTTTTGGACATCTTTATCGCCAGCAATTTCAGAGTAGGGGTGAATCTCTTTGTATTCTTCTATTCGAAGTAGCCGAAACGGTATTTTATGCCGCTTCCCAAGCCAATTGGCATAAGCCAGGGCGTCATAGTATGTCACACACGCCGGGAGTCCTGGACTATCAAGATTGGCCGGTTCCCACGGGCATTCCAAATCTGAGTACCGTCGTTGATTGTACCCATAATCTGAATCGTTCATGAATCTTTTAAATTCACCAATGGTGACAGGGTTCACCTGGACATGTAACCGGTTCCCATCAAGGGTATTTACCGGCCGAAACCCTGAGAGGGTACTATCATTTCTCAGCGCTTTCGATGCATTCCTGGGCCATTGAAGGTAACTTTTCAATACTTCGTCTAACCCCGGGTAGTCTGTACGCTGCCCACCATCATCATAATATTTGATCTCTGCTTCGTGTCGAAGCATGCGATCCCATTGATCTTCAGAGTAATAGTATTTAAACGGAAACAAATCATTCTGCCAAAAACTATCTGGCACATCACCAATGGAAAGCCCTTTAGAGAACGCAGGCAATGGAGACTTGTCATTCCGTAGGTTGCGAAAGACAAAATCATACTCGCCATGTTCACCTTTCAAAAAAATCAAATTATCGTTAAACGGTAAAACCTTTACCCATCCAACCTGCAAGCTTTCTACTTCGCGCCGGAACAAACTGAGATACATCCGCTCTATTTGAGCATCTTCAGCCTGCGCCTCTAGTTCTGCCTGGTCATCAGTTGTACGTATGTTATATAATTCCAATATGAAATTGGTAGAGTGCTTCGGCCTGACCAGGGTATCATCCATCAGGTGATACCTTCCATTACTATCACTTCGTTCTTTCACCGAATACAAACACTCTTTACGGAGTGCGGACTCCTCCAGGGCATCCTCCAGCGTCTTTGACTTACCACTCAAATATGATTTCAGTGGAATATTTCCGACGCCCATAGGCCGATTATAATCACTCCAGCTTACCCCAAATCCAGTAAAAATCTGATCAGGCAATCGGTCTCCACAAAACAATCGGTCTGCCACGTCTCGTCTAAAAATACGAAAATTAAGGTCATTGTAATCACAACGAATCAAATCGGTCCGATATATCAATCCTTTATCTTCGAAAAAATGCTTCAATTCAGGCCAACCATTTTTCTTGTAACCTGGAAAGCCGCCTTTAAAACCCAACGATTTAACCGCTTGGTTCAAAATTGTGGTGTGCTTTACCTCACCAACAGTTAAATCCTTGGCGCTTTTTGCAGACTCTTTTAAAGTCTCGGGGTCAAGCTCATCAATAGGAATTGTTGTGAAGGTTTTATTGGGAAGTGGCAGATAGGAACGGTATGAAGGGACATTAAGCATGACAAATCTCTCCTATAATAAACACCGATCAACTTGTGACGTTCGTTGTCACACACCCTACTTTTGACAGCACACGCCTGGGAGAGATCAATGCTCCATTATGGAAAGCATACTTAATTTCTGAAGAATAAAACTTGAGGATTTTTGCTACCAGTAGCGGCGTGAGCCACTCTCGCCATAGGTAATCGACAACCTTGGCCATTCTTAAACCTTAAAGTGTAGAATTTGTCAAGCACCATTTCTTCTTCCTAATTAAGTTGATAAATAAAGGAACTTTTCCCCGTCATTCCCGGAGAAGGGGTCGTCTCAACATTGGACAAAAAAACGGTCGGGTATTGGGGTCGTCGGGTATTGGGGTCGGACCTTATTAACACTCGATAATCATTTGCAATCTTGCAGAAGTAGCCCCATATCTATGTCTTAAATTTTTAATTTTGGCATAAAAACTATCCTTTACCGCATAAAAACCAACCAATCGGGGGGAAGGGGTCGCGTCTTGAAATTGGACAAAAAAACGAACCATACCCATGCCTTTCCCCTCCTTCATGAACGTCATGCCCTTCATGGTGATGAACCTGCTTTTGCTTCATCGAATCCCCATGAAATGTCCGGATAAACTGCTCGCTCATATTTTTTAAAACTGATAGAGCACAGCGACTCCTCGAACGAAGAACCCAGAACCAAGCACGAAGAACGGTCTCTATAAAAGGGGTCGCCCCTTGATATTGTCCAAATAATACGGCCCATACCCTCTACCTTCCCCTCCTTCCTGATCTTCATGCCCTTCATGGTGACCCCGCTTTTTCTTTGCCCTCCCTAATCTGTGCCCACCTGTGTGATCTGTGGCCCGACTTGTTTGTTTAAGCGGCGAAGCCCCTTCCGATACCCTGCCTGACTGAGTCTTTCTATGGATAATTTTACCGTAAGGGAAAAATATGTTGTCATCATACGATGATTCGCCTTATAGTTACCGAACGGGAATAAATCTTATCATTACCACTAAAAAACCCATATAATGCCCGAACGGGAATACAATGCCCCCATCATCAGACATGACCGTCATAAAAAGCGCAGCAGAAATTGGCAAAATGATTCGCACCAAAAGAAAAGAGATTGGAATGACCCAGGCCGATTTTGCAGGGCTCTGCAATGTGGGAACCCGGTTTATCTCTGAACTTGAAAACGGCAAGCCGACCCTTGAGTTTGATCGTGTGTTAAGGGTCACTCGGCTCATTGGAATCGACCTCTTTGCAAAAGGCAGGTGATAGGTAGGGAATGGGTCGCGCCTTGACATTGGACAAAAAAACGAATTCTGCCCCCTGCCTTCCCCTCCTTCATGATCTTCATGCCCTTCATGGTAAACCTGCTTTTGCTTTTTCTGTGCCCCCATCAGCACCACCCGTATCGCCTTTCGATTACCCATCACATGTTGAGCATTCAAACGTCAGTCGGTGCGGGGGCCGCACCCTACGCATTCCGTCTTCCCCGCGCAGGCGGGGATCCATGGTGGTTGTGTGAAAGCGTATGCGTTGGGGCTTTTTATGGTGACGTAACCCGAACATGGATCCCCGGTCATCCGGTTGTTCCATCATTGAAGGTGATTCCTGGTTGCGGCCAGGCCTTATGCAACGAGTACCCGGAGAGCCGGGGAAGACGATTTCATGAGGCATGGCGGCCTTTTCGGTGGATACGCACTCGTATCTGGCTTTTTGGCACCGGCTTGACCGTACCCTGCACTTTTAGCCTTCCCCTCCTCATGAACTTCATGCCCTTCATGGTGATGAACCTGCTTTTGCTCCATCGAATTCCCATGAAATATCCGGATAAACTGCCCGCTCATATTTTTAAAACTGATAGAGCGCAGCGACTCCTCGAACCAAGAACGAAGAACGATTTCTATAGAAGAGGTAATCCCCTGACATTGTACACTAAAACGAACCCTGCCTCTTGCTTCCCCCCTTCCTGATCTTCATGCTCTTCATGGTGACCCAGCTCTTGCTTCATCGAATTCCCATGAAATGTCCAGGTAAGCAGCCCGCTCATATTTATTTAAACTGATAGAGCAAAGCGACTCCTCGAACGAAGAACCCAGAACCAAGCACGAAGACCAATTTCTATAGAAGGGGTCACGTCTTGACATTGGACAAAAAAACGAACCATGCCTCTTGCTTCCCCCCTTCCTGATCTTCATGCCCTTCATGGTGATGACCCTGCTCTTGCTTCATCGAATTCCCATGAAATGTCCGGGTAAGCAGCCCGCTCATATTTATTTAAACTGATAGAGCAAAGCGACTCCTCGAACCAAGAACGAAGAACCAAGCACCAAGAACCGTTTCAATAGAAGAGGTAGTCCCCTGACATTGGACACTAAAACGAACCATGCCTCTTGCTTCCCCCCTTCCTGATCTTCATGCCCTTCATGGTGACCCTGCTTTTGCTTCATCGAATTCCCATGAAATGTCCAGGTAAGCAGCCCGCTCATATTTTTAAAAACTGATAGAGCGCAGCGACTCCTCAAACCAAGAACGAAGAACCAAGCACGAAGAACGATTTCTTAAGAACGCTTTCTATCCCCTCCCCATACGCGCCTCAATCCATCCGACAACATCCGCCACCACCTCTTCCCGGCCCAGCTCATTAAGAATCTCGTGGTAGAATCCGGGGTACATCTTGAGGGTTTTGTCCTGTGATGCGATGTGATCGAACATGAACCTGGACGCCTCGGGGGTGACGATCTGATCGCCTTCGCCGTGGAGGATCAGGCAGGGGTAGTCGTAGGTGGGCAGGTTCTCCATCAGCCAGGTGGCCCCGTTGATGAAGACCTCACCCAGAAGGCTCTGGCAGGTCTCTTTGAGGACCAGCGGGTCGTTGTCGTAGGCGGTGACAACTGCTTTGTCCCGGCAGATAAGGGCGGAGAGATCGTTGGGGCATTTGACGCGAGGCTCGCCTTTAAAGTCGATGGTCTTAAAGGCGTCAAACAGGGGCAAGACGGTGACGGCTGCACCGGAGAGGACCTGCCCGGCCAATTTGCCGGGGTATTTGACCCCGTAGGCCGCGGTGATGAACCCGCCCATGCTGTGCCCCAGCATAAAAACCGGAAGGCCCGGGTTCTCCTGGCGGGCTTTTTCCACGAGGCGATCTGCATCATCGATGAAGCTCTGAAAATCATCCAGGTAGCCGCGCTCACCTTCCGAGCGCCCATGGCCCTGATTGTCAAACCGGTAGACCGTGAACCCCGCATCATTGAGTTCCCTGGTGACCGTATCGTACCTGCCGAGGTGCTCAGCCAGGCCATGGACGATAACAACGACGGCCCGAGGCGTGATGGCAGGGCTGACAGTCACACATACATTCACACCGGGGGTGCTGGAAGGAATCATTGATTCAACGGGTTGACTGGACATGACAGGATCTCCTTAACGTTTGATTTCAGGCAGCGGCCCTCAGTAAATGGGCCTTAAATGTACCTACTCCTTTTCTGCCAAAAGTCAAATTTTCTGCCATAAGTCAAACCCAGCACACGGGGGCGTACCTTGGCAGATGAACAAACCAAGCCATACGCCCTTTTTCTTCTCCTTCGTGATCGTCGTGCCCTTCGTGGTTAAAACCAAGGTTCTTGGTGCCTGGTTCTTCGTTCTTCGTTCAAGGAGTCGCTTCGCTCCGATGATTATATCTGGTGCATAAATGCACCCTACAGGCCTCACCATCATGCGCGTTTCAACTATGCCGAGACCATGTTTCCCAATCTTTTCAGAGACAGCCAGACCTTCGTTATCATCCCGATCTGGGTCCATCTGTGGTTGAAACCTGCGGCGCAGCCGCCTTCATGCTATTCATGCCCTTCATGGTGACCCTGCTTTTTTTCTGCGGAGACGGGATTGTGTCACGACCCTTTCGATTACACGCCAGAACGTAGCTTCGCCACCTCATAGATTTTATTGCCTTCTCTTTTACCGATGGCGATTACCAACACGACAATTTCGTCGTCAATTACCTCGTAAACCAAATGATAGCCAGAGGCTCTGAGTTTGACTTTGTAGTGGTTCTCAAAGTTTCTGAGTTGGTTGGCTTGGATTCTTGGGTTTTGAAGAACCTCTGCAAGTTTTTTTTTGAGCTGGGTACTGATGGTGTTATCGAGTTTTTTCCATTCTTTGAGGGCTGTCGGCAGAAACTTAAGTTTATAGGGCATCTAATGACACCTCAAGGGCACTACCTTTCTCTGATTGCCGCTCAAGAACAATTTTACCCAGCTCGTGGTCTTCTATTCTATCGAGAAGTGCCTCGTATGTAGCGGCTGGAACCAGATAAGCCGTGGGTTTATTGTGGTTTAAGATGGTGATTGCACACCCATCGGCCTCTTGGATGAGGGAACTCGGATTTTTTTTGAGCTCCGAGATGCTTGCAGAGAATTTTGCGTATATGGGTTCCATTGTGCACTCCTTAACATTATGACCATTTAAAGGTTCTTATTATTGACCATATTATAATACCAAAATTTGGTCTTAGCAACGATTGCATGGCCTGTTAACAGTGTATAGCAAGAGGCGCATCTTGACATTGAACACAAACCAAGCCATGCCCCCACAGTTCCCTCTCCATGAACTCCATGCCCTTCATGGTGACCCAGCTTTTGCTTCATCGAATCCCCATGAAATATCCGGGTTAGATCCCGACTCATCTTTTTGTCATAACAGATGGTGTGCAACGACTCCTCGAACCCAAGCACAAAGAACGATTTCCAGCCTTCACTCCGCAGGGAACGTTCTTAAATTCCATGATATTTTCTGTAATATTTTAAATAATACCTAAACTCGCCAACCACGTTACCGATAGGTATACCGTGGTCTATCCGCCACCAAATCAAATTGAGCCCCCCCAAACTCATGGCCTGGGCGAAGCCCCGGATAGATTAGAACAACATTTAAGAACTTAACCAAGGGATGCCCCCGTCCCTGAACCCCATTATTGCCCACGGTTCATTCCTTACCCCCGTGGGCACTCTTCACCAGCAGCAAGGAACAGTCAGAGATGCCGACTGATATAAACGATAATCTTATGGGCAATAGGCCCCCCCGGACGAAGCGGATGACCCACTGGAAAAGTTGGATGATTCTGCTGGTGTTGCCCCTGATGCTGGCGTTTCCGCAGCATCCGGAAGCCGGGATGCGACAGGGACCGGTGCGGGTGCTTGTTATCAACTCGTACCACCCCGGGTTTCCCACATTCTTTCAGCAGATCGCGGGAATCCGCTCGGTTTTAGATGAGAAAAACGTCCTCCTGGACGTTGAGTTCATGGACAGCAAAAGGTTTCCGGGCAGAGAGCAGAGAGAACGATTCCTGAAAGAGCTCTCCCGAAAACTACCCCTGAGCGGGCCCTACGATATAGTCGTTACCTCCGATGACAACGCCCTGACCTTTGCACTGAACCACGGAGAAGAGCTGTTTAAGGGTACCCCTGTCGTGTTCCTGGGCGTCAACGACAGGACACTTGCCCTGGCGCAAAACGACAACCCTTTGGTGACCGGGGTCGTGGAGGCCGTCTCCATGAAGGACACCCTCGCGCTCATGGCTCGCCTGCATCCCGACGCCACCGAGATCGTCGCCATCGTGGACGATACCCCCAGCGGCCTGGGAGACCTCAAGACCTTCTACGACGCGGGTAACTCAGTTGCCCTTCCCCTCTCCCACATCTCCATGGCCAACGTCACGCTTGCGGCATTCACAGACAGACTGAAGTCGATGGATTCCGGAAAACTGATGCTTCTCCTCTCTGCCTATCGAGACGCCGAAGGGGAGCTGTTCAGATTCGATGAGAGTCTTTCGCTGATCCGGACCAACCTGAATCGCCCCCTTTACCACCTTTGGGAACACGGCCTTGGGGAAGGAATCCTCGGGGGACGGCTCATCAGCCACGTCGAACAGGGGAAGGTGGCAGCGAAAATGGTTGAGGCCATTCTTTCCGGCAAGCCCGTATCAGAGATCCCAGTTGTTGAGGCGAGCCCGAACATCTACACCTTCGACTTCGATGAGCTTGCTCGCTTTGGCATCTCACCTTCCGAGCTGCCGAAAGGAAGCGTTGTCATCAACAAGCCGGCATCACTGGTCGAACGACACGAAACACTTCTCGTCACTCTGGCTTCAGTCATTCTCGGCCTTCTGCTTGGGGTTCTCCTTCTGATTCTCCACGTCCGATCCCTCCAACACAACCGCCAGGCGCTGAAGGCAAGCGAAGAGAAGTACCGGAACTTCTTCGACAACAACGCGCCGACCATCGTCATCGACAAGATGGCTGGCATCATCGTTGATGCCAACCCATCCGCCTGCCGGTATTACGGGTATGATATCGAAGAAATGAGAGGGAGGAAAACCGACACGATCAACATCCTTCCCGAATCAGATAGCCAGAAGGCCATGGATCAGGAGTGCGGGAAAAAGGGCCACTGTTTCTTCAAACACCGGCTCGCAAGCGGTGAGATCCGAGATGTGGAGGTCTACACCAGTTCGATAAATACGGATGGTGCACGTTTGCTCTACGCCACCGTATACGATATCACCGACCGCCTGGAGGCTGAGAAGCAACTCACCGAGCGTGAGCGCTACCACCGTTCCATCACCGACGCCACCTACGATCACATCCTCATCCTGGACCGGTCCCACACCATCCTGGATGTCAACGATCGCTCGTTGAAACGAATCGGGGGGTCGCGCAGCGAGGCCATCGGCCGAAAATGTTACGAAGCACTGCACGGATTCAACAGCCCCTGCTGCAATAACGACGTGCCCTGCCGGTTTGACGAGGTGCTCAAAACCGGCGAGCCTGTTTCCAGAACCCAACAACACATAGACCGCGACGGAAACGAGGCCTGGCTGGAGGTGCTCCTCTCCCCGCTCAAGACCAGTGACGGAGAGATCACCAAGGTGATCAGTGCCAGCCGGGACATCACAAAGCTCAAGACATACGAGCAAGAAAAATCGAGGCTGGAGGGGCGACTCCAACATGCTGAAAAGATGGAGACCATTGGGACCTTGGCCGGGGGAATCGCCCATGACTTCAACAACATCCTCTTCCCCATCATCGGGTTCTCCGAAATGGGGGCGAACATCTCGGCAGAGAAAAAAACCGAACGCCGGTACTTTGAGGGAATTCTCAAGGCGGCATTCCGCGCCAGGGACCTGGTGCAGCAGATCCTGACCTTCAGCCGCGAGGGGGGAGAGAAGAAAGGGCCCATGAGACTCCAACCCGTGGTTGAGGAAGCACTCCGGCTGATCCGGGCAAGCCTGCCGTCCACCATCCGGATAACGCGGGAAATCGAAAAGTCCTGTGGCCTTGTGATGGCAGAACCCACGAGGATCCACCAGATCGTCATGAACCTTGCAACCAATGCAGCACACGCCATGGAGCATTCCGGAGGGGAGTTGGGGGTGTTCCTCTCGGAGGTGGAGACCGATGGACATGGCGGGGGGCACCCCGGCCGTTTCCTGAAACTCTCCTTCGTGGACACCGGAGTCGGCATGACGGATCTGGTTCAGAAACGTATTTTCGAGCCCTACTTCACCACCAAGGGCGTGGGAAAGGGAACCGGGATGGGACTCTCCATGGTCCACGGCATTGTCCAGGGGTACGACGGCCATATTACCGTGTCCAGCAAACTCGGAGAGGGGACCCGCTTCGATCTCTTTTTTCCGTTGATTGCAACAGAGACAACCGCTCCGGACCCCTCAGGCTTAGCTGCAATCCCCGGTGGAACCGAGCGGATACTGCTGGTAGATGATGAAAAGATGCTGCTTGATATGGAAAAGGAGACCCTCACGCACCTTGGGTACAGCGTGACGACCAGCTTGAGCGGCCCGGGTGCCCTCGAGGTGTTCCGCAACACACCGGAGAGTTTTGACCTTGTCATCACGGACAGGACCATGCCCGACATGCCCGGAGAGAGATTGGCTGAAGCGCTGCTCAAGATCCGCCCGGATATCCCGGTGATCCTCTGCACTGGGTTTTCCGATTCCGAAACGGCAGTTGCCCTCAAAAAGAGCGGCATCAGCGAATTGTTACGCAAACCGGTATCCCGGTGCAAACTGGCCCAGACCTTGCGGAAAGTCCTGGACGCCAGATAACGAAAGGCATACCTCCCTCACCCCGTCTCCACGTTCACCCACCTGACGCTCTTACAAAAACGGCGGCCCGCAGCCGCCGTTCATGATCCCACCAATGTCCTGTTCTGTTTCGTGTGTC
>Ga0070728_10006093_pt1 | contig 11552 bp, 13 predicted proteins | sample tdDd471_FD_66723 | JGI IMG/M metagenome (GOLD analysis project Ga0070728, IMG submission 66723) | Marine sediment microbial communities from the Atlantic coast under amendment with organic carbon and nitrate - tdDd47.1 | ecosystem: Environmental > Aquatic > Marine > Coastal > Sediment | place...
CCGCGTAAATCGCTCGCGCATCGATGACCTCTGCCCAAGCCAGTGCGATGGATAAAAAAACCGTATTTCGCGCCGGCACATAGGTCACCGGGATCCCATCGCCCTCTTCGGTGGGTACCTCAATGGTTGCATCGGTCAGCGCCGATCCACCAAACCCACCCAAATCGATAGGAATAATGCGATGCGCGGCCACACCGGCTTCTTGTGCAATCACTTTAGCCGCTTCAAGCTCTGCGCTATGCCGCTGCCCATAGCTGAAGCTTAATGCGTAAATCTTGTAGCCTTGTTGCTGCGCTAATGCCAAGCAGGTACTCGAATCAAGGCCACCTGACAGCAACACAATGGCACTGCCGCGATTATTCTGTGTCATATCGGGCTATCTCCCTGGCTCATCGTTCCACAGTATTTTATGCAACTGCACTTGAAATCTAACCGGCAAATTATCAGCGACAATCCAGTCTGCCAGCTGCGAGGGGGCAAGCTGTTCGAAACTGGGAGAAAATAGCACGTCGCAGCGCTGGTTTAGCTTAAGTTCATCCAGTTTAAACCGCGCCCACTGATAGTCTTGCTTCGAACAAATCACGAATTTGATTTCATCGGTGGGCTTCAATAAATCGATATTGCTCCACAGATTGCGCTCCATTTCTCCCGAATCGGGCGTTTTTAGGTCGAGTACGACCGACACTCTCGGGTCAACGCCACTAATATCCATTGCGCCACTGGTCTCAATCGACACCGATAATCCAGCGTCACACAATTCGGTTAATAACGCTTCACAGCCGGCTTTTTGTGCCAAAGGCTCGCCACCGGTCACAGTGACATGCTGTGTTTTGAAGCCTTTCACTTGTTCAACTACCGACTCTAATGAGTGATATTCACCCCCTGTAAACGCATAGGCAGTGTCACAATAATGGCAGCGCAATGGGCAGCCAGTCAGTCGCACAAACACCGTTGGCAGACCAATGGTACGGGATTCACCTTGCAAGGAGTGGAAAACTTCTGTAATTCGCAGTCGGGTCACAATATGGATAAACTTTGTTCAAAATGGGCGCACATTCTAATCACTCACCCAAGTAAGGTAAAGCAATAAAAAAGGCTCCATTGGAGCCTTTGATTACCGCAGATTGGGTAAAATGGTTTTACTTCAGCTTCTGTAATTCATTACGCGCCAGCTGTTCAGTGGTACCGTCGTAACGTTCAATCACTTGGTTGAAGATCGCTTTCGCTTCGTTGATTTTATTTTGCATCACCAAGACTTTGCCTTGTTTGAGTAGCGCATCAGCGGCTCGACTGGAATTACCAAACTGCTTAGTCACGGTCTGATAGGAGGCTAAGGCCAAGTCGAGTTTATTTTGAATATAGTAAATTTGCCCTAACCAGTAATGCACGCTGGCTTCGTACTGGCTCTTTGGGTAGCGCGACAAAAAGCTTTGATAATCGGCAATCGCTTGGTCGTATTGCTTATTACGTACCTTAGCGAATATTTGCTGATAATCAGAGTGTACGTCACCGCCTGCTTGATTACTCGAGCCTGTGTTAGACGCAGTGCTGGGTAGAGTGCTGGTGGTCGCGGTGGATGATCCGCTGCTATCGTTAGCGGCTGATCCAGAATTTTGTAATTTGGCTAAACGACGTTCAATATCGCTGTATAAATCGCGTTGTCGCTCTTGCAATTGCTTCAATTGGTATTCGTGTTGCTCAATTTGCCCGCGCAGTTTCTGCAATTCTTGTTGAATCGCATTAATCTGAAACATGATGTCGGCCTGAAGCTGGCCACGGGTTTCTGCCATTTGCTCCAGTCGAGTTAAACGCTCTTCGACTGACTGAGCTGCAATACCGCTAGCAGAAAATGCCGACAGCACTGCAAGCAGTGCTGTCGATAGAAAGACGCGGCTTTTCTTAACCTTCATAGTTTAGAACAGCGCGACGATTCTTTTCCCAAGCCATTTCGTTATGAGCTGGGTTCGCTGGGTTTTCTTCACCGTAGCTAACCACACGAATTTGTGAAGAAGTTACACCGTAGCTCATTAAGATGTCACGTACAGAGTTACCACGACGCTCACCTAACGCTAAGTTGTACTCAGGCGTACCACGCTCGTCACAGTGACCTTCAACCACGATTTGAACACCTGGGTTGCGGCTTAAGAACCAAGCGTGTGCTTTTAACAAATCTTGGTACTCAGATTTAACTGTTGAATCATCAAACTCGAAGTAAACCGTGCGAACTTCACGCACTTTAGCGTTTGCTTCAGCGGCTAACTCTTCTGGAGTTTTTGTATCCACTGGAGTAGTCGTTGTTTGAGTCTCAGTTGAGTCAGTAGTTTCTGGACCAGTACCAGTATCACTACCAGAACACGCAAATAAGAATAGCGCGGGCAAAGTAACTAAAATGCTTTTCCCCAGACCTTTGATTGACATTTTTGTAGCTCCTATCGTTTTTTTAAAATAAAACCTGTTGTTATTAACCTACAGTGCCGCTGGCACTATTTCTGCCAATAACGTCACTGAATTAAAAATGGCGACCAAGCGGGCGCTTTTACTTCACCCTGTTTAGCCGGAAGGCGGACTTTGAACCGACCATCGGTCGAAACTTGAGCCAACACCTGACGACCATTATGGATCGTCGCATAGATTACCATGGTTCCGTTCGGAGCTAAACTGGGAGATTCATCTAAAAGGGTATCTGTGAGGATCTGCATAGTCCCCGTCTCAATATCTTGTTTTGCGATATGATAGACACCATTCGTTCTGTTCACGAGGATAATGCTTTTTCCGTCCGGTGTATAGGCCGCACTGGCATTATATTCGCCCTCAAAGGTCACTCGCTCCGGGCGTCCACCACGCACACTGACTCGATAAATTTGCGGGCGTAAGCCGCGATCTGAGGTAAATAGAATCCATTGTCCATCTGGCGAAAACTCGGGTTCTGTGTCAATAACGTTAGGTCCCGTGTTAGTTAAGCGACGATATTGGCGCGTTGTTAAATCTAAAATGTAGATTTCGGCATTACCGTCTTTTGATAGGGTAAGCGCTAATTTACGGCCATCGGGAGAAAAAACAGGCGCGCTATTGATACCCGGAAACGCCGCTATCATGGTGCGTTGGCCAGTATAAATCTGTTGCAAGTAAATTTCTGAACGACCATTTTCAAACGAAACATACGCTATGGCTTTACCGTCAGGTGACCAAGTTGGTGACATGATGGCTTCTTCACTGGTGTAGAGACTTTCAGCGTTATGCCCGTCGCTGTCTGCAATATACAATTGAAACGGGCGAGATTTCGAGCGATCGACGGTAACATAAGCGACGCGAGTGGCAAACGCCCCTTTTACTCCGGTGAGTGCTTCATAAATGTTATCCGCCACCTGATGCGAGTAAAACCGAAAGTTTTGCGTTCCTGCCGACCCCGTATTATTCAAGAGTAAGAAGTCACTGTTACTGACGAGCTCTCCGCCTTCGACTCGCTGTTGCGGCTTGAACACATCAATCAACTGGTATTTAACCGAAAATTGACCCGGCGTCACCTCTTCAACCGAACCAACCACCACCGCTTCTATACCTTTCGCCTTCCACTGTTCAATGCTGACCTGCTCGTAAGAAGTCGGTAACTCTGGCATTTCATTGAATGGCATAGGATTAAAACGTCCGCTTCGACGCAAATCGGCGGCTATAATCGCAGACATATCGTGGGGTGGTTTGCCCGATACACCGGAGTAGTTGAATGGCACAACGGCCACTGGTCGCGCAAAGCTCATACCGTCTTCAATAATAATGTCGATATTGATGTCGGCCCGTGCAGCACTTAAGACCAACACGGAAAATAAAATGGCCAACTGTCTCATCATAATAATTTAACTACCTTACCTAGATTACAGATTTAAATTCGGATTATTACCTAAAGAAATATTTAGGCTTCGTAATTCATCAATGACCGCTGGATCTTTACTCATTGGAAAAGGAGCGGCTTTCACTACCGCTCGCTCAGCAGAGTCACAATATCGACCTTGTTCTTCGAGCTTTCGAAATCCAAGAAAAATACCGCCCGGACCAAGCCGCAGATTAAAGACACAATAACCGTCGTTTTCTGGTTTATTCCAATATTGTTTAATTCGCCCTTCAATTCGACTTTTAAAAATATCAGCTTCAGACATCACCGCCTCTCGTTGCGCTGCCATTGCTTGTTGTTCAGCCGCCAACTGTTCTGCCATCAATTCTTCTTCGCGTTGTCGTTGCTCGGCGAGCGCTTGATCACGCTTTTTTTGTTCCTCTAATTCTTTTTTCTTCTGCTCAGCCAGTTGCTCAGCTTTTTTCTTCGCTTCGGCATCACGCTTCCTTTTCGCTTCGGCTTCTTTGCGTTTTTTTTCATCGGCAATTTTCTTTTGCCGTAATTTTTCTGCTTCTCGCTTTTTGCGCTCAAGTTCTTGCTGCTTTTTCTTTTGATCTTGAGTATTGGTTTTCTTTGGCGTTGTTTTCGGCGGTGATTTTTTTTGCTGCTGTTCAACCAATTGTTTAATGGCGGCTCCATCAACCGCTTTCGCGCGAATGTTCGGTGCGACTTTTTCGCGCACTTCAACACTGTCGAACGAATACATGATGATCATTGCAACGAGCAGCAGCAAATGAGCGGCTCCTGAAATGATTAACGATATAATTAAGCGTTTACTCAAACCCGTCTCCGCTATTCAAGGGGTTCGGTCATTAGGCCAACGCTTTCGATGCCCACTTCTTGTTGCAACAACACCATTAAACGAATCACTTTATCGTAAGCTACATTTTTATCACCATTGATCATAATGCTGACCTTAGGGTGCGTTTCTTTGTATTTCTCAACGAGCGCCACCAGTTCTTGGGGTTCAAGCGCTTGATCGCGATTCTCTCCCAAAGAAAGGTAGTAATTACCACTGGCGTCAATGCTGGCAATTAATGGCGGTTCTTCATCCGCAGGCAATGGTTCACTGGCGGCTTGTGGCAAATCAACGGTAACACCCGCGGTAATTAACGGTGCCGTGATCATAAAAATCACCAACAGTACCAACATCACATCGATGTAGGGCACCACATTAATTTCGGCCATTGGCTTGCGACGATTGGGTTTCATCCGCTAGCCCTCAGTGCTGCTGTGTGCTTTGCGATGCAAAATACCCGAGAACTCTTCTACAAAGTTGTCGTACTGATTTTCAACTTTCTGCACTGAGTGATTAAATTTGTTATAGGCGATTACCGCTGGAATCGCGGCAAATAGGCCCATCGCGGTGGCAATCAAGGCTTCTGCGATACCTGGTGCGACCATGGCGAGTGTCGCCTGTTTAACCGATCCTAAAGCGATAAATGAGTTCATGATGCCCCATACGGTACCAAATAGACCAATGTACGGCGTGGTTGAACCCACCGTTGCCAAGAATGACAAATGATTTTCAAGCTTATCAATTTCTCGCGAATGCACGACGCGCATTGCTCGATGAGCTCCCTCCATCACCGCGCCCGCAGAGGTTCCCTTTTGATTACGTAATCGTACAAACTCGCGGTAACCAGCCATAAACACCAGCTCCATGCCCGACGGGGGAATGCGTCGTGAGCCGAGTTCATTGTATAACTTGCTTAAATCGACGCCCGACCAAAACTTATCTTCGAACTGTCGCGACGATGTCGCGGCAAGCTTAAGGGTGCGGTAGCGATCGACAATCATGCCCCAAGACAGTAACGAAATTACCACCAAAGCGAGCATGATCAGCTGAACGATCAGGCTGGCATTAAGAAATAAACCAATTATGGACATTTGATCATGCGTCACGAGACATTTCCTCTAATAATTCTTCTGGCATTGGACGAGGTCGCATCGTGCTTAACGTGACACATACGACTAAAATTTCACCTTCGGCGTAAACCAATTCGCGGTCGTTCGCTGATACAATTTTCTGGTGAAATAAAACTCTTACACCGCGTATCTCTTTGATAGTGGATACCACTTCGAGCGCGTCGTTAAAGCGCGCCGGACGGTAATAATCGACCTGCGCTCGACGAACCGCAAACGCGATATCTTGATCGATTAAAACACTTTGATCCAACCCCCAATGACGTAGCCATTCCGTACGACCACGCTCCATAAACTTGAGGTAATTGGCGTAATAAACAACACCGGCAACATCGGTGTCTTCGTAATAGACCCTAATCGGAAATGAAAATTCCATCGCGCTACCATTTTGTCTTTGATGCAAACGCATAGTTTAACAACATAAATCAAGAATTGTTGATATCGAATTGAAAACTAAAGAAATTCGACGCCACACTATACCGCTTTTATCTCATTAGATGAATGCACAGAGGGTTTCAAAGTGTGAATAGCGTCGAATCTTTTGCAGAATTAACTGAGCTATGAGTCAAAAAGATCGCTTTTCTGCGGAATGATATCGAAATGCTGGTAAGCACGAGGGGTTGCGACGCGCCCACGCGGCGTACGTTGAATGTACCCTTGTTGAATTAAATAGGGCTCGATGACATCGCCGATGGTATCTCGCTCTTCACCAATGGCCGCGGCCAGTGTGTCTAGGCCGACAGGGCCACCAGAGAATTTATCGATGATGGCCAACAAAAGTTTGCGATCCATGGTATCGAATCCTTGCTCATCGACCTCGAGCATATTCAGTGCTTTGGCGGCCACCTCAGTTGAAATAACACCGTCGGCTTTCACTTCGGCATAATCGCGCACACGGCGCAGTAAACGGTTTGCAATACGTGGCGTTCCGCGCGATCGGCGGGCGACTTCATTCGCGCCTTCAGGTTCGGCCGACAGGCCTAAGATATTTGCTGAGCGCATCACAATATCCGCCAGCTCTGCGTTATTATAAAACTCAAGACGCTGCACAATACCAAAACGGTCTCGTAGCGGTGATGTTAATAATCCCGCTCGTGTCGTCGCTCCCACTAGCGTGAAAGGCGGCAAATCGAGTTTGATCGACCGTGCAGCCGGACCTTCGCCAATCATAATATCGAGTTGATAATCTTCCATGGCTGGGTACAAGATCTCTTCGACCATTGGGCTCAAACGATGTATTTCATCAATAAACAACACATCGTTTTCTTCTAAATTGGTCAACAATGCGGCCAAGTCACCGGCTTTTTCTAACACGGGTCCTGAAGTGAACTTGATGGCGACGCCCATCTCATTGGCAATAATATTTGCCAAGGTGGTTTTGCCTAACCCGGGAGGACCAAAAATTAAAACGTGATCCAACGCATCTTGGCGCGATTTCGCCGCCTGCAAAAAGATCGCCATCTGCTCTTTGACTTGCGACTGTCCAACGTAGTCCGCCAGCTTAGTCGGACGGATCGCCCGATCAATGCGATCTTCATCAGAAGGTTGCGCCGTTCCAGCAATGATTCGATCTTCTTCTATCATAGTATCTCTCGTAAGTTATCTAATCGATGGGCTCTTTAAGCAACGACTGAGTCACCTAGCCTTTGCCCATATTTTTCAGAGCCAATCGAATCAATTCGGCGCTGCTTGAAATCTCATCATCAATACGACTAATCGCCTTGGCCGCATCTTGTGGTTTGTAACCCAAAGCAATCAATGCGCTTTCGGCTTCTCGAGTGACATCAGTCGCCTGAGTTTTAGAGACGCTTGTCGAGGCTACGCCCGTTGGCAATGAGGTTCCCCAATCTTGCAACCGGTCTTTCATTTCAACTACCAGCCGTTCTGCTGTTTTTTTACCAACACCGGGAAGCTTGACCAATAACTGAGTATCACCATCATGCACGCACCGCACATACTCATCGGCAGTCATTCCGGATAAAATGGCGATTGCCAACTTTGGCCCAACGCCATTGACCTTAATCAATTCTCTAAATAATTGTCGATCGCTTTTACTATGAAAAGCATACAAATTATGGGCGTTTTCACTGACCGATAAATGGGTGAATAAAGTAATTTTCTCGCCCACTTCGGGCAATTGAAAAATGGTGGTCATGGGAGCCTGCACTTCGTACCCAACCCCTTGCACATCAATCACCAAATTAGGAGGTGACTTTTCAATAAGCATTCCGCTCAATCGACCGATCAACGTATTCTTCCTCTTCTTCTTTTATTCGCTCCTAATTGAGCAATTAAAGACTGCATTGTATTGGCGTGACACAAAGCGACCGCTAGACCATCTGCCGCATCGGCTTGCGGTTTTGCCGACAACTGCAACAACGACATAACCATATGTTGCACCTGAGATTTATCAGCACCACCATGACCAACCACGGCTTGCTTGATTTGCCGCGCTGAATATTCAGCCACACTGAGAGCATGAGTTGCCGCAGCGACGATTGCAACGCCTCGAGCTTGACCTAACTTTAATGCTGAATCAGCATTTTTAGCCATAAAGACTTGTTCAATGGCAGCTTCGGTTGGATGATACTGACGAATAACTTCTGACAAGTTATCATAAATTTGCTGCAGCTTTTCAGCCAGCGACGTCGGCTGAACTCGAATACAACCGCTGGTCACATAACGGCATTGTCCCGCTTCGATTTCAACGATTCCAAATCCAGTAATTCGAGAGCCAGGATCAATTCCTAAAATACGAGCCAAACATTACCTCACGTCACATCAGCTACTTAGGCAAATGACGGTCGTCGTTGCACCTAAGATGTTATGAAAAGCGATAATCACTATACCACGACCTTTTCGGTGGTGAGAGCACAAAAAGACGCCGTTAGTTCGTTCTAAATGACTTAACACGATCAAAAAGAGTACATCCGTTCTAAAAGAGTTACTCCAATCGAAAAAAGTTGCTTCGAACGAAAAGAAACGTCTCTGAGATTTTCTAAAGGCCCATTGAGCCGCGAATTGTTGAGTTTATGACAACTGGTTTATCGCCCGCTCGCTCAAAGCAATTCGTAAGCCTGTTCAGGAATATCCGCGTTGGTGTATACATTTTGAACATCGTCGAGATCTTCAAGACGCTCAACTAAACGCAACACTTTGGCACCCTCTTCTGCGCTCAGCTCGGCTTGCGTTGATGGCAACATCGCCACCTCGGCATTTTCAGCGTTTAAACCAGCCGCTTTCAGCTCGTCTTTCACCGTCATAAATTCATCAGGCGTTGTTAGCACTTCAAAGGATCCATCATCATGGCTGACGACGTCTTCAGCGCCGGCTTCAAGAGCGGCTTCCATCAAGGTATCTTCTTCAATTTGGTCGTCGAAGACCAACTGACCTTTTTTATCGAATAGATACGCAACCGAACCTGAAGTACCTAAGTTGCCTCCGTGTTTAGAAAACGCATGGCGAACTTCTCCAACCGTACGATTTTTATTGTCGGTCAGACACTCAACTAACACCGCCACTCCGCCAGGACCATACCCTTCATACGTGAGGTTTTCGTAATTCTCACCATCGTTATTGCCGGCGCCACGAGCGATGGCTTTTTCGATGGTGTCTTTCTTCATATTCGCTCCGAGCGCTTTATCTATACACGCTCGAAGTGACGGATTATCTTCTGGATTGGGGCCGCCCGTTTTTGCAGCCACCACCAGTTCGCGAATTATTTTTGTGAATACTTTCCCACGCTTGGCGTCTTGCGCTGCTTTGCGGTGTTTAATATTGGCCCATTTACTGTGTCCAGCCATCATTCACTCCAATGCTTCTGTTGTTTATTGAATACTCGTTACTTTTTCTGTTCGATGGCAATGCCCAACTCTTTCAATTGTGCTTCTGACACTCGTGCTGGCGCTTCTGTCAGCGGGCAACCTGCCGTCGTTGTTTTCGGGAAGGTGATCACATCACGAATGGAACTTGCGCCCACCATCAACATGACTAAACGATCAAGACCAAACGCAATACCACCGTGAGGTGGGCAACCAAACTTTAATGCATCGAGTAAAAACTCGAATTTTTCTCGCGCTTCTTGCGGCTCAATGCCCAAGATATCGAAAATGGTTTGTTGCAAATCCATATTGTGAATACGAATCGAACCACCGCCCACTTCACAACCGTTGAGAACCATGTCGTAAGCACGAGAAAGCGTGCCAGTCGGGTTAGCTTTTAAAGCGTCGGGATCGAGTTCTTTAGGCGAAGTAAACGGATGATGCAAGGCTTGCAGTTGACCGTCTTCTTCTTCAAACATTGGGAAATCAACAACCCATAATGGCTGCCACTCATCGCGCAGCAGATTATGCTCATTCGCCAATTTCAAACGTAACGCGCCCAATGCATCGGCAACCACTTTCGACGTATCGGAACCAAAGAATAAGATGTCTCCAGACTCAGCATCCACTCGTTGTAAAATCGCTTCGGCCGCTTCGGCAGATAAAAACTTAACGATGGGAGACTGTAGTCCGTCTAGACCAGCAGCTCGATCATTTACCTTGATGAAGGCTAAACCTTTCGCACCATACACACTGACAAACTTGGTGTACTCATCAATGTTTTTACGACTAACGTTGGCAGCGCCACCTTTTAAGTTCAAAACACCGACTCGGCCATTGTCATCAAGTGCAGGACCACTGAATACTTTAAAGTCGACATCTTTGACTAAATCATCAACCGTGTGGATCGGCATATCAACGCGAAGATCGGGTTTATCCGAACCGTATTTTTCCATCGCCTCAGAATACGGCATGCGTGGAAATGGATTGGGTAGCTCAACGCTTAACAATTCACTGAACAGCTTGCGAATCATCGTCTCCATTAACCCCATGATGCCTTCTTCGTCCATAAAAGACGTTTCAATATCAAGCTGGGTGAACTCGGGTTGGCGATCCGCCCGTAAATCTTCATCACGGAAGCAACGCACCACTTGATAGTAACGATCAAAGCCGCTCATCATGAGCAGTTGTTTAAACAGTTGCGGCGATTGCGGAAGGGCGAAAAAAGACCCTTTATGAGTACGTGATGGTACCAAGTAATCTCGAGCGCCTTCTGGCGTCGCTTTCGTTAAAATCGGCGTTTCCATATCGAGAAAACCCTGCTCATCTAAATAACGACGCAAGGCTGAGGTTACTTTTGTACGAAACAAAAACTTTTCAGTCATTTCTGGACGGCGCAAGTCTAGATAGCGATATTTCAAGCGCGTCTCTTCTGACACTTCTTCGTGTCCATCAATTAAGATCGCCGGTGTTTCAGCGGCGTTTAAGCACTCGATATGATCGGCAACAACTTCGATGGCGCCAGTCGCCATATCTTTATTGACCATATTTTCTGGACGCTTGCGTAGCTTGCCTTTCACCACAACGACAAATTCGCTTCGTAACTGATCGGCAGCGGCGAACACATCCCCTTGATCCGGTTCAACGGTCACTTGCACGATTCCGCTACGGTCACGGATCTGCAAAAAGATAAGTCCCCCAAGGTCTCGACGACGGTGAACCCACCCGGCAATTGACAGTTCACTTCCTTCTTCTAGAGTGACAAGGTCGGCACAATAATGGCTACGCATATTCTTTCCCATTGATGGTTATAATCTAAGGTATTGATTTTATTGCAATCCTAGGCAAATTCAGGCATTTTTACCGGTTTCTACGTGCGCTTAGGATGCACCTTGAAAAGGGGCATAATGGTACGCGAG
>Ga0070728_10006094_pt1 | contig 11551 bp, 7 predicted proteins | sample tdDd471_FD_66723 | JGI IMG/M metagenome (GOLD analysis project Ga0070728, IMG submission 66723) | Marine sediment microbial communities from the Atlantic coast under amendment with organic carbon and nitrate - tdDd47.1 | ecosystem: Environmental > Aquatic > Marine > Coastal > Sediment | place...
CTCTTACTGATTCAAAATAGCTTTTCCAGTCTTTGGCATTGAAAACAGCGCCAGGAACTGGAGTAATGTGGGTGTAATTGTCAATGCCAATAATAATTGCTGCATCATTTTGACCGCCACCTTGATATGGTTGCTGGTTGTCAATAAGCTGTGAAATATTGGGCCACTTCTCAGACTTGCTATCTGCAAAAGCAAAAGTGCTAAACACAAATGTTATTAATATAACAGGTAACAGCCACAGAGATTTAAGCATAATTTCGCCCTCCACAAACAAGCGGTATAAGTATGATAGAAAGTATACAGATGTTTTCTGCATTGTCAAATTTCAGGTGTTTTCGTATGGTTATTATATATTCTTCTATACCACTGCTTAAGTTTCATACCAGCATTTATATTTGAAATAAAGAGTGACGTGACCTAGAAATAGTGGACACCCAAGGAGGGGATAAATATAATCCCTTTCATTAAAAGGAGTGTTCATTATGAGTGCAAGGAAGCGTTATTCAAAAGAGTTTAAATTAGAAGCAGCGAAGTTGGTTGTAGAGCAAGGTTATACCTACAAAGCAGCGTCAGAACGTCTCGGTGTCAACTACTGGAGTATCAGAGACTGGGTCAGAGATTTTCGCAAAAAAGGAGTTTTGCCACAAGCAGACCAACCTGTACCCGAAGCAGAAGAAATGCGAAAGTTACGAAAAGAGATCAGTCAGCTACGCATTGAAAATGAAATATTAAAAAAAGCGGCGGCATACTTTGCCAAAGAGAACCTGTAAAGTATGCCTGGATTGAAAGACATGCAGACAAATACAGCGTGTTCATGATGTGCAAGGTTCTCGAAGTCAGCAGGAGTGGCTATTATACCAGCATAACAAGGCCAGCTTCGAACAGGGCTATCAAGAAAGATAAAATTGCTCAGGCTGCACAGGAATATTATGAAAAATCACATGAGATTTATGGTTACCGTAAAGTTTATGAAGACCTTTCGGAGTATCGACCAGATTTGAACTGCTGCCGCGAAACCTTGCGTAAGATAATGGTTGAACATGGTCTATACTCCTGCACCAAAAAGAAATTCGTGGTCACGACAGATTCCAATCACGCAAAACCTGTGGCAGAAAACAGATTGAACCGTGATTTTACAGCCGATGAGCCAAACCAGAAATGGGTTGCGGACATAACCTACATCAGAACTTCTGAAGGCTGGCTCTATCTGGCCGTAATTATTGATTTATTTTCGAGATTTGTTGTTGGTTGGGCAACCAGCGATAAAATTGACTCTGCTTTGGTTTGTGAAGCCTTTACAAATGCAATCAATTTTCGACATCCAGAGGGTAAGCTGCTGCACCACAGCGATCAAGGTGTACAATATGCGAGTGATGATTTTCAAAATCTACTTGATTTAAGTGGCGTTGAATGCAGTATGAGCAGACGTGGTAACTGCTGGGACAATGCCTGCTCAGAAAGTTTTTTTGGCAAATTGAAATGCGAAGCGGTGAGAGGTGAGGTTTACAAAACAAGAAACGATGCTAGAAAAGATTTGTTCTGGTACATTGAAATATTCTACAATCGTAAAAGAAGACATGCCACTTTAGGTTATTTATCTCCTACTGAGTTTGAAAAAGCTATGAAAGAAAAAAGAATGACTGGCAAAAAAGCGGCCTGACAAGTAAGATAGTACCCCTCCTTGGGTGTCCATTGTTTCTAGGTCACGTCAAGCCTGACATTGGGCTCTCTTCTCTAAGACAAATCCTCGAAACCAACTATGGAATTCCAGGACCGAAGGGTAAAATTGATGGGCAATACAAGAGCATTGATGGCAAAAAAGTCTGGTATGAGTACACAAAAAAAAATAAGCTAGGTTGATACAGACAAATTATCAGCAACTCACACAAATATGGCCGCTCATCGGAACGCCCATGGAAACTTTTATTTTTGTTTTATCCAGATGAATCTGGCTGGACATTTAAGGTTCAAAAACATCCAGGTTTTATAGTACTCGAAACGTCTGGGGAAAAACTAATACCTCAAAAAGATATTGATTCCTATATTACGTTTTGCAACCTGCTTCTCCAACATAAAGCCTCATTAACACTTGATCTCTTTCAAACAGAACGTGCCCTTCGAGCACGTTACAAATCCTGGATTGAGAATAATCCACCAAAAGCGAGAAAGAGAAATGGATAAAAGTAACTCAGATCAAAGTGGCACTCAGCATTTAACATTTAATCTCCGCATCGGACGAGAAACGCCCGTAACGTTTTACTGTCAAGTTGATATCAGAATGGCCAAGCAACTCAGAAACCACAGTGATAGATCCCCATGTAAGCGAAAATACTAACGTTACTTCCTTCTAAGGCAAGATCAAAACAATCTCTGTCAAGGTAGGGCAGGGATGTTTTGAAATTGCTTATGGAAACGCAGTTCGGCTTACTGAATTTTTGCTTGTTGAAATCTCAAAAAATAAAATTAAGTGCAAATCAATAATAACCCAGAAGCTTGCGGTGTCTTTTCTTCATTAGTTTAGCAAAATCTTTAACGGATCTTACATATTCTCTGTTGGAATTATAACGGTAGAAGGACCTTTCGCGATTATTGCTATATCCGTTCTTATCCAGGAATTTTGCAGTCGAAAAAATTGCATCAGTCATATTATTTAAATCGACTTTGCCATCGGAGTTACCATCATCACCATAATGTAGGTTGTATGGTAAAAACTGACAAATTCCAATCGCTCCAGAAAACGAGCCCATAACAACTCTTGGATCTATGTTCAATTTTTTAGAGTAGGCAATAAGGGCTCCCATGTTTTTCTTGCCACGATTTGTTATCTTTTTCACTCGTTTCAAATTTCGTTTTCTGGACATAGCATCAGGGTTTCTATAGGCACCATTTTTATATACATATTTTTCTGCACCTGCCACAAACGTTGCTTCAGAAAGAAAGATTCTAAAGGCTTCATAATCTCCGCGATATTTTCCGAATTCAGATTCGATATTCAATAAGGCGAGAATATCTTCGGGTGTAACATTCCAACGTCTATAAGCTTGCTTCAATTCTCTATGGTAATTCTTAGCGACAGTTGCGGCCTCTCGTTGACGTTTCTTTGACATAAGTATGTTATAGATCTTCTTGATTTTCTTGGTACGTCTTTTGGGTTGGGCCGGATTTATCACGTTCATCATTTTGTCTCTATAAATTTTGCGTGCATACTCGGGCTTGAATAAAGCTTTAACTTCAGCTCTTGTCCAGCTAACCCCTGCCTCTTTGCTATATTTTTTAATGTATTTCATCATTTCTGAGAACTCTCTGGAATTGATAAAATAGTTATAACCAATATAGAGTTCACCATTGACGTTATAAAACTTTTTGTGTTGTTTTGACTTCTTTATAGGAGCTTTTGGTTTAGGAGGTGGATTTTTTTTAGTATCTGAGTATATTTTGTCCAGTTCTTTGTCCAGAGACTTTTTCTTTTGCTTTTTGGGCTTTTCAGCAACAGGCTTTTGGGGTACAACTTCTTTTTTGACAGTACCATCAGGATAAAGCTCAGAAAGTGCATCAAAAAGATCATTATCCTCTTCTTCGGTATATGCTACCTGCACCATCAAAAGCAATAAAATCACAATAATACTTCCTAAAAGTTGTTTATTTATGTAGGTAGTTTTCATTTTATCTCCTTGCATTTCTAGTACAGATGCACTTCAGTTTAAGCAATATACTGTGGTTATTCAAATGTTAACACGCTTGATAGTTGCCTGTAAAAAGTTGCCATATAACTAAATGTTCTTGGAGTTCTTTCTAAAAAGTCTATATTTTTCGTCTTTTAAAGTTCTTTTTCTGTCAAGTTTAAGAGCATTCTTGTATGCATTTTTAGCTTTTGCGTATTTTTTTATTTTCGAATATATTTCACCGGCTTTTCGGTACACGGCACTCTTATTTGTTTTATTATCATCTATATTGCTAGCCATGTTTTCAAGCCATTTGGCTTCATAATATTTCAAGCCGTTTGATTTATAAAATTTGATAATGTGAACATATTTTTGAATCAACTTCTTTTTTGTTGGATTTGTTTTTGAAAAAATGGAAATGTATAAAGCAAAATGTTTGTCTACGGAGGTTAGGTCTTTGCATTTGTAATAACAAAAGGCTTTTGCTCCATTGATATTGTCGTAGTCTTTATTTATTTTTATGATGTCTAATGCATATGTAGGAGCATCTTTACAAATATTACAATTTGATATGGTTATATCATTTAATGAAATATTGTGCATGATCTGTTTCCATGCACGAATTTCGAGATATGGATCGCTGGTGTATTTGTATATGTTGTCTGATGACATCCTGCTGAGTCTTTCGGCCAGATTTGCGTAGTCTGAATTAGACGTACCACTTGTTCTAATGCCAAATAGCAATGCAATAGCAATAAGAATGAAGACAAACCCTCTCATCGGTCTATGGAATTTCTCAAAACCAGCGTATAGACCAATTGCCAAAGCTATAGGAGTTATAAAAAGAGCCCATGAAAGGACAACTGCATCCACAGACCATGTATTATCTAGCAGCGTTCTTGCCATGCCAGATGCAAAAGAATCAATTTGAAGGACGTAATATGCCAAGTTTATGTTGACTCCTATTGCCGTTATCATAACGCCTGTCATAACGGCACCGACAGCAAAAGCAGAAATAGAGTCGGAGTCTTTGAAGGTTGGAGTAAAAAACATATCTTTTCTCACAGAGGTATCTCTGATCCAGGGCTTTGTCCACAGGAAAATAATAACCAGCAAAATGAATAGACATGCTATAAAAGCAGCAATATTTTCTGAATTGCTAATGTAATAACTTTTGTCAATGAATCCCGCTTTAGTGTAAAAACTTGATCTCCCGTTTATAAGCAATGCGTCGCCTGTAAAATAGCGCAGACACCCGAGTAAAATCGCCAGTGCTGCACTTACCCAACTTGCCGTAAGTATTATGTTTATCAGGGGGAAATTTACCGACCATGAGAACTTGCTGGATGCATTACTGCTAATGTCGAAATCATGTCCGGACATGGTTTCAACGAATGATAGTTCTCCCTCAAAGTTGCCGGTTGATGATCCTTTGGGGATATCAATCGTCACATCTATCGGTACAGATTCGCCACATTGGAGTCTTGGAATTGATGTTAGATCTATACTTGCATATTTTCCGCCAACAGCACAGTTTCCAAATAAATATCCTCGATTGCCCTCGGCTTTCAATTCGAATTGTTTTTCTTTTTTACTTCCTTCTTCGATATGCCCAAGGTCGAAACTTGCTGGTGAAATAACTGCTTTAGGTATTGATCCGCCGAGCATACGTTGCAAATTTTCAACTTTATCGGGACTTGATAGTGCATCTTTTTGCTCTTCAGACAAATGATAATTCATTGCTTTGTCTAACCAGGTAAACGTTAGTTGATCCTTTCCACTAATGAACTCATTCGCATTTGCCTGATTGTCTTCTGCCCACTCTATATAACTTTTAATATCTTGAACTTGTCCATCTGTATTAGGATGATCCTGCCATCCAAGTTCCCAATAAAGATCGTATAGAGCTTCAGGATATGATGAACTGAAAATAATCTCTGCATATTGTTCATTTTTAATTCCTTTAAAACACCATAGTTCCAGACAACCATTTTCAAAATGTTTTTCTATGTCATGATTGAAATGACCGACTAATTCGTCAGGATGCTTTATAAATGAATTATTTACTTGTAGTTTTTTAAATCCGTAATTGTATAGTATCTGATACAGTGCTTTGTCCGTTAATTCATTGTCTTCTTTAAGAATAGCTTCTGCTTTGTCTGCAAGATTACCGTCGTCTAAGCTAATTCTAATCCATTCTATCAAACTACCATCAGCGATCTTTTCGAGATACTCGTGCCAGTTTCTCTCAGCATTTTCAACAAGCTCTTGTGAGGTATCAATTTTAAGATTGTTTTCTTGTAGGTGGAAATAAGGGTAACCTGCCGACCACAACCACATCCAAAGCTTAACTTCAGAACTATGGTTACTAACAAGACCCCTAAGGCCGTTTGCTCTCAGCTTAAGACTGTTTTGCTCAATAGTAGAAAGCCAGTTGGCTAATAAACCACTGTCCAGAAAGCTCTGGGCAAAATACAAATTATCTTTGGATGCTACTACTTCTGATATAAACTCGGAAACATTATTCACTAAAGGCGAATTTCGAAATTCAGTGTTACCAAGTTGTTTTATTCGCAAACGATTTTCGCCGGCTGCCCAGAGCCAATTGTATAGTTCCAGTTCTAAATCTTCATTATCGATATTTACTACTCTGTCTGCTGCATCAGCTAAATCATTTCTGTTTAGTACATATTTTGCCCAGCATGAGAGTATTCCTTCTGAATGAACTTTGGCTAACTTTAACGGAAAAGCATCGACTACTTCCAGCAATTCGATAACATTGTTAACTTCTTGTTCATCTAGCGGTAGACCACGATATTCAGTACGATATAAAAATTCCCATGCAGCCAGTTCCATGTCGGAATATTTGTTTTTCTTATCGTTATCAATAATATCCTGGACAACTTTAACATGCTTCGTTGAATCTTTTTGGAGCTTTAGATAGCCAAGAAATTCCGATGGATCAACGATATGTTTAGCAGCATTGTATAAGTCATCAAGGATCACATTTTGAATATCCGTAAAACTAGATTTTTCGTTAAAATATGGACAAGGGGCCCATCCTTCTGCCTGGCGTACTTCCATATCTACAATTTTTGCGCCAAATTTTTCTTTTAGCTTGGAAAGATGGTCTTCAGCTTCTGTTTTGTCCAGAAATAGATCAATATATTCGTGAACAAAATTGTCATAAACGTGTTTGCTGATGTTCCATTCATTGCGAATGAGAGTGTTTTCAAAATCTTTGTCTTTTTGCTGTAGTTCATACTCTTCACGAGATTCAATTGTTAATTTTACATCATGAAATCTGGAGTTCCATTGCTTTTTCAAATCCCGAATTGCCTGATTCCAGTCTTCTTCTGTTAGTGAATGAAATTTAATGTTAGAACGGATGTTGGAAAATTCGTTCCAATCCAATAATTTGTCGTCTTCACAGGCACCCCATAATAATTCTACTGCAGAATTAATCAGCTCGTTCTTTTTTTGCTGTAACATCCTTTTAAGTAGTTTTGCTCTTTTTTCATCATCAAGTAGAAGTGCTTTTATATAATTGAATGGTGAATTCTTATCGTGGAGAATGTGTGGAATGTGATGTTCCATTCCTGCTCGACTTTGTATTTTGAGAAAAATCTTTTTTAATTCGTCGAATCTTTCAAATAATCTTTCTGTGGTTATTTTATGGTAGTCGCTTATATCAACAGATTCTTTTAAGAATAAAAAATCTCTATATGGGTCAAAGTGATAATTTACACCATTAACATATTGAATACTGTTTCTTTTGTATTCATCAACGAAATCGTTTTTAGCAAATGTACTTGGCCCAATTGATAAAAAATATTTATCTTCGGGTTTGGCCTTGACGGTCTTTTTATTAACCGGATCAGGAACTATAGGTCTTGATTGATTATTTCTTTTTGAAGGGATTTGCGAGCTTGTTGACGATTGATTCTGTTTGCTGGTTTTAATGTCAGAGGTGCTTTTTGGGTTAGGCTTGCTTAAATTGGGTTTTGCTGCAATAGAATGGCTGTTGGCTTTATTCACTTGGTTTTCATTCTTGGAGATTCTTATGCTGCTATCTTTGATATCGTTTGATTTAGACACTACCCCATCCTTTTATTTTAGTAAATCGTTCGTTGTTTATTGAAAAACAATTTTTATTGATCTTGCAAGATTCTTCAGCTTTTCTTGATCATAGTTGGCAGTGTTTTCAACCAACGCTGTTCTTTCTATACTAACTTCTGATTCTTTTCCGCTATTGGGATCTTTTACTTTGACACTTAAGATTCCACTATCGTGAAATTGAAATTTTACCTTTATTGGGGCATCCTTTTTTAGTGCTGGTACTTTAAGCTGTATTGAACCAATTTGGTCGCAGCTAAATGGATCTTTACTCTCACCTTCGAAAATATTCACTTCAACAGTTTCTTGCCCCTCTGAAACTGCAAAGAAATCCCTTTCACAGCAAGCTTGCTCACGACGTGTGTCTTTAAAAATCATATGCTCTATAACATAATTCTCATTGTCATCCATGGCTTTGACACCCACCGTTTTTGTTACAACCGGATCACCGCAGTTTTTTGCGAAGATAGCTTCCCTGGTGCGAATTCCTGTTTCTTTAGACTTGTTTTTGGGAGTATCATCTGCATTTACAGATTGTGCATCATGATCCGAGAATTTCAGTTCAGTCTCTCTAAAATTGTTAGCTATCCAAGCAGCTCCAACTGAAATAAGGTTCAATGGGTCATTGTCGTATTTGCACTTTTCTTCACCAAACATATCAAATAGCAGTTCCCGAACTGCCAACAACTTGGAAGAACCACCGGCCAATACAACCCAGTCAATATCTTCTGGACTCAATTCTTTGTTTAGCAAGGTTCTGATTACAACATCTTTAACACGATCAAGTAAACTGCTCGTAATATCGTTCAGGATATCTTTTGTTAAGTTTACTTGTAAATGTGAAGGCTCTTCTATCAACTTGTTTTCGTCTAGATCTCCTCCAGATAGCCTAACATTGAATTGAGAAGTATATTCAGATTGAAGCTTAATTTTTGCTTCTTTTATTTCTTCATTTAATTGGTTTGAATAGTTACGCGAAGTTGTGTCTTCATAGTCATATCCTGTTCGGTTTTTCCATTCCTGTAATAAGTAACTACGAATTGCACTGTCCCAATTTCGGCCACCCAAGTTTGCATCACCATCACCTGTAATCATTTGCAATGATTTGGCATTTACTTCGAATATGGTAGTGTCGAATGTTCCGCCTCCAAGGTCGAATACAAGGATCCTGCTATCTTCCTCTGAACTTTCAAGTCCGCATGCAACAGCTGCTGCCTGGGGTTCACTTAATGTTGATACCACTTCCAGACCTGCCCATTCACCGGCTTGTCTGGTGGCACTTTTCTGTACTTCAGACCAGTGCTGTGGGTGGGTGATAACAACTTTTTCCATTGGATTATTGGGCCACCTGTTTTTAGCCATTTGTTTTAGAGCTTTTAAAAGTATGGCTCCTGCTGTAACTGGACAAACAGGAATGTCTTCAACGTACCACGGAGGGGGAGGGGAACTGCATGGTAATCCGATATACTTTTTTGAGTCTTGAATAAGTGTTCCATTGCTGTTGTTTGAAGAAATGCTGAAAGCCTCACGACCTGCAACAACAACTTCTTTGTGTGGAAAGTAAAGTGCACTGGGTAATGCTTTGCTGCCAGCAACACTTGGAACCAAGGTGTCTACTTGTCCATTGTCTGTAATAACAGAGACAGTAGAAAAGGTTGTCCCCAAATCTACTCCAAATATCCAACGGTCATCCATTTACTATTCTCGCTCCATTGTCCAGGTTAGATACTGCATCTGCTTTGGCTTTGATAATGTGGCATCAAGAATGCCTGAAATTAGATATTTTAAACCATATACGCGCTCTGGTTTTTCAAAAGAGTTTTCAGATGAATATTCTGCCCACCATAAATCTTTTTCGACTTTAATTTTGTTTTTTGTTTGCAGTATCCAAGTATGCTTAAATTTGCCTTCTGGCATATTCATACATTTGATTCCACTCAGCAGTGCTTTGTTACCCAAGGTTTTCCAGCCCCAGAAAATGTTTGATGGTAAGTTGTATTTATATGGATATAATTCCAAGGATTGAGTTAACCATGGGTAATTTTCGCCACCTGTTTTATCTAAGTAGGCTGTCATCCATGCTCCATTACGAATTTCGCATTTGGTATGTAGCGGAAATATTTTTGGGTCTATCGCATTGGATGGCATGATTTTAAAGTCTTCACTTTGCCCAAACTTATTGTCATCACCTTTCACGTTAGATGGTTTCCCACGGGAAACTTTTGAAATGGAATATCTTGGCAAATTCAGAGGGGCAAGTTCCATACTGAAAAATGTATCATGAGGCAAGAATATCTTTTCTCGTTTAAACGTTTCGTCAAGGACCTTAACAAACTTGCGTCCCTTTTGAATGTCTTTAGTAAAAACTATGAATATTAACGGTTTTACACCAGAAAAACGAAAGCCTTTAGTTGCCTTTGAAGGAAGTCGCGGTTTTTTGGCCTTAAATTTCACAACGTTTTCAAATAGTGGATCAACACGCAATTCATTGAGGTGTTGTTCGATTAGCTTCCAGTCTTGTTTGCGAAGTGGACGTTCTGGAAAATGTAAACCCTTGAAGGGCAGATAGCCGAATGATATCCAAACTCCAAATCCTTGCCTGATTCTTTCAATTAAAACTGTTTTTAAACAGTGAGGATCTGTCCCGTTGATACAGGCAATTTCGGAAGTTTCTCCCTGTGCAACAGAGCGATTTCCTGCCACCTGTACACCGTCTGTAATCATTAGATTAATCTCTGCTGTTTCCATTGGGTCAACTTGTTGACAACCATCAAGTAGAGGTGGTGGAACCAAAGCCAAGTGTAGTTGTGAGTTGCCTTTGTAGAATTTGGTGCGATTAAATTTAGCTAAGTTCTTGATGTTATTTTTACAATGGTCGAAAGAATCCCCAACAAGACATCGTTCAATTTTCTTTTGTGCACCAATTCTTGCTACTGAATCGTTGATAGCATTGTGTATCAACTGGAATGTTGCATGTTTTCCTGTAAACCCGCGCATGCTTCCTGAGATATCTACAAGAATCCTGGTTCCTTCCATTTTGGGAGGAGCTAGTTTGGGACAAGTAGGATTTTCAGCTCTTGATTGATAGTTTGGCTTTATGGCTCTTACATTTGTAGATCCAGGGAGAGGGCCAATTTTTGCTGTTTTCGTGGCTTTGTTGCCACTATCACCGCTTGCTGATGAACATCCAGGCGACAAAAGAATAACCACAAATGAAAATAGTATTATATTTTTTAGCAAATAGCGATTCATTCAACCTCCAGATATTCTTTACCCTTAATAGCAGCTTCGATAAAATCTGATACAGGGAGAATGCATTCTCGTGGTGATTCAAAGTCAATTAAAAGACGAATGTTGCCATCTTCCAGATATACATTTAGCTCTTCGGGATCAACACTTTCATTGGAAATAGAAAGTTGTTCAAATCCATCATCGATTTTACGGACAAATGTAAAAAAACGTTTTTCACCAGTTTGATATTTTATTTCTAGCATTCCATTACTGTTGGTTAAAACTGCTATAGGTTCGGTATTGCTCGTTTCAGAGTCATGATAGGGAGAAAAGAAGGGTAGTATTCCCATGCTTCTGTTAGTTTTGGCTTCTCTTATTTCTTGATTCATGATTTGCTTTCCATTTTAGAAATGATTAGTAATTTTTTTAAGCCAAAGGCTTTCAAGCAAAGTTTCCATCGGACTGCGATGTATCCATCTTTCTGCATTTTTGGGCAAACACTCTGCACGTAATACCGATCTTATGTTGTTTAGATCTTTATC
>Ga0070728_10006095_pt1 | contig 11545 bp, 9 predicted proteins | sample tdDd471_FD_66723 | JGI IMG/M metagenome (GOLD analysis project Ga0070728, IMG submission 66723) | Marine sediment microbial communities from the Atlantic coast under amendment with organic carbon and nitrate - tdDd47.1 | ecosystem: Environmental > Aquatic > Marine > Coastal > Sediment | place...
CGGTAATTTATGGCATTAGAGAATTAAACATTGAGGAAAGGGAGCCAAAATATGGATACAGCAATCGTCAAAAGCCATCTGAACTTGCGGGCGGTCATACCAGCCCTGGGCGAGCTGGCGGCACGGGATGAAGAAGCCCGGGGCATTGCCAAACGCGCAAAGGGCACGGTGCAGCTTTCCCTGGTCAACGGTCCCACCACGGTGGTTGACTTTGCCGGAGACGGCGGCGTTCGCGTCAACGGAGAAGCCCAGATGCTGCCTTCGGTGGGCATGTTGTTCCCCCGCCCGTCGGTCATCAACAAAATGTTTGCCGGTGAAACAGCCATTCCCATTTTATGGAAGGGCATCACCAAACTGGGCCTTATCAAGGCCTTTGGCGATCTGGCCCAGCGGCTGGACGCGGTTATCGGCGATCCCGATACCTACCTTAAAGAACACCCGGATCAGTTGCACACCGTGGTGTCGCTGCTGTTTGGTGTGGCCACCCGCGGCGTGGCAGTCCTTGCCAACACCGACGAGCATATCAAGCCCATTATCGCCGGCACCCCCCGGGGCGTAGCCAACTTTATTCTGGGCGAAGGCGAGCAGGAAATCGCCTGTCACTTCACCCTGACCGATGAAGGTCTTGCGGTGGCTTCGGGTAAACACCCCAAGGCCAACGCCGACCTGATTATCCCGGATCTGGCCCAGGCCTTTGAGCTGTTCCAGGGACGTCTGGACGCCATGGCCGCCGCCTGCAACGGCACGGTCATCATGAAGGGACACCTGATGCTGCTGGACGGCATCAACACCACTTTGGGCCGCTTGGGCTCGTATCTGTAAGAAGGAGGCCGAACATGGCTGATAACTATACCTTTAAGAAGTCCATGGCCCTGTTTGACCGGGCCGCCAAGGTTATGCCCGGTGGTATTTACGGCCACGAAAGCCCCGCCATTTTGGTTCCGGGACGCTATCCCTACTATGTGGCCAAGGCCCAGGGTAGCCATTTTTGGGATGTTGACGGCAACAAATACATCGACTGGATGTGCGCCTATGGTCCCATTTTGCTGGGCTACGGCAATCAGGAAATCGAAAAAGCGGTGCAAAAGCAGCGCAAAAAAGCCATCTGCACCTCCATGCCTGCGGATATGATGGTGGATCTGGCCGAGGCCATGGTGGAAACCGTGGACGGCATGGACTGGGCGGTGTTTGCCAAAAACGGCAACGACGCCACCACCTGGGCCATCCGCGTTGCCCGTGAGCACACCGGTCGCAAAAAGATTTTAAAGGCCAAAGGCGGCTACCACGGCGTGCATGCCTGGTGCTCGGCCCACGGCGGCGTGATTGACGAAGACCATGCCCACATCCACAACTTCGAGTTCAACGATGTGGAAAGCATCAAATACTATATCGACAAGTATCCCGGGCAGATCGCCGGTATTATCTCCAGCCCCTATCATCATCCCACCTTTGCCGACAGCCAGGATCCCCATCCCGCCTTCTGGTCAAGGGTGCGTGATCTCTGCGACAAAGAGGGCATTATCCTGATCGTGGACGATGTCCGGGCGGGCTTCCGTCTGAACATCCACGGCTCCCATGCCCATTACGGCTTTACCCCGGATCTGGTCTGCTTCTCCAAGGCCCTGGGCCACGGCTATCCCATCAGCAGCTGTACCGGCCGCGAATTCCTGCGTCCCGCAGCGGGCAACGTGTTTTTCACCGGCAGCTTCTGGTACAACGCCGACGCCTACGCCGCAGCCCTGGCGGGTCTGGAAATCATGAAGCGGGACAACTCCATCGAATACATGAACAAGATCGGCAACATGCTGAAGGACGGCCTGTACAAAGCCGCCGCCGACTGGGGTCTGAAGATCCGCATGAGCGGACCTCCCTCGATTCCCTACATGATTTTCGACAATGAAAACGATTTCCGGCGCATGCAGCTGTTCTGCGGCGAATGCTCGGAACACGGCGTATTTTTGCATCCCCATCACAACTGGTTTGTGAGCACCGCCCACACCGAAGAAGACGTAGCCTACACCCTTGATGTGGCCCATCAGGCCTTCAAGGTGGTCAAGGATACCTTTGGCGGATGATAAACAGCGCCTTTTACAATCTTGAGCCTAAAAAGCGCCAGCGGATACTCGACACCGCGGCAAAGATTATCGCCAAGCAGGGCTTTCATAAAGCCAATGTTAACGAAATCGCCGCCGCCGCCGGGATATCCGTTGGCGCTTTATATACCTATTTTGACGCCAAGGAAGACATCTTCGAAGCGGTGTTCATGGAGGCGGTGCAGGTAACCGCCGAGGTGCAGCGCAAGGTTGTGGCGCAAAACGAATCCTTGCGGGACCAGCTTTTGAACCTCTTTGTGGAGGGGCTGATGATGGCCCGCCGCCGTCCCAGCTATGTGGAAATCTATCTGAACATGATGGCGCCGGGCATGGAAACCTTTGCGGATAAATTCTCCCCGGAGCTGGAAACAGCCGGAGCGATTATCTACGAAGCGCTGCTGAAAAAGGGCATCCACACCGGTGAATTGCGCACGGATCTGGATATCCGGGCCGTGGCCTATGTGCTGGACAACACCATGCTGGCCCTGTACGGCAGCATTCCCAACCGCTTTTTTTCCATACACCGCAGCGTGCTGCTACAGGAAAGCCCCGGTCGCCTGACCCGGGTATGGGCCGAAGGCGTTGCCCGCAGGGTATTGCTGCCCCTGTGGGAGGGAATCCGCGCCCCGGAGAACAAACTGCCGAATAATACATAGAGAACGGGACTTCAAACTTTACAGCGCTATAAAAATGTGTAAGCTGGTAGGGATTGTTTTGGACTACCTGCTGATATAATTGATAAGCGGCGAACGGAGTCAATGGTGAATAGAATACCAAAGCTGGTGGTATGGTTCGCGTGTATTGCGATGCCATTGTTTGTTTTTTCCGCCACGGCATGGGCCATCACCCACGAGGCCGATATCCGCACTCTGCGGCTTTCAAACGACGTGAACGGCTTCCTCTTTACCGAGGGGGCTGACAACTTTGGGCACGACTTCGAGTTTTTTGTAGGCCTTGAGCTGGGATATCTCAACAATACCCTGGTGCTGGAAGAACTTGATAATTCCATGCAGTTCGTTGAGCGGGATATTGTGGGCCATTCCTGGCAGATGGACCTCTACGGCTCGGTGCGGCTCCACGATCTGGTGAGCGTCGGCTTTTTGCTGCCCACCACCCTGTATCAGGACGGCACCCCGCTATCGCTGACCAACGATCTGGCCTCCAGCGGCATCGGCGATCTGCGGCTGCGGGTAAAATTCACCCCGGCTCCCTATTTGTTTAAACGCGAGAAACTGGCGGGCTTCAGCTTTGCCCTTGTGGAAGAGCTGATTACCCCCACGGGCAACGGCGATGGCTTTATGTCCGACGGCGGCGTGGCCAACGAACTGACCCTGGTTATTGACTGGCGCTGGGAATGGATTCACCTGGGCTTCAACTTTGGCTGGTGGGCCCGCCCGGAAAGCAACCTGATTCTGGACCAGAAAATCGACGACATGCTGCTGTACCGTTTTGCGGCGGGCTTTGGCATCGGTCAGGTCACCGGCGTCCGGGCTTTGGAAAGCCTGACCCTGATGACGGAATTCCACGGCGGCACCCTTGCCAGCGATCCCTTCCACTGGCAGTACAACAACCCCATGGAACAAACCTTTGCCGTGCGCTACAACCTCTGGGAAGTCTCCGGCGTGGACATTCTGTTCAACACCGGTGTGGGCGTAGGCTATAACGCGGGCATCGGCACCCCGGCGGTGCGCTGGTTCTTTGGTATCAGCTATGCCTGGATTATCCACGACACCGATGAAGACGGTGTGTACGACGATGTTGACGGCTGCATCAACCAGCCGGAAGACAAAGACGGATTCGACGACGCCGACGGCTGCCCGGACCCGGATAACGACAACGACGGTATCCTGGATGGCGTGGACAAATGCCCGGTGGAAGCCGAAGACAAAGACGGCTTTGAAGACGAAGACGGCTGCATCGATCCGGACAACGACAAAGACGGCATCGAGGACACCAAAGACATGTGTCCCATGCAGGCCGAAGACGTGGATTCCTTTGAAGATACCGACGGTTGCCCGGACCCGGACAACGATAACGACGGTCTGCTGGACGGCGACGACAAGTGCCCGAACAAAGCCGAGGACAAAGACGGCTTTGAAGACGCCGATGGCTGCCCGGACCCGGATAACGACGCCGACGGCGTGGAGGATGTAAAGGATCTGTGCCCCTTTGAAGCCGAAGACAAAGACGGCTTTGAGGATGAAGACGGCTGCCCCGAGCTTGATAACGATCAGGATGGTGTGCCCGACAGCGCCGATGCCTGCCCCATGGAACCGGAAACCATCAACGGCGTCAAAGACGACGACGGCTGCCCGGACAAGGGTAAAGTGCTGGTGGTGCTGCAGACCGACAGAATCGAAATCAAGAAAAAGGTGTACTTCGAGACCGGCAGCGCGGTTATCAAGCGCAAGAGCTTCAGCCTGCTGCGGCAGATCGCCCAGGTGCTGAAGGGCCACAACGAAATCGAAGAAGTGATTGTGGAAGGCTACACCGACAGTCGCGGCAACAACAAGCGCAATCTTGAGCTGTCCCAAAACCGCGCCGATGCGGTAAAAACCTTCCTGATCAATCAGGGCATCGACGAAAAACGTCTGGTAGCCGTGGGCTTTGGCGAAGACCGGCCCATTGCCAGCAATAAAACCCGCAAGGGCCGCAACGCCAACCGCCGGGTGGAGTTCCGTATCGGCAAAGTGAGCGACAAACCCCGGCTGGTACCCCTTACACCGGTACCGGAACCGAAAACCAAAGCTCCCGCGCCCACGACAAAACCGGCGCCGTCGCTGAACAAAAAGACCCAGGACGCGATTGACGCGGTAAAAAATCTTCCGTCGCTGAAAGCTCCAAAGGGCAAAAAAAACGGGACAACAAAGAAAAAATGAAGTCCATGCTTGAGTTGACACCGGTCTGCATATACAGTGTAGGGCATTATTGCGCCGAGGAAGTGAGGACCTAGCGTGTTCAAGCCGGAGCCATTTGGAAACTATCTCCTTATAGAGAAGGTTTCCGTCGGGGGCATGGCAGAAGTCTACAAGGCCCTGATGTTTGGGCTGGAAGGCTTCCAGAAACTGGTTGCCATGAAACGGCTGCTGCAATCGGTGGCCGAAGATGAGGAATTCGCCCGCATGTTTGTGGACGAAGCCAACATCGCCGGCCAGCTCCATCATGCCAACATTGCACAGATTTACGACCTTGGCCGTATCGGGCCCACGGGCTACTTCATTGCCATGGAGTATGTGCAGGGCCGCGATCTGCGGGCAGTGTTTGACCGTCTTAAAAAGATCAAGCGCGGTGTGCCCCTTAACATGGCGGTTCATTCCGTGGCAAAAATTTGCGAGGGTCTTGATTACGCCCATCGCAAAGCCGATGGTCAGGGCAAACCCCTTAATATTGTCCACCGGGATATCTCGCCGCCCAACATCATTTTATCCTACGAGGGTGATGTAAAGCTTATCGATTTCGGTATCGCCAAAGCTGCCAAAAAATTCACCCAGACCCAGGCGGGTATTCTCAAGGGTAAATTCGGCTACATGAGCCCGGAGCAGGTGCGGGGTATGCCCCTGGACCGCCGTTCCGATATTTTCAGTATCGGCATTGTGCTGTACGAGATGATCACCGGGCGTCGTTTGTTTGTGGGCTCCAGCGATTTCAATACCCTGGAAAAAGTCCGCAGCGCCGAAATCAAGCCTCCCAGCGAGTTTAATCCCCATATTCCCAAGCAGCTGGAAGATGCGGTCATGAAATCGCTGGCCCGGGATATCAACGAACGCTATCAGTGGCCCAGCGAATTTCAGGAAGACCTGCAGCGCTATCTCTACAGCCAGGAGCATGTCTACAGCCGCCAGGATCTGGCGGAGTTTATGGCAACCATTTTTGCCGAGGATCTTCAGGCCGAGCGTCACCGTATGGAAGAGCTGGACTCCATGGACTTTGAAAGTATCATGAAGGAGCACCGGCTGGAAAACTTCCAGAGCATGAAAAGCGACAAGATCGAAGCCCTGCCGCAGCAGCAGCGGGAAGGTTTTGTTGGCCCCAAAGGTGAATATCTGCCCCCGGACAAAGCCTTTGTCATGGATGTGGATGAGCAAAACGAGCCCATCCGCCTGGTGACCGACGACGACAGCCCCGCTGTGCAGGAAGGAACGGATCATGGTCGGGACCGCAGGCCCACGCCCATGCCCACCTCTCCCACGCCCACAAATATTCCCCCGGCAAGCCAGCAAACCCCAACGGGGCGGCACCGGGTAAACAGCGCCTCTTCCCAGGCGCCGTATCGTATCAAGCCCAAAGTGGCCCGCCGGGCCGATGCCGACGAAATGGCGGCGGCTCTCAAACCCCGCTGGTTTGCCGTTGCTCCCCAAAAGAAAAACGCCTGGCTGACGGTTATGGCCCTTTTGGTGGTGGCCTTTGGTATTGCTGCGTTGACCATTGCCCTCAAGAGTCCCTTCCCCGAGGTGACCATGAACGTCCCTGTGGGGGTGAAGACCGCAAAAGTCACCTTCTACAGCGATGCGGAAGATGTAAATGTGCAGCTTATTCCGGTGCGGGACGGCATTGAAATGCCGGGCCAGACCAAGCCCGCCTGCCCCAAAGCCCCCTGTGTGGTGCCCAATGTACCGGTGGGCGTGTACCGGGTGGAATTCCGCAACGCCCAGTCCCTGTATACCGTGGCCCGCTTTATGTTTGAAGACGGCGGCGAATACGTTATCCCCGCCCGCTTCGGACCGCCGGGGCAGCCCAACAGCAGCCTGATTTTAAGCACCGATCCCCCGGGAGCCACCTTCCAGCTAAAAGACGGCAGCACCCTGGTGGAAGAAGGTCGCACCCCCAAACAGATTATGGAAGTCCCCTCGGGACACAAGCTGAGCCTTGCCATCAGCAAGGAAGGCTATCGCTACGAAGTGCTGGACGTCATGGTGGACCCCTACAGCGTCAAAAAGCTGACGGTTCCCCTGAAGGCCGCCCAGGCCCGGGTCAAGGTATCGGTTAAGCCCAAGGGCGCCGCCATTTATATTAACGGCAAAAATACGGGCAAAACCACCCCGGCTGAATTCACCGACCTGAAGGTGGGCAAGAGCTATACCTTCACCTTTAAAAAGAAAAAATACAAAGACCTTACCCGGGATGTCACCCCCACTGGTGGTGACGATCCGGTGCCCGGCGAAATGACGCCGGTGGCGGAAGCCCAAAAAACCGGTACAAGCGGCTCCAAAACCCGTTCCCGCAGCCGTAGCGGCACCGGCGTACTCAAGGTCAGCAGCACTCCCCGCAAGGTGGAGTTCAAGGTGCGGGGCAAACGTGCCAAAGCCCCCACACGGCTGAATCTGTCCCCGGGTTCCTTTAAATTAAACGTCATTATCAATGCCAAGCTGGGCCTGGATATCACCTGCGCCAGCGGCAAGATCCGGTCGGGCAAAACCACATCCTGCAAAATCGTGAACCGCGGCGGCAGCATGTGGAAATGCGACTGCAAAGAGCCCGAATAACCACGCGTGCATCCTGTGTAGATACCCCGTATTATGACGGCGGGCAGAAAAGCTTGACCCCCGGTGGTCAACCGCCTATAACTACACAACGATAACTGCAGGCAATCCACCTGTGAGTGGAAGAACTTACATTAAGGAGAATTCCAATGACCCGTATGACCAAAACCGTGGTAGCATTTCTGGCCGTCGCCCTTACCGTCGGTTTTTTGCAGGGCAACATCGCCCAGGCCAAAGGCATTGAAATCGCATTCATCGACATGACCCGTGCCCTCAACGAAGTTGAGGAAGGCCAAAAAGAACTGGGCCGCCTGGAAAAATGGCAGGGCGCTCGCCGGGACAAACTGACTGCCTCGGAAAAAGACCTGATGGCCCGCAAGGACATTCTTCAGAAGGAAGAAGGTACCCTGGCCCCGGACGTGTACCGCGCCAAAGTGGAACAGTACATGAAGGACGTCGAGGTTTTCCAGCGGGAGAAAATGGGCGCTGCCAAGGAACTGCAGGAAAAACTCAGCACCTCCACCGTATATGTCAAACGCCGCATGGATCTCATCATCGCCGAGCTGGCGGAGCGTGAAGGCTATTACATGGTGGTGGACATCAGTGAAGGCGGCATTGTCTACTTCCCCCCCTCCCAGGACATCACCAACCAGGTGATCCGCCTGTACGACAAACGCTACCCGGTCAAGGGCGCCAAAAAAGGCCGCAAGAAGGGCAAAAAGAAATAATCGACTCAACTCACCATCCCCGGGATTATCGGAAGTCTGCCCGCGCCGTACCCGTATTGACGCCTGACGGCAGTGTGGTATAGTGCATAACATGACTTTTGAAGATCTCAAACTTATCTCCGTATTGACAAAAACAGTGCGGCAACTGGGGTACGAAGAACCCACACCCATTCAGTCGCTGGCGATTCCCGATATTTTGGCGGGCCGCGATGTACTGGGTCTGGCCCAAACCGGCACCGGCAAAACCGCAGCGTTTTCCCTGCCGATTCTTCAGCAAATTCACACCGCACCCCAGGCCAAAGGCAAAAAAAAGGTACACACACTGGTGCTGACCCCCACCCGGGAGCTTGCCAACCAGGTGTACAAAAGTTTTGCTGAATATGGCACCCGCACCCAGGTGCAGCAGGTGGTGCTCTATGGCGGTGTGGGCTACGGCCCGCAGATCGACAAGCTGAAACGCGGCGTCGATGTTGTAGTGGCTACACCGGGCCGCCTGATGGACATGATGAAGCAGCGGCATATCGATCTTTCTGCGGTGCAGACCTTTGTGCTGGACGAAGCGGACCGTATGCTGGACATGGGCTTTATCGATGATATCCGGCTGGTGGTGCGGGCTCTGCCCAAACAACGCCAGACGTTGCTGTTTTCCGCCACCATGCCCATGAAAATCCGGCATCTGGCCAACAGCATCATGGAAGACCCTGTAGAGGTTTCGGTAACTCCCAGCGCCACCACGGTGGACGCCATCGAACAGCAGGTCTACTTTGTGGAGCGGGGCGACAAGCCCGGGCTGCTGATGCATCTGCTGGAGGACGAGGCCACAAGCCGGGTGCTGGTGTTTGTCAACACCCGCCACAGCGCCGAAAGCCTGGTCAAGCGGCTGTCGCGGCAAAAAATCACTGCCGACGATATCCACGGCAACAAAAGCCAGAAGGTGCGGGAACGGACCCTGAAAAAATTCCTCAAAGGCGCGGTGCGGGTACTGGTGGCCACGGATGTGGCGGCCCGGGGCCTGGATTTCGAGGATATCACCCATGTGGTGAACTACGATGTGCCCGAGGATGTGGAAAACTATGTCCATCGCATCGGCCGCACTGGACGGGCCGGAGCCAGCGGCATCGCCCTGTCCTTCTGCGCCATTGAGGAACGGCCCATCTGGGCTCAGATCGAACGGCTGATCCGCAAAAATCCGGTCATTGTTGAGGATCACCCCTTCCCCTCTCCCCTGCGTGCTCCCACGCCCACGGATGTGGAGCGCAGCACAACCAACAGCGAACCCACTACCCTGGGTACGGATCGCAGTTCCTGGGGCAAGCCCATCACCAAACCCACGGGATGGTCCAGCAAGGTGCGGCGACCGGGGCGCAAACGACGCTAAGGACAGTGGCATAATGCTTGACACCGGCGGCGGCGTTCGGATATTATCAATACATTAATACGCTAAACAAAGGATATAGAGGTTAACGATGGCTGCTTCCCTGAATAAAGTGACCCTTATTGGTCGTTTGGGCAGAGATCCGGAACTGCGCTTTACCCCCAACGGCAGACCTGTGGCTAACTTCAGCGTCGCCACGGACGAAAGCTTTACCAGCAAAGACGGAAACCGGGAAACCCGGACCGAATGGCATAAAATCGTGGTATGGGGCAAACAGGCGGAACTGGTGAACAACTACCTTTCCAAAGGCCGTCTGGCTTATATCGAAGGCAGTCTGCAAACCCGTAAATGGGAAAAAGACGGCCATACCAATTACACCACCGAAATCGTCGCCCAGCGGGTCCTGTTTCTGGACAGCCGTGGCGGTGGCGGCGGCGGTTCCGACTACGCCGGTGATTCCTACGGCGGCGGCAGCGGCGGCGGCGGCGGCGGGTCTTCCCGTCCTGCGGGGAACGACTTCCCCAACGATGCACCGCCCATGCCCGACGACGACATACCCTTCTAAGCCTGTCTGACCTGGTAACCCGGGGCCCGCAGTCCCGCACACGACGAGCATAAGGTGAATGACCACATGGATGACGAACTGAAACGACTGTTGGAACAGGGGCGGGCCGCCTTCGCCCAAAAAGATTATCAAAGAGCCCTCACTCTTTTCAGCGAGGTCATCAAGCTTAGTGGCTCCTTTGCGGATGTGCACAATATGCTTGGCATGATCTTCCACCGCCAGGGTAATTATCCTGCGGCCCGTAACGCCTTTAAGCGTTCGCTGGAAATCAACCCGGATTTTGCCGAGCCCGCCATGAACCTCATGGTGACTCTCAACGACATGGGCGTGCCCCAGGAAGAACGCCGTCAGGAGTTCGACCGCCTGGGCGTGGCCGTGCCGCAGCGCGGGGCCCTGGACGATTTTCTGAAAAGCAAGCTGGCCAATATGTATTATGATATCGGCCGGATTTGGGACAGCGTGGACAAATACGACCAGGCTGTGGACGAATACAAGCGGGCATTGAAGCTTAAACCGGAATATCACGATATCCGGCTGGCGCTGGCCGGGGCCTACCGTAAAATGGATCAGGTCCGGGACGCTATTGCGGAATGCCATGCGATTCTGACCCGAAAAGCATCCTATGTGGCCGCCCGGAACCTTCTGGGCCTGTGCTTCCACATTCAGGGTGAAGAGGACAAAGCCATTGCCGAGTGGGGCAAGGTTATCACCGAAGACCCGGACAATCGTCTGGCAAAGGTGTATCTTGCTTCCGTGGACAGCACCAGCACCAAAGACGACCTGGACGATGTCACCTGAGCATAAAACACATAAAGGCATGAAGCCCTCCTTTCTGCTGCGCTTTATTTCCGGCGAATATGCAGGCACGGAGTTTCCCGTGTACGAGGGCAAGGCGCTGTATGCGGGCCGCAACCCGGAGCTGGACATTGTGCTCTACGATGATCTGGTAAGCCGGGAGCACACCAAAATCGAGTGTATCAACGGGGTGGTGCAGGTCACGGACCTGGACAGCACCAACGGCACCTACCTGTATGCGGAGCGCATCAAGCAGGCCCGTCTGGAACCCGGTGACCGCCTGATTATCGGGGCCAGCATTTTACAGCTTACCAAGCGGGGAACCTCCACGGGGCTGCGTCCCGTGCCTAAACGCCTTTTGGAAAAGGGCACCCAGGTGATGTTCAGCGGCCATCTGGCGGACATCCCTCTTATCGATATGCTGCAAATGCTCCACATCAACAAAAAAACCGGTGTGGTGGTCATTGCCTCTCCCCAGCAAAAGGGTGCGGTGTTTCTCAAAGAAGGAG
>Ga0070728_10006101_pt1 | contig 11538 bp, 5 predicted proteins | sample tdDd471_FD_66723 | JGI IMG/M metagenome (GOLD analysis project Ga0070728, IMG submission 66723) | Marine sediment microbial communities from the Atlantic coast under amendment with organic carbon and nitrate - tdDd47.1 | ecosystem: Environmental > Aquatic > Marine > Coastal > Sediment | place...
CTGGCCGTCGCCCCCGATGACAGGGTGATCATGGCGGTGCCGTCGTGGAGCCTGCCCGATCTGTTGCCGGACGTGCCGACCCCGGAAGGCAGCCGCATGATCCTCAACCTGCACTTCGACGCCACTGGTCATACCGCCCACATGCCGCCATTGACCGGGCTGACCGGCGGTGTCGCACAGTGGCTGTTCTGCCGCGACGGCCTGGCGTCCGTGACGGTCAGTGCGGCGGATCGCTTCGCCGATGACGCTGCAGAAGCACTCGCCCGGCAGATCTGGCCGGAGGTGGCCATCGCGCTGGGCGACCGGTTGTTACCGATGCCCGCATATCGCGTCGTGAAGGAACGCCGGGCGACCTTCGCCGAGACCCCTGCGAACGAGCCACGGCGCCCCGGCCCAGACTGCGGGGTGCCAAACCTGTTACTGGCCGGAGACTGGACCGTCCGCGGCCTGCCCGCCACCATCGAGGGCGCGATCCGCTCAGGCCGCCTGGCGGCTGATCGGGCGATCTGAATTCACGACAGCACCCGCCAGACCGGGATCTCGCGGGCGCGACCGCGAATGGGGACCTTGCCGAGTTCCTCGAAGCGGAAGGAATCGCCTGCCGTTCGGCGGGTCGTGTCGCTGACGAGGATTGGGCCGCCCATCTCCTTGACCAGCCCCTCCAGCCTTGACGCGACATTCACGCTGTCGCCGATGATCGTGTAGCCCAGCCGGTCACCACCGCCCACCGCACCGGCTGCCACCGTACCGGTATTGATGCCGATGCGGGTCAGCAACCGGATGTCCCTGCCCGGGCCGAACCGCTTCCCCTCCAGCGCCTGTTCGATCGCCAGCCCGGCGCGGATGGCGCGGGCGGCGTGGTCATGGTGGGGAACCGGCACGTTGAAACTGGCGAAGATCGAGTCGCCGATGAAGGCATTGACGGTCCCGCCCTCCGCCCGGATCGGCGCCAGTACCACCTCGAAATAGTCATTCAGCAGGGCAATGGTCTCCGCCGGGCTGAGCAGTTCCGAAATGCCCGTGAACCCCTGGATGTCGGTGAACATGATGGTGGCGATCCGTTCCTCGCCCGCCAGCACACCGGGATCGCGGATCAGCTGCTCCGCCACGGCCTCCGGCACATACTTGCCGAAGGTTTCCCGGATTGCCTGGCGTTCGTTCAGCCCGTCCACCATCTCGTTGAACCGCGTGGTCAGGGTCCCGATCTCGTCGTTGGAGGTCACCGGCGCACGGACGGTCAGGTCGCCCCGTGCCACGCGCTCCACCGCCGCCACCAGAATCTCGATGGGCCGGGTGAGCGAGAGTGGCAGGAAGACGATGACAATGCCGATCAGCAGGAAGCTGACGGCAATATCCATGATGATTGCATTCTCGAACGGCAGATCCAGCCCACCGCCGTCACGGTAACGGACAAACCAGAAGAATTCGGTCATGAGCAGCAGCAGCGGCATGATCGAGATGACGCTGATGACGACTATCATCCGCCGCCGCAGATTGCCGCCACCGCCGGGCAGGATAAGTCCGCGCGTGGCGAAGAGGTGCAGCTTGATCCTGGTCACCAGCGTGTTGAGCAGGAAGAAGACGAGATATCCCGCCACCGAAGCCAGCACCAGCGAGACGAAATAGACATAGTCGAGCGGCAACTCGAAATCACCGCCATAGGAACCTGCCAGGGGGCTGAGAAAGAAGCCCAGCGGAAAGAACAGCATGTAGAAGCCGACGGCCCACATGGCAGTGCGCAGCGGCAGCCGCTCCAGCGCCCGCCGCGCCTCCGGCGTATCGTCGCCCGTGATCAGCCCGGCAACGGGCCGAAACAGTAACCGTCGCGCCAGCAGGATGTTGATGGCGACAAGGACCGTGCCGTCATAGAACAGGGTCCATAGCAGGTATCCTGGCTCCCCCGACGTCGCGGAGAACAGGGCATTGGCGAATATGTTGCCGCTGGCCGGGATGGCCAGCGCAATCGCGAACTGGCGTGCGGCGTTCATGGGAATGAAAAACGCCCGGCCCCGAAGACCGGGACCGGGCGCAATTCCGTCAGCATGTGCTGATCCGACAGACGGATCAGACCACGCCGAATGCCATCATCGCAGACGCGACCTTGGCGAACCCGGCAATGTTGGCACCGGCGACATAGTCGGTCATGCCCTCACGGCCATAGTCCTTGCCATAGGTCTCACAGCGGCCATGGATGTCTTCCATGATCTGGCGCAGCTGCTCCTGCATCTGGTCGACACCCCAGCTGATGCGGGCCGAGTTCTGGCTCATTTCCAGACCGGACACGGCAACACCACCGGCGTTGGCCGCCTTGGCCGGGCCGAAGACGACACCGGCATCCAGGAACGCATCGACGCCTTCGTTCGACGTCGGCATGTTCGCGCCTTCCGACACGGCCACGACGCCATTCTTGATCAGCATCTTGGCTTCATCGAGGTTGAGCTCGTTCTGCGTCGCGCAGGGCATGGCGATCTCGGCGGGCACTTCCCAGGGGCGCTTGCCCTCGTGGAACGTGGTGCCACTGAACTCGTCACAATATTCGCTGATGCGACCACGACGGACGTTCTTCAGATCCTTGATCCAGTCCAGCTTCTCCTGCGTGAAACCGGCCGGGTCGTGGATGTAACCACCGGAGTCGGACAGTGTCACAGGACGCGCGCCAAGCTGCATCAGCTTCTCGGCGGCATGGGTGGCCACGTTGCCCGAACCGGACACCACGGCAACCTTGCCGGACACGTCGTTGCCCGCGGCCTTCAGCATGTTCTGCAGGAAGTAGACGGCGCCGTAACCCGTCGCCTCGTTGCGGACCAGGGAGCCACCGAACTCAAGGCCCTTGCCGGTCAGCACGCCCTCGAACGAGTTCGTGATGCGCTTGAACTGGCCGAACATGTAGCCGATCTCACGCGCGCCGACACCGATGTCACCGGCGGGAACGTCAACGTTCGCGCCGACATGCCGGTAAAGCTCGGTCATGAACGACTGGCAGAACCGCATGATCTCGTTGTTCGACTTGCCCTTCGGATTGAAGTTGGCGCCACCCTTGCCGGCGCCCATCGGCAGACCGGTCAGGCTGTTCTTGAAAGTCTGCTCGAAAGCAAGGAACTTCAGCACCGACGTATTCACCGACGGATGGAACCGCAGTCCGCCCTTGTAGGGGCCGATGGCATTGTTCATCTGGATCCGGTGGCCACGGTTGACGCGGATATTGCCCTGGTCATCCTCCCAGCAGACGCGGAAGGAAATGACACGATCCGGCTCCGCCATGCGTTCCAGGATCTGCATCTCGCGATACTTCGGATTGTTGTCCAGGAACGGGATGATGGTGGATGCAACCTCCATCACCGCCTGGTGGAATTCAGGTTCGCCCGGATTACGCTTTTCCAGGCCTTCCATGAAATGTTGCAGCGCCTCGTTACCAGTTGCCATTTGTGATCCCCCTCAAGAGCATGGGCGCGTCTTCCCGACGGCCCTCGTGAATATTCCGGATTCAGACCGGTGTTTGTTGCAGTAGCCGGACAGTCGGCACGGTGGCTCCATGGCGCAGCCGCACCACTTTCCCGGTGTTCGATCCAGCCCCTCGGAATTCAGTGTCGGTTGCCATTGCCGCTTGGTCAATACTCGGCTTCGTGAGTGTGATGTGGTTTAGTGGCGATGCGCACAGATCAGACGTCCGTCACAGGCGCGTCAGGAATAGACGGTACCTGCCCGGGAAAGCCGCGATGTGCAGAGGGAGAGCCAACAATGGATCCGACTGTTGAAGCGATAACCAGCGATCTTCTGGACAAGATCACAGCCCATTGCAGGCAGCGCCTGAAGCCCGACGAGAGCGAGGCGCTGATCGCGTTCGCCGCGCACATGGCACCGCACATGACGACGGACGAGACGGAGCCGCGTGATCCCGACGATGCCTATGCATCCCTGCTGTCATTCTGGAAATTCGCCGGGAAGCGAACATCCGAACGGGCGCTTGTCCGGGTCTACAATCCGCGCCTGGACGAACATGGCTGGAGCTCGCCGCACACCATCGTCGAGATGGTCAATGACGACATGCCGTTCCTGGTCGATTCCGTGATCTCGGCACTGAACCAGAACGGGCACCAGATCCATGGTCTGGCGCATCCGGTCATCGAGACAGCGCGCGACGCCGACGGCATTCTCTGCCAGCCGGACGAGAACACGACCACACTTCGGGAGAGCTACATACAGGTCGAGATCGGCAGCCTGAGCGACCCGGACGCGCTGTCCGCGATCCAGCAGACACTGTCGAGCACGCTCGACGATGTACGGGTGTCAGTCAGCGACTGGCCGACGATGATGGACAACGCCCGCGCCATCGTCCGTGACCTGGAAGAGAACCCGCCGCCGCTGGAAGGAACGGAAGTGGCCGAAGGCAAGGCCCTGCTGGAATGGATGATCGCCGATCATTTCACCTTCCTCGGCTACCGCGAGTACGACTATGAGGCGAGCCAGGAGAGCGAGCGGCTGGAGATCGTGCAGGGCACAGGCCTCGGCCTGCTGCGCAATTCGGAACGGCGGGTGATGAACCGCCACTCCGGCGGACCAACCCTGTCACCGGAAGTCCGGGAATTCCTGCAGCGCCCCGAACTGGTCATCGTCACCAAGACCAACTTCCGCAGCCCGGTCCACCGTCCGGTGCATCTGGACTACATCGGCATCAAGCGCTTCGACGCCAAGGGCGATGTGGTGGGCGAGCGCCGTTTCGTCGGCCTGTTCACCTCCGCGGCCTACAACCGGACCCCGCGCGAGATTCCCTACCTCCGGCGCAAGGCCGACCGGGTCCTCGCGCGGTCGGGTTTCGACCGCCGTGGCCATGCCGGCAAGGCGCTGGTCAATGTCATCGACACCTATCCGCGCGACGAGCTGTTTCAGGTTTCCGAAGACGAGCTGCACGACACGGCGCTGGCCATTCTGGCGCTGCAGGAACGCCCCCGCATTCGCCTGTTCGTCCGCCGCGACCGGTTCCAGCGGTTCTATTCCTGCCTGATCTTCATTCCGCGCGACCGCTACGATTCCGAGCTGCGCCGCAAGTTCGAGAAGATACTGGCAACGGGTCTGGGTGGCCGGATATCCGCCTTCTACACCCAGATCGGTGACTCCGCGCTTGCCCGGCTGCATGTCATTGTCGGCGGCAGCCCGGATGGCGCCGGGGTCGAGTACGCGGTCCTGGAACAGCGCCTGGTCGAGGAGGCGCGCTCCTGGGACGACGCCCTGGCAGAGGTGTTGACCGACGCGCAAGGTGAGGAAGCGGCATCACGTCTGCTGCAGCGCTATGGCACCGCCTTCACCTCTGCCTACCGGGAGGAGTTCTCGCCCGGCATGGCGCGGATCGACATCGACCGGATCGAGCGCTCCGCAGAGAACCGGCTCGGCATCAACCTCTATCGCAAGGTGGAGGATGACGATGACATCGTCCGCCTGAAACTGTTCCGGAAGGGACCGGCGCTGGCGCTGTCCGACGTGCTGCCGATGCTGGAGAACCTGGGGCTGCGGGTCCTGTCCGAACAGACCTATCCGGTAGGGGATCCGGTCGAGCCACTGTGCTGGATTCACGATTTCCGCATGGAAAGCCTGTCGGGTCAGGCGCTCGCCCTGTCTGGCGTCAAGGCGGGTTTCGAGGACGGTTTCCTGCGCATCTTCAATGGCGAGACGGAGGATGACGGCTTCAACGGCCTGATCCTCAGCCTGGGCCTGACCGCGCCGGAAGTGACCATGCTGCGGGCCTACTGCAAGTTCCTGCGCCAGGCGGGCATCCAGTTCAGCCAGGATTACATGGAGGATACACTGGCCGCGAACCCGGCCATCACCGAACTGCTGGTGGAACTGTTCCGCGTCCAGTTCGACCCGGCCACGGCGGGTGATCGCGATGACCTGTCCCAGACCATCGTGGAATCTGTCGAGGTCCTGCTGAACGACGTCGACAGTCTGGATCAGGACCGCATCCTGCGCCGGTTCCTCAACGCCATCCGTTCCTCGCTCCGCACCAGTTTCTACCAGCGCCTGGAAGACGGCAACGCCCGCAGCTATTTCTCCATCAAGTTCGACAGCCAGGTGCTGGAGGACCTGCCCCTGCCGCGGCCACTGCGAGAGATCTTTGTCTACAGTCCGCGGTTCGAGGGCGTGCATCTGCGCGGCGGACTGGTGGCCCGTGGCGGTCTGCGCTGGTCCGACCGGCGGGAAGATTTCCGGACCGAGGTGCTGGGTCTGGTGAAGGCGCAGATGGTGAAGAATTCCGTCATCGTGCCCACGGGATCGAAGGGTGGCTTCGTGCCGAAGAACCTGCCTGCCGGTGGTGATCGGGAGGCCATTCAGGCGGAAGGCATTGCCTGCTACCGCAGCTTCATCTCGTCGCTGCTCGACATTACCGACAATATCGTCGAGGGCGCCATCGTGCCGCCGAAGGACGTGGTGCGCCGCGACGACGATGATCCCTATCTGGTGGTCGCCGCCGACAAGGGCACGGCCACCTTCTCCGACTATGCCAATCAGGTCGCGGTCGACTATGGCTTCTGGCTGGGCGATGCCTTCGCCAGCGGCGGTGCCGCCGGGTATGACCACAAGAAGATGGGCATCACCGCGCGCGGTGCCTGGGAATGCGTGAAGCGTCATTTCAGGGAGATGGGCACCGATATCCAGACCCAGCCGTTCACAACGGTCGGTGTCGGCGACATGTCCGGTGACGTGTTCGGCAACGGCATGCTGCTGTCGGAGCAGACGCTGCTGATCGCCGCCTTCGACCATCGTCACATCTTCATCGACCCAACACCCGACGCCGCCACCAGCTTCGCGGAGCGGCAGCGGCTGTTCGATCTGCCAAGGTCAAGCTGGGAAGACTACGACAAGGCAAAGCTGTCCGCCGGGGCCATGGTGATCGACCGCAAGGCGAAGCGGGTCACGCTGACGCCGGAGGCGCAGAAGGCCCTTGATTTCACCGAGTCGGAACTGAGCCCGTTCCAGCTTATCCAGGGCATCCTGCGCGCGCCGGTCGACCTGCTCTGGTTCGGTGGCATCGGCACCTATGTCAAATCGACCGACGAAAGCCACGGCGACGTCGGTGACCGCGCCAGCGACATGATCCGCATCGACGCGGACGAACTGCGGGTGAAGGTGGTCGGCGAAGGGGCCAATCTGGGCATCACCCAGCGCGCCCGGATCGAGTTCGCCCAGGAAGGCGGGCGCATCAATACCGACTTCGTGGACAATTCCGCCGGGGTCGACTGTTCCGACCATGAGGTCAACCTGAAGATCCTGCTCGGCGCCGTCGAGGGTGCGGGCGAGATGACGCGGAAACAGCGTGACCGCCAACTGGTGGAGATGACCGACGATGTGGCCGCGCTGGTGCTGCGTGACAACTATGTGCAGGGTCAGGCGATCACCCTGGCGGAGAGTACCGGACGCGGCAATGTCGGACCGCTGGGTCGGATGATGCGGTCCTACGCCCGCACCGGCCTGCTGAACCGGGACGTCGAATTCCTGCCCGCCGATGACGAACTGGCGGACCGCACAGGCGGACTGACCCGTCCGGAGATCTCGGTGCTGCTGTCCTACGCCAAGATGGCGCTGAAGACCGAACTGCTGGAAAGCGACCTGCCGGAAGAGCCGTCGCTGGAGGCTGATCTGGTCACCTATTTTCCCGACGACCTGCAGCAGAAATACGTGGCGGAGATCAAGGCGCATCGGCTGCGGCGGGAGATCATTGCGACCCAGGTGGCGAACTTCATGGTCAACCGCGCGGGACCGGCCTTTGCCCGGCTGGCGCAGGATGACCTGGGGGTCAGCGCCGCCGACGTCGCCCGGGTCACCATGGCGGTGCGCGACATCTTCGACCTGCAACCGCTGTGGGATGCCATCGACGCGCTGGACAATGTGGTGCCTGCCGCCGTGCAGACACGGATGCTGAACACGGTGCAGGGTCTGATGGAACGGGCGGGGCAGTGGTTCCTGCACAATGCCGTGCGTCCCATCGACAGCGCGCGGATGGCGCAGCGGTTCCGCCCGGCCATCGACCAGGTGAAGGGCAGCCTTGCCGAGCAGCTCGGTCCGATGGAACGCGCCGACTGGGAGCGCGTGCGGGAAAGCCTGCTGGCCGACGGCGTGCCCGGTGACCTGGCCGGTCAGGTCGCGGCCCTGGCGCCGCTGGCCACCACGCTGGACATTGTCGATGCGGCAGAAAGCGTCGGTCAGGAAATGCGCACGGTTGCCGCCGCCTACTTCGCGCTCGGCGGACGTCTCGGCCTCGACTGGCTGCGGGCGCAGGCGAACGGTCTCAACGTGGAAAGCGCCTGGGACCGGCAGGCCGTCGCGATGCTGGTGGATGACAGCTATACGCAGCAGCGCAGGCTGGTTGTGCAGGCCTTCGCGACCGGTCAGGATGACCCGCTGGCGGGCTTCGAGTCGGAGTGCGCATCGGGGCTGCAACGGGTTGATCAGGTGTTGAACGAGCTCAGGGCATCCGGCGGCGTGGATATCGCGCGGCTGGTATTGGCAAACCGCCAGATTGCCCGGCTGCTGACCTGACCGGAGCTGATGATCAGGGGAGATCGCGACAGATGACAATCAGGATGTTCGACCTTTGCGGGGCGGAGCCGGAGCGGCGTTTCAGCCCGTTCTGCTGGCGCTCCAGACTGGCGCTGGCGCACAAGGGGCTGGCGGTCGAGGCCGTTGCCTGGAAGTTCACCGACCGCGAAGCCATCGAGTCGCTGGGCGCGAAGACCGTGCCGACGATCGTCGATGGCGAGAAGGTGGTGACCGACTCCTGGGCCATCGCCGAGTATCTGGATGACACCTATCCGGACAGGCCGATCCTGTTCCCGAACGGACGGGCGGAGGCGCGGTTCGTCAAGTCCTGGACGGAGGCCGTGCTGACCGGCGGCGTGGCGCAGCTTGTGCTGCACGACATCTACGAACACCTCGACCCGGTTGATCAGCCCTATTTCCGCGAAAGCCGGGAGAAGCGTTTCGGCAAGACGCTGGAAGAGGTGCAGGCCGGACGCGAGGAACGGGTGAAGGGCTTCCGCCAGGCGCTGATGCCGCTGCGCCTGACCTTGCGCAGCCAGCCCTGGGTCGCCGGCGAAGCACCGGGCTTTGCCGACCACATGTGCGCCGGTCCGTTCCTCTGGGCCCGGGCGATCTCGCCCTTCCGGCTGCTGGAGGAGGATGACCCGGTTGCCGAATGGCTGGGCCGGGTGCTTGACGCCTACGATGGTGTGGCACGTTCCGCCCCCGGTTACGATTGAGACAAAGGGAAGACAAGCAGATGACTGACGACGCAACACTCTATGCCGGTGGACTGGTGTTTGACGGGCTGAACACCCCGACCGAGGGCCAGGCGGTGCTGGTGGAGAATGGCCGCATCACGAAGGTCGCGCCCGCCGATTCCTTCGAGGGCTTTGCCGGGCAGACTGTCGACACGACCGGGGCCACCCTGATGCCCGGTCTGATCGACTGCCACGTCCACATCTGCCACGGGGCAGAGGCCAATCCGGCGGAAGGCGTGGATCGCCTGACCGCCTCCGGTGTCGGTCTGCGCGCGCTGGAGCACGCGAAGCGTACTCTGGAGGGCGGGATCGTCGCCGTGCGCGACTGCGGCGGTAAGGACTACATCGACCTGGACGTGCGCGATGCGCTGAATGCCGGTCGCTTCCCCGGTCCGGTGATGCGGGCATCGGGGCGGATGATCTGCATGACCGGCGGGCACGGCAACCGCTGGGGCCTGGTAGCTGACGGCGTCGAGGACGTGATCAAGGCTGTCCGCACCAATGTCCACAAGGGCGTCGACGTCATCAAGATCATGGCCACGGGCGGTGTCATGACGCCCGGCGTGAACCCGGAGGATGCGCATTACACCGCCGAGGAAATGAAGGCGGGCATCTCGGAGGCCCGCCGGTTCCACAAGCGCACCGCCAGCCACGCGCAGGGCGCGGAGGGAATCCTCAACGCCGTGCGGGGCGGCATCCATTCCATCGAGCATGGCATCTTCATGAACGAGGAATGCATCGCCGCGATGATCGATGGCGGTGTCTTCCTGGTGCCGACGCTGGCGGCAGTGAAGAACATCCTGCTGAACCGCGACAAGGGCATCCCGGCGTGGGCCGTGGAGAAGTCGGAGCGCGTCTACGACATCCATCTGCAGGCCTTCAAGGACTACATCGCCGCCGGGGGCCGCGTGGCAATGGGCACCGATGCCGGAACACCGTTCAACATCCATGGTGCCAATGCCTGGGAACTGGCCTTCATGGCCGAAGCCGGAATGCCTGCGCTGGATGCCCTGATCGCGGGCACGTCCAATGCGGCGGAACTGGTGGAACCCGGAGACCGGGGCGTGATCCGCGACGGTGCCGTGGCGGACTTCCTGCTGGTGCCCGGCAATCCGGTGGAGGACATCACCGCCGCCGCCGACCGCACGCGCCATCTGGCAGTGATCAAGGATGGCCGCACGGTTTCCGGCAGCACCGCCGACAGCCCCGCCGCGCGGATGCAGGCCGCCGCCATCTGAGGCTTCGGCAATGCAACTGGCTGAGGCTGTCGAGAGCTATCTGAGCCGCCGGATCGAAGGGTTCCGGCGGCTGATCTCCTGTGACCGCCTCTCCGGCGGTGCCAGTCAGGAAACCCATCGCGTCGAGATCGAGACCGATCAGGGCATCCGCCTGCTGGCGTTCCGCCGTGCACCGGGCGGCGGTGATCCCGGCGTGGATCGCACCGGTCCCGGCCTGGACGTCGAGGCCGCCCTGATGCAGCTTGCCCGGCAGGCCGGCGTGCCGGAGCCGGAGGTAGTTGCGGTCCTTGATGGCACCGAGGGGATGGGTCCCGGATTCTTCATGGACTGGCTGGAGGGGGAGGCCCTGGGCGCGCGCATCGCCCGGTCCGACGCCTTCGCAAGCACCCGCCCGATCCTGGCCCGCCAGTGCGGCGAGATCCTGGCCCGCATCCACGCCCTTGATGTGACGGCAGCAGGCATCGCCGACCGGCTGGAGCGCTGGACGCCGGAATCCTACATCCGCGAGCTCTGGCAGGACTACCGGTCCTTCGGCACCCCGCAGCCTATGATCGACTACACCGCGCGCTGGATGCTGGAGAACCTGCCCGACACAGACCGGGTGACACTGGTCCACAACGACTTCCGGAATGGCAACCTGATGATCCGGCCAGAAACCGGGGTCGTCGCGGTGCTGGACTGGGAAGTGGCAACCCTGGGCGACCCGATGCGGGATCTCGGCTGGATCTGCACCAATTCCTGGCGCTTCGGCGTCTCGCACCTGCCGGTCGGCGGTTTCGGCACCTACGACGATCTGTTCGCGGGCTACGAGGCTGTTTCAGGGCAGCCGGTCAACCGTGACCACGTGCATTTCTGGGAGGTCTTCGGCTCCTTCTGGTGGGCGGTCGGCTGCCTGCGCATGGCGGACCGCTGGCGCAACGGGCCGGACAGGACGGTGGAACGCCCCGGCATCGCCCGGCGCACCTCCGAATGCCAGATCGATTGCGTCAATCTCATCATACCCGGCCCGCCCGGCGCGGTTGTCGAGG
>Ga0070728_10006105_pt1 | contig 11535 bp, 10 predicted proteins | sample tdDd471_FD_66723 | JGI IMG/M metagenome (GOLD analysis project Ga0070728, IMG submission 66723) | Marine sediment microbial communities from the Atlantic coast under amendment with organic carbon and nitrate - tdDd47.1 | ecosystem: Environmental > Aquatic > Marine > Coastal > Sediment | place...
GCTCGGCGTGGTGCTCTACGAGGCGCTGGGCGGCGAGCACCCGTTCGAGCGCACGTCGGGGCACGACCCGGTCGGCGCGATCCTCGTGGGCCGCGCGACCCCGCTGTCGTCGCTGCGGCCGGATCTGCCGCCGTCGGTCACCCAGGTGGTGCGCCGCGCGATGGCCCGGCTCGCGACCGAGCGGTTCGCGTCGGCGCGCGAGCTGGCCGACGCGTTCCGGCGCGCCGTGCTCGACCCGACCGCGCCGGCGCTGCGTGACGAGACGCGCCCGACGCCCGGGCGCACCGACGTGGGGCTCGCGCCGACGCTGCCCGCCGAGCGCATCGCGCGCGACGCGCCGGCCGAGTCGGAGGTCCGGCGCAAGAGGGCCAAGCGCAAGCCGTACTGGCTGCTGATGCCGCTGATCAGCGGGCTCTGCCTCGTGCCCGCGCTCGGCACGCTCGGCTTCATGGGCTGCGGGTCGTGGATGACCGAGGTCCAGCTGGACGCGGCGCAACGGAACGTGCGCTCCGCGATCAACACCACCCCCTCGATGAGCGGCCACCGCGCCGACCTCGACCGGCTCGAGGAGCTGCACGAGGCCGGCCACGTGAACATCTTCGCGGCGGCGGCGTTCAACGCCCGCGTGCAGCACGCGATGCGCTCGGATCAGGCGCTGAGCGCCGACGAGGTCGAGTGGGTGATGGAGGTCGTGCGCGACATCAACGAGCGGCGCGGGGACTACACCCTCGAGCGCTACTCCGAGGTCACCCAGCCCGTCCGTGTCGCCGAGGATCAGTAGCGGCCGACCGCGACCACTCCGGCGCCCTCGTCGGACATCCACGGCGCGAGCGCGACGTCGTCGTCGCTCCCGCCGCCGGTGGCGAGGCCCACGACCAGCCACGCCGCGCCGCCCGCGACCAGGATCGCGCCCGCGACGCCGAGGCCGTTCGACGCGTCGTTGAGCGTGCCCGCGTCGCCGTGCGCGGCGACGGCGTCTCGGCGATCCGCCTCGGTCGCGCAGACCTGCCCGGGGCACAGATCGTCGCGGCGTGACAGGGCGTCCTGTCGGAGGCCGAAGGTGACCGCGGCGGCGACGAGGGTCAGCGCGCCGACGCCCGCGGTGATCGCGCCCCCGATCAGGTGCACGGCGCCGTCGTCGCTCGACGAAGGCTCCGGCGCGGGCTCGGGCTCTACGATCGGCTCGGGCTCGGGCTCGGGCTCCGGCTCGGCGGCCGCCGCTTCGGCCTCCGCCTCCGCTCGCGCCTGCGCCCGTGCGAGCTCCTCGGCGTGTGGTCGCAGCCGCTCGGCCGCCTCGAGGTGGCGCGCGTCCCGGCTGGGGTTCGCGAGCGCCTCGAGCGCGTCGAGGGCCTCGAGCGCCTCGCGCCCGTGGCCCAGCCGGGCCTCCGCCGTCGCGAGCGACAGCAGGACGCTGACCCGTGGGACCAGCTCGAGCGACGCCGCGAACGCGTCACGCGCGCCCTGCCAGTCGCCCCCCTGCGCGAGGTCGCGCCCGCGGCTCCAGTGCGCGCGCGCGGCGGCGACGTCGTCGGCCGAGAGCTGCGCCTCGCTGATCGCCGGGATGGCCAGCGCGGCGACGAGCGCGACGCCCGCGAGCGCGGCGCGCGGCGTCACCACTCCTCCGGGAGCGCGGGGAGGCCGTCGTCGGACGCTGGGGTGGTGCGCCCGCCTCGGCGGGGCGTCGTGGCCCGGGGCCGGCTCAGCCGGATGCGCCGCGTGGTGGTCTCGCCGTCCTCGATCGCGACCTGCAGCGACCGCCGACCCGACTCGCCCTCGACGCGGACCGCGTGGGTCCCCGGCGCGAGCTCGATCTCCACCGGAGTCTCTCCCACCGACTCGCCGTCGACGAACACCTCCGCGGCCTCGTCGGCGCGCAGCGACAGGGTGCCCAGCGGCTCGGGCTCGGGCGCCGGCGCGGGCTCGTCGGGCGGCCGCTCCACTCGGGGCTCGGTCGTCGCCGGTGGCGGCTCGGCGGCGGGCGGCGGCTCGGCCTCCGTGAGCTCGGTCGCGACCATCCCGTCGCCTTGGTCGGTGCCGAGGGCGGTCGTCGCCCACCAGCCCGCGAAGCCGGCCACGAGGAGCAGGAGGGCGGCCGCGATTCCGATCAGGGCGAGGGGCGGTCCGCCCCGCTCGGGCTCGGCCGCCGGGGGCTCCGCCACGAACGCCGGCGCCGGCTGCGAGGGCAGCGGCGTCGGCGGCTCCTGCAGCGGCGGGGAGGGCGTCGCGACGGTGTCCTGGTGGTGCGTGTGGACCGGGAGGATCTCGGTCTGGGCGGAGCTCGGCGAGGGCACGCGCGGCGCGTCGTCGTCGGACGGCGGCGGTTGGGCGCCGGCCGCCTCGGGGACGCCCCTCGCTTCGAGCGCGGTCAGCGCGTCCGCGACCTCGCGCGCGGTCGGTCGCGCGTCGGGGGTCTTGGCGAGGCACCGCGCGACCAGCAGATCGAGCTCCTCCGGGATCGGCAGGTCGGGACGCTTGGCGGCCACCGACGGCACGGGCCGGCTGAGGTGCATGTTCATGATCACGACCGGCTCTTCGTCGTAGTAGGGCGGGACGCCCGCGATCATCGCGTACAAGATCACGCCGAGCGCGTAGATGTCCGACGGGGGACCGACCAGCGCGCGCTTCTTGATCGCCTCGGGGCTCATGTAGAGCGGCGTGCCGAGGATCATCCCGGTCGAGGTCAGCGACGCGCTCGAGGGCCCGCCGGCGATCTTCGCGATCCCGAAGTCGAGCACCTTCGCGGCGCCGTCGCCGGTGACGAACACGTTGCCCGGCTTGAGGTCGCGGTGGACGATGTCCGCGGCGTGCGCCGCGACGAGGGCGCGGGCCACGTCGCGCGCGATCGAGACGGCGAGGGCGAGCCCGAGGCCGTCGTCGTGCGCCTTGAGCAGCTGGCCCAGCGGGTCGCCGCGGAGCCGCTCCATCACGAGGAACAGCGTGTCCTCGACCCGACCGAAGTCGTGAACGACCACGACGTAGGGGCTGTTGAGGCGGCTCGCGGCGAGCGCCTCGCGCTCGAAGCGGCGCGCGTGCGACGGGTCGCGGGCGAGCGCCTCGCGCATGATCTTGATGGCGACGGTGCGCCGCAGGCGCAGGTCCGTGCCCTCGAAGACCCAGCCCATCCCGCCGCGCCCGATGAGCTTGCCGACCTCGTAGCGCCCCTCGAGCGGCTCGTCGATCCTGGGCGGACCGTTGGACAGCGGCGCCTCGTCGCGGTCGACGCCGCGCGTGCCGCTCGTCGCGGCCGGCGGGATCTCCGACTCGGTTCGGGAGGGATCCGCCGAGGCCGAATGGTCCCCGCTCACCAGCCCAGTGTACGTGGGCGCCCCGACGCGACAAAGCGCGCTAGCGCACAGCGCGCCGCGTGGGGATTTTCGGCGAACGAGGTTCATCGGTTCGGGTTGGTCGGCCGCACCAGTAAGCTGCGCGCGTGATGCGCAGGACGTGGTGGGTGGCGGGACTCTCGTCGCTGGTGGTGATGGGGTGCGCGGGCGGCGGCGGCGCCCCGCGCGACGCCGGCGGCGGCGGTGACGTCGACGCCGGCGCGGGCCTCGACGCGGGCGGCGCGGTCGACGCGGGCTTCGACGCGGGCGATCCGCCCGACGCGTCGGAGCGGCTCCCCGAGCGCTGCAACGCCGAACTCGAGTACTTCATGGACGAGTTCGGTCGCCGCGCCTACTGCATCTTCGTCTCGACCGACGGCGACGACGAGACCGGCGACGGCACCGTGATGGCGCCGTTCCGCACGATCGGGCACGGCGTCGAGGTGGCGGTCGCGCAGGGGGCGGCGACGGGCAACGTGCACGCGGTCGCGGTCTCGAGGGGCACCTACGAGGAGCGCGTCGAGCTCGCCAACGGCATCTCGGTCTACGGCCAGTTCGACGCCGATGACATGTGGTCGCGCGATCCGGCCAACGAGACCATCGTGCAGAACCGCGAGGTCGTCGACGGCCGCATCGAGGGCGTGGTGGCCGACGGCATCAGCGCGCCGACCGTGCTCGAGGGCTTCACCATCACGGCGCGGACCGCGCTCGTCGAGTGGCGCGACGTCGACGTGTACGGTGTGCGCGTCGCCGACAGCGCGCCGGTCGTGGAGGATCTCGGGGGGCTGGTGCTCCGCGATCTCACGGTCGAGGCGGGGCACGCGGCGCGGGGGAGCGACGCCGAGGCCGGCGCGCCGGGCGATCCTGGGGTGGTCGGCGAGCCCGGCGAGCCCGGCGTCACCTCCAGCGGCGACGGCGTGACCGGGGGCCGCGGCGGCGCCGCGATCTGCCAGAGCGTGACGGTCGAGGCCACGCGGGGCGGGACCGGCGGGACGAGCGGCGGCGACGACGCGATGGGCTGCGGGACGTACCGCGAGGACGCGGCGCCCGGCTCGCCGCCGGACGCGGCGCCGTCGTGCATGGGCGGTACCGCGGGCGACGCCTGCAGCTGCGTCAGCCCGATCGACTACGACGGCGAGCCCGGCGGCCCCGGCAACACGTGCGCCTCGACCGCCGCGAGCGCCGGCGCCGCGGCGACCGCCGCGACGACCCGCGGGGAGGTGCTCGACGGGCTGTGGGTCGCGTCGCCGCCTGCCGACGGAGCGAACGGCGGGCACGGCGTCGGCGGCTCCGGAGGTGGCGGGGGCGGCAGCGGCTGCGCGGCCGGCGGCTACGGTCCCACCGGCGGCGGCGGGGGCGGCGGCGGCTCGGGGGGCTGCGGCGGCCTCGGCGGCGGCGGCGGCCTCCCGGGCGGGAGCTCGTTCGCGCTGTTCGTGCACGCGTCCGAGATCGCCGCGCCCGGCTGCTCGTTCCAGAGCCGCAACGGCGGCGACGGCGGCGCGGCCGCTGCGGGCGGCGCGGGCGGCGCGGGCGGCATGGGCGGCGCGGGCGGCACCGGCGGCTACGCCGGCGGGCTCGGCGGGACCGGCCAGGCCGGCGGCGACGGCGGCGCGGGCGCCGGCGGGGTCGGCGGCTCGAGCGTCGGCGCGCTGATCTGCGACGGGGACGTCGCCGACCTCGAGCTCGAGTCGATCGACGCGGGGATCGGCGGCGCGGGCGGCGCCGCGGTCACGGGCGGCGCCCCGGGCATCGACGGCTTCGAGTCGCGGGTGCTCTTCGACTGCGGGTTCTGAAGGAGGTCAGCCGGGGCCGGCGAGGCAGATGTTGTCGACGCAGCTCAGGCCCATGTCCGGGCAGCAGTCGTCGGAGGACTCGCACGACTCGCCGAGCAGGCGGCAGCGATCCGGCGGCGGCGGCGAGCACACGGGGGCGCCGCCGCCCGAAGGCGGGCGGCAGTCGCCGCTGCAGCACTCGCTGCCGACCGAGCAGCCCTCGCCGTCGGGGCGGCACGCGCGCGGCGCCCAGAACGCGCTGATGTTGGCCGACCGTGGGTCCTGGCCCGGGAGCCAGTACGGCACGGCGCTCGGGTCTTCGCCGGGCCCCGCGCCCACGCGCACCGCGGCGACCCAGATCTGCTGGCGGCGCCCCGCGGCGCTCGGCGAGTTGCCGATCTGCGGGTTGCCGTAGATGCGGCGCGACAGGAAGCTCAGCCAGTAGTAGCCGCCCTGCTGGAAGGGCGAGAACCGCGGCTGGTAGTCCATGTTCGTCGAGCCGGCTCGCGCGAGCGCGACGACGTTCGAGCCGTCGCGGCCCATCGCGTAGAGGTTCGAGGTCAGCGTGGTCGACTCGCTGCGCGCGCCGGTTCCGTTGCCGAACGCGATCATCTGCGAGTCCGGCGACCAGGTCGGGTAGCTGTCGACCGTGCTACCGGCGACCGTGCTCGCCTCGTGGATGCGGGTCGGCGCGCCGACCGCGTCGGGGCCGGTCACCGGCAGCGCCCAGATGTTGCCGACGGTCGGCGCGTCACCCCAGCCGTTCTGCTCGCCGGTGTAGGCGATGGTGCTGCCGTCCGGCGACCACGCCGGGTAGGTGCCCGAGGGCATCGCGCCGGTGGGCACGATCTCCGCGCCGGTCGCCGTGTCGACGAAGCCGAGGTTCGGCGCGCCGCCCTGGTACGCGACCACGAGGCGGGTGTCGTCGGGGCTCCACGACGAGAACCACCAGCGGAGCGTGCCGTTGTTGACCGGCCACGTGGTCGGCGGATCGGCGACGGTGAGGTCCGCGGTCAGGTCGAAGATCGCGCCCTGGTTGTTGCCGCCGCCGAGGCGGCCCGCCATGTACCGGCCGCTGTTGCTGACCGAGTGGCAGCCCACGCAGCGGCTGCCGTCGGTCGGGGCGGGCGGCGGGGTCGGCATGAACTCGACCCGGGTCGCGGTGCCGTCGTCGATGCGCACGATGCGGCCGCGGACGATGTCCCAGTAGTAGACGCTGCCCGAGAGCGCGGCCTGCGCGAAGGTCATCGAGATCGGCGCGCCGTTGACGAGCTCGCCGCTCGCCGCCTCGAGCCGATCGACCGTCAGCACGGCGGCCTCCGACGGCGCGGTCACCGCCATCGCGCGCCACGCGGCCTCGTCGACCAGCCAGTGCATCAGCGGGTCGTGGCGCAGGTACGCGGTGACCGTCGCGCTCGCCTTCTCGATGGTGACGCGGAACAGATCGCCGTCGGCCGAGCGCGTCCACTGCACGTCGGCCGGGTACACGTTCTGCGGCATGACGACGCCGTCGAGGGGGTAGACGAGACCGGCCGCGCGCGCCGGGTCGTCGACCGGCGTCGCGGCGCCGAACCGCATGACGTCCTCGTCGGTCACGCCGTCGCCGCGCACCTCGCGCTCGAGCCGCACGGTGAGCGACGCGTCGGCGGTCAGCGGCGAGCCGCCGTTGGGCACCGACACGGTGACGGTGGCGCTGCCGCCGATGAAGCCGTTGGCGACGAACTCACCGCTCGCGGGGTCGAGGTCGCCGAGCGCGACGGTGTCGATCGAGAAGGTCGGCGCGATCGCGGGCGCCTCGCTGCCGTCGTCGAACACCGACACGGCGGTGAACGCCTGCGTGGGCCGATCGCCGTCGACCGACACGAGCGTCGCGCTCGCGGGCTCGATGCGCACCGAGGCCAGGGCGGGGCCGGGCAGGCCCGAGTCGACGCCGGGCGTGCCGCCGCCGTCCATCCCGGCCGGGCGCGCCTCGCACCGACCGTCGACGCAGCGCTGGTCGGCGTCGCAGTCCGTGTCGGTGTCGCACGTCCCGCCCATCGGCGTGGGGCCGGACGGATCGCAGGCGCAGAGCAGAAGGAAGGCGAAGAAGAGGTGGAGGTACCGCATGGACTCGACAATCTAGAACAACAGCGGCACCCCCTGCGAGGGGGAGCGCCGCCGGGGCGGCCTGCCACCGGCCTTACGGCGACCCTTCGGCGTAGGACGCGAAGGGGTCGAGGATCGGCGCCTCTCGTGGCTCGCGCCACGGCGTCTAGGGATCGCGCCATGACGGGCACCGACTACCAGGCACCGCCTCCCGACGCGGGGGGGCACCTCGGCGTGGCGACGCGCCCCGAGGACCTGCGCGACGCGCCGCGGGAGGGGCCGTCGCCTCCGCTGCACACCGACCCGGCGCGCGGTCGAGGGGTCGAGGGCTTCGCCTTCGGGGTGGTGGTCTTCTTCGCCGCCCTCGCCGTGCTGTCGGTCTTCTACTTCTACTACTGATCAGGGCGCCTCACGAAAGGACCCCATGCATCCGACGACCCAGGACGAACACCGGCGGTGCGAGCTCTGCGGCAACGCCTACGAGGCCACCTTCGTGGTCGAGATGGACGGCCGGCGGCATCGGTTCGACAGCTTCGAGTGCGCCATTCACGCGCTCGCTCCGACCTGCGGGCGGTGCGGGTGCCGCGTGATCGGGCACGGGGTGCAGGTCGGCGCGCGGATCTTCTGCTCGGCCCACTGCGCCCGCCACGAGGAGCGGCCCGCGGGCGAGGAGCTCGAGACCCACGTCTGACCGCGCCGATCACTCGAGCCAGGTCAGCTCCACGCCGGTCGCCCGGCCCTCGACATCGCGGGCGTAGAGGCAGACGCCGCGGTCGGCGGTGATCGTGAGCTCGCGGACCCGGCGCGACGGCAGCGCCGGGGCCTCGACCCGCAGCTCGACGACGTCGCCCGCGCCGTCGTCGGGCGGGGCGGTGACCGCGCCGAGCACCGCTCCATCGATCGCGATCGTCAGCTCGCTCGTGTCCTCCGGGCTCGCCCCGGCCGCCCCCGAGCCCGGCAGCTCGCTCGACGCGTGCAGCCGGATCACGAGCGCGCCGGGCGCGTCGCGCGGCGCGGTGAAGCGATAGCGGACCTCGCCGGACCCCGCGCCGTAGAAGTGGGGCAGCCCCGGGTCTCCGTCCCACGTGCCCGCGCCCTCGAAGGCGGCGCGGAAGACCTCGCGCGGATCGAGCGCGAGCGTGTCGTCGGTCCACGTGTCGTGCGGGTCGCGGCGCCGCGTGATGCGCACCGTCGGGTCGAAGATCGGCGCGTCGCCCTGCTGGGGGCCCAGCCGTGGGTTGCGCTCGCGCGGGCTGAGGCGCCGCGCGCGGCGGGCGTGCCGCGCGAGCACCCGGCGCAGGTCGCGCGTCTGCCGCGCGCGGGGACCCGACGCGTACACCCCGTAGGTCCGCCGCTCGCCGGCCGAGGGCAGGTACGTCCAGATCAGCGCGCCGGCCGCGCCGTCGACGATCGTGCGGGTCAGGAACTGCCGCAGCCACGCGGCGCGCGCCCGTCCCCGGATGGCGCGACGGTCGGTGCGCACGCCGACCTCGCCGAACAGCAGCGGCTTGCCCACCACGTGGTGCGCGAGCTGCACGCGGTCGTCGATCCACCGCGCGAGGCCCGACGGCGTGCGCACCCGCCCGTGGCGCAGCGGGTAGGCGTGGCTGTCGCAGTAGTCGACGTCGTCGAGCGCGCACACGCGCCGGAACAGGTCCCGGTCGCCGAGCCGCGCGTAGCCGATGTGCCCCGCGGACACGAGCGTGCGCGGCGCGAGCTCGCGCACGAGCGCCGCCTGTCGCTGCATCCACCCGAGCATCGCGGCCTCGCCGTGCACGCCCGCGGCCTCGGCCTCGTTCATCAGCTCGAACGCGAAGATCGTCGGGTCGTCGGCGTAGGCGGTCCCGGTCACCGAGCTCGTGCGCGTCACGATCCGCCGGACGTGCGCGCGGTACGCCTCCTCGCACGGCCCGCAGTCCCAGAACGCGCTCAGCGCGAGCGGCGACAGCGACCGCGCGTCGGGCGCGTAGCCGGCCCAGCGCAGGTACTGCGTCGTCCCGCCGAAGTCGCCCCAGCGGTTGGCGAGCACGACGATCACGCGCAGGCCCAGGTCGCGGGCGTGGGCGAGCACCGCGTCGAGGTGCGCGAACGACGACTCGACCCAGCCGTCGGGCCCGACGCGGAACGCGTAGGGCCGCGCCGACTCCGGCGCGTCGTCCGGGTACTCGCCGAGCGCCCAGACGCGGACCACGTTGGCGCCGTCCGCCGCCGCCGCCTCGAGCGTCTCGCGCGCCGCGCGGCGATGCGCCTCGCCGTGCATCACCGCAGCGTTCGCCCCCGTGACGTGAAACGGCTCGCCCTCCACCACGAACCGCGTCCCGTCGACCGTCACGTGCTGCGCCGCGGCGGGTGAGGCGGCCAGGAGCAAGAAGAGAGCGGACCAGCGCACGCCCCACCATGGCGCGTTATGGTCGGGCCAGCATGCGCCGCGTCCTGCTCATCGCCCTGCTCCTCACCGCCTGCGACGGCGGCGCCGGCGACGACGACGCGCAGGAGGCCACGGCGCGCGCCGCCATCGAGCGCCGCGGCCTGGAGTCGGTCACCCTCGAGCGCGTCGACGACCTCACCTGGGACTTCACGGGCACCCTCGAGGGCGCCCAGTGCGCGGGCAGCATCCAGGTCCGCCCCGGCGGCACCGCCTCGGCGATGCAGTACGACTGCGAGTGAGCGCGCGCTCCTACTCGGGATCGACGACGAGCGAGTAGCGGTCGATGTCGGCGCCGCGGAGCACGTCGATGACGCGAACGAAGGTGCCGTGGGGGACCGCGCGGTCCGCCGCGATGATCGCGCGCGCCTCGCGCCCGTGCTGGGCGGAGAGCGATCGAGCCGCCGCGGCGAGGTCATCCCAGCTCGTCGGTTCGCCGGCGAGGTAGAGCTGCCTCGCCTCGTCGACCGCGATCACCAGCGTCGGCACTGGGCGAGGATCCGTGTGCACGGCGTCGGGGAGGTCCATCGAGATCGCCCGGCTCTGGAGCGCGGGCACCGCGACCATGAGGACGACGAGGAGCACGAGGACGATGTCGACGAGCGGAGTGACGTTGATCGTCGAGATGAGCTCTTGGGGAGGATCACTCTGCGCCATGTCCTGAATGATAATGCAAGTCAGTTGCGTGATCGAGCGTCGACGCGCAGGACAGATCCCTGCCCACCGCCTACCATCACCCCGCGCGCATGAGACGTCTGCTCACCGCGATCGCGCTCGTCTCCGTCGTCATGGCGGTGTCCGCACCGGTGCACGCGCAGCGCGGGGCGCGGGAGTACCGGCGGACCATCGCGCGGGCGCTGCGGGAGTTCGACGGGGGGCGCTACGAGGAGGCCCGGGCGCTGTTCCGGCAGGCGCACGAGCTCGCGCCGAGCGCGCGGACGCTGCGCGGGATCGGGATGGCGAGCTTCGAGCTGCGCGACTACGTGGAGGCCGAGTCGGCGCTGTCCGAGGCGCTGCTCTCGCAGACGCGGCCGCTCGACGCGCGGCAGCGGGCGGAGACGGCCGAGCTGCTCGACCAGACGCTCGGCTTCCTCGGGCGCTTCTTGTTCATCGTCGACCCGACCGCGGCCGCGCTCACGGTGGACGACGGAGTGCCGCCCCCGCGGCTCGACGGGATGGTGCTGCTGCCGATCGGTGAGCACGTGGTGCGGGCGCAGCTCGAGGGCTACGTACCGGAGGTCCGGCGGCTCGACGTGCTCGGCGGCGAGCGCGAGACGATCGAGATCCAGCTGACCCCCGAGGGCGCGCCCTCGGTCGTCACGGAGCCCGACGATCGCGAGTCGCTCCTGTGGCCCTCCGTCGTGGTGCTCGCCTCGGCCGCCGCGCCCCTCGCCGGGATGCTCGGCGGGGTGGGGTGGCTCGTCGATCGCGACGGGGAGCTCGCGCGGTGCCGCGACGTGACCCCCGATCTGCGCTGCCTCAACGAGGACACCCTCGCGTCGGAGCAGGCGGCGTCGATCGGGTTCACGGTCGCCATGGGTCTCACCGCGGCGGGGCTGCTCGGCGTCGGCGTCGTGCTGCTCGTCGTCGGGCTCGGCGGCGACGAGGGCGCCGCGGCGGCGCGCTGCGCGCCGACGATCGGAGGGGTGGCGTGCGCCGGGCGCTTCTGATCGGGCTGCTCCTCGCAGGCTGCACGCCGGCCGAGATCGTCTCGCGTGACGGCGGCGCCGGTGACGCGGCCCCGCGCGACGCGGGCGACGGTGAGCCCGACGCCGGCGCCGACGCCGGGGTCGACGCGGGCGTCTGCGAGTACGAGCCGGTCGACTCCGAGGGCGAGCCGCCGGGCTGCACCGTCCGCCGCCCCCCGGGGCGGCCGACGTGCGATCCGGGGGAGGATCAGCCGGCGCGGTGGTTCGTGCTGCGCTCGGTC
>Ga0070728_10006107_pt1 | contig 11532 bp, 10 predicted proteins | sample tdDd471_FD_66723 | JGI IMG/M metagenome (GOLD analysis project Ga0070728, IMG submission 66723) | Marine sediment microbial communities from the Atlantic coast under amendment with organic carbon and nitrate - tdDd47.1 | ecosystem: Environmental > Aquatic > Marine > Coastal > Sediment | place...
CGAAGGGGCGACGACGACCAGGGGTGTCGAGCGACGAAGTCGCGAGGAGGGGGCGGAGCCCCCTCCCGGCGAGCGAAGCGAGCCGCAGGGCAAAAAGATGAGCGGGCCAACCACCGCGAAGCCCGCGAAGCGGACGAGCATGAGCACCTCCAACGAGCGGCCGACCGCGCGTTGGTTTGCACAGAGGTGCGTCCCCAAGTTTGCAGTCCGGCGAGGATCCTGGGCTCAGAGCGCTTCGACGAACCTCAGCGCCATCTCCGTCGCGGTGTCGCGCAGGCCCCCGATGGCCGAGGTGGGCGGGGACTTCGACGTGGCCATCTCGACGCCTAGGTGAATCCCGGTGCCGCGCCATTGGTAGTAGTCGACGCTGCCGCCGAAGACGGGGGAGCCGAACATGTGGCTGATCTGCGTGGGCTCGTAGCCGCCGACCGCGGCGAGCTCGGACGCGATCATCGACAGCTCGGGGTAGTTGGCGGCGCGGTCGAACGACTCGCCGTGGGGCAGCAGGATGAGCTCTCCGAACGCGTGGAAGTCGAGCGTGCCCTCGAAGGTGCGCGCTTCGAAGAAGCTCACCGCGGCGTCGACCACGGTGATGCTCCGGCGGCCCGGCGCGTCGCGGTGCGGGAACTGGCGGTTGGGGTCGACGCCCTCCTCTTCGCGGGAGCGGCGCGAGAACGAGTCGGGGCTGACCACCGGGACGACGTAGAGATCGTTGCCGTCGACGATCGAGCGGACGCGCGCGTCGTCGTCGTAGCGCTCGACGAGCGTGTAGAGCAGGTCGAGCGCGCACTCGACGGTGATGATCTCGTCGCCGTGGATCGCGAAGTTGATGAGCGCGGCGGGCTCGCCTTCGTCGACGCCCACCGCGTCGCTGATGCGCACGTAGTACAGCGGGCGCCCGCCCGGCGAGGTGCCGTAGGTGTCGAGGCGCACGCGATCGGGGTGGCGCTCGGCGAGCAGTTCGATGAAGTCGGCGACCTCGTCGAAGGAGTGGTAGCGCGCCTGTGGCGGCGCGAGGGGATCGAGCGGCGCGGGCGGCGGGCCAGCGTCGATCCCCGGCGGCGGCGCGCCCCCGTCGTAGCCCGGGATCGGGTGCGGCGTAGGGCCGCCCCCGTCGACCGCAGGCGGGGTGGATCCGTCGAGCAGACGGATCTGCGCGTCGATCTCGGGCGCCGGGGGCACCGCGCCCGCGTCCTCGGGACCGACGTAGTCGATCTCGAGCGGGCCCACGCAGGCGGTCGTCCCCATCAGCGCACAGAGCGCGATGAAGGCTCGGAGCACCCTCGGTACCAGAGCAAGCGGCGGGCCGACCCGGATCGGCGTGAGCGAGGCGCGACGCTGTCACCCCGGGCATCACAGTCGACGCCATGGGAATTCCGGCGCGGCGCGCCCGTAGAGTCGCGCGTGAGCATCCCGAACCACGACGGCTCGGACCGGACGCCGGACCAGGAGCGGTTCGCGGAGCCGCCGCGCGGCATCGGTGCGCTGCGATCGACGACGAGCAACGTGTTCGATGGGCGCTGTCGGCATCCCTCCGCCGGCGCGATGACGCACGTGTACCTGCAGGCCGGCCGCGCCGTCGGGCTGGGTCTGGCCGGCGGCGCGCTGGCCGGGTTCGGTGCGCTGATCGCGATGGAGGCGATGGAGCTCGAGCCCATCCCGGAGCTGATGTTCGTCGGCCCGGTGATCGGGGCGCTCGTCGGTCTCGCCATCGCGTGGCGCGTCGTTCGCCCCGCTCGCGAGCAGACCTTCGTCGGGGCCGAGGGGATCGCCCGCGTGCGCGACGGGCGTACGGAGGTGGTTCGCTTCCAGGACGTGACCCGCGTCGAGCTCACGGGCGGGCGCTACGACGCGACGACGTTCTTCGGGGTCGTGTTCCACGGCGCCGACGGGCGTCGGTTCGTCATCGGCGGCGCGGTCCCGGACGGACGCGCGCCGGTGCACAGCCCGCGGCACTTCGCCGACGCGGCCCAGGCGGCGTACGGGGAGGCGAAACCGCCGTCGAGGGCGCGCGCCGGCGGGCGCGCCGCCGAGGACCGCGCCGCGCTGCGCTAGACTCCGCGCGTGCCGTTCACCCCGACCTCGCCCCGCATCAGCTACCGCCTGTACGGGAGCCACGGCCCGCCGGTGCTCCTGCTGATGGGGCTGGGGATGCGCGGGGTCGTCTGGCGCCCGCAGTTCGAGGGGCTGCGCGACGACCATCGCCTCGTGACGATCGACAACCGCGGCATCGGCGACAGCGAGGCGGTGCCCGGCCGCTGGACGATGAAGGACATGGCCGACGACGCGATCCGCGTGCTCGACGCCCTCGGCTGGGAGTCGGCGCACGTCGTCGGCGTGTCGATGGGCGGGATGTACGCGCAGGAGCTCGCGCTCGCGGTGCCCGGTCGCGTGCGCTCGCTGACCCTCATCGCGACCCACGCGGGCGGGCCGTTCCGCTTCGTCCCGCCCGGCGAGGGGATCCGCGGCTTCCTCGGGACGAACTTCCTGCCCGGCGATCGCCGCTTCGGCGCGCTCGCGTCGCTGCTCTATCCCAACGACTTCCTGCGGATGGTCGACCGCGACGCGCTTTTAGCGCGCATGGCCGACCAGCTCGGGACGCGCGCCGACGGCAACATCCGGCTGCAGCAGCTGAGCGCGGTGGCGGGACACGACACGCGCGACCGCCTGCATCGGCTCGGCGCGCTGTCGACGCTGGTGGTCACCGCGGGGCGGGACGCGCTCGTGGCCCCGCGCCTGCAGCGCCACCTCGCGGCCTCGATCCCCGGCGCCGAGCACCTGTGCTTCGACAAGGCGGGTCACGGGCTCATCTTCCAGTGCGCCCGAGCGCTCAACCGGCAGCTCCGGCGACACTTCGAGAAGAACGAGCCGATCCTGCCTCCGGTGCGCATCCACGCGTGACGGAAAGGTGAGGTGGAGCCACCGATCGCGGGCTCACCATTGACAGGGCATGGGCCCATGTCATTCGATGGCCCAGCGTGAGCCGGCGGTTCTCCATTCTCCTGGGCCTGGCTGCGGTCGTGGCCTTCGGCCTCGTGCCCGTGGGCGCCGAGGGCAATTCCATGACCCGGGTGTTCGTCAACGGGACGCCCGTGCCGGTGCACTTCAACGACGGCGACAGCTTCCGCATCCACGGGGGCGAGTGGCGCGGGGCGCAGTGCCGGCTCTCCGGCTTCAACACGCTCGAGAGCTTCGGGCCCGCCCACCAGTGGGGCGACTGGCACCCGTACGAGCTGTTCATCAACGCGAAGATGGCGACCTACAACGGCCGCCGCGGCGTCTGGCACTGCAACACCGACGGCAGCCGCGACGGCTACGGCCGGCTGCTCGTGGACTGCCCCGACCTGGCGACCGACCAGATCCGCCGCGGCTACGCCCACGCGTACAACATCGACGACACGCCCTCGCGCCCCGAGTACCTGCGCGCGCAGCGCGACGCGATCCGCAACCGGCGCGGCATGTGGGCGCACGGCGTGCCGGACTACCTGATGACGTCGGTCCACTCGGCCGACGAGGACAGCAGCCGCGACGTCCACTACAACCGCCTCGTCAGCACCCGCGACGGGCACACCGAGTCGATGCAGCACAACGACACCTACAGCGAGTGCTCCTGGGTGTGCAACGAGGAGATCCGCGTCGACATGCCGCGGATCGAGGCCGCGGCGCGGCGGCTGCGCGCCGATCCGCAGATCGCGCCCAACCTCGCCGACTACGTGAACCTGCACCTGATCGAGTTCGTCTCGCGCTACCGCCGCGTCGGTCAGCTGCCCGAGTACCTGACGGGCCCGGGGCGCGCGCAGGTCGAGCGCCGGCTCGCGCAGGAGCAGCAGCAGGGCCTGCTCGGCGAGACGCACACCGCGCGCGGCTCCTGCATGATCCACGTCCCGTTCGAGCGCCGCTACGGTCGCAACCGCGCCGCGTGCCTGCGCGAGCACGGCACGACGCCCCCCGGAGTGGAGTCGGCACACTGATGATCCGTCGCTTCGAACCGGCCGCACCGGTCGCGCTGGCCCTGCTCCTGGGGATCGGCTGCTACACCCTCGACTTCGACGGAGACGGGACGATCGATCGCGGACCCGTGGCGGGGTACGAGACCGACTACATCTCCTGCGACAACGGGCGCGACGACGACCTCGACGGGCGGATCGACTGCGCCGACGAGGACTGCCTCACGCTGGGCTTCTGCAGCGAGTACATCCCGTTGACGCCGCCGCTCGGCGCCGAGAACACGTTCGAGCTGTGCCGCAACGGGATCGACGACGACGGCGACGGCCAGTTCGACTGCGGCGATCGCGACTGCCAGAACATCTTCGAGCTGTGCTGCTCGGCCGAGTTCGACGACGCCACGTGCAGCGACGGGATCGACAACGAGGGCAACGGCTTCGCGGACTGCCGCGACTTCTCCTGCCGCAACAACCCCTACGTCACGGTGTGCGACGTCGAGACCGAGTGCGACAACGGGCGCGACGACGACGGCGACCGGTTCATCGACTGCCGGGACGAGGACTGCTTCGAGTTCCCCGGGTGCGGAGAGACGGACTGCGACAACGGCGCCGACGACGACGAAGACGGGCTCGTCGACTGCGCCGACCCCTCCTGCGACGGCACGCCCGAGTGCCCGCCCGAGACCGACTGCCGCAACTCGGTCGACGACGACGGCGACGGCGCCACCGACTGCGCCGACCGCGACTGCCGCGCCGACCCCACCTGCACCGGCGTGGAGGAGAACACGCTCGCGCTGTGCATGGACGGCTTCGACAACGACGGCAACGGGTTCACCGACTGCAACGACTTCAGCTGCTCGATGGGGCCCATGGACGTGCAGGCGTACTGCGCGAGCCTGTCGGAGACCACGCTCGCGCAGTGCTCCGACGGGGTGGACAACGACGGCAACGGGTTCACCGACTGCGAGGACTTCAGCTGCTCGATGGGTGAGCCGGCGGTCGCCGAGATGTGCGCCGCGATGACGCCCGACCCCGAGGAGACCATCGAGGAGTGCAGCGACGATCGCGACAACGACGGCGACGGGTTCACCGACTGCAACGACTTCTCGTGCAACCGAGATGGGCCCCTCGAGACCGTCGAGTTCTGCCGCATGTTCGGCGAGGCGAACTTCGAGGACTGCACCGACGGCCGCGACAACAACCGCAACGGGTTCCCGGACTGCGCGGACTTCAGCTGCCGCTTCACGACGATCCGGCTGACCGGCCTGTGCTCGGACACGGCCGAGTGCCCGCTCGGGCAGAGCTGCTACCGCGGCGCGTGCCTGCAGCTCGAGAGCCCGTGCTTCGAGAGCACCTGGATCGACGAGGACTCCGACATCCAGGGCAACGAGGACGGCGCGCTCCCGACCGACAGCACCCGCGCCGAGCAGATCGCGATGGCCGTCCGCTCGTGCACCGACGGCGTCGACGGGGACCGCGACGGGTTCACCGACTGCGAGGACTGGGAGTGCAACTTCAACCCCCTCGTCGTCGACGCCGAGGGCAACCCGCTCTGCCGGTTCGCCGAGGGCGGCCGGACGTGTTTGATGGGCCCCAACGCGGGCCAGCGCTGTGACACCGACGCCGATTGCGCGGGGTTCGAGCGGTCTTGCTCGCTCCCCGGCCCGCAGGGAGCGGCCTTCATCTGTCGGTGAGGGCGTGCACGAGGAGAACGTAGGGATGAGGGAGCTTCTGCGAGTCATCGGGTGCGCGCTCGCGCTCGCGTCGTTGTCGGCCCCGGTCGCGTCCGCGCAGGACGACGAGCCCGCCGACGACGACCGGATCCAGGACGACGTCGTCGATCCCGATCAGGGGATGGCCGAGCCGGACGTCACGCCGACCCCGACGCCCCCGCAGCCTCCGCCTCCGCCGCAGACGTCGCGCCCGACCCGCGAGACGGTCTGCGACGACCGTCAGGACGACGACGGCGACGGGCTGCCCGACTGCGCCGACTCCGACTGCTGGCAGGCCCCCAACTGCGAGGCCGGCGGGTCGCAGGAGCGCACCAACGACGCCTGCTCGGACTGGATCGACAACGACGGCGACGGCGCGGTCGACTGCGAGGACGACGACTGCGGCGCCGACCACATCACGGTGTGCAGCGGCTCGTGGCAGGGCGGCGGCGGTGGTGGCGGTGGCCCGGTCGGCGGCGGCGCCGACGAGATCCCCGAGCTCGAGGGCGACATGAGCGTCGAGGACCTCATCGGCCGCGCGGGCGACGAGGACGGCGAGCGCAACGACTACCTCTGCGCCGACGGCGTGGACAACGACGGCGACGGGCGCACCGACTGCCAGGACTTCGGCTGCCGCTTCGATCCGTCGGTCACCGTCTGCGCCGGCGCGCCGGGCTTCCGGTTCAGCGTGGTCGCGGGCATCAGCGGCGGCTTCACCATCCAGGAGACGCCCGACTTCGACGGCGACGGCTTCACCGAGTTCACCGACCCGATCGGAGACGTCCGGATCCGGCGTCTGCAGCTGCGCGCGCTCGGTCAGATCCCGCTGATCCAGAACTCGTTCTTCCTGATCAACGTCCGCGCCGAGCGCGCGGTCCGGATCACCTTCGCGACGTTCAACGTCCCGCTGAACACCGAGGGGCACTACATCTCGATCAACAGCGGCAGCGGCGGCCTGAGCCCCGGCCTGGTCGTGTCGACGAGCAAGCAGCCGCTGCTCGACCCGCCGTTCTACTTGTTCAACGCGTTCGAGCAGAGCAACGGCGCCGCGGCCGAGGTCGGCGGCCCGATCACCGAGGACAACTCGATGCGCTTCAGGCTGTTCGCGGCCGGCGGCTCGGGCGAGCGGACCGGCAACATCGGCGGCGTGTTCTTCCGGCCCGGCGAGGAGTCACGCAACTTCGCGTACTCCGCCGGCGGCCAGCTGCACTTCAACATCGTCGGTCACTACGACCGCTTCGACACGCCGTTCCTCTACACGCCGGTCCCCGCGACGTTCGCGGTGATCGCCGGCGGCCGCTTCGACCAGCGGCCGGTCGAGCGGTTCGTCGCGTGGAACGCGTTCAGCATCTTCCGCTACTCGCACTTCGCGATCCGCGCCGAGGCCTACGGCCGCTACGTGATCGACTTCGACGGCGTGCAGCAGGCGTGGAACGTCCAGGCGGTGGCGCTCATCATCCCGCGGACCCTGGTCGTCGCGGCAGACGTCGGCGGGTTCTTCGTCCCGCTCGAGTACGACGAGTCGGTCGTGTCCGACGCCGGCGGCTTCAGCTCGCTGTTCCGCCAGCCGGTGGAGGAGTTCCAGGTGCGGGCCGCGGTGCACTGGTACTACTTCCGCAACATCGGGCTGATGAGCCTGCTCTACTCGGCGTCGTTCACCTGTCAGCGCGTGTTCGGCGACCAGTGCGTGCCCTCGGAGGCCACGCCGGACGCGGCGATCACCGAGCACGAGGTGCGTCTGGAAGCGCAGTTCCGGTTCTGAGCTAAGCTCGATCTCGCATGCGCCGTATCTTGCTTTGCCTCGTCGCGCTCGCGGCGACGGGCTGCCCACGTCAGGTCGGTTCGGACGACGCCGGCGCGGGTCCCGTGGACGCGGGCCCGTCCGACTTCGACGGCGGTGACTACGACCCCGTCGCCGGCAACGGCTACGACGGCCCGCTGATCTTCGACGACGCGCGCGTCGCCCGGATCGACGGCACCCTGCTGCGCGCGGGCAGCTCGCCGTGCCGCGAGCCGGTGCTCGGTCGCGTCTACCGGATCTCCGACGGCGACACGGTGCAGTTCACCGCCGCCGATGGGTCGCTCGACGCGCGCGTGCGGATGATCGGCGTGGACACGCCCGAGATCGCGCACATGGGCATGCCCGCCGACTGCTACGGGGCCGAGGCCACGACGTTCACCGAGCAGCTCCTCGACCGCACCGTCTGGCTGACGTTCGACGCGACCTGCTACGACTCGTTCGATCGCCTGCTCGCCTACGTGCACATCGGCTCGGGCGCCGGCGATCTGTGGGAGCGCCAGCTGCTGCGGCGGGGCTTCGCCCGCGTGCTCACGGTCGGCGCCAACCGGCAGTTCCGCGGGCAGTTCGAGGAGGACGAGTCCACCGCGATGTCGGAAGACGCCGGGCTGTGGGGCGCCTGCTTCTGAGGCACCGGGCAGGCCGTCGGCCGCTCACCCCCCACCCCGGCCCTCCCCCCGGCGGGGGGAGGTGGAGTCCGTCCCCTCCCCCCCACCGGGGGGGAGGTCGGGTGGGGGGGTGGGCGATCGCGCTCGCCGCGCTCCTCGTCGCGGGCTGTACGTGCAGCCACGAGGCGCCGGCCGCCGCGCCGCCGAGCGGAGACGAGCCGGCCGGGGCGCAGCGCACCGAGTGGCCCGAGCCCGCCCTCGACGACCTCGCCGAGCGACCGCCCGCGACGCGCGTCACGGTCACGCCCGATCGGGTCGTGGTCGACAACGCCGCGCTGGTGGGCACCTGGCCGGCGGCCGCCGTCGAGCGCGCCCGCGCCGAGGGCGACTCCCATCACCCGCGCTGGCCCGTGCTGCACGCGGTCACGCCGTCGACCGCCGACCCCGCGCTCCGCGAGGCGCTCGCCGACGCGCGTCGCGCGGAGCGCTCGGCGACCGGCGCCGGCAGCGGCGCGGCGGTCGTGGACCTGCGCGTGAGCGAGGCGGTGCGGTTCGAGGACTACGAGCGGCTGCTGCTCGAGGTCTCGCGCGCCGGCTACCGCGCCCCGCGCGTGCTGCTCGGGCGCGAGCGGCTCGTCGCCTTCGACTGGCCTCGCGCGCGCCCGACCGTCGCGCCGTCGCAGCAGCAGATCCGCGACGCCATGCGGGCGCTCGCGGCGGGCGACGAGCCCGATCTGTCGGCGGGCGGATCGGCCGACGCGCGGCTGGTCATGGCCGACCGCGCGCTGCGGCGCGGCGACGCGGCGCTGTGCGAGGACGTGACCCCGGCGACCGTGGCCCGGTGCCTGAACGAGCACGACGTCGAGCGGGTCACGCTCGACGTCGAGGCTTCGGCGCCCTTCGGGCGCGTGCTGCCGTGGGTGCAGCGGCTGTCGGTGGTGGACTCGGTGACGGTGCGGGTGCGGTCTACGCGGTGAGGCGCGGGTGCGGGTGCGGTGCCGGGGGGCAGGCGCAAGCGCAGAGGCGCAGGGGCAAGGGAGTAGCGGCGCTATCGCGCCTGCTACTCGGCTTGAGCCCGGATAGTGACGTTGACGCGGATCTCGTTGGCGACCTTGAGGCGCACGGGGAGCGGGACCGAGATGTTGTAGTCCGTGAGGCGGACCCGGAAGCTCGCGTGGCCGCGGATGACGTCGCCGTCGACGTGGTTCTCGCGCATCTCGTCGGTGACCGGGATGTAGCGGACGCGGGCGTTCGCGGTGATGTCGCGGGTCACGCCGTGGAGGCTGAACCGGCCATGGATCCGGACGTTCTCGACCTCGTTGGGGCGCAGGCGGCTCGCGCCCTCGACGCGGGTGATCTCGAACTCGGCGTTCGGCCAGCGCCCGGCGTCGAGCCAGTTGTCGCTGCGCAGGTGCTCGTCGCGCAGGTCGATGCCCGTGCGGATCGACGCGATGCGCACGCGGATCGTGCCGCTCCAGCTCGAGGTGTCCGACGGGTTGACGCTCATGTTGCCCGTCACGTGCGAGCTCACCCCGGTGATCGTCTCGAGGGGGGCGTCGCTGATGAACTGGATGCGGCTCCCTCCGTCGTTCCGGATCCGGAAGTTGCGGGCCTGCGCGCTCGCCACCGAGCTGACGCCGAGCATCAGGGCGAGGGTCGCGACGAGGTACGGGATGGAAATGAACTTGCGCATGGAGCTCCTCCAGGGGCCTTGCTCTGAACGACGAGCGGAGCCCCCTGATATTCAATTCTCGGTTCGTCAGCAAGTACGAGTGAGCGCGGGCGCCGATCGTTACTCCCGGGCGTGCCAGGGGCCGCACGGTGGCACGGGCGCGATCCGCGCAGGGGGGTGCATGATCGCGTCTCGGAGCGCCGCCGCGCGCGCGTCCCCGCCGAGCACGAGCGCCCCGCCGGCCCGCTCGATGCCGAGGCGGTCGAACGCGGGGTCGACGTCGGGGAACCCGCTGCGGTCGAGCCAGCGGCGCGCGACCTGTCCGAACCCGCCGTCCTCGACGGCGTCGAGCCGCGCGATCGCCTCGTCGCCGCGCATCGCGTGATCCCAGTCGCCGCAACACTCGTTGAGGTGCGCCAGCGCGTCGTCGAGGCTCCGCTCGCCGCCGGATCGCTCGCGGATCGCGACGTCCGCGAGCAGCGCGATCGCCGCGCCCGCCCAGTACACGCGGCGATACGCCGCCGTCTGGCGCATGGCCCGGCTCTCGTCGCGCAGCGATCGCCCGGTGCCGTCGTCGCGGCCGCGCGCGAAGCCGTCCTCGAGGTTTCTCCAGGCGGTCTCGGGCGTCTGCAGCCCGCCCCGCGCGCGCAGCACCTCCTGGTAGTAGGTCGCGATCCCCTCCGAGAGCCACGCCGCGTCGCGGTCGATGAAGGGCGTCGCGAGGTGGCTGAACTCGTGCACCGGGACCCAGGCCCGCGCGAGGCGCTCCTCGGTCGCGCGGTCGCCGACGAGGATGGCGACGGTCGGCATCGTCCCGCGCCCGACCACCCCGAACGGCGAGCTGCTCGACAGGGGCGTCGGCACCGCGAGGATGCCCGCCTCGGTCACCGGGAAGCGGCCGAGCATCAGCGACGCCGCGCGGGCGCTGCCGCCGAGGCAGCGGGTCAGCGCCTCGTTGCCCATCTCGACCGGCGGGCCGAGCAAGCTCACGTGCAGGCACGCCCCGGGCACGCCGACGTGCCGGACCTCGAAGCGCCCGAAGGCGGCGTACGCCTCGAACTCGAACGCGCGCTCGTCGAGGAACCAGCGGTCTTCGGTGCGGGCCCACAGCGGCGACACGAGCACGCCGTCGGGCAGGTCGAAGCGCGCGGTGACCCGGGCGTCCGGGGCACGGCGCCGCGGCGCCCAGAGCCAGACCGAGGTCGACGCGATCAGATCGTCCCCCACGCGGTACGCGCCGCCGATCCCGCCTCGCTGTCGCGCCGCGGCGTCGAGGTCGACGACGTAGCGGACGCACGAGCCGGGCGGCAGGTGTCCGATCTGCACGGCGTGCGCCTCGCGCGGCAGCGCCTGCTCGTCCGGCCCGATCGGCCCGTCGGCGCTCCGCAGGTACCGTCGGCCGCGGCGATCGATCGGGGCGAGCTCGGCCGGCAGCTCGCCTTCGAAGCAGACCCGGGCTTCGAGGCGCGAGAGGTTCGCGTCGACCGAGAAGTCGTACGTCCAGGCCTCGGCGCGTGGACCGCGCGACTCGGTGACGGAGGCGCCTCCGCACGCCGACGAGAGGACCAGCAGCGCGCAGACCGCGCCGCGCCTCACCGACGCGAACCGAGGATGATCTGCCGCTCCACGAGCTGGGTCAGCACGGTCGCCATGCGGTCGACGAACGCGGCGTCCGGCGCGCGGCCCACCGCGGCGAGGTGCGCCTTCACTCCGTCGGCGAAGCTGCGGTCCGGCTCGCGCCACGCGTCGTACAGGGCGGCGCCCTCGGGCCCGAGCCCGAGCGCGTAGATCTTCGGGT
>Ga0070728_10006112_pt1 | contig 11527 bp, 10 predicted proteins | sample tdDd471_FD_66723 | JGI IMG/M metagenome (GOLD analysis project Ga0070728, IMG submission 66723) | Marine sediment microbial communities from the Atlantic coast under amendment with organic carbon and nitrate - tdDd47.1 | ecosystem: Environmental > Aquatic > Marine > Coastal > Sediment | place...
ATTTCCTGAACCATTTTATCGGTACATGCGGCGCGGCGTTCATGCAAGGGGGCCAGGAAACTTTCCATGGATTCCATGAGTACTTTCTTGCAATCCACACAACCCCAGGATGCGTTGCGGCAGCCTTCCTGAATCTCAGGGAGTTTGGCTGGATCGGTCATGAGCTTGTGGTAGGGGTACAGGTTGCAGATATCGGGATCGCCCGGATCGGACTTGCGCAGGCGATTTTCATCGGTCTTCATGCCGCGCAGTTTGGGCATGATTTCGTCGATGGGCTCGGAAAGCATGATGGAGTTGCCGTAGCTCTTGGACATCTTGCGACCGTCCAGACCGGGCAGCTTACATTCTTCCGTGAGCATGTCTGCGGGTTCCGGGAAAAGTTCCGTCTTGTTCAGGTGGTTGAAGCGACGGGCGATCTCGCGGGTTAGTTCCAGATGCGGAAGCTGGTCCTTGCCCACGGGCACGGCGCACGGCTTGTACATCAGGATGTCCGCGCTCATGAGCACCGGGTAGCCGAGGAAACCGAAGGTGTTCAGTTCCTTCTGTGCCAGCTCGGTTTTCTGTTCCTTGTATGTAGGACATCGTTCCAACCAGCCCAGCGGGGTGATCATGGACAGGAGCAGGTTCAATTCAGCGTGTTCCTTGACCATGGACTGCTGGAAGATGCTGCATTTTTCCGGGTCCAGTCCAGAGGCGATCCAATCCTTGACCAGGCCGGGTACGAAACCTTTGGTTCTGGTAGGGTCGGCGTATTCGCTGGTCAGGGCGTGCCAGTCGGCCACGAAAAAGAAACAGTCATACTCTTCCTGGAGTTTGACCCAGTTGGCAATGACGCCGAAGTAGTGACCTAGGTGAAGGGGGCCGGTGGGCCGCATGCCGGAAACGATGCGTTTTCTTTCGCTCATGATGAATTTGGTGTTGGCTAAAGGGTTACATGGGGATGCCGAGCAGACCGGCCATGGCACGAACCATGGGCAGAATGATCTCGCCAACCAGTGAAAAGCCGGTGAAGCGTCCCAGCAGGATGATGCCGATCAGGAGAATAAATCCGTATCGGCTCAGGGACATGAACTTGTAGGCTGCCTGCGGCGGTAGAAAGTACGCGACAACGTTGCTGCCGTCCAGAGGTGGAATGGGCAAAAGGTTGAATGCGCCGAGAATGAGATTCACGAATACGCCATAGTAGGCCACGGCATAGAACGCGCTTTGTCCGTTGATGTCAAAGGCGACCATGGCGTGGAATATCAGCGCGAAGATCGCGGCCAGCAGGAAGTTGGTCCCTGGTCCTGCCATGGCCGTGAGCATCATGCCTTGGCGTGGGTTTTTGAAATATCGGGCGTTAACCGGAACGGGCCTCGCCCAGCCGAACTGCACGAAGAAGAAGGCCAGCGTGCCGATGGGGTCGAGGTGCTTGAGCGGGTTGAGTGTCAATCGTCCCTGGGACTTGGCCGTGGGGTCGCCGAGCAGATAGGCCACGAAACCATGGGCTACTTCGTGACAGACTAATGCGATGAGCAGGCCCGGGGCCATGATGAGATACAGTTGGATGTCCTGTGCGGTAATGTCGAACATGCGATGCGGCTACCATGCATGAGGGCCGCACGGCAAGGGGAATGTCTTGGCGGGGGAGATCAGACCTGTGTGAGTATCATACAAAGACACCCACCGGGACATGCCCGGAGAGTGTGTGTTTAAAAAATAAAAAAGTAGTTGTTTTAGCTACATGCTGACTTTGTTGAGGGCCATGCGGACCTTGTCCTTGAGTTCCGTGAGGTCCACTGATTTGACCACATAGTAATCGGCGGCAATCGATTTGAGGTCATGCTGGAAGGAGTCATAAGCCGTAGAAAGGATGACCGGAATTTGCATGTCCTTGGTTCTGATTTCCTGCAAAAGGTCAAGACCGGAGCGGCTGACGCCAAGTTTGATGTCCAGAATGACGATGGTTGGGTTTTCGCGTTCCATTACGTCGAGGATGTCCTCTTCGCCGTCAGAGGTGGCGACTATGTACCCGTCAGCTTCCAGTTCTTCTCTGTAGAGCATGCGAATATGTTTTTCATCATCGACAACGAGAATCTTCGGTTGGCTCATGAAATCCTCCTTGGGATTATTCCCTTATTGGCAACATACGCGATTCTTCTGTTTTGGGTCAACAACGGTTTGGTGTTTTTGTTCAAATTCTAACATACCGCCGTGGTGCCCCGGAGTGACTGTGTTTTTCCTGCAATTCCCCTCCGGGACAGGGGGCTTGAACAGGACCCGCTTCCTCTGTAGTGTCCACCCAACCCGCTGGCCATCAAAGCGACTGGCGGAAAAGGAGACACATATGATTACGGTTAATCTTGAACCGGACGGAGAGCAGATCGAGATGAGTAATACGCGCTCGGTCGTTGCTGTGCTGAATAAATTGAAGCTCCGTTCTACCATGGCAATTGTTGTGCGCGACGGTGAGTTGCTCACTGCGGACCGCATGTTGAAAAATGGCGATACGCTCATGGTGCGTAAAGTCACATCCGCAGGCTAGGGGTATTATTTATGAAATGTATCCGCTGTAAAAAGACCGCCTGCGTCGCATTGCCCAGTCATCATTCCGGGTTTTGCAAGGATTGTTTTCCGCTTTTCTTCACCAAACAGGTAGAGACCGCCATTCGCCGGGAAAAGATGTTTACCCATGACGAGCGTATTCTTGTGGCTTTGTCAGGTGGTAAGGATTCTCTGGCCCTGATGCTCGAACTGAAATTGCAGGGCTATGACGTCACTGGTCTGCATATCGACCTTGGCATTCCCAACTCTTCGGAAAAGGCGCGCAAGAAAGTCGAGGGATTTTGTGAATTGCACGATCTCAACCTGCGCGTGTTTGAAATGGAGAAGTGGGGACTGCCCATTCCTGATGTCAAACAGCACGTCAAACGTCCGGTGTGCGCCGTGTGCGGCAAAATGAAGCGACATCATTTCAACAGGATTGCCAGGGAAGAAGGCTTCGATGTTTTGGCTACCGGCCATAATCTGGATGACGAAGTAGCCCGACTTTTTGCCAACACCTTGCGGTGGGATACGGCCTATCTGTCAGATCAGGGGCCGACTTTGCCTGCCAGCGACGGCTTTGTACGCAAGGTCAAGCCGCTGTTCCGGCTGAGCGAATTCGAGACCGCCAACTACGCCTTTCTTAAAGGTATTGAAATACATTCGGACCCGTGTCCGTATGCTTCGGGTGCGAGCTTTACCCATCACAAGGAATTGTGGGGCGAATTGGAATATCGTAGTCCCGGTCAGAAGTTCCAATTCTATCAGTCCTTCCTCAAAAAAGGGAAGCCCGCCTTCGCTAATTTGGAGAAGGAGATCGGAGACGAACTCAAGCCGTGCGAGGAATGCGGGTCGCCAACCAGCGCCGAGACCTGCTCGGTCTGTCGCATCAAGGCGGCCGTGAAGGTGAGCAAAGCCAAGGCTGAAGCCGAGTAATCCATGACTACACCGAAGATTTCCGTGACCATGCCCTGCTTCAATTGCGGGGAGACCGTGAGTAAGGCGCTCGATAGCCTGCTTGGTCAGACAAGTGCGGATTTCGAAGTCGTAGCCGTGGATGACGGCAGTACTGATAATACTGCGGGAATCCTGGCCGAATATGCGCGCCGGGATTCCCGTATTCGTGTCTTGTCCATTGAGCACGGCGGCGTGATTACTGCGGCCAACGCGGCCATTGATGCGGCTCGTGGCATGTACATCGCCCGTATGGATGCAGATGACGAGTCCTTGCCTGATCGGTTGGCGGCTCAGTCTCGATTGTTGGATGAGAACCCGGATGTTGGGCTGGTCGGATGCCGTATTCGATTCGGCGGTTGTCGTGATAAGTGCGCTGGATACGCTCACTATGTGGACTGGACCAACACGGTCATATCGCATGAAGCCATCACTTTGAATCGGTTCGTGGAATTTCCTGTGCCCAATCCATCCATCATGTATCGACGGGAGTGCGTCGACGAACACGGCATGTATCGTGAGGGCGATTTCCCCGAAGATTATGACTTGTTGCTGCGCTGGCTGGAAGCAGGCGTGCGCATGATGAAGGTGGACGAGGAATTGCTCGTCTGGAATGATCCGCCCACTCGATTGTCGCGCAATCATCCCCGGTATGATGTGGATGCTTTCTATCGCATCAAGACAGAGTATCTGGCCCGTTGGCTGGCACAGAATAATCCAATGCATCCCGTGGTCCATATCCTTGGCTCAGGCAGGACCACTCGCAAGCGTGCTGATCTTCTGCTTGCTCACGGAGTGGAGTTCGCGGCTTACTATGACATCGATCCGCGCAAGATCGGGCATATCGTCAACGGGGTTCCGGTGGTTGATCGCAATGATATTCCCGGCGCTGGGGAGGCTTTTTGCCTGCCTTATGTTGCCAGTCGGGGGGCGCGAGAGGATATCTCCGATTTTCTGAATGGGCGCGGTTACGAATTGGGACGGGATTTCATACCTGTAGCCTGATGTTTTCTTCTTTCGGTCAATCTGGCATGGTCGTGTCATGACTGATCAAAATTCCATCCTGAGTGCGTCTGACTTCAAGCCAAGAAAGCCATGGCTGGCAGGGCTGCTTTCCTTCTTTTTCACTGGTTTTGGTCAAGTATATAACGGCCAATGGAAAAAAGGCATTGGCTTTTTCGTGGCCGAATGGGTGTACTCTTTGGCCATGATTCCATTTTGGTCAGACTTTGTGTCCACGCTGCTCTGTCTCGCCATACTATTGGGCTTCAATATCTTTGTGGCGGGGGAGGCTTTTGCTACGGCCAGGAGCCTTCGTAAATACACTCCCGGCAAATGGAACCGGTGGTGGGTGTACGCTCTTTGCCTGTGTGTGAGCATTGTCTCCGGTTTTGCTTTTGATCCCTTGATGTCTCAATCGTATGAGGCATACAAGGCCCCGAGCGGCTCCATGCTTCCTACTTTACGTATAGGTGATCATTTCATTGTGGAGACATTAGCCGCAGATGACGCCGTGGAACGTGGAGATATCGTTATTTTTCTGTTCCCGGAAGATGAGCGCAAAAATTTTATCAAGCGTGTCATCGGGCTTCCCGGTGAGACTGTTGAGATTCGTCAGCGAAAGGTGCTTGTTGACGGCCAGTCGCTTGAAGAATCCTATGTCCAACATACCAAAACGGGCATGATGCCTTTGCGTGACAATTACGGTCCCCTGATACTTGGACCGGATGAGTTTTTTGTTCTCGGCGATAATCGCGAGGCAAGTTACGATTCCAGGTGGTGGGGGGCGGTGAAAAGGCAAAAGATCAAGGGTAGGGCAAAGTATATTTACTTCCCCGGCGAATTGGATTCGGAAGACTGGGCTGATCGGTTCGGGATGGAAATTCGGTAGACTACCAGAACTCGGGGGCAGCCAGCAGGCCGTCCGATTGGTTGATGACCAGTGGATGGACTTCCTTGATTCCAAGAGCGTCCATGTACCCCAGTACCAGAATGAGATTGGTCAGGCGGGTTGCGGCGAATTCGCTTTCAAAATCTTCGTCGTTTTTACCTGTCCATTCTTCCATAGCCTTGGCAACGTCATCGCGGGTGAAGACCGTGTCGCGTCTGCCGATTTGTTCGGGGATTCCGTAATAGTGCACACCACCAATACCTGCCACGATCATATTGGAATGGCGCAGGCGGGATGTGATGAGCGGGGGAACGGATGTGGCGGCGTGGGTTTTGATATTTGTGAGGGCGGAGGCGACTTCTTGAGCATTGATCGGATTGGGGGATGAGACTGTGGCGATGTTTTTTTCCTGAATGGTGCCGATGACCACATTCTTGAAGGAGACCGAAGCCATGGGGTCAATGTAGAAGAGCAGGCCGCCGTCCATGTGCCGGGAGGTCATTTGCATACTGCCGCCGCCAATATCCCAGACAAGCAGATCGCGAGCTGAGGAATCCAGTACCTGCCGCACTGCATGATAGCTGAGCATGGCTGCCTGTTGCTCGGAAACGATACGGCTGGGAATGCCGGTTTCCTCTTCAATGCGTACAAAGTAGGCCCGACCATTTCTGGCGGATCGAAAAACCGCACCACCAGCCGCTGAATATTCTTTCACATTATGTTTTACGGCGACGCGCTTGATCTTTTCGAGGGCCTCAATGCCCGCGTCCATGATGTCACGGCTGAAATTGGAATCGTAGGATCGGGCAAGGTCTTCGGCGAAATCGACTTTTTCTGCCAAAATTTCAATTGGTTCGACAATCTTTCCTGTTGCGACATCCACGTCGGCGATGGTGCATTTGATGACGGCTGAGCCAATGTCGAATGCGGCGCGGCGCACCACTGATTCGGATTGGGCAAAGCCATTTGTGGCACAGGTCAGACAGATGATAAGGCCCGTCAGCAAGGCTAGTCGAATTGATAGACGCATGTTTCTCCCGGTGGAATGTTCTTCCAACCGATATGCTATCGGAAAAGATATCAATTCGCAATATACGGGACTATGAGATTTGTTTATTCCTGAGTAGATCGATAGGTTTTCTTGTTTCGTCTGAGTTGATATTGTCTGACCGCATTATTGTGTTCCGATAAGTTCTTGCTGAAATAATGCGACCCATCACCTTTTGCTACGAAATACAAGAAGTTATGATCTTCAGGGTGGACGGCAGCCAAGAGGGCATCAAGGCCCGGCGAGCAGATGGGGCCGGGCGGGAGACCTCGGATGACATATGTGTTGTAGGGGTTGGTTTTGTCCAGAATATGACTGCGGCGGATATTGCCGTCAAAATCGGGTCCCAGCCCATAAATGATGGTTGGGTCAGCCTGAATGAGCATCCGTTTTTTGAGGCGGTTGTGGAAAACCCCGGATATGCGTTTGCGTTCAGAAATGTTGCCGGTTTCTTTTTCAATGAGGGAGGCGAGTGTCACGATCTTGTTCATCTCCTTGAACTCCGGCAGACCGTCGGGCCAGACCTTGGCTGCGTTCCTGAAGAATTCCTTGAGCATGATTTTAACCATATATCGTGACTGGTCACCTTTAGGTGGGGTAAGCAGATAGGTTTCCGGAAAGAGGTAGCCTTCGGCATTATTCGCTTCAATGCCAAATTGCTTTAATAATTCCGGGTCAACCACTGCTTCGGCGAAATTCTTGAACGTTCCCAATCGAGCGGCTTGGATTTTGGTGGCGGTTTGCCACCATGTCAGCCCTTCGCGGATTGAGGCCTTTTTCATGATTCCGGCCGAGGTGCTCAGCTCGTGGAGTATCTGGGCTGGAGTCCATCCAGTGGAGAGCTTGAATTGTCCTGCGCGGAGTGATGAAGTCTTGCCGGTCTGTTGCGCCAGCTTGAGGAAACGGCGTGTGTCTGTGATCAGGCCGCTTTTTTTGAGATTGGTAGAAATAGTTGTGAATATTTCGCCGGGTTCCACACGGAACATGATGTCGCGTCCGGGAGATTCAGGCGGTACGGTCAGAAATTGTTCTTCAAGCCATGCCTTGTGCCAGACATAGCCGCCCACACCGAGACCTGCCATCAGGAGCAGGCAGAGAAATGATATTATGATTGTCCGCTTTCGAGCCATGAGCGCAGTATGATGACGGCGGCCTGACTGTCCAGGGCCATCTTTCGTTTTTTGCCGTAGAGACCAGCGGCGTTGAGTTCTTCTTCAGCTTCAGCAGAGGTCAGCCGTTCGTCCATAAGATGAATGGGCTGTTCGATGCGTCGTCCAAGGCTTTCGGCAAAGTTCCGGGCCTGACGTGTGGTCAGAGTGTCATCCCCATCCAAAGACAGGGGGAGGCCTACCACAACGGTTTCAATTGATTCATTTTGTATGATTTCGAGCAGTTCGTCAAAGAGGGCGTTTCTTGAAGTCCGTACAATGGTTTTAAGCGGTGAGACAAGCGTGCCTGTGCGGTCGGATACGGCAAGACCTACCCGCTTCAGACCGAAATCAATGCCGAGCGCACGCATTCTAGCGGCCCATCCTGATCTGATAGGGGATGGTTCTTGTGTCGTTTTTGTTGATTTTCTTATTACCCATGCGTGTCTCCGTAAAAAAGTCCGCCCAAACAAAGCATTTGAGCGGACTATGGTCAATGTAAAAACAGGGTCAACTCAATATTTTAAACATGATCGGGATGGTGATGGCGCTGAGCAAGGTGGTCAGGAAGACCATCCGGGACGCCAGTCCTGCATTGCAACCGTAAGTGCGTGACAGGGCTACAGTCAGTAAGGCCGAGGGCATGGCAGCCTCCAGCACCAGCACGTGAACTTCCCATGTCTCAAGGGTCATGAACACGGTTGGCATCCATATCATCAGCGGTTTCAGGATAAGTTTGTTCGCGGCTACAGCTATGCCAGCCAGTGCCACCGAGTGGATATTCTGGAAGTGCAGCAAGACGCCAACCAGCAAGGTGACCATCAGCGTGTTTGCCGCACCGGTGATATCCAGTGCCTGCATGATCGTGCCTATGAAAGGTCCATCTGTTGGGAGTTTGAAGGCGGACCAGAGGAGTCCGGCTACTACGGAGATGAAGATAGGGGAACGGAAAAATCCCAGTGCTGCTTTGAAGCGTGCTTCAGGGGATGCGCCTTCGCTGCCATAGTATATGGCGATGATAGTGCCGATAGTGAAGAGTGCAGGACCCACGCCGATTTCGGAAACCATGACAGCTTCAGTCATGGCACCGGTGTTACCGGGAAAGACCTGGCTGATGAGCGCATATCCGAGCAGGGAGGAGCTGCCAAAGCCGGACACGAGAATCATTGCTCCGGTTGATGGACGGTCCAGGCGCAGGGCCTTGGCCGCAACCCAACCGAGGCCGAGGGCAAAAATTTCTGCCATCAGCATGATGAGCGCAAGCCATGCTTCACTCCATATGATTGTGGTCCGAGCCAGTGAGACGAAAATGAGTGCAGGAAGAGTGGCGTGCGTGACGAGCTTGGCAAAGATGCCGCCGTGTTCTTCACGGACGAATCCTTTGTGACGCAGAAAGGCTGCAAAGCAGATCAGGCCGAGCAGAATTGCAATGGAGGCAATGAGGCGAGCGTAGATTGTCATGGTAGGCTCCTTTGGAACAGGAGCCTACCTTGTCAGACATTTTCGGTCAAACTCGGGGTTTAATTAGCAGTCTGCGCCTTTGCGCTCAACCTTTTCAAGCAATCCCTTGAGTTCTTTTTTCCACTTAGTGCCGCCAACTGCTTCGGCCAGATACTCCACGGCATGGAGGACCCGATTGGGTCGCTTCATTTGGAGCATGGACCGTTTTATACCGACCTTGCAGGACGGGCAGCCCACCACGATGGGTTTGTCCCGGTTGTGGCCGAGATCATCGGTGAGCTGGTCCTGTTTGCGTTCGCGCAGCCGGTTGTAAATGCCGGGTGAAGTCAAGGCTCCGAGGCCGGATTCCCCACAACAACCGGGCGAGAGGCTCACTTCGGCACCGGTCAGTTCGGCCAGTGCAGTGCGATACAGTTCCGGGGCCTTGATCTTGGGCGCGTCTACCCACTCTGCATGGCAGGCGGCGTGGTACACGATGGACTCGGACTGACGAATGGAGGGGAGTCGTTCAATAAGGAATTGGACCACATCCATTTGTTTGAGCGGTTCTTCCATTTCGCCGGTGAAGTCGTAGCTCTCCAGAGATTCGCGACAGGTGCCGCAGGCCGTAAGCAGGGTGGTTGCCTTGAGGCCCGCCTTGCCGGTCTTGACGAACAGGTCGAGGAATTCTTGAATGTTGCGATGACGGTTGGTCTTGTATGCCTCTTCACAACCCGAGGCGAGCAGCGGATATCCACAGCACATGTGATGGTCGGGCAGGACCACGTTCACGCCGGATTTGAGAAGCAGATAGACCGAGGCCATACCGATGGAATGGGAGAAGAGCGATCCGCCGCAACCCGGAAAGTAGAGCACGGTGTTATCACTCGCGGCCCTGGGATTCTTGAAGATCGAGCCACCTTCCAGTTCCAGGGTTTCGAACAGGTTCCTGAAATCGATGTGTGGGCTGCGGCTCTTGATGATCGGGGATTCGATGCGCGAGAGCCAGCGTGCCGGGATCATGCCCAGCGTCTTGTCCTGAAGGGATTGTCCAACGGACAGGAACTTGGCCACCACCGGCAGGTTGGACGCCGGATTCTTTGCCACGTTGCGTAAAACGATTTGCTTGAGTGCGTGGCCCGACTTGCCCTTGGAGTCGAGGAATGACCGCATGGACAGAGCCGCTCCGGCAGAGTCGATTTTGACCGGACAGGCTGCCTGACATTTTCCGCAGGCTGTGCAGTGGTCCATCAGGTTGCGCAGTTCAGCCATGAGCGAAGAAGCGGGTTCGCCGGTCTGCACCTGCGAATAATAAATGCCCTCGATCAGCGCGCCGAGACTGATGTTTTTGTTGCGCGGGTGGAACAGCAGTCCCTTGGCCGGGAGGTACATGGGGCAGACCTGTTTGCACTTGCCGCAGCGGGTGCAGGTCTGGATGTTCTTCAAAAGCCCCATGAGGGCTTCCTTGTCCTTGAGCGCGGTAGCGTCGAGGTCCTTGATGAGCCTGTTGAACGAGAATGTGAACGGCACGCTCGGCAGTTTCCGTGTGGTGAGTTTGCCCGGATTGAGAATGTTGTTCGGGTCTACGTCCTTCTTGTATTCGGCTAGATCCTTGATCTTCTCATCGCTCAGGAAGGCTATCTTGGTGATGCCGATGCCATGTTCGCCAGAGACTTCGCCGCCCATCTCCAGAACCTTGGTCATGACCACTTCAGCGGCTTCATGGGCCGAGGCGAGCATCTCGGGGTCGTTGGAGTTGACCGGCAGGTTGACGTGGCAGTTGCCGTCGCCCGCGTGCATGTGGTTGGCAATGACGATGCGCCGAAGCTGCATGTCCTGCCACATGGCTTTGATTTCGCGGTCCAGGCGGGGATAGGAATCACGCAATTTCAGGAACAGGTAACGGCACTGGGCTTCCTGTTCGGTGTCGGAGAAATCGTGGGACGTGACCTTGCCGCTCAGAATATCGTCGATACGGCCGAACGCTTCCCTGATGTCAGCATCATCGTCATTCACGCCTTTCATGGCGCGTACCTTCTCAAGCGTAGCGCGATAAATCTTGGCGAGATAGATGAGGTTCAGGTCTTCGAGGAAGTCGGAAAATTCCGGGATGACATCCATGGGAATGACAACGTCTTCATTGATTTTGAAACCGGAAGTGCGTTTGGCAATGGCCGACAGTTTGTGTCGGTCCTCCCAGAACAGTTCACCTTCCTTGTCGTCGCGGGCTGCGAAGATGTCCACGCCGTCAAAGGGTTGGGCAATGGCCAGCACGTTCTGGCATGCCGCGTCCAGCGCTTCCTTGTCATCGGAGTCGAGCTGAAGGATGAGGACGGAAATGGGGTTGCCTTCGTACTGGGTGGACTTGGTTTGATAGTCGATGGCCTGGACGTATTTGGGGCCAAATTCCTCCAGAGCGGAAATCTTTACCAGATCGCCTTCTTCGCGGATGGTGTCGCGCAGGCCGACAACGTCCTTGATGACGAGCATGGCGTTGCGCATGGAGCGACCGAAGAATTCAAG
>Ga0070728_10006113_pt1 | contig 11527 bp, 6 predicted proteins | sample tdDd471_FD_66723 | JGI IMG/M metagenome (GOLD analysis project Ga0070728, IMG submission 66723) | Marine sediment microbial communities from the Atlantic coast under amendment with organic carbon and nitrate - tdDd47.1 | ecosystem: Environmental > Aquatic > Marine > Coastal > Sediment | place...
ATAGGGAACACCCAATAGTTTTGCCAGTGGCTTGATGTTGGCGATAGCCGGAATGGTTTCTTCGCAACCGACAACACCGACGGGTACGATTGGTGTGTTGTGTTTCATGGCAAGATGGACAAAGCCATTTCCGAATCGTTTGAGTTGGTAGCGATCCTTGTAAAGCTTCCCGGAGCCCCGGATGCCCTCAGGGAAAACGATGACGGCTTCATCATTTTCCAGCATGCGGGCGCAATTTACCGGGTCACCCAGGACGGCGCCTACCTGATTTAAAAAGTTGCCCAGAAACGGAACGGTGGGGAAAAAACGTTCAATCATCGCGCGAGGGAAACGCGGTGCATGTTTGCGATTCGCCACCGCATAGCCAATGAGGGTGCCGTCGATGGGGAGCTGGCCGCTGTGATTCGCGATAATCAGAACGGGGCCTTTGTCCGGGACGTGTTCGATGCCGTGCGTTTCAACACGGAAGTACTTGTTGTAAATTCCGGAAAAAAGCGCAAAAACGATCTTGTTCGTGTCAGTATTAAACCCCCAGGGATCATAGCCGAGAGAGCCAACGGGTTTTTCGATGCGTTCAAGCTGCTGGTCCAGCTCTTTTGTTACCAGTTTTTCTTTCAGGAACGACTTTAAACTCATTACATATCCTTTGTTGGAGAATAACGATGGGCGTGCTTGGCGATACCGGTATTCCCGTCGCATGGCATTCAGTGGCGTATTATTCCACAAATGTTTCGAATTAACGAAACGAAAAATGCGCACGACCGGGTAAGACATTGACCATCGCTGTCAGCCGGGGCGTGCAGACGAAAGGCCTTTGCCTGCGACTTTAAACATCCTCAGGGGCAGAGTATAAGGAACGGTTTGGAAGTCGTTGCACCCTATTGAAATTCCATTTGATGTTCAGGGACCCGGGCTCTAATGCGTTCTGATACCTCTTCAAAGGCGCCAATATCGCAGCGTTGCTGTCAGACTTCAATTAGTTAGTCCTTCTGAACTCCGGTGTTTTGATGAAATCCAGTCGTGAGTCGGGAACATAATCATTGTGTTGCAGGCGCTCACGAAGTTTTCGTAGGGTTTCGAGCGGTTGGTCGATGACAAACTGGTTAGCCAGCCAAGCTGGAACCTGTCCTGCCGGATCGGCATGGGTTTCGTATTCTACGAACGTGTGCTCCGGATCCACCGGTGTATATTTCCAGTAGCCGCGCAGCTGCGTCACACGCACGCATTCATCGGTATTATCTTTCATTCCATTCGCCGCTTCGAAATCAACACGCACACTGAAGTCTTCAGGATCCTGCGAGAACCGAGCCTTGAATAGATAGTCCCGATCGCTCACCGGCCAGGGCGCGTCGGTTCTTTGATAAACGAGAAATGTCTGTTCGTCGATTGTCTGAACCAGTTTGCTTTCAACGCAGTCATAAAGCCATTCCGTCATGGATTCCATATCAATATGGTGAGCGAGAATCTTCTTCAAGGGGGCGCCGAGTTGCATTTCGCCGCGAAAGGCCTTGAAAGACGATTCGCTAAGAGTTTGAGTGTAAATACGGATTCCGTCCCGATCATATTGCAGGTCCCAGCCGTCCGCGCTGACAGGGTATGCCAGGCCGACCAGATACAGCGTTGTCAGAATGTGTTTGATGCACCGCCGATGTAACATCGAAAACTGACTGGTAAATAAACCGGCGCGCAGGGCGCTAGCAGGTGTATATCTGTGAAGGAGTTTAGAAAGATAATGGATGAACGATTGTGTAGTCAGAGTCATGAAATGCCGGTCTGTATTGATATGAAATTGATTTCGCCGAATGCGTTTTGTCGTATGCGAACGCATCCTAGATCAGAGCTTTGGCAGTTTCGATGACATGCATCACGTGATAGCTAACGCCTTCGGTGTTTGGATAATAATGGCGTTTCTATGACGAACCCATTGGCATTTATCTTGGGCACTTCCTGCCATTCTGCTAACGTGAACGTTCCGTGTGAACTGTCTACAGGAAATCGGTAATGACAATGAATACCCGATGGCAATGTCGGCCATTTTTGTCGCTGAGCGTTGAAATGCTACACGCTGCTTATAAATTACGACAGGACGTATTTGTTATCGAACAAAACTGTATTTATCCCGACATTGACGATTGGGACATCGGGGCATGGCATGTGCTTGGGACGGGTGGCACTCAACACAGCGGAAACGGGCACAATGGAGGCGATCCGCTTCAGGCCTATTGTCGCTTGCTGGCTCCTGGCACGAAGTATCAAGAGTCGGCTATCGGTCGGTTTGTTACGGCGCCTGAACAGCGTGGCAAAGGGCTTGGGTACGCATTGCTTGAACGTGCTGTCGCAGATAGTCAGCGTCTTTGGCCCAATACGGGTATCCGGATTTCTGCTCAGGCACATCTCGAAAAATTTTACGCCAGTGCAGGATTTTTGAAGGTATCTGAACCTTACGATGAAGATGGAATTCCTCATATCGAAATGTTGCGTGCAGCCACTTTCTGATTATTCGCGTCGAGCCATCTGTTTGAGCGCGTGCTTCTCCGATCGAACGGGTGTATTTCTGTCTGATCTGACGGCAGAGTGCGTATGTCAGAGTTTAGGGTTTATCGAGGAAGTTGCGCCATTCGACTACCGCGCAAATTGATCTGTATCATCGGCCCACGAGCACAGAATTGTTAAAGTCCCGGATACGATTTTCAGGTGTCGATATTCAATAGCGGTAGCGATAAAGAATGGTGCTGCCGTGATAAAAAACGTTGTGTCAAAACGTTGTGCCAGAAACAGAGACAAAAATAAAACGAACAGGAGAGTGCATGGAACGTTTAAACGATGTCGACGCTTGCGTTGACCGGGTAATAGGAAAGGTTGGTAAGGAAATTGTTCTGGGTTTGCCTCTCGGACTGGGTAAACCGAATCAGCTGGCCAATGCTTTTTACCGGCGCGCAAAGGCCGATCCTTCTATCAGCCTGCGCATTATTACGGCCCTTTCTTTGGAAAAACCACGCCCCAAAAACGAGATGGAAGCCCGCTTTCTAGTGCCTTTTGTTGAACGTTTGTTCGGAAATTATGAAGAGCTTGAGTATGCAAAGGCGGTGCGAAACAACAGCTTACCGGACAATATTACGGTGTCTGAGTTCTACTTCAAAGCCGGTGCGATGAAAAACGTTGCCAGTGCACAGCGTAACTACATATCCAGCAATTACACCTTTGTTGCACGGGATCTGATGTTAAACGGCGTCAACGTTCTGGCCCAGCTGGTAAGTGAAAAAGACGTGGACGGGCAGTCACGTTTGAGTCTGAGTTGCAATACGGATGTAACACTGGATGTCATGCCTATCATCCAGGAAGAGCGCAAGAAAGGCCGCGAGATCGTCACCATCGCCCAAATTCATCAGGAGTTGCCCTTTATGTATAACCGAGCCATGGTGGATCCCGATTATTTCGACATTGTGGTCGATAACCCTGAATACAGTACGACCCTGTTTGCACCGCCCAATATGTCCGTGCCCAATGCCGACTATATGGCAGGATTCTATGCCAGCACACTCATCAAGGACGGCGGAACACTTCAGATCGGGATCGGTTCTCTCGGCGATGCCATCGTTTATGCCTGTCGTTTGCGGCATCAGCACAATGAGGTATACCGGGACCTGGTGAAGGACTGCGATGTGGACGCAGCATTGCTTGAGTCCGAAGGAGGCGATTCACCCTTCGAACAGGGACTGTATGGTTCGAGTGAGATGTTTGTGAACGGATTCATGCACCTGATTCGTCACGGCATCATCAAACGCGAAGTATTCGACGATCTCGATTTGCAGCGCCTGCTGAACGACGAAAAAATTGGCTATGAGGTAACCCCGGACACACTTCAGGTCCTGCTGGAGGAATCCATTGTTAGTCATCGCCTGTCACATTCGGACTTTATCTATCTGCAGCGCTGGGGCATTTTCAATGATCGCGTTAGCTGGCAGGAAGAGGGGCTGGATGTTGATGGTGAACGCCTGTCTGCGGACCTGAGCGACCCGGGGAATCTTGAAAAAGTGGTGGCCCGTTGTCTGGGTACCTCTTTGAAGGGCGGTGTTTATATGCATGGCGGCTTTTATCTGGGTCCCAGAGACTTCTATGACAGTCTCAGGGAAATGTCTCGAGAGCAGAATGAAAAAATATGTATGTCCAGCGTTGGTCATATTAACCAGCTCGGCTACAACACGGAATTACTGACTGCCCAGCGTCGATACGCCCGATTTATCAACACCGGTATGATGGTGACGCTCAGTGGAGCTGTCGTCTCGGACGGGCTTGAGGATGGTACCGTTGTCAGTGGTGTCGGGGGACAATACAATTTTGTCTCGATGGCACATGCCCTGCCTGACGCCCGCTCCATATTGTGCGTTCGAAGTACACGTGGTTCCGGAAAGAGCCTGCAATCCAATATTGTTCCTCACTATGGACATATAACCATTCCACGGCATTTGCGAGACATTGTCGTGACAGAATACGGCATTGCTGATTTGCGCGGTAAAACCGATGAGCAGGTAGCCATCGCATTGATTCAGATAGCCGACTCACGTTTCCAGAAAGAGCTGCTCGAGAAAGTAAAAGCCAATGGCAAGGTGCGAGAGGACTATGTGCTACCCGAGCGATGGCAGGAGAATTACCCTGAACGCATTGCCGCTCGCATCGCGACACTGAGGGCGCAAGGACACTTTCCGGTATTTCCCTTGGGTTGTGATTTCACTGAGGAAGAAATCGCTTTGGGTAAAAGTCTCAAGGACATCAAGGCCGTCATGGAGCGACCAAAAGACATGATCAAAGCCGTTATCCGGGCCTATATTCACAAAGTGGATGCAGCGGATGCACGACCCTTCCTGGAGCGCTTGAACCTGATGCATCCGGATAAAACCCGTGACAAGATTCTCCAGCATCTGTTGTTGATCGAACTGGAGGAAAATGGCTATCTGAAGCCCATGTAGGAGCAAAAGGCAAAGATCGCATCAATCTACCAAAACAAAGACAGTTAGTGCTCATGCGCGGGCTGTCTTTGTTTCGACCTCAATATCTTGTTCATCCCGTCACTTCATACAAGCCTGCGAAAGCCGGAGCCGTCAGGGAAGCTTTTGCGGGATCCGTTTGGGGGCATCTATGAACACAACCTCGGCACAGGCCGGGCCCAGTGCCCGCCATGTATGATCGCGAATAACAAGTTTGGCGACGGCGCAAGTGGGCATTGCTTCGTATTCGCTTGGACTCAGATAATCCAGCAGCTCGGAGATGTCCGGGTTATGGCCAAACAGCATGATTTTGCGAGCTTCTTTCGGGACGTTTTTGAGGATGCGCAGATAGCCTTCTATGCCGCAAAAATACAATGCCTTGTCAACGCGGATATTAACGGCCGGGTAATCCAGTTCATTGGCGAAATACTGTGCCGTCGTCAAAGCGCGTTTCGCCGGGCTTGAGATGATAAGTTCCGGGGAACCGATGCGGTCGTGCAGACGAGCCGGCATGTCGGCAGCATTGCGATGACCGCGTTTGTTCAGAGGCCTTTCACGATCATGCAATTCGGGATCTTTCCACGAGGATTTTGCATGCCGTATCAGGTATAAGGTTTTCTTCCTCAATTGAGCCTCATTCCTCCCTGTCAGAATGATGCAATATCTATTGCCAGCATAATGCAGGTGATGTGTGACAATTTTTCAGTCTACTTCTGAGTCGCTAAATAAAGTTAATCCGTCGGTGAGTTTTGCCACCAGTTTTCAACACCCAACGTGTAGGGTGGTTGAATGCGGGGGCGGCCAAATCGGTCCCAGTAGGCGAGACGATGATAGTCCAGATGCCAGTTAGGAACGATGAAATGATGCCAGAGAAGTATACGGTCCAGCGCCCGCATCGCTGTTCTCAGTGCGTCACGGTTTTCGGCTTTCAGTACATGCTCAATCATTGCATCCACCGCCGGCATTGATATGCCGGAAAAATTCTGGCTGCCCTCAACGGAGGCGCTGCTGGAATGAAAGTAATCCCGTTGTTCGTAACTGGGAGCCTGCCCCTGTGACAGCACATAGGTCATCATATCGAAATCAAACTGGTCGAGGCGGGTTTTGTACTGCGTGGCATCCAGTAGCCTGAGTTCGGCCTGAATTCCCAGGCGCTCGAGATTCTTCACATAGGGGAGAATAATCCGTTTCAGGCCTGCTTGGCGTATCAGGATTTCGAATTTGAACGGCTGCTGGTTTTTGGCATGGACAAGCTGACCCTCTTGCAACTCCCAGCCTGCTGTCTTGAGCAATGCCATTGCCCGGGCTCTTCGATCGCGCAGGCGACCATTGCCGTCGCTCTTGGGCAGCGTAAAAGGGTCGGTAAATAGTTGCGCTGGCAGTTGTTTGCGGAACGGTTCGAGTAAGGCGAGTTCGTCCGGTTCAGGGAGACCTGTCGAGGAAAATTCTGAATTCGGGTAAAGGCTGGTGCTGCGAGTGTAAGCACCATTGAAGAGCGCTTTGTTGGTCCACTCAAAGTCGAACATCAAACCTAGCGCTTCCCGGACCCGTTTATCAGAAAACAATGCCCTGCGTGTGTTGAAGAAGAAACCCTGTGTTCCTGAGGGAATGTCATGGTTGATTTCAGCCTTGATCACACGACCTGATTCAAGAGCCGGAAAATCGTAAGCCTGTGCCCAGTTTTTTGCCGTGTAGTCATAGTACAAATCAAAACGATTGGCCTTGAACGCCTCAAACGCAACCGTTTGATCGCGGTAATAATCAATGGTGACGACATCGAAATTGTAGCGGCCCCGGTAGATATTCAGATCCTTGCCCCAGAAGTCTGGTTGGCGCACAAGTCTAATGGATTTACCCATGTCGACTTTTTCGACAGCATAGGGTCCACTCAGCAGCGGAGGGATCTCCGGTTCACGGGTGAATTCCCGCTCACGCCAGAAATGCTCGGGCAAAACAGGCATTTCTCCAAAACGTAGAATATTTGCGCCTTGCCCGGCCTGTTTGAAAACAACTTTTACCTGTCTTGGATTCGGAGCGCTGACACTGGCCACGCCATGGAGGGATTGTTGAAAGCGTGGATGCCCCTTTGCAATGAGTGTTTGATATGAAAATACCACGTCCTGCGCATCCACAGCATGCCCGTCATGAAACCGGGCATTATCGCGAAGCGTGTAGGTCACCCAGGACAGGTCATCCGGATAGGTTAGCGATTCGGCCAGCAGGCCGTAAGCGCTTTGTGGTTCGTCTCCTGACGGTGAGTAACTCCCTGTGCCAGCCAGAAGGGTTTCATTCAACTCTGAAAATCCGTACATGAACTGGCCCGGTGTATTAAACGGGCTGGTGCCTTTCAATGTATAGGGGTTCAGGGTGTCGAACGTGCCGAAGCCCATTAGCCGCAAGGTACCGCCCTTGGGTGCATCAGGATTAACAAACGCAAAGTGGTTGAAGCCCTGTGGATATTCAAGATCACCGTACAGGGCGAAACCATGGCTGGTCGTTGTATTGTCTGTCGCTTGACCGGCAAGGGACTCGCGCACTGGTATGATGCTCAAGAACGCACAAACAAGGAGGTACAGTAGGGGGCGAATCAAAGCGGGTAATTCCATGCTGGCTATCCGGGTTGTGTTCGAAAAGTCTGACATTCTAGCCAATATAATCAGAGAATTGGTGGTTATCGTCTACACTTAGAATCTGTTCTCACGGTTTGTGGTCAACGATGTGACGGCCTGTTGGCAGGGCTATGTCAGATTTTTGCTTGGCTCACAATTTTCAATTCCCATGTCGTAAAGGATGGTTTCACACGGTGTCAGTTCCCGCAATGCTTTGGCGTAGTTTGCCTTTGCTTATTTGTCTGTGTGGCGTTTATGTTGCCGTGGCGCAACATGCCCTGATTCCCCTTCAAGTCCTGCATTTTCTGCCCTATGTACTGGGTGTTGTCCTGTTGTCGCTGGCGCTGGTTTTTAATCGTCTGCGATTTCTGGTGCCTGTTCTGGTTATTTTGGCGAGTTACGGGTTCATCCGATACAGGCTTCAGGTTTCGCTGGCGGACGAAGCCACGTGGCGTACCTTTTTTGCGCTGAATGTATTTTATTGTCTCTTCCTTCTACTTGGCGCCTGTTGGCCCGAAAAGGGCTTAAGGCACCCCTGGTCGGTGGTACTGCTGATATCGTTCGCGGTGTCAGCACTGGTGATCTGGAAAGGCTGGGGCGTTTCATTTCTAGTTGCGTCTTTGGCAGGTCTCGGGTTGATGGAGGGGGCACTTGTAGAGAGCCATTACTGGTTTAGCCAGGGGCTGGTATTGCTGCATGGTCTCACGATTGCGGTTCTGGTGGCCTTTGCCGTCTGGCGACGAAGTGTCGCTGATCACGCTCTGGCTTTGACCGCCGTCATGGGGGCGTTTGTATTTTTTGAGTACGCTTTACCGAACGTATCGGCGGTGGTTTTTTCTGCGGTATTGTTGTCTTTGTTCGTTGTTTACCAACAGAGCAGTTACCGGGTTACTTACACGGATGCTTTGACCGGAATCCCCGGCCGGCGTTCGCTGGAAGAATATCTGCCAACCCTTGGTCGGCGATACGCGATTGCTATGCTGGATGTCGATCATTTTAAAAAATTCAATGACACGCATGGACATGACGTGGGCGATCAGGTTCTCAAGATGGTGGCGGCCCGGGTTGCTGCGGTTAAAGGCGGTGGAAAAGCCTTCCGCTATGGTGGAGAGGAATTTACGGTGGTGTTTAACAGGCATTCCAGTGCCGAGTGCAAGGTATATCTGGAAGCAATACGTGAGGCAATTGCGAACTATCAACTTGTGTTGCGCGCTGAAGATCGCTTGCCGGATGCGGAAACCGGTAAAAAACAACGGGGACGCAAGCGTAATGCCCAGGCCAGAGCGCTATCCGTCACGATCAGTATCGGAGTCGCGGACAGCGCTCCGGGTGCCAGCCCTCAGGACATTATCAGGCAGGCCGATGAACGTTTGTATGAGGCGAAAAAACGGGGTCGTAACCAGACTGTCGCACCGTCCTGAATCGCGTCAGTAGTTTAAGTGTGTTGTGCGCGGTGCTCTATACTCTTGATGTGACATCGCATATTTGCATCAGGACAAGCGGATTATTTTAATGCAAAACAGTACCAGACAGGACAAGCGTCTTCATCAGTGGGTCTTCTTCGTGCTTGTGCTGGCGATCATTGGTCTCGGATTCTATGTTGATCACGCCAACCGCGAGCAGCTCTATGAGCGTGAACGGCAGTCGGTCAGCCGCGAGTTGGGGATCTTGCGGGCACAATTGGAAGGAAGGCTTGCATCTGATATCCAAATGGTTCGCGGACTGGTTGCGCTGATTGTCACCGAGCCGAACCTTGATCAGGAAAGGTTTGCCGAATTTGCAGACCCCTTCATTGGTGATCATAGTCAGATCCGGAATATCGGGGCTGCACCCGACATGGTGCTCACATTAATGTACCCGCTCGAAGGGAATGAAGGCGCCATTGGCTTAAACTATCTGAGTAATTCCCGTCAACGGGCGCAAGCGGTGGAAGCAAGAGATTCCGGCGAGCTGATCCTTGCAGGGCCATTGAAGCTTATTCAGGGCGGACAGGGAATTATCGGGCGAATCCCCGTGTTTCTCACCGATGATACCGGAGCGGAATCTTTCTGGGGGCTCATTTCGGTTGTGCTGGATATGGACAAGGTTTATTCCAATGTCGGCCTGGATGAGTATGCAAGGCGCTACCGGCTTGCGATGCGGCACAAGGGTAAATCAGTGTCCTCAACCTTTTATGGCGATCCCGGTGTTTTTCTGAATACTCCTGTCAGTGAAGTCATCCATGTTCCGGGCGCCGCCTGGGAAGTCGCAGCAATACCGCGAGGAGGCTGGACTATTGGTGGACTCGCTCTCTGGATGCCAAGGGTCCTGTTTGCCGCTTTGTTTCTGATTCTCCTTGTCTTCATGCTGTCCATTTCCCGCTGGGCGGATGCCCAGCGTCGTTCAGCCGGCAGACTGAAAGCAAGCCGGGATGAGTTTGCCTCCTTGGTGGGTAATATTCCCGGGGTCACATACCGGTTCAGCATCAAGGCGGGATTTCCTGTCCTGTTTGCAAGTGATCAGGTACGAGAGCTAACCGGATACAGCAGCACTGAGTTGACGACCAGGTCAGACATTTCCGTACACACATTGATCCATCCGGATGACCATGATCGGGTCGAGCAGACGGTGCGCGATGCCATCAGTGACCGGATTCCATGGAGTATTGAGTACCGCATTATCAGTCGCTCCGGTCGAATACGCTGGATACAGGACAAGGGACGCGTGGTTATCGAACAGAATGATACCCCGCCTCATTTGGATGGCTTCCTTCTGGATGTGACCGATAGCAAACGGGCGGAATCATCGGCACAGAAAGTTGCGCGCCACAATCAGGCTCTGGCCGAACTGACAGTGGACGAACGCATCGTTTCCGGTTCTTTTGAGTCGGCACTGCCGTATTTGCTCGAAAAGGTTTCCCATGCACTGGATACAAGCCGGGTCAGTTATTGGCAATACAGCGCTGACGGCCGTGAGCTGCAGTGTCAGGCCGTGTATCGGGTCCCTGAAAATGGCTTGGGCCGCATATCCCGTGAATCCATTACATTATCCGAAGTGGATAGCCCCGCTTACTTCAAGGCCCTGGTTAAAGACGGCCATCTGGTTGTTGACGATGTGTCCGGTGATTCGCTGACGGCGGATTTGTTAACACCGTATCTGGAACCAAAGGGGATCCGCTCCATGCTGGATGCGATGGTCAGGGTTGATGCCGGTTTTGTTGGTGTGTTTTGTGTTGAGGAAACATCCGAAGCGCGTCACTGGCACCGCTCTGAAATCTCGTTTCTAATTTCTCTTGCGACCATCGCCGGTACGATCATCAGCCGTGACAAACGCAGACAATCAGAAATCGATTTGCGTTTGGCAAAAGAAGAAGCTGAATCGGCTGCCATCGCAAAATCCAGATTTCTGGCCACGATGAGTCATGAAATACGTACCCCGATGAACGGCGTTCTTGGAATGCTGAATATTCTTGGTGAGCAACTCAGCGATTCCAGTCAAAAGCACTATGTATCCGTCGCAAAGAATAGTGCTCGTTCGCTACTTTCCATCATTGATGACATCCTTGATTTTTCAAAGATTGAAGCCGGAAAAATGTCGGCAAACAATGAACGATTTGATCTGGAGCTGCTGGTGAGCCGGACCTTGTCGAGCCTTGAAATCACCGCGGAGGAGAAGGGATTGCAACTGGCCATGGATGCCAGTGGTCTGGACAATACCCTTGTACACAGCGATGAAGTGAGAGTTCGGCAGATTCTGATGAATCTCGTGGGCAACGCCATCAAGTTTACGCATGAGGGACATGTGCATGTGGTACTCAAATCCATCCTGCGACCCAAAAATTCGGTCCGAAACGAGGCGGATCACTGGGTAGAATTGCAGGTGTCGGATACTGGAATCGGTATGTCTCCCGAAGTAAAAGATCGCCTGTTTGATGCATTCAGTCAGGCTGACACG
>Ga0070728_10006119_pt1 | contig 11511 bp, 9 predicted proteins | sample tdDd471_FD_66723 | JGI IMG/M metagenome (GOLD analysis project Ga0070728, IMG submission 66723) | Marine sediment microbial communities from the Atlantic coast under amendment with organic carbon and nitrate - tdDd47.1 | ecosystem: Environmental > Aquatic > Marine > Coastal > Sediment | place...
AGGCGTTCATGCGTCCATCGTCGTTGAAGTACTTCGCGAAGTACGACGGGTTCATGAGCAGGAACGAACAAAGGATGTGGGCCACCGCGAGGAAGAACCCCATCAGCCCGCAAAACTTCACCACCACGAGGCGCATCGCCTTGTCGTGGTTGTGCCACTTGATCACGCGTCCCACGAGGTAGGAGCAGGCGATGAACACGGTCGCTGCCAGCGAGATGACCTTGTTCAGGATGAAGAGCGGGAAGTGCTCCCAAGCGACGCTCCCGACCACGTGATAGCGCACCACCGCATAGCCGAGGCAGGCGCCGAACACGACGAGGAACCACTTCGCCGTGGTCGGCTGCCATAGCCGGTTCTGGGGGAGGCCTGATTCGTCCCGCTCGCTGCTCATGCGGGTTGGACCTCGCCTCGCCTCGTCGCAAAGTAGGCCAGTGACCACAGGACGATCACCGAGTCCATGATGGCCGGCGCCAGGAACCCTTGCGCGAAGCTGTGTCCAAGATTCGAGAAGACAAGGAAGACCATGAAGGCCTTCTCGATCAGGCTGTAGAGCAGGATCGGCGTCCGCCACGATCGCTTGAACGCGGCTCCGATCATGAACACGCCCATGAGGCAGACCATGATTCCCCAGTGCTGCACGAAGATCGTGTACTCGGGGATGAACTCCAGGCTCTGAACGTTCTCGACCGCAAACCGCGGCGCGAAGGCGTCGATCCCCGCGAGGGCGGTGCCAGCGCCCCCGATAATCAGCACGGGCTTAAGCGTCTTGTCGATGAAGCCGTTCATGATCAATCGAGGACGGGGACCGTGTCCGTCTTCTCCTTGCCCTGGTTGCGCGCGACGTTCTTCTGCAGCTGCTCGAGGACGTGGTAGTCGTCCGGCACGTCGATCAGCTTGACCTCTTTCGCGTAGTCCTCGTACGCCGCAACCATCTCCGCGAGGACCTTCGGCTCCGACTTGGCGAGATCGTTGAGCTCCCCCACGTCTGTCTTGTATCGATAGAGGCGCCAGCTCCGGTCGCCAAACGGGGGATTGTTGCGAGTCAGCTTGAAGTCGCCGCGGAACACCGCGGCGCTCCCGGCCAGCTCGTAGGCGACGACATCATCGGGAGCGTGAACGCGGGGGCTTTTGCCGCGCAGGAAACCGAGCATGCTCTTGCCGCCGATTTTCTCGACCGGGCGGTTCGCGTACGTATCCTTCGGCCCGGCGACGCCGGCCAGTTCGAGAAGCGTCGGAGCGATGTCGCCGACGTACGCGAACGCGCCCGTCTTCACGCCGCGCCGAATCCCCTTGGGGTAGTGCATGATCAGGGGCACGCGCATGCCGCCTTCCGACGCGGATCCCTTGAACAGGAACAGCGGCGTGCTTGACGCGCCGGCCCAACCGGGCCCGTAGTTCACGTAGCTGCCCTTGAGACCCATCGCTTCATACGACATGTCGAAGTTCTTGGCGTAGTAGTCCGGGAACGTCTTGTCCTGCTCGTTATTGTCTGCGCCGTTGTCGGAGACCACGAGAATGATCGTGTTGTCCGCCTCGCCGATCTCCTTGAGATAGGCCTGCAGGCGACCGACGTTGCTATCCACGTTCTCGAGCATGGCGGCGTACACGGCCATCTGCTTCGACCGCACGCGACGCTCTTCCTCGCTGAGCGAGTTCCATGCCTGGGCGGTCGCGATCGGCGGGAGCGTCAGACCGGCGGGCATCAAGCCCATCTTGACCTGGCGCGCGTAGCGCTTCGCACGGACCTCGTCCCATCCGATGTCGTACACGCCCTCGTACTTGTCGATGGTCGCTTTGGGCGCCTGGAGCGGGTAGTGCTGCGCTTGGAGCGAGACGTACGCGAAGAACGGTTTCCCGTCGCCGCGGTCCTTGCCGATGTACTCCTTGATCCGATCGACGTAGTAGTCGGTGGAGAAGTAGTCGTCCGGCATCTTCTTCTTCTCGAATCCCTCGTAGAAGTGGACGAACTCGTACATCGGGAGATAGGTCTTCGCCTCCCAGTTGTCGGCGCCGCTTTCCATGAGAGCGATGGAGCGTTCGAACCCGCGCGCGGCGGGAAGGCTGTCCTTCGTCTTGCCCAGATGCCATTTGCCCGCCATGTAGGTGTGATAGCCGGCGTCCTTGAGCAACGTCGCGACGGTGACCACGCGATTACTCATGAACCCCTCGTAGCCGGGCTGGTCGAACTGGTTGTCCGCCATGATCTCGATCATGTTGCCCATGCCGGTGAGGTGGTTGTCCACGCCGGTCAGCAGCATGCTGCGCGTGGGTGAGCAGGTGGCGCAGGTGTGGTAGTTCGAGAACTGCACGCCGTTCTTGGCCAGACGATCGATGTTCGGTGTGCTGATTTCGGAGCCGTACGCGCCGAAGTCCGAGTAGCCCGTGTCGTCGAGCAGAACGATGATGATATTGGGGGCGCGGGGGCCCGGATCCGCTTCGTCGGGTGAAGCGCACCCCGCCGCGAAGGCGAGGGCCAATAGAGTGATCCAGCGCATGCGTTTCTACCTTCCTTGAAAAACAGTCAGTCGTCGTGCCACAGGATGAGGGGAACCGCCGCGGGCGCGGCCCCCTGTTGAGTTCGAAATTTAGGGCGTCAGCGTCCGATGGGACTGCCGGCCTTGCGCAGCTCCTCCAGCAGGTTCATCGCCTTGTACGCCTTGAGGGTGCGGTAGTCGATGTTGCCAGCGCTCAGGCTCGAGCCCTCCTGGAAGGGATAGCCCTTCAGGGACTTGAAGAAGCCCATGAGCTTGTTTTGGATCGGCACGAAGAGCCACATGTTGTCGGCGTACCAGCGCAGATACCCCATTTCCGACTCTTGAATCGCCTTCTCGTACGGGTCCGCCTTCAAGTTGACGATCAGCGGCCAGTTGGTCACCTCGCGCCGACCGGTTGCGATGTTGCCCTCGATGATCGCGAAATGGACCTTCCAGTGGTTCCAGCGCACCGCGTTCAGTTCGCCGCCCTGACCGAAATAGAAGATGTTCTCGCGCGGTGCCTTTTTCACCTCGCCGCGGAAGTACGGGCCGAAGTCGAAGCCATCGAGATGAACTTTCCAGTCCTTGCCATTCGCCTTGTGGCCCTTCTTGCACTTTTCGACGATGCCCGGGACGCCGGCTGCCGCCAAGAACGTGGGAAGCCAGTCCTCGTGGGACATGATGTCGTTGATGACGGTGCCCGGCTTAATGGTGCCTGGCCAACGGATCATGGCGGGAACACGGAACCCACCCTCCCACGTCGTGCCCTTCTCGCCGTGGAACGGCGTGATCCCGCCGTCCGGCCAACTGACGGTCTCGGCGCCGTTATCGGTGCTGTAGATCACGATCGTGTTGTCGGCGATGCCGAGATCATCCAGCTTCTTGAGCAGTTGTCCGACCTGGCCGTCGTGCTCCACCATGCCGTCCGGGTACAGGCCGATGCCGGTCTTACGGCGCGACTCAGGCTTGAGACGTGTCCAGATGTGCATGCGCGTGGTGCTCATCCAGACGAAGAAGGGCTTCTTCGCCTTGTGTGCGCGATCGATGAAGTCGAGGCCTGCCCCGAGGAACTCCTCGTCGGCGGTCTCCATGCGCTTTCGCGTCATCGGACCGGTGTCTTCGATTTTGCCGCCGGCGGTGCTCTTGATAACGCCGCGCGGTCCGTACTTCTTCTTGAACTCCGGGTCCTTCGGGTAGTAGTAGGTCTCCGGCTCCTCTTCCGCATTGAGGTGGTAGAGGTTGCCGAAGAACTCATCGAAGCCGTGATTGGTGGGCAGGTGCTTGTCCTGATCGCCCAGGTGGTTCTTGCCGAACTGTCCGGTCACGTACCCCTGCTCCTTGAGCAGATCGGCGATCGTCGGCGCCCAGTCCGGCGCGCCGTGATCGGAGCCCGGCATGCCGATGGTCAGCAGCCCGGTGCGGAACGGGTGCTGTCCGAGAATGAACGAAGCGCGACCGGCGGTGCAGCTCTGCTGCGCGTAGAAGTCCGTAAAGAACGCACCCTCCGTGGCGATCCGGTCGATGTTGGGCGTCTTGTAGCCCATGATCCCGTGGTTGTACTTGCTGATGTTGTGGACGCCGACGTCGTCGCCCCAAATCACAAGGATGTTCGGCTTCTTCTTGTCCTGCGCTGTCGCAACGCTGGCCAGCACAAGCATGGCCACGCACCACTTCTTCCACATATCAATCTTCCTCAGGGTTAACGAGTCGCAATTATGTTTGGCGGCGCGACGGGGAAAACCGCGCGCCCTCGAGACGAATAGGATTAGAAAAAGAGCCGGAACTTGAACTGCGCGACGAAGATCGTGTCCACGTCCGGATTAAACGAAGGGTTGACGATCACCTGCATCCCCGGCGTGATCCAGAGGTCAGGCGTAAGCAGCATCTTCCAGTAGAGCTCGCCACCGTACTGGTCCCGCAGGTCACCGTTGATCGGGTCCGCCCAGGTAGCGCCGAACCCGATTTCGCCGCGCACACCGACGGGTTTCAGATACGCCACGCCCGCGGTTGCGGTGTGACGGGCAAACGTGAATCCGAAGCCGCCGCCTTCCGCCGTGTTGTAGGTGTAACTGCCGAACCCGACGACCTGCCCCCACTGCTTGGAGCCAAGCAGCTTGAATCCACCACCTGCCTCGTTGGGAGATCCGGGCCCCGTGCGGGCCGTTCGTTCGTCGGCGTAGAAGATGTCGAGATGAACGTGATCGAAGTCGGTCTGACCGCGCTTCCAGAAGTAGCCGATCTCGACGCCGTAGAAGAACTGGTGCAGTTCGAAAAACGTGTCGAATCCGACGCGGTCCGGATCGCCGTTCATGTCGTTGAGCGTGCCGAAGACGTAGAGCGGCGAGCCGTCGATCGGCCACCACTTGAACGATACGGCTTGCCCGAACGGGGGCGACGGAATGGACGGGTGCTGCGTGAAGAGCCCGCCCGAGAACGCGGTACGACCATCCTTGAAGCGGAAGAAGTCGTACGCCTGCGCCGCGATCTGCTTGCCGACGCGGAGTACGAAACGGTCCTTGGTGAACCACTGCTCCCAATAGAAGATGGGAAACGACGGCCCCAGATCGAGGAACCCGACGTCGGTAGGCCAGAGCGAGCCCGCGTCAACAGGGCCGAGAGCCGTGAGCGGGGAACCGGAGAGATTGGTGCGCCAGTCGAAGCTCACGATCAAGCTGCCCTCGAAGTCCTCATCGCGGTTGAGCGCTGTCCAGCCGGCTTCGATCTGCAGCCAGCTTTGGAGGCCGTGGTGGGTGCCGGTCCGGCTCTCGGAGATGTGCTGGTAGCCCATCTGATAGCCGACGGCCAGCGCAACCCCATACTCCTCGAGGACCTTCCGTTTCCAGTCGAACCACCCCTTCGGGATCGCGCCCGGCAGGATCGAGTCGGGCTTGGGGAACGCGGTGGCCAAGTCGACCTCGACGTCGGCCGGGCCGCCGATGATCCGCCCCGAGTGGGCAACCACGTCTTCGACCGCCTCCTCGACGGTCTCCGGCTCATCCGGCGACGAGGAAGCCTGCGAGGGACCGACCGAGCGCTCCGGCGCGTCGTCCCCTGCCGGAACGGTCACGGCGGCGCAGCCGACGACGAGGCTGGCCAGGAGCGCGAGCAGGCAGCCCGAGACAGCAGACGGCGCGCCTGCGGGGGCGTTGCGACGGGGATCCGCTTCCACGATGGAACCGACCCTACGCAGCGTGGAGTATCCGCGATAGCTGTAAAAACTCCCTACCCGCGCTGGCCCCACGGGCAGTTCTCACAGGTACCGCACGCGGGCGCCGGTCCGTACGCTTGGCGCCGACTGACGCCCCGATGTGTGCACAGATTTCCCAAGTGACCCTCGTTATCGCCGACGACAACCGGGAGTTCGTTTCCGTGTGCAAACTGCTTTTGCCCCCGGAGTTCGAGCTCGTTGCAGCCGTTCACAACGGACGCGACGCACTCGACGCGATTCGGCGACATGCCCCGGACATCCTGATCCTCGATCTCTCGATGCCGGACATGATGGGCACAGACGTGATCGAAGCGCTGAAGCGCCGATCTGTCCGCACACGCATCGTCGTCCTGACCATGCACCAGAACTTAGCGATTGCCGATCGTTTGCTGACGTCGGGTGCCTCCGCGTTCGTCATCAAGTCCCGCATGGCTCGCGATCTGCTGCCGGCAATCCGTGCGGTACTGGCAGGCGAACAGTTCCGCTCGCCAATGCACCCGTAGACCCACTAAGATGAGCGCCGCATGGAGTCGGCGTCCGTCCCCCCCCAGGAATCCACGATCGAGGAGAGGGTTGAGCGCGCGTGGGCTGCGAGAGGCGGCGAACGCGCAGCGCCCGCGAAAGCGGCCCTGAAGCTCCTCGATTCGGCGGGCGGCCAGTCGGAACGAACGCGCGGCTTCGTCGCATACGCGCGAGCGATGCTCGCCACATTGGAGAACGACCTGGAGCAGGCGTTCGCGCTCCAGAGCGAAGCGCTCGACGTCCTGTCGGGCCCGGAAGACGCGGTCTGGCAAGCGCGTTTGATCACCGAACTTGCTGTCAACGCGAGTTGGCGGGGCATGCTCGACGAAGCCGAGGAGCTCTACGACCGAGGCATTGCGACCGTCCGTGAGCACGGCCTCGACGAAATGGAGCCGGGCTTCGTAGCCAACCTCGGCATCCTCCACACGGCGCGAGGCGAAACGGCGCGTGGTCTCAACATGCTCGTCGATGCTCGCCGCCTCTACGCCCGGCAGGGGAAGACAGCGGGCGAAGGGATGGCGCTGATCAACGCCGGGCCCGCGTACCGCGCGCTCGGCGCGTATCCCGAGGCGATCGGCGCACTCATCGAAGGCATCGAACTTCTGGATCGCGAAGGCCTGTCTGTCGAAGCGGTGAGCGGTCTCACCAATCTGGCCGTCACCTATGCCGCGGCGGGCGTCGCGGATGCGGCGATTCAATGTGCGATCCAAGCACGCGATCGCGCACCTCCGAACACCTTTAACGAAGTTTCGGCGTGGACCGCGGTGGCCTATGCGCAGGCCGAAGCGGGAGAGCACGAGGCCGCGTTGAAGGCGGCCGACCGCGCCGTTGCGCTCGCCCGCGCGCTGGCCGAGGACTATCCGCTCGCCGAGGCGCTCCTGCGCCTTGCGGACACTCGGCGATCCGCCGGACGATCGGCCGAATCCGAGGCCGCCTACCGGGAGGCCCTCGCGTATGCCGAACGCATGGACTACTTCGATCTGAAGTTCGGCTGCAAGATGGGCATCGCGAGCCTGCTCGATCAGCGCGGCGAGATCGAGGATGCGTACTCCCTCACCGTGCCGCTCGTTGACGCGGCGGAGAAGCATGGCGAGCGGCGCGACCTATTCAAGCTGCATGAGCTCCTGAGTCGCCTGTTGGATGCCCAAGGGGATCCCCAAACGGCGTTGAAACACCTGAGACGCGCCCATGAATGCCGTGCCGAGTACTTCCGTGGCGAGACGGACGTCCGCGTGCGCACCATCCAGATCGGCCAGGAACTCCGGCGCGAGCGCGAGCAGTCGGCTCAAGAGCTGCGCCAATTGTCCCGCCGCGTCATGGAGTCCCAGGACGAGGAACGGCGACGCGTCGCGAGCGAACTTCATGACGGCCTCGGCCAGGGGTTGGCGCTGCTGGCTGTGGAAGCCGACTTGCTGGCGCAATCCCCTCCGGGCTCGGCCGAGGGCGCCGCGACGGCATTCGGTTCGCTGGCGCACCGGGCGCGGTCCATCGCCGAGCAGGTGCACACGATTTCGCACAACCTGCATCCGGCACACCTCGCCCAACTTGGCCTCGTCGAGGCGACGAGGTCCGTATGCGACGACACGGCTCGACTCCACGACATCGAGATCGAGTTCGAGGCCGAAGATGTGCCGCAGCGTACTCCCGACGACCTCGCGCTCTGCCTCTACCTCATCGTGCAGGAAGGCCTGAACAACGCAGTGCGCCACGGCCATGCACCACGCGCAAGCGTCCACCTCGCGGCGACCGCGGACGAGATCCGGCTTCGACTCGTCGATGCAGGCAGCGGCTTCGATCCGGATCACATCGAGAAGCCGGGCATCGGTCTGGCCAGCATGCGTGAACGTGCGCACCACCTCGGCGGTAGCTTCAAACTCCACAGTCGGCCGGCAGAGGGCACGCGAATCGAAGTTTCCCTGCCGCTGCGCCGCACCGCCGGACTCGACTGACATGGCGTCGATCCGACCGCGCGTGCTCATCGCCGACGATCACCGCATGCTCGCGGATGCGTTCTCGCGAATCCTCTCGGACGAATACGATGTAGTCGGAATCGTCTCCGATGGACGCGCCCTGGTCGAGCAGGCGCCCCAACTCGCCCCCGACGCCATCTTGCTCGACATCTCGATGCCGAAGTTAAACGGGCTGGATGCGGCTCGCGAACTGAAGAGTATGCTGCCCGACGTCGCCCTGGTCATCATTACGATGCACGGCGACCCGCAAGTCGCCGCCAACGCGCAGCTTGCGGGGGCCTCCGGATTCGTAACGAAATCCGCTGCGGCGTCCGAACTCAAGGCAGCGCTAAAGACCGTCCTCGAAGGGGGCTCCTACCTCACGCCGCTCGTATCCAGCGAAGGCGTGGACAAATTTCTCCGCCGCGCCACCAAGCGGCGAGGAGCGCGGCTTACTCCGCGCCAACGCCAGGTGCTCCAGTTACTCGCCGAAGGCCTCTCGATGAAGCAGGTCGGCTACGAACTCGACCTCTCCACCCGCACGATCCAGCACCACAAGTACAAGATCATGGAGGAGCAGGGCATCGATTCGAACGCCGGTCTTGTCCAGCTTGCGATCGAACTGCACCTCATCGACCCGCCGGCTCCGTGATCAGAAATCCCACTGGAAGCGCAGCGCGGCGGTGACGATGGTGCCGGTTCCGTAGGGTCCGCCTTCGACGTCGGCGTGGACCACCTCGAACTTCACGCGCGCATTCGGATTCCAGAGCCAGGTGACGCCGACCGTGACCGTGTCCATGACGCCACCCTGGATCGCGCCGTCGGTCAAGTCGACATGATCGAAGCGTGCGGCCAGTAGCCAGGCGCCGACGCCCCGCTCGCCGTCGTGGAAGTTTCTTAGCGGCTCCGCGCGGACCCACATCGCGTGCGAGCGTGCGTACGGTGCTACCTCTCCGGTCAGCCAGTAGCTCGCCAGCACGTACCCGCCCCAGAATGTCGCGTTCGTTCCGCTTCCGGACGCATGGACGACGTAGCCCTCGACCTGAATCACGAACGAAGAAAGGCGCAGCGCCGCAGCGGCGGCCACTTCCAACTCCCTGCTTGCGGGAAACGCGCCCGTGTCCACGAGCCGCACGCCATTCGCGGGCCCGTGGCGGGCGTTGAAGCGCGCTTCTCCGTCCGCCGGGTCGCGCACGCTGAATCCGAGCTCAAGATGCAGCAGGTTGCCTTCCCGGGCGGCAACCGGGATTCCCGTGATCTTCCCCGTGAACGCATAGCCGCCTTCCCCTCGGGGCTGCGCGAACCGGTTTGTCTCCCGAAACAACCCCGCCCAATAGGTAAGGCGTCGGTCTTCGGTCACGTTCTGGATCCGCACTCCCACGTTGCGGCCACGGCCGAGCGCCCGCGTGGACGGCGCGCGCTCGAGCAACGCCAGGAACGGGAGCGGTGTCATCGCATCAAGCCCGATCGGTTCGCGCTGGTGCCCGACCAGAATCGTTCCCAGCATGGGAACGTCCTTGAGGCCGACGAATACGTCAAAAACACGGGGCTCATTCTTGGCGAAATCGAGCTCGACCATGAACGGCACCCGTCCGAAGCCAGTGCCCACGGCACCGAGACGCGCCTGCCTCAGGAAGAACCCGTCGTCCGTCACCGGCGAGTCGAAGTCGCGCGAGTCGGACCAGTAGGTGTCGATCAACATGCGACTGCGCAAGCGGATCTTGAACACGTCGTCCACGGTTTCGAGAACCGGACCGAGCCGCCACGTTCCACGCAGGGTCCTGGGCACCGGCGGCGACTCGGTGCGTTCGAGGTAGTCCTCGACGTCGCGCTCGAGCGACGAGTCGTTCTCGGCTAGCGCCGGACTGGCGAGCAGCAACATCATGGCGACAAACCAGCCCCCCGGCACCCCCCCATTGAACGGCATGCAGCCCCGATCGAACACCCGCACAACTCCTAGGTAGCCCGCCCACCGCGCAGCAGCAGGAACAGGAAGAACGGACCTCCGAGCAGGTGCGTCACGACGCCCACCGGCAATCGTTGGGCAGCCGCGACGTTCGTCACCCCGTCGCAGAGTACGAGGAACCCGCCGCCCGCCAGCGCTGCCGCCGGCAGCAGCACCCGGTTATCAACGAGCCCGAGCAGACGCAACGCATGAGGGATCAGCAGTCCGATGAATCCGATCGGACCCACGAATGCGACGATCGCTCCCACCATCAGGGAGGCGCCCACGTACCCTCGACGAATGACCTTGTCGACCTCGACACCGACGCCCAATGCCGCGTCCGTCCCGCCCCCCATTGCGTTGAAGGCGCGACCGAGAGGGAGGATCAGCGCAGCAGCCACCCCGACGGCGAGCGACACCAGCACGACCGGCTGGTAACCGAGCCCCGTCTCCAGGCTTCCGACGAGCCAGCGAAGAATACGCGCGGCATCGTGAGGCGTGCTGATGACCTGCACCAGCAGGATCCCCGCGCTGAACAGGTAGGTCAGGGCAACGCCGGCGAGCAGCAGCGATTGCACCGGCATCCGCCCGCCGACGCGCGCGATGCGCCACGTCAGGTAGATCACGGCAATTGCGCCGGCCATTCCGACGAGCGGCCTCGCGAACGTGGCGCTCAGCCCGAACCAGAGTGCGAGCACCACACCCAGCGACGCCCCGCTCGAAACTCCGAGGGTGAACGGGGTCGCGAGCGGATTGCGCAGCAGCGCCTGCAACACGACACCGGCCAAGGCGAGGCCCGCGCCCGAGACGAAGCCCAGCAACGCCCTCGGCACCCGTAGCTGCCAGAAGATCGACGCGTCGCGTGACGAGTCCCAGTCGATGCCGGGGCCGAAGAACGGCGCCGCAATGAGAGCAGCGATCGCGAACAGCAGCGTCGCGACGAAGATCTTCCTAGAGGAGGACATGGATTCGCCCGCCCTCCTCGATGACGCGCGCGGACACGTCGAACACCTCGCTCAGCAGCGCCTCGGTCAGGACTTCGCGCGGTGCGCCGTCCTTGACGATGCGCCCGCCGGCGAGCACTACGATGCGACTCGCGATGGCGGCGGCCGCATCGAGATCGTGCGTCGCGAACAGCACCGCCCCGCGGTAGTCAGCCACCGCGCGCAGGACAGCTTCGCGATGCCCGAGATCCAAAGCAGTCGTCGGCTCGTCCAACACCAGCGCGTGCGCCCGCTGCGCCAACGCCCGCGCCAGAATCGCCCGTCGCCGCTCGCCGCCCGAGATCGCGTTTACCGGACGATCTCGCAAAGCGACCATGTCGACCGCCGCGAGCGCCTCGTCGACCGCCTCCCGATCCTCCGCTGACGCGCCGAACAACGAGTCCGCATGGGCGTAGCGACCGCACGCAAC
>Ga0070728_10006121_pt1 | contig 11507 bp, 11 predicted proteins | sample tdDd471_FD_66723 | JGI IMG/M metagenome (GOLD analysis project Ga0070728, IMG submission 66723) | Marine sediment microbial communities from the Atlantic coast under amendment with organic carbon and nitrate - tdDd47.1 | ecosystem: Environmental > Aquatic > Marine > Coastal > Sediment | place...
CTAGAACGCCACCAGGAGCTGCCGCGCGACGTGAAGGGGCTGAACGACTTCTGCCTGCGCAACAGCGAGAAGAACCGCGAGGACGAACCGAGCGAGATGACGGGCGGCGCCGGCGCATGACGTTCTCGTCGCGGCTGCGGTATCGCTTCGGCGACATCGACGACGCCGGCATCGCCTACTACCCGAAGCTGCTGCACTACTTCCACTGCGCCTTCGAGGACTGGTGGAGCGACGCGCTCGGGCGCCCGTACCCGAAGCTGATGCACGAGGACAAGCTCGGCTTCCCGGTCGTGAAGCTCGAAGCCGACTTCTACGCGCCCGTCTTCTACGGCGACGAGCCGAACGTGCACGTCGGCGTGCTGAAGGTCGGCGACTCGTCGGTGACGTTCGGCTTCTGGATGACGAAGGGCGACAGCGACAAGCCGCTGTGTCGCGCGCGCGTCGTCACCGTCGCGGTCGACATGGACACGATGGACAAGCGCACGCTGCCGGACGAATGGCGCGCGAAGTTCGCCGAGCACGCGCTGTCCGAAGACGACTTCCCCGCGGCGCGATGAAGCGCGGCACGCGCGCCGCCGCCGTGGTCGCGCTCGGTGTCGCGACGCTCGCGTTCGTGCGCCTCCGCGGCGAGCTGCCCGTCTACGTGCGCATGCACCGGTGGCTGCGCGACGCCGGCGTGCCGGACGCGGTGCGCAACCTCGACCACTACGTGCTGCTGGTGATGGCGGCGTTCGGCGGCGCGATGCTCGCGCGCACCGCCAACCCGCTGCGCACGCTCGGCTTCGCCGGCTCGCTGCGGCAGGGGCTGGTGTTCGGGCTGATCGCCGGCGCGCCGATGGTCGTCATGGCGGCGATCGTGCACGACCAGGTCACCTGCAGCTTCGACGTGTTCGAAGGCGCGGTGCTCGCGCCGTTCGTCGAGGAGACGTTCTTCCGCGGAATGCTGGTCGCCGCACCGGTCGCCTGCTGCCGCGCGCCGTTCTGGCGTATGGCGCTGCTCGCCGGCGTGCTGTTCGGGTCGGCCCACGTGTCGTGGACGAGGTTCCCGGACGTGGGCGCCGTCATGACGTTCGCCGTCACGTTCGCGGCCGGCGTCTGGTACGCGTGGCTGATGCGCGTCTATTCGTGGAGCCTCTGGCCGACGATCGCGCTGCACGCGGTGATGAACGCGGCGTGGCTGGTGTTCTCCATCGGCGGCGGCGCCGTCGGCAGCGGCCTGTGGCCGAACGTCGGCCGCGCGCTGACGATCACCGTCGGCACGCTGCTGGCGCTGCGCCACCGGCGGCGCGCGTCATAGCAGGAACTCGCGCGGGAAGAACTGCTGCGGCGAGCGTGACCGCACGCCGAACACCTCGGCGATGTGCGCCTCGTCGAGCGCCTCCTGCGGCGGCGCGTCGACGTGCGCGCGGCCGTCGTGCAGCAGCACGACGCGGTCGCAGAACGGCGCGAACAGGTTGAGGTCGTGCGACGCGACCAGCACCCCGTGGCCTTCGTCGGCGAGGCCGCGCAGCAGCGCGACGAGCTGCAGCGCGTGCTCGAGGTCGAGGTTGTTGGTCGGTTCGTCGAGCAGCAGCAGCGGCGCCTGCGTCGCCAGCGCGCGCGCGACGGCGATGCGGCGCTGCTCGCCGCCCGAAAGCGTCGTCACGGCGCGATCCGCGAAGCCGTTGGCGTCGAGCAGCTCGAGCGCGCGTTCGACCGCGCGCACGTCATCTTCGCGCAGGCCCTCGCCGCGGCCGCGGTGGGGGTGGCGGCCCATCGTCACCAGCTCGCGACCGGTGAAGTCGAACGGCACGTCGGTGTCCTGCGGCACGAACGCGACCTCGCGCGCGCGCGCCCGCGGCTCCCACTGCAGCAGCGGCCGATCGCGCAGGTTGACGGCGCCGGTGTTCGGCCGCAGCGCGCCGATCAGGCAGCGCATCAACGTGCTCTTGCCCGCGCCGTTGCGGCCCGCGAGCAGCACCAGCTCGCCCGCCTCGAGGTGCGTCGTCACGCCGTGCAGCAGCGTGCGGCTGCCGAGCTGCACCGACAGCAGGTTGCACTCGAGCCGGCTCACAGCTCGAGCCCCCGGCGCTGCCGCGCCAGCAGGAACAGGAAGTACGGCGAGCCGGCGATCGCGGTGACGACGCCGAGGCGCAGGTTCCACTCCGGCGGCGACAGCCGGCAGCCGAGGTCGCTGACGACCATCAGCACCGCGCCGAGCAGCGCCGCCGTCGGCAGCAGCACGCGGTGGGCGGGGCCGACGAGCAGGCGAGCGAGGTGCGGCACGATCAGGCCGACGAACGCGATGCCGCCGCTGTTGGCGACGGTCGTCGCGGTCAGGCCACACGCGTACCAGACCAGCGTGCGGCGCGCGCGCTGCGCGTCGACGCCGAGGCTGTGCGCGCTGTCGTCGCGCAGCGTCAGCAGGTCGAGTTCGCGCGCGCGCGGCCAGACGAACATGCCGAACAGCACGAAGCCGGCCGCGGTGATCCACGCGTGCTGCCAGGTTCGCGCGTCGAGGCCGCCCATCAGCCAGAACAGCACCCGCGAGCTCGACGTGTAGTTGTCGAACGCGAACGTGACGACGAACGACGTCAACGCGCCGAACAACGTGTTGAGCGCGATGCCGGCGAGCAGCAGGCTGGCGACCGAGAAGCGGCCGTGCGAGCCGGCGAGCACGAACACGAGCGACGTCACGCCGACCGCGCCGACGAGCGCGGCGAGCGGCGTCACGAACACCGCGACGTCGGCGAGGTCGAACACGATCGCGATCGCGCCGCCGAACGCCGCGCCCGCCGCCGTTCCGATCACGTCCGGTGACGCGAGCGGGTTGCGGAACGTCGCCTGCATGACGGTGCCGGCGAGCGCGAGCGCCGCGCCGCCGAAGATCGCGACCAGCAGCCGCGGCGCGCGGATCATGCCGAGCACGAACTCGTCGCCGGCGTCCGGCGCCGCCGGGATGCCGGTCCACTCGAACAGCCACGCGAACAGCCCGCCGATGCCCGGCCGTTCGCGCGCGAAGCCGAGGTGCATCAGCGCGCACGCGACGAGCGCCAGCAACAGCAGCAGCGGCAGGCGCCTCCTCACGGCTTCCCCCAGGCGCGCAGCTGCCGCTGCACGAACGCCGACGCCTCGACGAGGTGGTGCGACGTCGTGCTGAGCAGCGGCCCCGGCACGAAGATCAGCCGCCCCTGCTGCACACACCGCAGCCGGTCGATGCCGGGGCACTGCTGCATCCACTCGGGGATCGGCTGCTCGCCGGGTCCGCGTCCCTTGGGCAGCGACGCCGCCGACAGCACGATCGCGTCCGGCCGCCAGGCGAGCACCTCTTCGATGTCGAGCTTGCGGAACGCGCCGACGCCGTGCTCCGCCGCGACGTTGCGCGCGCCGGCGATGCGCGCGACGACGTCGAACAGCGAGCCTTCGCCGTAGGTGTGCAGCGCGCCGTCGAGGCTCAGCAGGCGCCACGACGCGAGGCCTTCGCCGCCGCGGCGCACGCCGTCGATCGCGGCGCGCATGGTCCGGATCGTCTCGGCCAGCTCGTCCTCGCAGCGCGTGACGCGCCCGAGCAGCCGCAGGTTGTGCTCGATGTCGTCGACGCCGTGCGGATCGACCGTGCGCACGACCGGCACGTCCGCGGCGCCGAGCAGCGCGAGCGTCTCCGCGCGCGTGAACGCGTCGACGATCACCAGGTCCGGCTGCACCGACAGCAGCTCCTCCGTCGTCGCGCCGAGAAGGCGCAGCCCCTGCGCGCGTTCGGCGACCAGGCAGTAGGCGGGGTCGGCGGCGAACAGGTGCGCGCCGGCGATGCGTTCGCGCGGCAGCACGCCGAGCAGCGACTCGGCGGCGAGCACCGACCCGACGACGACGCGCTGCGGCGGCGCGGTCGGCCGCCAGTCGGCGCGCTGCCAAGGCCGCGCCTGGTCGCACGCGGCCTGCGGCAGCGTCAGCCCCGCCAGCAGCAGGATCGCACGGAGGGACTTCGGACGGGGCAACACGCGGCCGACCATTCTGCCGCGCCGCGCATGCGACAATCAAACGCCGCGCGACGTAGTCGGCGTTCGCGGCTCAGCGGCCGCCTTCGCCCTCGGGCAGCGAGAACGACGCCGGCAGCTCCTCGTTGCCGCTGGTCTGCTCCGACCACGGCGCGTCGAGCAGGGTGATCGGCCCGGTCTCGAACAGCTCGTCCGAGCGACGCCGCTGCACGACCAGCGTGCAGACATCGCCGCCGAGGCGCGAGCTGACCAGCATCTGGAAGTGCGGGCCGTTCATCACGTCGATGCCGTCGACCTTCATGATCGTGTCGCCCTTGCGCAGGCCAGCCTGCGCGGCAGCGCCGTCCTTCGGCGTGCCGGTGATGCGCGCGCCCGGGCCGAGGTGCTTGGTCGACAGCTGCACGCCGAGCCACGCGCGCTGCAGGATCTGCCCCTGCTGCATGCGCTCGAGCAGCGGCATGATGTCCGCGATCGTCGTCGCGAAGCCGATGCCGGAGTCGTACCACTCGACGCCGGCGTTGCGGCCCGAAGGCGACAGCGGCACCGCGATGCCGAGCACGCGGCCGTGGATGTCGACCACCGCGCCGCCGTAGTTGGCAGGCGACGTGTAGGCGTCGATCTGCAGCGCGCGCCCGAACAGGCGGTTCTTCGCGCTGACGATGCCGAGGTGCACGGTCGGTCCGTCGCTCGCGAACGTGCGACCGAGCGCGAACGCCCACTGGCCAACGTGCACGTCGTCCGGGTGCACGAACTCCGGCACTGGCAGGTCCTCGGCGTCGATCTTGACCAGCGCGATGCCGCGGCTCGTGTCCTCGCCGCCGCGGATCGCGTGGAAGGTGCCGACTTCGGGCACGTTGATCAGGATCGTCGTCGGGTCGAGGTTGAGCGCGAAGCGCGACAGCAGGATCCAGCCGTCCGACGTCAGGATGATGCCGGACGTCTTGCCCTGCGTCTGCTGGAAGCCGCCCGCGACCAGGCCGAGCTTCTTCTTCGGATCATCGCGGTCGGGCTTCGGCTTCGGCTCCGGCATCGGCACCGGCGACGGCAGCTTCTCCGGCTCCGGCTTCGGCGCCTTCTCCGGATCGAGCGGCGCGGGCGGCGGCAACCAGCGCCACTCGTGGTCCTTGTCGAGCTTCGGTGGCATCTGGCGCGGCTTCGGCGGCGCCGGGCCGTCCATCGGGCCGTCCTTGCCGAGCGTGCGGCGCGTGCCGCCGAACGTCTCGACGGTGACGACGTACGGCGCCGCCTTGTCGAGCGCCGACTGCAGCACCGCCTCGAGCCGCAGGAACTCGTCGGGGTCGACGCCGGCCTGCTGCGCGCACAGCGGCGCCGCCGTCGCGAGCAGACCGAACACGAGTCGACGGACGCGCATCACTTCGGCTCCTCGGCGAGCTTCATCTCGCCTTCCATCACGCGCGTGCCGCGCTTCCACATGACGCGCACGGTGTCGCCCGGCTTGTACTTCTCGAGCACGCGGCGGAACTCGGCGCAGCTGCGGATCGAGAAGTCGTCGATGCGCACGATCAGGTCGTCGATGCGCAGGCCCAGCTCCTTGCCCGGCGAGCCGCGCTTGACGCGGTCGACGTAGGCCGGCGGCGAACGGCGACCCGCCTGTTCGAACAGCCGGATGCCGGTCCACACGGGCACCTTCTCGGTCGTGACCTCCTCGCGCGCCTTGCCGAGCACGCGCTCCTCGAGGTACGGCAGCAGGTCGCGCGACGGGATCGCCGCCGACAGCATCGTGTTGGTCTCCTTGCTGTCGAGCAGGCGCATGTTGAGGCCGATCCAGCGGCCGTCGAGCGTGAACAGCCCGCCGCCGTAGTGGCCCGGATTGTTGCACGCGTCGGTCAGGATGATGTCGCCGTCGTACTTCACGTCGGCCATGCGGTAGCGCAGCGCGGTGTTCGCCTTGCCGACGACGACGCCGAACGTCGCGCTGACCTTCTCGGAGAACTCCGCCAGCCGGAAGCAGTTGCCGAGCGACACGACGAACTGGCCGGTGCGGTACCTGGCCTCCTCCTCGCTCGGCGGCCACAGCGGCCGCAGCTCGCCGTCGACCTCTTCGGGGCTGATCTTCAGCAGGCGCACGCCGAGTCGTTCGTCGGCCGGATAGAGGATCGCGTCGTGCACCGAGCCGTCGTAGAGCACGACGCGCGTGCGGTCGGCCTGCAGCAGGATCTGATCGAGCGTCAGGATGTGGCCGCGGTCGCTGACGATGATGCCGGTCGCATACGCGTTGATCGTCGCGAGGCCCGACGCGCCGTGGATCTTGACGATGCTCGGCAGCAGCTCGTCGACGGTCTGCTCGACGCGCGACTTCGGCTTGCGTTCGTCGAAGGAGTAGGCCTCGCCGAAGTCCTGCTTCTGCGCCGGCAGGCACGCCGCGACGGCCAGAACGACTGACATGCTCCGCATCACGATCCTCGCTTGAACCACTGTTCCTCCGGTTGCCCGGTCGAACGCTCGCCGCACGACCAGCCCGGCTCGAGCTCGCGGTCGACGATCACGCGCAGCTGCCGATCGCGGACGAACCACTGCACGTGCGCGCGCCGCACCGGGTCGCGGAACGCGAAGCCAGCCGGCGCGCCGTCGTGGAAGAACCACGCCTCGCAGTCGCCGTCGCCCGGCAGCGCGAAGCGATAGGCCGGCTGGCCGTGCACGTGCACGCCGCCGAGCAGCAGCGCGCCGTCGAGCCGCTGCGCGAGCTCGCCGCGCGGCCACAGCAGCGGGTTGGCGACCAGCTCGCGGCGCAGGCGTTCGCGCTCGTCGAGCGTCAGGTCGCGCGCAGCGCCGCCCTCGATCGCGAAGCCGTCGTCGCCGCCGGCGCGAACGTAGACCTTGCGGCCGATGGTCAGGCGGAGGCGGTCGCCGTGCGCGATCGCCTCGAGCGCCTCGCCGGCGGGCCCGACGCGGCTCCACGCGACCGCGACGTCCCGTTCGTCCGAGTCGAGCCAGCGCGCGACCAGCTGGTCCTTGGCGATGCGGCGGTCGACGCGGCTGGCCAGGCGCGTCTCGTCGTTGCGGCTCGAGCCGGTGTCGAGCGCGGTCAGCTTGACGGTGATCTGCCTCTCGTCGCCGAAGCCGCCCTCGGGCAGCACGGGGCGATGGCGCATCGTCACCCAAGTGTCGGCGGGCAGCACGCCGACGAGCGTCGCGAGCTGGTTGGCCGAGCGCACGTCGATGCCGTTGAAGCGCGTGATCTCGTCGCCGAGGCCGACGCCCGCCTTGACGACCACCGAGTCGCGATAGGTCTGCTGCACGAACACGCCGCGCTTGTGTTCCTTGCCGTCGCGCGACGTCATGAACCACGCGCTCATGTCGAGCGTGCCGTGTTCGGCGTGACGACCCGCCATCAGGTCGCCGAGGAAGTTCCTGATCTGGTTGGACGCGATCGCGAACCCGACGCCGACGTTGACGCGGCCGCGGTCGCCGATCGAGATGCGGCCGTTGATGCCGACGACCTCGCCGCGCTCGTTGAACAGCGGCCCGCCGGAGTTGCCGGGGTTGACCGGCGCGTCGACCTGGATGCAGTCCGGATACACGAGCATGCGGTTGCCCTGGCCTTCCTGGTAGCGGTGCGTGCCGGAGACGATGCCGAACGTCACCGTCGGCGTGAAGTCGGTCGCGAGCAGGAACGGGTTGCCCATCGCGAACACGGTCTCGCCGACGAGCAGCTCGTCGCTGTCGCCGAGGTCGCACCACGGCCACGTCTGGCCTTCCTCCTTCGGCAGCAGGCGCAGCACCGCGAGGTCGCTGCCCGGGTCGATGCCCAGCACGACGGCTTCGTACAGGCGACCGTCGGGCAGGCCGACCTTCTTGTTCTTGTAGTGCTGCGAGCCGGTCGGCAGGTGCTCGGCGCGCCACTCGACGGGGTCGACGCCGTCCGGCGGCTCCGGCGCCGCGTAGTCCTTGTCGGGTTCGCCGACGACGTGGTAGTTCGTCAGCACGAAGCCCATCGGGTCGAAGACGACGCCGCTGCCGCCGCCGGGCGAGTCCATCGACATCACCGAGCAGACCGCAGCCGCGCACCGATCGATGACGGCGACGCGGCGAGCCTCACTCGCCGCCACGGCCGCCATCGGGTCCTGCATGCTGAGGCATGCGAACGCTGCGAGGAGCATCATGACGTGGAAAGGGCGCCTGGCTACTGCTGCACGACGCGCGCGTCGGCGAAGGCGCAGAAGTCGCCGAGGTCGTAGTTCTTGCCGAAGTCGACCTCGATCGCGAACGAGCGGGCCTTGTTGAGCGGGATCTTGACGGCCTGCGGCGGCTCGCCGCGCGTCTTCGGCTGCGACTCGAACACCTGCTTGCCGTCGACGTGCACGCGGAAGATCGCGTGCGCCTCCGGGCCGCCGCGGTCGTCGATGCCGATCATCGCCTCGAACATGTCGAAGCGGCCTTCGAGGTCGTAGGTCAGGCGCGTGCGCGGCACGAGGCCGATGCCGCGCTCGTAGGTCTGGCCGCCGAGCTCGAAGCCCGGGCCCGCCGTCGAACGATCCGCGTGCCACGGCCAGACGCGGTCGAACGCGGCGGTCTGCTCGACCTTCGGCGGCAGCTCGGTCAGCCACACGAGGCGGTCGCTGGAGACGTCGAGGCGGTGCAGCTTGCGCACCGGCACGTCGACGACGAAGCCCTCGTCGAGGCGCAGCCGCACGTTCTCGCCGACCGACAGCAGCTTGCCCTCGATGCGTTCGCCGGTCGTCAGCGCCATGACCGTGCGCGGCCGCGGCTGGCGATCGGGCGGGAAGCCGGTGTTGGCGCCGAACACGACACCGCAGAGGCCGTCGAGCTCGAACTCGTAGGGTTCTCCGCGCAGCAGGAAGTCGATGCGGCGCGAGTCGATGCCGGTGACGATCACCGACGAGCGCTGCTGCTTGCCGTCCTTGGTGACGTAGATGAAGTCGTCGCTCGCCGCCGGGTTGGCGAGGTCACCGAGGAACAGGTTGGGGCGCGGGCGCATCGTGCCGCCGTGGCGCAGCGCGCGCAGCGTGCTGATCGGCAGCTCGACGACGGTGCCGGACGGCAGCGTCGCAACGAGCAGCGCCGGCTTGCCGTCCGCGGCGGGCTTGCCGTCGAGCTTCTTCGCCGGCAGCTCCTGACCGGAGCGCAGCCAGACGCGGTCCTCGACCTGCACGTTGCGCGGGTTGGCGTCCGCGCGTTCGAAGGCGACCAGCTCGGCGACGTCGAGCGTCGTCGTCGTGCCGTCCGTCGCGGTGACCGTCGCGCGGTCTTCGGCGACGGTCAGCGCGCCGGTGAACGAGCGACCGTCCACCGTGCGCAGCGTGCCGGCCGGGCCGGCCGCCTCTTGCTGCGCCGACGCGAGCGGCAGCAGCGCGCCGAGCGCGCACGCAGTCAGCAGGAGCGGGCGGCTCACCGATCGGCCTTTCCGAGCTTCTTGTAGTACTCCTCGAGCATCTTCTGGTACTGCGGCGGCATCGTGTTCTGCACGTCGGCCATGATCTTCTTGCGGTCGGCGTCGCGCATGTCGCCCCAGCGGTCGGCGAGCGACTTCTTGTGATTGAGGTCGCCGACCGTGCCCTCGCCGCCGGGCAGCGCGCTGCTGGCAGCCGGGCTGTTCGACGGGCCGAGGCCGGAGGCGGGGCCGCTCGACTGGCTCTCCATCTCCTGGAACATCTCGATCAGCTCGTCGAGCTCCTCGAGGTACTTCTCCTGGTCCATCTGCACCGGGTCGTCGGTCTTCTGCTTGCGCAGGTCGCGCGACGTCTTCTTCATGCCGTCGGCCAGCATGTGCAGCCGGCTCTCGCGCTGCCGCTCGAGCTCGAGGATGCGCTGGTGCGCGGCCGAGCGCAGGCGTTCGCTGGCGTCGGGGAACCACTGCAGGAACGCGCGGAAGCGCGGGATCGCCGCGTCGACCATCGGGATCTCGGCGAGCGACTGCGCATAGAAGTACGCGGCGTCACCGTCGAGCGGCGAGTGGTTGATGTTCTTGCCGAGGTACTCGTTGAGCACCTCGATCGAGCGCTCGGGGTCGTCGCTGTCGAGGAACACGCGGGCCAGGTGGAAGCGAACGTGCGCTTGCAGCAGCGGCGACTGCGTCTCGACCAGCACCTTGGTCAGGTCGAGCGCGGCCTTCGGATCGGCGTCCTCGGCGGCGAGCACGGCCTGGTCGAACGCCGGCACGACCTTGCGCAGCAGGTTGTCCGCCGCGCGCGCCGCGCCGAGCTCGTCGACGTCGACGCGGAACGCGGCGAGCTGCTCGTCGTTGGCGCCGAGCGCGCGCGCCTCCTTCTCGAAGCGCGCCTGGTCAAACGCCTGGAACGGGTTCTGCACCTCCCGCTCGTGCACCGGGGGCATGTGCGCGCCGGGGCGCACACCTTCCCCCGGGGTCTTCACCTGCGCGAGCAGGCACGGCGAGAGGGACAGCAGCGCCGCAGTGAACGCGAGGCGGATCGTCATCAGCGATCCTCCTCGACGTCGTTCTCCTTGCCGAGCTTGACGGCGAGGCGACGCATCAGCTCCTTCACGCGAGCCTGCTTCGTCGAGAGCTCGTCGTACTCGTCTTGCACGACGCCGTTCTCGGCTGCGCGCTCGTCGACCTTCTTGGTCTTCTTGTTCACGCGTTCTTGCAGGAATCGGAGCATCTTCAGTTCGGCAGAGACAGGAACGAGGGGTGGCTGACCGCCACCGCCGCAAGACGTTCAACCTCCGCCTTCTTTCTGTTCGATCGTGCGGCGCAGCGCGTTGATCAGCAGCTCGAGCAGGTCCTCGACCGCCTTCTGCGCCTCGTTGGTGTCCTCGCCGGTCTCGTGCCGGCGAAGCGCCGCCGCGACGTCCGCGAGCTCGTCGCGGAGCTGCTCGACCATCGGCGGGAACACCGCCGTCGTGCCGTCCTCCTCGAGCAGCTTGAGCGCGTCGATCGCCTCGTTCTCGAGCTCGCCCTCGGAGCCGGCCAGGCCCTCGATCTTGGTGGCGAGGGCGCTCGGCAGCTCGCCGTTCGACGTCAGCATGCGGCCGCGCGTCGCGTCGAGCGTCTTGGTCTGGATCGTCAGCTCGCGCTGGCGGGCGAGCATCGCGGTGAAGCGCTCCTCGAGCGCGCGCAGCACCTCGTCCTGCAGCTGCTGGCGGAGCTGCGCGAGGGCGTCCTCGAGCGCCTTCTTGGCGGCCTCGAGGTCGTCCTTGGCGTCCTGCTGGTCCTGCTTCGCCGGCACGTACTCCTTGAGCTGGCCGGCGGCGGCGCGCTGCTTCGGCACGGCCTGCTGCACCTTGTTCTTGCCGGGCGTCGGCTCGCCTTCGCTGTCGCCGTCACCCTGCTCGGCCTTCTCCATGTCCTTCGCCAGGGTGTCGGTCGCGTGCTGCGTCTTCTCCTGGTTCTTGGCCTGCTGCTCGAACGGCAGCTTGAGCAGCTCGCGGCGGGCCTCCTCGGCCATCTCGTCGAGCTCCTTCATGGTCTGCTTCAGCGCGTCGACAGCCTGGTCCTGGTCCTTCAGGGCCGACTCGGGCTGCTTGTCGCCGAGCGACTCCTGGGCCTTGCCCATCGACTCGGCGGCCTTGCCGGCGCTCTTGCTCGACTTG
>Ga0070728_10006122_pt1 | contig 11507 bp, 7 predicted proteins | sample tdDd471_FD_66723 | JGI IMG/M metagenome (GOLD analysis project Ga0070728, IMG submission 66723) | Marine sediment microbial communities from the Atlantic coast under amendment with organic carbon and nitrate - tdDd47.1 | ecosystem: Environmental > Aquatic > Marine > Coastal > Sediment | place...
ACGTGGCTAGCCCCAACGCCGGCAGGAGGTAGAAGCCGGCGGCGACGGTTCCGACAACGCCGCCCAGCGTGTTGGCGGCGTACAGCCAGCCGAGGGTTCGGCCTCGATCGGCGGGCGCGACGTCCAGTGCCGCGGCGACCGCGGGAAGGGTGCCGCCCATCAGCACCGCTGCCGGAGCGAGGTGAACGATCGCGAAGAGGAATCGGAGAAACGGCCAGCTTGCGAGGCCGACGTACACCGGCTCCGCGATCTGGATCCACCATGGGCTCAGGAGCGCGCACACGGTCACGCCGACCTCAAGAACGGCATAGAGGCGCAGCGGGCGCTTGACGCGATCGGAGAGCCGGCCGAAGAGGAACGAGCCGAGGGCCATGCCCCCGATGACGGCCGCCAGAACGCCCGCCAGAGCCACCGACGTTGCGCCCGCCACCTGGGCCAGGCGACGGAACCACGCGACCTCGAGGGCCAGTGCTGCGGCGCCGGAACAGAAGAGCAGGATCGCGAGTCGTGCGGTCACGCCGGAAACGTACAATCTCCACGAGCGGAACGCATGGAGTCGATGCCCTTTTTTGTAGTCCCCCTGGTGATCGCCATCATTGCCCTCGCCGTTTTCGGGATCATCCAGGGTGCCAAGCAGCGCAAACGGGCGATTGCCCAGAAACGCCGTCTGGCGCGGCGCATGGGCTGCGAGTTCCACGAAAAGGACCCCTTCCGCCTCGCGGCCCGATTCGAGCGCACGTTTCCGTCCCTGAAGAGCGGCAGCAATCGCTACGCGTTCAATGTGATCACCGGCGAGTGGGAGGGGATTCCCATCTGGATCTTCGACCATCACAACGAAACGACGTCGACGGACAGCAAGGGCAACCGGACGACGCACCACCACTACGCGGGCTACATCGTCCTTCGCCACAACTTCGAGTCGGCGCAACTGGAGGTGCGGCGGGAGCACCTGTTCGACGGCCTGGGCGCGCTCTTCGGATTCGACGACATCGACTTCGAATCCGAGGCCTTCAGCAAACGCTGGATGGTCAAGGCCAACGATCGAAAGTTCGCGTACGCCCTGTTCGACCCGCAGATGATCGAGTACTTCTTGACGTTCGACCGCTTCACGATGTCGCTTCGGGAGGAATGGGGCCTGTACCGGGTGGAGGGCGGCATGTCGGCGCTGGACATCCGGAAGACCCTGCGTCGCATCGAGGGCTTTCTTGAGCGAATCCCGCGCTTCGTGCGGAAGGACTATGCCCGATGAACGCGGAACCCGGCCTGTACATCCTGATCGGCGTTGCAGCCGTCCTGCTCCTGTGGTTCTTCGGAACCTACAACGGGCTCGTGCGCCTGCGCCAGCACGTCCGCGAGTCCTGGCACAACATCGATGTGCAGCTCAAGCGGCGCTATGACCTGATTCCGAATCTGGTGAACACGGTGAAGGGCTACGCGAAGCACGAACAGCAAACGCTGGAACGCCTCATTCAGGCACGCACGCGCGCTCATGCCAATAGCGGCAGCATCGCCAGCCAAGAGGCCGATGAGCGCCCTCTCGTGAACTCGCTTCGTCGGGTCATCGCGCTCGCCGAGGCCTATCCGGATCTGAAAGCGGACCGCAACTTCCTCGAACTCCAAGAGGAGCTGGTGGACACCGAGGATCGCATCGCGGCAGCGCGGCGCTTCTTCAACGGCAACGTGCGCGACTACAACACCCGCTGCGAATCGCTTCCGTCGAGCATCGTCGCCTCGTTGTTCGGACACAAAGCCGAGAGCTACTGGGAAGTCGAAGAGGCGAGTGCCCGCGAGCGCCCCGACGTCTCAATCGGCTGACGCAGCGCGCGCCAGTTTCTCGACGACAACCTCGCAGCCCTCGACGACGCGCGCCAGCTCGTCATAACGAATCTTGTCCGGCGTATCGGTGCGCTCGTGATAGTGCGGATAGCGGAACGGCGCCGTGTCCGTGACCATGATCGCCTGATAGCCGCACTGCCAGAACGCCCAGTGATCGCTCCAACCGACGCCGGGAACGGCCTCGAACAGCACTGTTCCCTTCGACGGAATCGTCGCACCGGTCCGGAAAGCCTGAATCGCCTCGTGCACCAGCGTCCGCGACGCGATGTTCCCCACGAACGCGACGAAGTTGCCCTGATCGCCGTACATCGTCTTGAGCGCGGCCACGGGATACTGCTGGCTATCCGCCTCGTCGGAGAAGTACCCGATGGTCTCCAGCGACACCATCGCCACGATGTTCTCGTCGCGCTCTTGGCAGCGCCGCGCGTACTGCAGGCTGCCCATGTTGTCGCCCTGGAACCAAGGCGGCTCCTCGTTCACGAAAAACACGAAGCGCAGCGTTCTCTCGGTCTTGCGCCCCGCGAACCGTCGCGCCAAAGCGAGCGTTGCTACGGCCCCCGTCCCGTTGTCGTTCGCGCCGGGGCAACCCGTGACGCTGTCGTAGTGGCCTCCGATGACGACGATCTCGTCGCTCCCCGGAATCTCGACCTCGATGTTCGCGCAGGGCGTCTTCAGCACGTAGTAGACCTGCCGCTGGGGCTCGTAACCCACTTTGCGCAGCTCCTCCTCGATCCAGTCCGCGGACGCAGCGAGTTCCTTCGGCGTGTAGACGTTGCGCTCGCCGATCGTGCCCGCGAGATGAGCAAGGTCGCGTTTCAGTTCCGCCAAAAGAGTGGGGGGCGCGGGGGGAGTAGCTTCTGTTTGCGAGTAGCTCTCGCCCGGCATGCGAATCAGGAACCACCACACACATGGGAGCAGGACGACGAGGAATGCGGCGAACCAGCCGAGCCGTTTGAATGCCGCCCGCGACGCAATCTTCATGATTTCAGTCTATCCGGCCGCGGACCCCGGTCGTTTAGAATCCGCGCCATGCCTGCCATCCTCTACCTCAAGCCCGCCTGAGACACCTGTCGCAAAGTACGAGGTCTCGTACGCGAACTGAATCAGACGACCGTCGAACGCAACTTCGCCAAGGAGCCGTTGACGGCCACGGAGATTCGTTCCATCGTCCAGGCCGCCGGCGGAGTCGCCGCCGTCTTGAACACGCGGCACGCGATTGCGAAAGAGAACGGGTGGAAGGACACGGCGCCGTCGCAGGCAGCCTTCATTGCCGCGGTGCAGGAGCAGTCCAATGTCATTCGCCGCCCGATCCTCGTCAAGGATGGCAAAGCAGTCGTGGGGAAGGACGAAGATTCGTTACGATCGCTTCTGGCATGAGGCGGGATCTGGTCTGGGCGTGCGTCGCGATCCTCGCGTTGATTTGCGGCTACCTGTTCGGCCGGTCTGAAACAGGTGATGGTCCGGTGCGCCAGGATCGGAGCGTGCATGTTTCGGATGCACCGATTGAGAGTCGCGCGCCCGACCAGGATGCGTTGCAGGTTGGGGATGCGGTGGAGGTGGGGCCCCCCGAGTATCCGCTGACACCTGCGCGACTGTCCGAAGTCGTGGGGTTGTACTGGGAAAAAGAGACTGGCCGGAAGCCGACAGAAGAAGAGCGCCGCCGGATCCGTCAGGCAGCCGATTCCGCCCGCGAGGACATTCGAGTTCAGTACGAACGTGCCGAGTTCATGCAGGCGATGCTGTTGGGGAAGCAGTTCCACAAAGAGCTGCGTCTGCTTGAGGACGCGAAACGTGGCGGAACGATGGCGTTTCTCCGCAAGCTGGGCGCCTCGAAGGCCCGCATGCCTCGGCTCGTCGCTGATCCGCGTGCATTCGGTGCGCACTTCGAGCGAAGAGTGTCCGGTCCGCGACTCGACGGCACGAATCTCGACTGGCGCGAGCCGATCGCCGACGGCGCCACGTTGGAGTATCCCGCGGGCGTGCACTCCATCGATACCGACAGATTGTTTCGAGGCCAGAAGCGCTTCCCGAAGGACCTGCTCATTGTCGGTTTGGGCATGAACGAGACGTTGCTGCGAATCGATGAAATCTCGACGAACGAGGAGATCGCCAACCTGACGTTCCGGAATCTGACCATCGACTGCGATAGCGACTACATGACGGATCTCCGGGACGATAGCCCAGCCACGATACGGCTGGAGAACTGTCGCGTCGTGGGCTTCGACATGGCCGCAGGCGGATCGGTCATGTTTGCCGCTCGAACCGGTGCGTTCTACGCGACGGATTGCCGATTCGAGGCGGGCTACTGTCGAGCCGCTGCCACCGGGTCCGGAAATCTCTTCCGAGTCGGTAGGGGCCTGCTGGTTCGCATGGAGAACTGTCTGTTTGTCGGCCCGTTCAGGAGCGTCTACGACTCGAATTCCGCGGCGACGTACCAGTTCGAAAACTGCGAGATTCGGGACCGGGCACGCGCCCTGAGTCGCTGCAAGACCGACGCGAACAAAGGCGTGACGTTCGAGAGCTGCACGCTGGTCGCGATGACCGAAAGTTCCGACCCGATCTTCCGCACGTTCTCCGCGATCAATCCGGATTGGCCGGACCGGAACCGCTAGCCGTCGGCTGACTCCTGCAGGCGCTGCGCCTCTTCCGCGTCCGGCACATAGTCCGAGTGGCAGTCCGCCTTGCCCTTGTCCGCACCGACCTTGTCGGCAAGTGCGTGGATCTCGTCCGGAGTCAGCACGCCGCGCTGTTCGAGAATCGCCTCCTGCTCGGGCGTGAGTGCCGCGCTCTTCTTGGCCTGTTCGATCGCGTACTGCGGATCCTTGCCGGACTGGAACTCCTGGATCTCCTTCGAGATCCGCACGCTGCACCAGTCGTGGCCGCACATTGCGCAGAAGTCCGTGTCGACGTCGAGGTCCTCGTCGTGCAGGGCGCGCGCGGTGTCGGGATCGAAGCTGAGCTCGAAGTGACGCTCCCAGTTGAGCGCGGCGCGAGCCTTGGTCAGTTCGTCGTCTCGATCGCGCGTTCCCGGAATGCCCAGAGCCACGTCGCCGGCGTGCGCCGCAATCTTGTATGCGATGCAGCCCTGCTTGACGTCGTCACGCTTCGGCAAGCCGAGGTGCTCCTTCGGCGTGACGTAGCACAGCATCGCGGCACCGTGATAGGCGGCCGCGGTCGCACCGATGCAACTCGTGATGTGGTCATAGCCCGGAAAGATGTCGGTCACCAGCGGGCCGAGCACATAGAACGGCGCGCCATGACAGAGGCGACGCTGCGCCTTCATGTTGTATTCGATCTGATCGAACGGCACGTGGCCCGGACCTTCGACCATGACCTGCACGCCCTTGGCCCAGGCGCGCTCGGTGAGCTCGCCGAGCGTCTCAAGCTCCGCAAGCTGCGCCTGGTCGGTCGCATCCGCCAAGCCGCCGGGACGGAGTCCGTCGCCGAGGCTGAAGCTGACGTCGTACTCACGCATGATGTCGCAGATCTCGTCGAAGAGCGTGTACATCGGGTTCTGCTTGTTGTGGACGAGCATCCACTTGGCGAGCAGCGAGCCGCCGCGGCTGACGATGCCGATCAGACGGTCCCGGACGAACGGTAGGTGCTCCATGAGCACGCCCGCGTGAATCGTGAAGTAGTCCACGCCCTGCTTGGCCTGGTGCTCAAGCGTCTCGAGAATGATCTTCTCATTGAGGTCTTCGAGCTTGCGGCCAATGATCATCGAGTAGATCGGCACCGTACCGATCGGCACGGTGGAGTTCCGGAGGATCGCCTCGCGGCACGCATCCAGATCCCCTCCGGTCGACAGGTCCATGACGGTGTCGGCGCCCCAGCGTTCCGCCCACTGCAGCTTCTCGACTTCTTCTTCGGTGCCGCTGCTCACCGGCGATGCGCCCATGTTGGCGTTGACCTTCGTGAGCGATCCTCGGCCGATGGCCATCGGATCGAGCTGGTACCCGAGGTGCACGGTGTTGGCCGGGATGATCATGCGACCGGCAGCGACCTCGTCGCGCACCTGAATCGGCGACAGATGCGGTTCGCGCTGGGCCACGCGGCGCATCTGCTCCGTCACGATGCCAACGCGAGCCTGCTCCAATTGCGTGATGGCCTGATCGCCCTGGCGCGGTGCGGGATTGAAGTCCCACGCGGTCTGCGTCGAGGGCGGCGGCATGCCCGGTGTGTCCGGCGACGAGAACGTGAGCGGGCCGCCCAGATTCGCCTGGAGAGCGAAACTTCCGGGCGAAGTTCCCTGTGCGTCGGTGGAAGGGTTGTCGGCGCCGTGCAGGGGCAGCGAATTCCGGTGCTGAAGCATGGGGCCCAATCTACTCGCGAGGTACCTTATGCAGAACAGTTCGCTCGTGCGTTTTAGTGATGATGCGGTCGATTCTCCTCTCACTGCTCTGGATCGCGGCTTCCGCGCTCGCCGCGCCGGCGCCGAATCACGTGTTGGCACGCAAAGTTCGAGAGAATCCGCGAGGGAACGAAGCGAAGCTTGCGGTGCGCGAGCTCGATCGGCGTGGCGCGACCGGCTGGCGCACGCTCGGCACCCTGATCCGCGATGTTGCGCGCAACGACTCCGGAGCTGCGCGGGGCCTCGTGGCGATTCTGGCGAAGGGGGATGAGTCCGAGCGACTGGTCGCCTTGCGCAGCGCATGGCGGGAGACGCTGCCGGCGGAGCTTCGGGGCGATTTGGCCGTCGCTCTCGCTCGTGGCTATCCCGATAACGACACACTCCTCTTACGCGCGCTTTTCGATGAGCGGATTCCTCGCCGCGACGAACTCCTCCGCGCACTGGCCGTCCGCGCCCTCGACAGCGCAGAAGTCAGGAAGGCGCTGAACGATCCACGCCTTGCGATGGACGCCTACTCCATTCTCTTGGGGCGCGGCGTCGCCCTCCCGGTGAGTGAGCTGCGCGGTTTGGCCAAGGCGAGCCTCGCCATCGCGCCGTCTCAGGCGGCGTTGTCCAAGTTCTGCGCGGCCCTTGCAGACGGTCATCGTTGGCCCGTCGTCCAAGCGATCGCGCTGCTCACGGACGACAAGGACGAAGCACTGGCGCGCGCGGCCCATGTCTTCCTGCTTCGAGTTTCCGGCAAGGACATGGCGCGCGACGCCGACATCTGGCGTTCGTGGATTGCGGCGCGACGCACGCAGTACAAGCCTCCGGAAGACAGTTCACCGGGCCGAGTCGCTGCGGCCGTGCTCCTCGGTTCCGATTTCCTCCGCCGCGACCTGCTGGACGATGGGCAGAGCGTGATGCGGGGCCGGAATGGTCAGGGGAACTCGAACGCGGTGGGAGCAACGGCTCTCAGTGTGCTCGCGCTTTGGGCTTCCGGCGTGCGTGCCGACGATCCCGCCATGGTCAAGGCGGTCGAAACCACACTGCTGCCGCGGGGACCCGGTGGTGTGCCGACCTTGCCCAACGAGGCGCGCACGCACAACTACACCTGCTCGCTCGTCCTGATGGCACTCGCGAAGTTGGATGCACAGGCCTATCGCGACAAGATCCAACACCTTGCGAGCCTCATCATTTCGAGCCAGTTGCCGAATGGTCAGTGGACCTACCGAGTGGGAACCAGTACGTCCGCGCGGCGCGAACCCCGGCGCCGCACAACCGGTGACAACTCCAATTCCCAGTACGCGCTCCTCGCCCTGCGCGCCGCGCGCCGAGCGGGCGCGGATATCCCGTCCGAGACCTGGATGCGTGCGCTCAGCTTTTGGCATATGACGCTGACGGACTACGGTTGGAGCTACGGCTTCCTGCATCGTCGGGGCGGTCGCTCCATGACCGCAGCCGGTTTGAGTTCGGTTTCCATCTGCCTGGAGGGCCTCTACTCGAATGCGGGCGAGCGCATCGCGACGCACAGGCCATTGGCGCGCGGACTTCAGGCGTTGGGTCGCGACTTGATTCGCTCCGGCTACCGCAACGTGGATCTCTACGCGTACTACGGCATCGAGCGTGCCTGCATCCTCACCGGCACCAAGCGCTTCAACGACTTCGATTGGTACGCCGTCGGTGCAGGGAACCTGGTGCGAGGGCAGGCCAGCGATGGCTCATGGTGGGGAGATGCGCAGGGCGGCAGGTTGGGAAAGGGATGGAGGTACGGTCCGGCGATCGAATCCGCATACGCGCTGCTGTTCCTGAAGCGGGCGACGACACGCATCGATGGCGGCCGTGATCGGGGCAAGGTCAAGGTCGCCGAGGTCCGCCCCGCCCGCCGCAATCGGGCGTCGCGAATGGCCCAATAGGCCCGGCCCCTACGGGAGCGCTGGGGTACGGTGAGCGGCCGTGTCCGCCCTGGCTCCTTTCGCCCCCGAGATCCGCGCATGGTTCAACGAGCGCTTCGATGCGCCGACCGACGTGCAGACGAAGGCTTGGCCCGTCATCGCTTCCGGTGAGCACACTCTGCTCACTGCGCCGACCGGGAGCGGCAAAACCCTGACGGCGTTTCTCTGGGCGCTGGATCGTCTTGCAACCGGCGCGTGGGACCCCTCGGAGTTGTGCGTCCTGTACGTCTCGCCGTTGAAGGCGCTCAATCGGGACATCGCCATCAACCTGCTCGATCCGCTGGAGGGTCTGGCGCGGCCGGAGATTACCGTTGGTGTCCGCAGCGGAGACACGGACACGGCGGAGCGGCGACGGCAACTCAAGAAGCCGCCGTCCATTCTCGTGACCACGCCCGAGAGCCTGCACCTGCTGCTTTCGTCGCACGGTGGACGACGCATTCTGCCGAGCATCCGTACGGTCATTCTCGACGAGATCCATGCTGTCGCCGACAACAAACGGGGCACGCTCCTGATGTCGGCGGTCGAGCGGCTGACGGAGCTGACGGGCGAGTTTCAGCGCGTCGCCCTGTCCGCCACAGTGAACCCCATGGCGCGCATGGCGGCGTTCGTCGGCGGTCCGGAGCGATCGGTGCGAACCGTCGAATCGACAGCGGAGAAGCGCATCGACCTGACGGTCCACAGCGTGCCCCAGGAGGACGCGCCGCTCTGGCCGCGCATCGCCGCCGAAATCCGGGATGTCGCCCTGAAGAATCGCTCAACGCTTGTGTTTGTAAACAGTCGCGCTCGGGCGGAGCACCTCACTCGCCTGGTGAACGAGTCGTCGGACGAGCCGATTGCTTACGCGCACCACGGATCGCTCGCCCACGCCACGCGGCAACTCGTCGAGGAACGGCTCAAGTGCGGCGAGTTGCGCGCCATCATCGCGACGAGTTCGCTGGAGTTGGGCATCGACATCGGCGCGCTCGACGAGGTCTTGCTGATCCAGTCTCCGCCCTCGATGCACTCCGCGGTGCAGCGGGTGGGGCGCGCGGGACATCACGTGGGTGCGACGAGCGTGGGGCGGCTGTACGCCACATTCGGACGGGATGCCGTGGATGCCGCTGTCCTCGCACCGCTCGTGCGCGAGCGCGCGGTGGAGTCGCTTCGTATTCCGCGCGCACCGTTGGATGTTCTTGCGCAGGTCCTCGTGGCCATGTGCGGAGTCGAGGAGCGCACCCCCGACTCCCTGTTTCGTTTGCTCACCCGCTCTGACCCGTTCCACGATTTGACGCGCGCATCGTTCGATCGCGTCGTGGCCATGTTGTGCGGGCGGTACGCGGATTCGCGTGTGCGTGAGTTGCGACCGCGCCTGCACCAGCATCCGGAATCCGGCCTGCTGCAGGCGGCCAAGGGCGCGCTCTCGCTGGTGTGGGGTTCCGGCGGCGTGATTCCCGATCGCGGCTACTACACGGTTCGCATCCAAGGTCATCCTGGCAAGCTGGGCGAGCTCGACGAGGAATTCGTGTGGGAGGCTCGGCGCGGCGACCTGTTCGCGTTCGGAGCGCAGACGTGGGAAGTCGTGCGGGTGCGACGCGACGACGTCGAGGTTGTGCCGAGCAACCGCGAAGGGGCCAAACCACCGTTCTGGCGGGCCGAAGCGATTTCCCGCGACTTCGAGTTCTGCGAGCGTATCGGGACCTTCCTCGAGGAGGCGGACTCTCGAATCGATGATGACCATTACGCCGAAGTTCTGGAGCGCGAGCGGCACCTCACCGCGGAGGCGAGCACTCAATTGGTGCGGTCGATGCGCGCGCAGCGCGAGTCCACGGGTTGCTCTCTTCCGCATCGCCGACACATCGTCGTGGAACATCCTCGGACGACGGCCGGGGGCGGAACGGGGAAGCAGGTCATTCTGCATGCGCCCTGGGGCGCGCGCGTCCTGCGCCCGCTTGAGATCGCTCTTGCGGCGGCGTGGGAAGCCGAGAACGGCGAGCGCGCCGAGACGTTCTCGAACAACGACTGCATTCTCGTGACGCTGACGAGCGGGCTCGCGGCTACCGACATCTTCCGGCTGGTGAACTCCGGGAACGTCGAGTCCCTGCTCCGGGGACAACTTGAAAGGAGCGCGTTTTTCGGCGGTCGCTTCCGCGAGTGCGCCCAACGCGCGCTGCTGCTCCCGCGCGGTGGCTTCGGCAAGCGCACGCCGCTGTGGCTCAATCGCCTGCGAAGCGCACGCCTTCTGCAGAACGTGCGACGCTACGACGACTTTCCGATTCTTGCCGAAACGTGGCGGACCTGCCTCGAGGACGAGTTCGACCTGGCGGCGCTGCACCGAGTGTTGGACGAGGTCGCGGGGGGCTCGATCAACGTCAGCGAAGTCGAGACCGCGACGCCGTCCCCCTTTGCGGGATCGATTGGCTGGCAGAGCGTCAACACCTACATGTACGAGGACGACCGTGGCGTCGCGGAGGGGGCGACCCGACTCTCCGATCGCGTCATTGCGGAAGCGCTGCGCGACTCCACACTCCGCCCGCGTATCGACCCCTCGGTCATCGACGACCTCGACGCGAAGTTGCGTAGAACAGCGCCCGGCTACGCGCCTGAAAGCGATGAGGAATGGCGTGTCCATGTTGAGGAGCGGCTGCTCGTCCGCGCGTGGGACGGCTCCCTCCCGGACGGACTCCAGCATGTCGAGTGGGGCGGTGGCTGGGTGGTCTCGGAGCGTCAGCGCGCGCGGCTCGAGCGTGCGCGCGACGGGGATTCGGCCGCGCTCGTCTCGGTGCTCGAAGAACAACTGAGGTATCGCGGCCCCGTGACCGTCGCGACGCTGGCCGACGAGTGGGATGTGAATGCCGAGCGGATCGCGGAAGCCCTGGACACTCTGGTCGAACGCGGCGGATTGATCGCCGATCTGCTTTCACGCGACGCAGAGATCCTCGAGTTCTGCGACGCGGAGAATCTCGAACGCCTGTTGCGCATGTCCCGGGATCGTCCTCGGCAGCAGTGGACGCCACGGCCCCTGAGGGAGCTTGCGCCGTTTCTCGCGGCCCGCCAGGGCATCGTTCGTCCCGGGGACCTTCCTTCGGCGCTGGAGTCGCTGTTTGGCTTTGAGGCCCCGGTCACGCTGTGGGAATCTGCGCTGCTTCCCGCGCGGGTTGACGACTATCGACCGGAGGCGCTCGATGATCTGATGCGGGACAGCGATCTCGTGTGGTTTGGTACCGGCAAGGAGCGCGTGTCGTTCGCATTTCGCGAGGACCTCCCCCTGTTCCTTGCGCCGCGCGCGGACGCACCGACTCCCTTCCCGGAAGCGGGCGGCCGGTATGACTTCTTCGAGCTGCAGGAGCGCGCGCAAGCGACCGATACGAGCGCGTTTGCCACGCGCATCTGGGAACTCGCGTTCGAGG
>Ga0070728_10006125_pt1 | contig 11504 bp, 8 predicted proteins | sample tdDd471_FD_66723 | JGI IMG/M metagenome (GOLD analysis project Ga0070728, IMG submission 66723) | Marine sediment microbial communities from the Atlantic coast under amendment with organic carbon and nitrate - tdDd47.1 | ecosystem: Environmental > Aquatic > Marine > Coastal > Sediment | place...
GCGACGGCGGCACCTCGGGCGACGTTGGCGGCGACGGCGGCTCGCCCGGGCCCGGCGCTGGCGGCAGCGCCTGCTCGAGCCCGCCGGTCGGGGCCCGCGGCGGCAGCGACTACAACGACGACTTTGTCGCCCTCGTCGGCGGCAGCGGCGGCGCCTTCGGTGGCTTCGGCGCCCTCGGCGGCTTCGGCGGGCGCGGCGGCAATGGCGGCGGCTTCGGCGGCCTGCTCGCGTACGGCGGCGGCGGCGGCGGTGGCGGCGGCGGCGGCGGCGCGATCCTCGTGTGCGGGCCGACGTCCGTGCAGGTGAGCGCGACGATCGACGTCGGCGGCGGCTTTGGCGGCGTCGGCGGATTCGGCCGGTTCGGCGAGTCCGGCGACACCCCGCGCTTCGGCGACGGCGCTCGCGGCGGCGGTGGCGGGGCCGGCGCGGGCAGCGGCGGCGGCGGCGGTGGCGGTGGCGCCGGCGGCACGATCTGGCTGATCGGCGCCGAGGTCGTGCTCGCCCCGACCGGGGTGCTCGATGCCGGCGGCGGCAGCGCGGGCTCGAACGGCAACGGCAGCTCCGGCGGGTTCGGCGGCACCGGGCGCGACGGCGGCGGGCGCGGCGGGCGCGGCGGCGACGGCGGCGACGGCGGCGACGGCGGCGCGGGCGCCGATGGGTTCGTCCGCGTGCAGAGCGCCTCGTTCATCGACGCCGGGGCGACCGACGGCGTCGTGCTCGACGACCCGCTCGACACGCCCTGATCCACACGTTCAGAGCGGTGTGACCTCGATCGCGTGCACCGTCGGTGTGGCGCCGGTGAGCTGCAGCAACACGTTCACCCCCGGCACGCCGGCCTGGTAGTCGTGGCGGTGGCCGGCGGCGAGCTCGAACGTCGTGCGCCACCACCGCACCGTGCCCTCGTCGTCGCGGGTCGCCGGCAGGGGCGCGAGCGTGTCGTACCGCGCGCCGTCCCACTGCTGCACGGTGCCCGCCGATGCGGACGACCAGGTGATCGAGACGGCGACGCGGCCGGTCACCGCGGGGGGCAGATCGACGAGCACGTTGGCGGTGGTCGCGGTGGCGGTGCGGCCGATGAGGGCGGTGGCGCCGGCGGTCACCGTCCGCGGCGTGGCCCATTCGACGGTATAGAAGCGGGCTCCGCCGGTCGCGTCGGCGGGCAACGCGTCGTCGCCCGGTCCCGCGACCTGCGTCCATCGTGACCCGCCGTCGAACGCGCTCGGCGTGTGCGCCAGCAACAGCGCGAGGGTGAGGATGCCGGTGGCGGACACCGACCCGTCGAACGCCCGGTCGTTGCGGGCGAGGTCCGTCGACACGAGCAGCGACCGCGCGAGATCGAACACGAGCGCGTCCCCGCCCGCCGCGTCGCCGTGGGCCGCGTACCCGATCGCCGCCGCGCGCGACCAGACCCACTCGCGATCGCCGCCGCTGGACCCGTCGACGCGCCCGGTCAGGCGGGCCGGATTGCCCGTCCACATCGTGTCGCGCAGGGTCGCCGCGACGCCGCGCATCTGGCTCGCGCTGAACCAGCCGCGATCCCCGGCGAAGCGCATCAGCTGCAGCGTCACCAGCGCGTGCGACACGTCCTCGGCCCGGCGCGAGCCGACCGCGATCCCATCGTCGGCGTAGTTCCATCGGTAGCCGATCGTCGGGTTGCCCGACATGCGCGCCCAGAGCAGGTCGACGCACTGCTCGGGCCGGGTCCCGAGGCGCGCCGGACCGCCGGACTCGGCGAGCAGCTGGCTGGCCATGGCGACAAGGGCGCTTGTGTTGTGCACCGCGATCGCGTCGCTCGCCCGGTCCGAGTACCAGAACCAGCCGCCGTCGGCGTTCGCCGTCCAGAACGGCGTCCAGTAGTCCACCAGCGCGACCCCGTACGCGCGCACCTCGGCGGCCTGCGGATGGCCGGCGTCGACGAGGTACCGGGCGATGCGCGCCACGCCGAGCGCGGCCATCCCGGACTGCCACGTGTAGGCCGTGTATGCCGGGTTCGTCGACCCGTCGCCGAACGCGTCCCACGCCTCGGGCAGACCGAACGCCGGCCCGCCAGACAGCACCCGGTCGTCCGCCGCCTGCAGCTCGTCGATCTCACCGAGCGCGAGGTCGACGAGCGCGTCGCGCGAAGGCAGGTCGTAGCCGCGCGCCGCCCACAACACGTGGCCGATCGCCTGCAGCAGGTACCCCTGCGCGGCGACGTGGGTGTACGTCTCGGACGTATCCCACGACCCGGCGAGACGGGTCGCGCTGTTCTCGAAGAGCGCCAGCGCCGACGGCCACGGACCGATGGCGAGGTCGGGCATCGCCGGCAGCGGCGGAACATCAGGCGACACGTCCGCGCCGCCGTCGTCGACATCCGGGCTCGCGTCGACGGCGGCGTCGGGTGCCGCATCTGCGGCGTCCGCTGCGTCCGCGGCGTCCGTGGCATCACCGGCGTCCACATCCCGCGGATCCACGTCGGCGACGTCACCGCTGTCGGAGGCTTCGGCGTCCGAGACCTCGGTGTCGGCGACCTCGGCATCGCGGTCGGCGTCCACGCCGGCATCGGTGACGTCGGGCACGTCGGGCGCGTCAACGTCGGCCGCGTCCGGGACGTCGGCTTCGGCGTCCACGCCTGCATCCGGTGGCGCATCGGGCCCGGCGTCGGCCGAGCTCGCATCGCCCTCGGCCGCGTCGACGTGCGCGTCGACCGCCCCGTCCACCGTGGACTCACCGCCGCACGCCACGACGCCGGCCAGAGCGAGGGCGACGAGGGGCCAGCGAGCGATACGGGCGCGGGGCGGCATGCGACACCGGGAGCACGAGACAGGGTCGAGGATGCCACACCTGCCGATTTCTGGCCCGGATCCTCGCCGCAGGCCAGGGTGCGACTCTGCACACACCCACGGACGAACCATGCTGGCGACCCTCGTGCTCGCGGACGCCGGGACCGACTCGACCGCCTCGGCGGCGTCGATGATCACGACCGGCTTCACGGACCTCGACCACTACCTCGTCGCGCTCGTCGGCGTCCTGCTGCTGCACATCTTCGCCCCGGCCTCGGCCGACGCGGCGACGGCGCGGCCCTTTCTCGAGAAGTGGTTCGAGGACCGGTCCGATCGCTTCTACTTTCGTGCGAACATCATACTGACGGTCTTCCTCGGCGCGGCGATCGCGGTCATCTACTTTCAGCCCGATTCGACGTACAAGGCGCTCTTCGCCGGCGTCGGTTGGGGCGCTGCGATCTCGTGGCTCGTCAGCCGCGCGCAGGACGCCGAAGCCCAGCAGGCCGCCGGGTCCGCGGAGGCGCCGAGCCTCGACACGATGACCGGCGGAGCGCAACCCGCCGCGAGCCCGCCGGAGCCCGCCGACCTGGTGCGAGACGCCGTCACGTCTGCGGCCGACACCGACGACGACGACGCAGAAGACACCGACGTGGGCGATACCGACGACGACGCCACCGACACCGGCGGCGACGAGACGGACGCGGACGACGACGACGGGCGCACCCATGGCTGACCCGTCGATCGTCGGGCTCGCATGGGACGACACCGCGACCGTCGTCACCGTCACCGTCGCCGTCCTCGCCGGCGCAGCCATCGCCTGGCTGCTCGCCGTCATCGTCCGGCGGCGGCGCACCGCGGCGACCGGGCCCTACCCGCGTGCAGTGCGCATGACGGCGCTCGGCCTCGCCCTCGTGGTGGTCGCCCTCCCCGAGCTCGTGAAGCTGTACCGGTTCGACATCGACTTCGACCGGCCCGACGGGTCGAGCTGGTTGCAGGTCTTCGCCGCACCCGGTCGCCCGCCGGCCGCCGACGCGGCCGCGCTCACCGGCGATGACCTCGACCTCGCCTACGCACGCTTCGCCGACCGCGACCTCACCGACGTGCAGTGGCCGAGCGCGAACCTGCACCGCGCCGACCTCACCCGCGCACGCCTCGATGGTGCTGTCCTCGACGACGCGACGCTCACCGAGGCGAGCCTCGCCGGCGCATCGCTCGTCGGCGCGTCCCTCGTCGGCGCCGATCTGTCGACCGCGGACCTCACCGGCGCAGACCTCACCGACTCCGACCTCACCGGCGCAGACCTCACCCACGCCCGGCTCGACCGCGTCGTCGGGTTGACCCCGCGCCAGGTGGCGACCCTTGGCGCGGCGCCGACGACCGACGACGTGCCCCACGGCGCGGACCCGGCCGCCGACTGCCCGCCGTGCATCGCCGGAGCCCCCGGGGACGCCTGCGCCCCCGGCGACGCCTGCGCCCCGCTGTGCCCGAACGACGCGCCCCCGACCTGCGCCGCGACGCCCATCCCTGCCGACGCGGCCGCACCGCGCACGGCCCGCGACGTACTGCTCGACGCGATCGCCGCGTTCAACGTCGGCGACACCCGGTACTTCACCGAGTGGGCCCAGCCGGCGCGCTGCTTCTATCGCCGCGGGCACGACGATGCCGGCGCCGACACGATCCTGCGCGACCTGCGCACCCTTCGCAGCACGATGGTCGTGCGCTCGATGCAGCGCATCGACGGCCCGCCGCACCGCACGGCCCATGACGACGTGGCGTGGTTCGCCCTCGTGTTCGACTACTACTCGCTCGCCGGCGAGCTCCGGGTCGCGACCGTCCGCAACGTGTACCGCCTGCGACGTGCCGGACCCGGCGCGCCCTGGCGCATCGACGTCGAGGTCGGCGCCGAGAACGAGACGTGCCAGCTCGAGGGCGAGTCCGACGCGGCCGCCTTCACGGCGTGGCTCGACGGCCTCGCGTGGCCCGACGTGGCCCCCGGCCCGGCCCGGCTCGAACCGCGCATGGCGCGCCCGCCAGCGGTCGACGATGCCGCGCCCGGCGCCGCCCCGAGCCCGCTCTATGGCGGCGACAAGACCCGCACGTGGGCCGTCTGGCTCGACTCCGTCTGCACCCGCGCCGCGGCCGCGACCCACACCGCGCTCACCCACGTGCCGGACGCCTTCGACGCGCCATTGCACGTCGTGCAGTCCCGCGGCGTCGGCCCCACCGGTGCCCCCCGCGGCTGCGACTACCACGTCGTGCTCGGCCCGATGGCCGAGACCGAGGCACGCGCGCTCGCCGCGCGGGTCCGCGACGCGCACCTGCCGACACGCCGCCCGGACGCGATGGTCACCGACATCGACACGTGGTGCCATCAGCCCGAGCCGATGTCGCTGCCGAGCCTGCCCGCGTACCATGTGTGCTCGCCGGTCCCGCGCGCCGTCGACCCGCCAAACGATCCGAGCGACAAGGTCGAGTGACGCCGGCGCGCTGCGCTACGCGCCGGCGCGCACGTCGCGGGCCGCAGTGCGCGGGCCGATGCCCAGGTCGAAGGTCGCGTCCATCCACGCGAGGGTGTCCACAGCGAGCGGAGCAAACGATGCGCCGCGTGGCACGGCCGCGTCGTCGAACACCGCCGCGGTGTACCCGCCGAACGCCGCCGGTCCATACACGAAGAGCGCGTCGCGGGGCCCGTCCGGGTCGACGAGCGCGAACCCGTCGTCGGTCGCCCGCAGCCCGTGACGCAGCGGCTCGTCCGGCGGCGCGTCGACCATCGCGAACACACGCCCATACCGTGCGCCATCTGCCGCCTCGACGAGCAGCGCCTCGAGCGCCTCGGCCTGCCAATCCGCATCGACGCGGGCGGCGATGGCGAGGTGCAGCAGATAGAGCGGCAGCCCCTCGAGCGGGCGCATGTATCCGCCCATCGCGGCGCCGAAGCGGGGGTTGAGCTCGGTGGGGCGAAACCCGTCCGCGCCGAGCACGCCGTCGATGGTGAAGACGCCGCGGTAGTCGACCGTCGAGCGCAGGTGGGCGCCGACGCGCCGGACCATCGCCCGCATCGCCGCGCGGTCGGCCGGCGACGGGTCCCAGCAGGTGGCGACGCCGGCGTAATGAAACGTGCCGTCGTCGCGCCGCAGCACGACCATCTCGCACGGGCGAAGCGCGGCGACATGGTCGTCGAACACGATGCCGTGGATGCTGCACGGCACGCCCTCGACGAACGGCATGACGCGGGCAACGTCGCACGCCGAGGCGTAGTCGGCAGCGATGGCCACGGCCTCGTCGACCGTGCGTGCGTGGCGGGTGTAGGCCGCGCCGCCGTGCCATCCGCTGCGGTTGTCGCCGGCCAGCACGACTCCGCTGCCCTCGTCGAGGCGGGCAAACGCGGCGCGAACGGCGGCCGCGTCGAGAGCGACGTTCTCGTGCGGCGCCTGGGGCACAGCGCACGCGTCCCACAGCGCGCCGATGACGGTCTTGTCTTCGAGCGCGACCTGGGCCGGCGTGCGCGCGCCCCACGTGGGCCGCCCGGCGACGGGCCGCCCCTCCGAGAAGATCGTGCGCACGACCCGCGCGGAGCCATCGGGGTCGAAGGCATCCACCGCCGCCACGTGCTCGGCCGGCAGCGCGTCGAGCGCCGCCTCACCGCGACGAATGCCGTCCATCATCGACGTGGCCCGCACGTCCATGCAGATCGTGGCGACGCCGGCGGGCACGGGCCCGGTGCCGCGCGTCGCGCCGATGGCGAGCACGGACGACGCGCCGAGGTCCTGCAGGCGCTTCGCGACGCCCGCGGCCGAGACAAGCACGTCCTGCGCGACGATCCAGCGGTGGCCTGCGACGCAGCGGCGGACGATGTCGGTCCAGTGTTCGACGGTCGGCATGGGCGGTCCCGGGGCGAGCGGCGGCACGCCACGACCGTGGCACGAACCGTCAACCGGCGCCACCGGGCGCGCTCCGTAGTCTCGCCGCCCCGCGACGGCGGCGGGTCGCGCAGGACTTGCATTGGATCGCGAAGCCCGTCCCAATGAGCGGGCCCTCACCGCACACCGAGCCTCACATGCCTCGCACGACCGCGACCCTCGCGCTGCAGCGCGCTGCCTTTGCCGTTGCCCTCGCCTCTGCCGCAACCCTCGGCGCCTGCGCCGACGACGACGCCACGATCCTCGACGACGCCGGCACCACGGACGCGGGCACCACCGACACGGGCGGCGGCGGCGGCGACGCCGGCGTGACCGACACGGGCGGCACCGAGGACACCGGCGGCACCGAAGACACCGGCGGCACCGAAGACACCGGCGGCACCGAAGACACCGGCGGTTCCGAAGACACCGGCGGTTCCGAAGACACCGGCGGCACCGAGGACACCGGCGTCGACGCAATGATCGACATCGGCGGCGAAGACGTCGGCACCGACGCCATGATGGACGTCGGCGGTGAAGACGTCGGTGGTGAAGACGTCGGCGGCGAGGACACCGGCGGCGAGGCCGCGAGCTGGGACGAGGTAAACGACATCTTCTTCGCCGAGTGCGCCGGCTGCCACTACGGCATGCCCGCCGGCCTCGCCTTCGCCGACGCGTACGCCAACCTGGTGAACGTCGAGAGCACACAGGCCCCCGGCATGATGCGCGTCGCCCCCGGCGACCTCGACGGCAGCTACCTCTGGCTCAAGGTCACCGGCATGAATGGCCTCGTCGGCAGCGGCACCCAGATGCCCCAGGGCGGCGCCCTGTCCGACGAAGACCTCGCCACCCTGCGCAGCTGGATTCTGGGCGGCGCACAGCCCTGACGGGCCAACCTGCGCCCGCCCTACCACGCAGCGCTTCGCCGCTGACGTAGCGCCGCAAGCCGCGGCGCCACGGACTCCGACGGAGTGTCACTCGGACTGCAATGGCACGATGCCGTCGAGCAGCACAGGCTCCCGCGGATTCGTTCGTCGGACGCACGCAGACGGATGAACCGGGTGAGGCTCACATACGCTGACGCGTGCCCGATCCACGTCGAGAAGTGCGGGCACGGCATCAGCGACCACCTGCGGTATCCCGGCCATGGTACCGTCCAGCACGGTCACCGTCGCGATGTGCACCAGCCCGTCGCGTAGCACCAGTCGAGCCTCCACATCCGGCTCGGCTGGCGGGTCGATCGCGACAGCCCGTCCGTCGCGAAACGCGCCTGCGACGAGCGTGTGAGACGGGGGCGCAATGAAGTTCGCCTGTGGACCGTCCACACCCGTTTCCGGGAACGCGGACCACGTGAAACGGTCGTCTTGCGCGCCAGCCAGCGGAGCGACATCCGGAGCCCAGTCGATCTGCTCGGGCGCATGATACTCTGCCGAGCGGCCAAAGGCCCGCCCGAAGGTAGATTCATGGACTCGTCCAGCGCAGACATCTGAGGCTCGCAATCCGGCTACATGCAGGTTCCTCTACCGCCGGAATCGAATCAATCGGGACGGGCGGACGCAACAATCGAGTGAGCGCGCCGACCGCTACCACGAACCCCTCCCAACCGGAGTTCGTGATGACACCGCCTCGTCGCGTCCTGAAAGACACGCCCGTCGAAGTCACCCAGCGCACCCTCGCCCGTACCTTCCGCTTTCTGCCTCGGCACGAGATCAACGACCTCGTTCTGTACGTTCTCGGCGTCGGCGCGGAGCGGTACGGCGTGTCTCTGTACGGCTTCGTTATGATGGCGACGCACTACCATCTCACGGCCCGCGACGTGCACGGCAATCTCCCGGCCTTCGTCTGCTATGTGAACTCGTTGCTCGCCCGTGCCATCAACACCCTGCAAGCCGAGAGCGACAAGGTCTGGTCGGGATCGGAGTACGTCGCCGTCGTGCCCCAGTCGCCACACGACCTGCTTGGCAAGATCGTCTACGGGCTAGCGAACCCCGCGGCAGCGGGCCTCGTCAACCGCGTCGAGGACTATCCGGGTGTCGTCGTGACGCCCGACCGAATCGGCGCCGTAATCACGGTCGAGCGCCCGGAGTTCTTCTTCAAGGACGGCGGTAGCATGCCGCAATCGGTTACGCTGCGGTTCGAGGTTCCGCCCGAATTCGAACAGCTTGACCTGCCCGCGTACCGAGCGCTCCTGTGGCGCAAGCTGCGCGAGAAAGAGGCGGCCCATCGTGCAGAGCGCAAGCAGGACGGTCGCAGCGTCGTCGGCGTCAGGAGGCTTCGGCAGGCGAAGTGCGGCGACAGGTCACGCAGCTGGGAACGGTGGTTCACACTACGACCGACGCTCGCCGCAAAGGTGCGTGCGGAGCGAATCGCTGCCATTCGCGCCCTCCAGAGGTTCCGCGAGGCGTATCGGTTCGCGTGGGAGCGATGGAGCGCTGGCGACCGGACCGTCGAGTTCCCAGCCGGGACATGGTGGGTCGTCGTCTACGCCGGCGCCGCGGCCGTCGGGTAGAACGCCACGGTGAAGCAGGACTGACGAAGGCTCGTAGCCTGACGCATCCGAGCGTCAGCGTGCTCCTGTGGGCGCGCACCGCGCACCGTTGAGCCTCGCTCGAGACTCTCGCCCGACGGAACGCCCGAATCGGTTCGATTCCATGCAGAACCTGGTCCTGCACCCCGGTGCACGAGGTGAACACAGCCGCATCGGGGGACATCGAGGCGTGACTCACCATCGAGCCGCGCCGGCGCGCGACGCCCCGGCACGTTACCGTCGGGCGGGTCGCGGGACCGGGGCCGCTCTACCGTCGGGCGGGTCGTGGGGGTCCGTTACCTTCGGGCGGGTCGTGGGGGTCGGGGCCGCCGCGCCGGGGGGCCGCGGGGCCGGGGGCGCGCGCGTCGCGGGCGTCACGCCGTCCACCACGAACCGACAACGGCCGCCTCGAACCGGAGTTCGAGGCGGCCGATCGTGTCGAACCTGGTCCTGCACCCCGGTGCACGAGGTGAACACTGCCGCATCGGGGGATATCGAGGCGTGACTCACCATCGAGCCGCGCCGGCGCGCGACGCCCCTGCACGTTACCGTCGGGCGGGTCGTGGGGGTCGGCATGTTACCGTCGGGCGGGTCGTGGGACCCCATCGAGCCGCGCCGGCGCGCGACGCCCCGGCACGATACCGTCGGGCGGGGCGTGGGACCGGGGTCGTTACCGTCGGGCGGGGCGTGGGACCGCGATACCGTCGGGCGGGGCGTGGGGCGTGGGGGGCGTGGGGCGTAGAAAGGGGGTCGCTCCCGTCGGGCGGGGCGAGCCGCCGCGGGGCCGGGGGCGCGCGCGTCGCGGGCGTCACGCCGTCCACCACGAACCGACAACGGCCGCCTCGAACCGGAGTTCGAGGCGGCCGATCGTGTCGCACCCGGCGGACAGGGTCCGCGGGTGTGACCGGGATGGAGGCGGGGGGAGTCGAACCCCCGTCCGAAGACAGTCCACGCACGCATCTACACGCTTAGCTCATGTATTGGGCAATCCCGGGCGGCGACCCCACGAGCAGGGACCGGTCGGGTGGCCGTTCATTTGTCTCGTCAACACCGCGCCGAACGACGAAGCTCGGTGAGGACCAGCCCACTGTGTATTGCAATGCTTCCACCTGCATGGGCGACAGATGGAGCACCGTCACGGGTGTTTATGCCGCGAGAGCGTACTCAACGTTGTTGTTGGCAGCTATAATGTGCGGGTTTTGAAGGGGCCTCCCGCACCCCTACATGCCACGTGCGCTTCTCTGCCCCCGTCGAAACCAGAGCGCCCCCGTTTTCAAAGACGCCGCGCGTAAGCCGCACGGCTCGCGACGGAGCCGAGGCTCCAACCGCACCCGCTAAGGTGAACACCGCGGGGTCGGGCGCAATAGCATGGGGGGTGGGAGGGCACCAGCGGTGAATTGGGGCACCCTCCCTGACACGGGCTGACGCCCGTGTCGGTCCCTCCCAGCGGGAGGGACGGGGTGGGGGCGGTGTTCGAGCACGCGGCGCTGGTGGGATGAGCGGGTGCTCGGGTCACCCGTCCTTCGCGAGCATGCACGATGTCGCCCCGTCTCTCCCACAGGGAGAGACCGCTCGGGCCTTCAGGCCCGAGCGGTGAGGGCCGCCGGGGCCACCGCCGCTGCCCCGGCGGAATGGGTGCTCGGGCAGGCTCTGAAGGTGATTCGGAGCGCCCTCCCTGACACGGGCTTACGCCCGTGTCGGTCCCTCCCAGCGGGAGGGACGGGGTGGGGGTGGTGCTCAAGCGCACGACGGGGGTGGTGTGCGCTCTACGCCTGCCGCATCTCGCGCTTGTCGATCTTCTTCTTGATCGACTCTCGCTTGTCGTGGGCCTTCTTGCCGCGTGCGAGCACGAGGCCGACCTTGATCATCCGGCCTTTGAGGTGGATGTCCATCGGGACCACGGTGAGGCCGTCTCGCGTCACGCGTCCGCCGAGGACTTCGATCTCGCGGCGGTGCAGCAGCAGGCGGCGCTTGCGAAGCGGCTCGTGGTTGAACTGGTTGGCGGGGCCGTACTCGTCGATGTGCAGGCCCACCAGCCACGCCTGGCTGCCGTCGAACGAGACGAAGGCGTCACCGAAGTGAACGCGTCCGTCGCGCAGGGACTTCACCTCGCTGCCCACGAGCTCAATGCCGGCCTCGATGTGCTCGATGACCTCGTAGTCGTGCTTCGCGCGGCGGTTCGTCGCGAGGACGGGGCTGTCGGATTTCTGCTTCTTCTTTGCCATGACCGAGCACGGGTAGCGACGCGGCGGGCGGGGGTCAATGCTCGGATGCGGCGGGCGGGGGGCGGAGTGGAGTGTGGTGGGGGGGTGCTGG
>Ga0070728_10006130_pt1 | contig 11496 bp, 7 predicted proteins | sample tdDd471_FD_66723 | JGI IMG/M metagenome (GOLD analysis project Ga0070728, IMG submission 66723) | Marine sediment microbial communities from the Atlantic coast under amendment with organic carbon and nitrate - tdDd47.1 | ecosystem: Environmental > Aquatic > Marine > Coastal > Sediment | place...
AGCTCGACTTCGAGGGCCTCAATGCCATCATCCGGCCCCGCAAGACCCAGATCCGCGGCATCTTCCCCCTCGGTGACAAGCAGATCACCGTCAGTATCGAGGATCCTTCGCCGGCCGTCACCGACGCGGTCGGCATCAGCCTCGTGCCCGATCTCGTGGCTGCGACCGGCTGGCAGTTCCCCCTCGGCCACGTGTCGGCCGGGCTGATTTTCCGCCAGATCAAGGCCGAACCCCTGGAGGAGGTCAATTCCACCTATTCCCGGGCTGGGTGGGGACTTTCGGTCACCGGCAAGATCAAGGTCGGAGGCGAGGAGAACCGCGATGATGTCCGATTCCAGTTCGCCTACGGTCAGGGCTTGGGCAGCTACATCGCCGATCTCCGGGCCGAGGGTGGACAGGACGCCATCTTCGACACCGAGGCCGATGTGCTCCACACCCTGCCGGTGGTGGCCACCTACGTGTCCTACTCCCACTGGTGGAAGGAATCGAATTTCCGATCAACCGCATGTTTCGGATTCGTCAACGTGAAGAACCATGACATCCAGCTCAACGATTCCTATCGGCGGACCTTCCGGATGAGCGTCAACCTCATCTATACACCGGCCCCTCGCATGGATGTGGGGATCGAGATACTCGGCGGTCGCCGCGAGAACAAGGATCTGCAGTACGGCACGGCTCGACAGTTTCAACTGGCAGGCATTTTCCGATTCTGATATCATCTTTCCTCGTCCTGGAGGGGATTCAAAACGGGGGAACACATCATGCGTCATTGGATCGCTGCACTCATCATTCTATCCACCATGGTCATCATCACGGGATGCAGCGATGACGATCCCGTCAATCCTGGGCCGACCACTTATGCCGGCCTTCAGGGCCATGTGATCGACGACGACGGCAACCCGCGAGCCGGCGTTTCCATCGGGTTGATCTACGATATTCCCGGTGTCACTGGAGGCCTCAAGCCCCACGATCTGACCAAGGCGTCGCCAGGTGATTTCCCCGACCCTCGGCCCGTGCGCTTGTGGATCACCGACTATGCCGGTGACCTCGTCATCACCTTGCTCGACACCATTCCTCCAGGGGCCCCGGCCATCATCTGGGACGGTTTGGATGAGGACGGCAATGGCGCGCCATCGGGAATGTACACCTACCATCTGGAGATCGAGGGCACCGAGACTCTGGAACATGACATGTTCCTGCTCTACCTGGGTGCGGAAGATTTCCTCCGCGCACCCAATGCCGTCACCGACGAGAACGGCATGTTCCAGATCCCCGACAGCCTGATCCCCGTTGGAGAACTCGTCATCGTGACTGATGAGGAAGGGAACATCGTGGACGAGGTCGCCGTGGGTGATCAGATCGGGCTGCGGGCCGTCATCCAGGGAAGCCCGAATCCGGAATGGGTCGGTGGGTCCGTTGAATTCATCAGAGGCGGCGGCAGCGAAGAGATCGAGTTGACCCTTCCCTGATCACGGTCCGCCTTGAGACACCTGGGTCGGCTGGAGAATCTCCGGCCAAGACCGCCGCATGACATGCTCCCACGGCCGTCCGAAACCAGCTTCAAGGGTGTGTTGTTCACGGACCTGGGGAACATCGGGTCGCGGGTCGTTGAAACGCCAGGCCAGCCAGGTCAGCAGAGATCCCTCATCAGGATCGAGGGGCGCCGACGCCGGGGCTACCAGCAGATCCCAGCTCTCGAGTAGATTGCCCATGGCGGCCTGGGCATAGGCCAGCGACTTGCGCCGCCCGGGAGACGGCGCACGCATGTACTCGTCCATCATCGACGCCAGTTCCTGCTCTCCCATTTCTGCGGCTCGCAGCAGGATCCGCTGTTCCCCGAGCAGTTCGGTAAAGACCCACAAAGGCCGGGAATACTGATGACGGGCGGAACCGGGATCGGCATCGATGCGGGGCTGGGCCCATTGGTCGGTGGGATGAGTCCCGACCATGAAGTCGTCGCCCTGGGCGTGAGCCTGCAGGGCCATGCGATGGACCCGGGCGATCTCCTTGTTTCCCGGATCCAGGCGCGCCGCCACCTTGAAGTCGGCCAGCCCTTCATCGATCCGATCCGCCTGGCAACGCAGAAGCCCCCGATTGTACCAGCCGACGGCCTGGCGGGGATCATGAGCGATGGTGCGCGTGAAGGCTTCTTCAGCGCCTTCCATATCACCTTGCTGCACCCGGACGGCCCCCAACCCGACCCAGGCCCCAGCATGGAAGGAGTCGATGGCGACGGCTTCGAAGAATAATTCCTCGGCCCCCGCGAGGTCGCCATCTTCCATTCTCCGCAGCCCCAGCCAGTAGCTGGTCAGGGGGTCGATGAGATCGCGGTCGAGCATGAAATCACGGGCCTCGACGAGGTCCCGTTCAGCCAGGGCATTCATTCCCCGGGTATCTCTCAGCCGCCCCCTCAGGGCCAGGGCGACTTCGGCCTGGATATCACGACGAATGCAGGCATCGAGGGCCGCCAACGCCAGGGCATAGTAGTGATCCGCCCACAACCCCTGGGTTGTCTCGAGAGCTGTCGTTGTCGAGGCCGTGGCGAACCCGACCAGCGAACCATCCAGGTAACGGCCATCGTCCGTGCAGTAGAAATCGGCCCGTTCATCGGGGACCCCGGCAATGAGGGGATCGTGGCCCCGTGGCACGGCGGGCGCCAGCCGGTGGTAAGGCCGAGCCAGTTCCGCCAAGGCATAGAGTTCGGTGACCTTGTAGTCATCGGTGAGCTCGGCCAGCCGGCCCAGATCCTGGTAAACCTGGTGCGGCACATGCAGGAGTTCAGTCCAGGTCGGCGTCTCGCCCATGGACTTCCAGGCCAGATCGAGATCACAACGCTCTCGCCAGACCTCGGCCTGCAACCAGCGCTTGAGCAGATCACTCTTCTGGGCTCGCCGCCCCAGGTAGTTCATCCGCTGGATGGGCGGAATGCCTGGTAGATCGATGGCAGGAAGGCCATAGGAAATTCGCATGGCCGCCTCGTCCTCACCGAGACCGGCCAGGAGCAGGCCCTTGAGCAGACTGGCTTCACCATGGGAACGCAGCACCCCTGGATCCAGGCGCGCGAGCCAGGCGAGGCCTGTTTCCCAGTGTCCGGCATCGCGCTGGATCCAGGCCATCTGCAGGGCGATCTCGAGGCGTTCGGCTTTGGCGGTCTCAACGGGCTGAGGAGCTCGGGAGGCGGCTTCCCAGGCCAGTTCGTAGCTGGCAGCAGCCGCAGCGACATGGCCACGCGCCTCGTTCAGACGGCCTCGATGGAGCCAGGCGCCGGCATGGGAAGGGTCGAGTCCCACGGCCACGTCGACGTAATCCAGCAAGTGGTCGATTTTCCTGGTATTCCCATCATACATCTGAGCCGAACGCGTGGACTGCTCGAGGATGTAATCATTCGATACAACCTCAAAGACCTTGGCCTCCTCGACCTTTTCCAGGAAAGGCCCGGCCCGCCGGCGTCGATCATCCTGCTGAACCTCAGGCAACTGGAGAAAGGACGCCAGCCCCAGGGAATCGGCCTGGGCGAGGGTGATGTCCGTCGCTGTCAGGGATGGTTGTTTCTTGGAAGCGCATCCGTTGAGCAGGATCGTCGGCAGCAAGCAAAGACAGCAGAACAGAGGCCACGATTTGCGCATCATGCGCTCCCTCCAGAGCATGGATCTACCAGGTCCCATGTTGAGAATACTGATGACAGAGACCCGAGACAAGGTCTCAGCCTGACCTTCCACGGCGCTCGGACCACTCCGAACTCAACAGTCCATAAACGACATCATCAACCCACTCGCCCTTGAACCAGAGGCTCTCACGGAAGTGGGCTTCACGACGCATGCCGAGTCGGTCGAGCAGGGCCAGGGAGGGTTTGTTGCGTGGGTCGACCGAGGCGAACACGCGATGCTTCTGCATGGTGAGCAGGAGATGATCCAGCAGGCCGGTCACAGCTTCGGTGGCGTAGCCATTCCCTTGATGGAGAGGCCCGATGGTGAAACCGATTTCCACCTGATGCTCCATGTCTTCCGGGAAATGGACACCGAGATCACCGACAAGCTCGTGCGAATCCTGGAGACGCACGGCGAGTTGATACCAGGTACCAGGCGTGTCGAAGGTCACGGTCTGCATCTGATCGATGAAACGTCGTACGTCTTCGAGGGTGGCCGGTTCCCAGCCCTGGTAGCGGCACACCTCGGGGTCGGAACGATAGGTGAGCATGGCCTCCGCATCGTTGGCTTGAAGTGGCGTCAAGACCAGACGCGGCGTGACGACTTCGAAGGTCGCCATCAACGCACCAGCTGGCAGCGACCGACCGCCGCGCCATTCGGTGTCACCACTCTGAGCAGATATGTGCCACTGGGAGCCGCCCGGCCCTGATGATCGGTGCCGTCCCAGCGCAGGCTCGCCGTGCCCTGGGGCAATTCGGCGCGTAGCGACTTCACCCGACGTCCGCGGGCATCGATGATGTCGACATCGGCTCGACCGGCGCGAGTCATGGTGAACTTGATGTCGGTCAGCGGGTTGAAGGGGTTGGGGGCGGCGTGGACCGACATGGCCTGGGGCGCCTCGGGAACGGCCACGAGGCCTGTATGACTGAGGGTGAGCAGGTCGAGACGGCTGCCGTTGACCACGAGGAGGAGGTTGCCGTCGACGGCGATGTTCTCTACGGGTTCGCCGGAAGTCGTCCAGGTCGACCTGGAGTCCAGGTCGGCCGGACCGGTGAGGGGCTCATAGACGGTGACCGTGTCCATGTCGAAGCTGATATGGTAGTCGCCGATCTGCACGGGGAGAACGTGCTGAACCTGTCGGCCATCGTCCCCGGGGCCATAGCACCAGAACTGCTCCTCATCATCCAGATAGGAGTGTTGAGGCTCAGAAGGATTGGACAGATCGATGGTCATGGTCTGGGTGATGGCAGGAAGACTCGCGCTATTGCCAATGCACATGACCAGTACATCCTGGTCACGCAGGACCAGACCTCCCCCGCTCCAGGTACGAGACTCGCCTCCTGGTGGGTCCAATACGATGGTGGTCACCAGTGAAGGATGATCCTGGTCGGACACATCAATGATCTGGGCATGGGTCTCCAGGCTCGGCTGCGTGGTGAGGACCACCGCCAATTCACCGGCAATCAGAACATGTTCAGACACACCCGGCAGATCGAGGCTGCCGCGCAGAAGTGGCGAAACCGGTTCACTCACGTCGTACAAGGTCAGGCCGGCTTCCTCGATCAGGGCCAACAACGGGCCCGATACATCAATATCCAGAGGCTGGACCGGTGCCCCGATCTCGGCAACAACCTCGGGAACGAGGGGGTTGGCCAGACTCTCGATGGTAAGCGCATCGCTGACAATGTTGTGATAGAGAAAACCATCGACAGGCAGGAGAACATTGGAGGAGAAGTCCGCCACATCAGGCTGCACTCCAGCAACGCGAGGGCCGGTCAGGTTGACGATGAGACGGTCGTGACTCCCTTGCAGATACACCGCGCCATTGACCATCGCCATTGTTCGGGCCTCGATGGCAGGCCAGCTCGGGCCCAAGGGATTGACGGCGCCGACAGGCATGGAGTAACGCATGAGGCCCAGATCCGAGGACGTCCACATGCAGTGGTCATCATCGAACCGGATCTCTTCATGGTGGTCCATGTCGAGGGCCCCCTCGAATGAGCCGTGGACGGAGATCGTCGCTGGATCCTGCACATCCCAGATCGTGACCAGGGAGGCCCCGAGATCCCAGGTGGCAAGCCAGCCGTCATCCAAGGAGAGAAAGGAATCGTCGGTGAGCGCCTCATCCAGAAGTTCAGGCGTCGCCGTGCCATTGACTTCATAGAGCTGGAACCGATCGCCCCAGTTGACCGCCAAGGTGGTGCCATGCAAGTCCAGATCATTGACGATCCAGGTATCCACCGGTGGATTGATCATCGCCTGGACATAGGAAAACAGCGGGTCCTCCATGTTCACGATGAACAGTCGCTCTTCGTTGGCCACCACGGCATACTCACCATCGAAATCCCAACTGATGATATTGCCCATCCCCTCGAAACTCAGCAGGCTGAGGATATTGCTCGGTCCCGGAGCCGACATGATGGCCAGGTAGCTGGTAGGTTCGATGATCACGCGATAAGGGCTGCCATTGATCTCGGTGTTGGGCAGGTGCCAGTAGCTGGGAACACTGGAATAGAAGGTCTGATCACCTCCGGATCGGTTGTACAGTCGACCATCTTCGCCGGGGAATCGAATCAGGACCTCGTCACCCCAGGTCTCCATTCCAGAGGGCGGCGAAGGCCAGTCATGCACGACCTGGTCACGGTGCCCTTCGGGCCGATTCCAGCGGATCATCCGGCCGTCGATGGCTGTCAGTCCATAGGTCTGTTCACCCCATGTCGTCCAGGTGGTGGCTGGAGGGCTTTCCAGAGAGCCAACAGGCTGCAGGACCGGCATGGACCAGGCGGCGGTGACCAGGATGAGCATGGCTGAGCAATGGAGTAGTGGGCGAAGAATCATGGCAGTCCCCTGGGGCAAAGGAGCAAGTATTCCTGATAGTAGGATACGGAGTTTTGATCCGACGAGTCAATCAGCCACGCCGCCAGCCATCTCCACCAGCCGCTGAACGGTCTTCCAGTTCCTCCCCGTCGCCGACACCCCGAGTTTCTTCTCCAGCGCGGTCATGGACAGCTTGCTGTTACCAAAACCACCGGGGCAATGCCAGTAGACTTCTCGGCCGACGACCACCAGTCGATCGGACCCGACGACCAGTCCTTCCAACCATTCCTTCCCGGCCTCGGCGGGTTCACCGGACAGAAAGGTCACCAGCACCTTGGCGCCATCCTTCTCGACATCGACCGGCCCGAAGGGACAGCATTCAACAACCTGACGGAGTTCCCCGAGCGTCCTGATCATCACCGGAACCTCGAACCCGAACTCCCGCTCGATGGCCGCCTCGATCTGGCGGCTCAGCGCCCCCGCCTCCCCACCGGGCGAGCCGAACACCACGTTGCCCGACTGGATGTAGGACTGGACCTCCACGAGGCCCAGTCCTTCATACATGCCCCTCAGGTCCGCCATCCTGATCTTCTTGTGCCCACCGACATTGATGCCCCGAAGCAGGGAAACAAAGGTGGTCATTTGATCAACGACATCGACCGCGACAGCGTCTGTCCCCCAGCCTGAAGCCGGTAGACATATACCCCGCTGGCCACCGCCGCTCCGGCCTCGTTCCGACCGTTCCAGACGGCACTCTGCCGGCCCTCCGCCCGCGAACCATCCACCAGCGTCCGCACCAGTCGACCGCGCAGGTCATGCACCGTCAAGCGCACCATCCCATCGCGCGGCATGGTGTAACTGATGCTGGTGCTCGGGTTGAATGGATTGGGCTGGTTCTGGGCCAGGCTGGCCGCCACCGGTGCCAGGTCCGGCGTCGCGGTGGTCAGACGGCCGAGCCACAGCAGGCCGCGGAACGGAGCCGAGGCGACCACGTGATCGCCCGACACGGCCAGGGCGTCGATACGTCCCTGGTCGGTGATGGACGCCGCGAGCCGGGGCGCCGTCACGTCACCGAGATTCCAGACCTGCAGACCCGCGCCACCCAGGGCGATCCAGAGCCCATCCTCGGTGGCGACCAGGTCCTTCGCGAAACTTCCCAAGGCAATCTCGCCGACCAGGTGACTGGACGTCGGGTCGGAGATGTCGAAGATCAGAATATTGGGCCCGGCGGCCACGAAGAACAGGTCATCATGGGCATACATGGCCAGGGGGCTCACGGCCACCGGCAAGGTCTCGATGACGGTCATGCTCCAGAGATTGGTCCGGTCCAGCATCAAGAGCGCGTCCTGATCGCCGCGCCAGATGCAGAGCCGATCGGGGCCGACCAGCTCGAAATCACCGAGATTCTGGAGCATGCCATAGCCACCGACATGCTCAGGTCCAAAGACCGGATCGATGTCGGTCAAATCAGAGACCCGAAGGCCGCTGTTCTCGATGTAAGCGTAGTTCCCCTCCACGACGGCCTTCTGGGAGTGGTCGTTCATTCCGGTGGGCAGACCGTGACCGGAGTGGAGCAGCACGGGATTGGCCGGATCGGCAGTATCGATCACCACCATCCGAGCACTAGGATAATCGTCCTGCCAGCACCCGAGCACGGCTCGGTCACCATCGAAACCGCACACCTCGACGGCCATGTCGACCACGGTCATCTGGCCGGCCGGTTGATCGTAGGGTGGTGAGGGCATGGACACGAAGCTCTGATGCGGTCCGGTGGCCACCAAGCGTCCCTGCCCGGCGGCAATCATCGACAGGGAGGCCGGATGGGGATCGGTCACCCGACCCTGCTCGACAATGGTACTCTCCTCCACATCCATGAGAAAGACGCCGGCCGCCACGGTGCCCAGCGCCAGGAGTCCATTCACCTTGCCCACCGACCATGACTGACCGTCCGGCAAGGGGGCGAGATCCATGGTCTCGGGCAGCGAAGGATCACTGATGTCGATGAGATACAGCCCCTCGCGGTAATCGGCCACCCAGGCCCGATCACCATCCAGGAGAACGCTCAAGGGCATACTGTTCTCACCATCCGACGACCACTCCGCCAGCACCGGCAAGCCGTTGAAGTTGGACGAATCGATGAGCTGGAGACCGTCCGAGGTCAGGGCGGCAAGCAGCGGACCGTTGCAATCGAGCCCCACGTAGTTCCCTCCGCGGGCCCCACCCAGCCGTGTCGGATGATCAGGTTCCGCCAGGGTGTACACCTCGAGGCTGTCGTCCAGCGCGGCCACGAAGAGCCGACCGATTCCACCTGCCAGGGCACGCGGGGAGTGCGCCGGCCGAACGGGAATATCCCCCGTGACCTGCGGCTGATCAGGATCGGAGACATCGACCACGGCCACGCCGCCCAGGGCCGCAGCCACGTAGAGACGCGGCGCGATCCAGACCAGTTGCCAGGCCTCGCAGTCGGCGAGATCACCGAGGCGCTCGGGATGGGACGGATCGGTGACATCGACCAGACTGAGTCCTCGGTGTCCCAGGGCCACCGCCACCAGGACCTGTTCATCGTTCTCGATCAGGGCGACATCCTGAACCTGCTCACCGAACCAGGTGGTGGCCAGCAACTCGGTACCGGCAGGATCAGCCACGTCGGTGCTGATCAGGTAGCCGCCGGCGCCGGCATGCAGCACCGAGTCGTGAGCGACCGTGGCTCGACATGAACCGGCCGTGGCCCAGACGTCGACTATGGGAATGGGATTTTGGGCCGAAGCAAGAGTCGCCACCAGCAACACCGTAACGATTCCAATGAGCTTATTCATGTGGACGACCATGATTCACCCCTCCATTTGAACGTGATCACACACCCTGACAGGACAGGGTTTCACACCCGAATAGCATACCAGAATTCCACCCCCTTGGGAAATCCCTGCCATCGGCTTTTCATTTACTTGCACTGGCGACCAAACGGTGGGATTCTCGGCTCACAAGGATCGAGTTCCGGTTCGAAAGGTGATCCCATGAACCTACTCACCGCCTGCGGTATCGCATTCCTGGCCGTCTTCCTCCTGCTCTCTCTTCTGGCCGGCCTGATGCAACTGATCACACTCATTTTTCCCGAGCGAAAATCATCCATTGATCCAGCGCTCATTGCGGCCGTCAGCAGTTCCGTCGCATTTGCCATTCCCGGCGCCACGGTCACGAAAATCGAGGAGAAGTCATGATTTTCACGGACAACCCCAAGAAGATCAGGGTGATGTTCACCGCCTTCCGCGACGGCCTGCAGAGTTCGTTCGGTGGCAAGGTCCGGCTCAAGGACATCCTTCCCGCCATGGAGTTCTCTGCCCAGCGAGCGGGCATCCGGCACTTCGAGTTCGGTGGCGGCGCACGCTTCCAGGCCCCCTACTTCTACGTCGGCGAGGATCCCTTCGTGTGTCAGGACAAGATGCGCGATGCCGTGGGTCCCGATGCCGAGTTGCAGATCCTGACCCGTTCGGTGAGCGGCGTGACCCTCACCACCCAGGCCCTGCCCGCCCTGACCATGCAGGCCCAGCTCATGGCCAAGCACAACACCACCTGGGATCGCAACTTCGACTTCATGAACGATGTGGAGAATCTCGTCAAGACTGGGCAGCCCATTGTCGATGCAGGCATGCACCACCAGGTCTGCGTCTCGATGATGGGTTTGCCCTTTGACGACGACAAGGTCCACACGCCGGATTTCTACATCGACGTGGTGCGCCGCCTGCTCAAGAGCGGCCTGCACTTCGACTCGCTGTGCATGAAGGATGCCTCGGGCACCACCGACCCCTTGACCGTCTACAAGACCGCCAAGGGCATCCGCGAGATCCTGCCCCCCGAAGTCCTCCTGTGGCAACACTCCCACGATACCGCCAGCATCTCGGTGGCCCAGTACATGGCCGGCATCGAGGGCGGCGTGGACGGCGTCGACCTCTCGGTGCGTCCCATGGCCAGCGGCACGGTCCAGCCCGACGTGCGCTCCATGGCCCACGGTCTCAAGGGCACCGGCTACTCCCTGGACCTCGACGTCTCGCGCATGAACGAGATCGAGAACCTGCTCCTCGACGGCATGCACGACTACTACTTCAACCCGGTCACCACCACCGCCGACGCGCGGGTGGTGGGCTTCCCCATGCCCGGCGGCGCCATCGGGCCCAACGTGCACATGATGAAGGAGGCCGGGATCCTCAACAAGTATGACCAGGTGCTGGCCGAGTTCCCGGTGGTGGTGCAGGCCGGCGGCGCGTGGACCAGCGTCACCCCCGGCAGTCAACAGTACTGGCTGCAGGCCTTCAACAACGTGCTGCACGGTCGCTGGAAGAAGATCGACCGCGGCTACGGCATGTCGGTGCTGGGTTATTTCGGCCGCACGCCGCTGCCCTCGGATCAACACGTGGTGAAGATGGCCGCCGAGCAGCTGGGCATGGAGCCCTTCGACGGCGATCCCCTGGAGGCGGCGCCCGACAGCCTGGCTCCGGCCCGGCAAGCCCTGCATGAGCGCGGTCTCGAGACCAATGACGAGAACACGTTCCTGGTGGCGGCCGCCATCGTTCCGGGCAAGAACATGGAGCTGAACGAAGGAATCCGCCTGCTCACCGGCAAGCCCAGGATCGTCCTTCCGCTGAAGGAAGAGGAGAAGCCCAAGGTCGAGGCCAAGCCGGCCGCCGCAGCGGCCCCGGCCTTCACCGGACCGATGACCACCACCTGCACCGTGGTCGAGGGTTCGACCACCCGCAACTTCCAGGTCACCATCGCGCCACCCGGCGGGGCGGCAACGGCGGCACCAGCGGCCGCAGCCCCGGCTCCCGGCGGCGCCACCCCGGTCTTCTCCCCCTTCGAGGGCAAGACCGAGCTGGTGGAGATCAACGTGAAGGCCGGTGACACCGTCACCGCGGGACAGGTCGTCGCCTCGGTCGAGGCCATGAAGGCCAAGCATGACGTGGCCGCGCCCTGTGCCGGTACCGTCGCCAGCATCGAGGCCGAGCTGGGCGCCGACATCGAGGCGGGTCAGCCCATC
>Ga0070728_10006131_pt1 | contig 11496 bp, 7 predicted proteins | sample tdDd471_FD_66723 | JGI IMG/M metagenome (GOLD analysis project Ga0070728, IMG submission 66723) | Marine sediment microbial communities from the Atlantic coast under amendment with organic carbon and nitrate - tdDd47.1 | ecosystem: Environmental > Aquatic > Marine > Coastal > Sediment | place...
GGGTCGGATATACCGGGTGTGCCTGCATCAGAAATTAATGCGACATCACCCACCGCCAGCGCATCATAAATTTGTTCCAACTTCGAGAGTTTATTATGCTCATGATAGCTGGTCATCGGTGTTTTAATGTCAAAGTAATTGGTTAAGACCCGCGAGGTACGGGTATCTTCCGCCGCAATCAAGGAGACTTCTTTCAGTATCCGCAAGGCGCGCAAAGTGATGTCTTCTAAGTTACCAATCGGTGTTGCAACAATATATAAGATGCCCATAACCACCTTTGAAAACAGCGTCTTTTGTAGGGGCAATGCCCGCGTGGGATGACAAATCGGTCACCCCCTACAATATTTTTCGGATAGGTTGTAATTGAAAAAAATCATCACTCCGCAGGGAATGTAAAAGCAAGTGCTTCAGGCAATATGCTCTTGAAGGCGGCGAGACTATGACCGCTACCTAATTCCACAAACTGATAATCAAGTTTGGAGTCTGCCAGTAATCGCCGTTCTAAGATGCCACGCAACGCCATCGCAGGATGATAAAAGCGCATCTTTTGCTCATATCGTCCGACGGATTGGAAAATCTTACGGGGCAATAATTTTGCATCACGGAAGCGTTCTGCATATTCTTGTAATTTCTGTGCGGCAGGACCACGCCCCAACGGTGGCGACAACATAATCAAACGAGAAAATACCGCAGAATTTTTTAGCGCGGCATGTGCGGCGGCAACCGCCCCTTCACCAACACCAGCAATCCCCAAATTGGTCGAATCAATCATATATTCTGTTTGTAACATCGGCAGTAATTCGTTCAAGATGGCTGAATAATGATTATCGTTACTCACATAATCATTGATGCGGTCTGCCTGTGAGCCACTTTCTAGCATGGCAATCACAACGGGTTGCATACGCTTATGCTTAATCAAGGCATCGGCAATATAGGGTACTTCAAACGCATCAACCGCCCATTGACCATCCATCATGATTAATAGCGGATACATTTTGCCCTCATCCGCCGTATAACCCGGTGGGGTATAAACCCAGAGTTTACGATCTGTATAGCCCATTTCTACCGAGCTAAATTCATGTTGATAAATCCGTCCACGGGGGACACTCCGCATGGCGCGCCAACTTGGGAAAGGACGTGCTTTAGCCATTCGTAAGACCGATACATCAATCTGGGTGGTGTCTATCATTTTTTTGTTGCGTGGGTCAATTTCCCAGAATTTGTTAATACGTCCGACAAGATCAGCTTCTTGTGCCAAGGGTGTACCGGGGTCGTTGACGGCGTACATATAATCCAACAAGGCATCTTTATCGAAGTATCGCTGTAGATACCAGAGTGTTGTGCCTTCCAGTTTAACTAAATTTTCAAAAGGAGGATCATTGTTAATAATATCAAGATTAATCGCAACACTTTCTGCTGTTCTAGAATCATAGACAAAGGTGGCTCTATCGCGCTCAACCCAAGGCCATTCGTCATGTGTCGCCAATAGTTCATCAACAATCGCTTGTCGCTCCTCTGGCTGGAGTTGTTGTGATTCCGCTAAGAATTGAATGAATGAATTCCATCGTGATGACATCCGTCATATACTCCCAGTCATTTTCGGCAATACCCCTATTCTAACACTTGCTGGGGCGTATGGAAAAACCAAATTAGCCTGTTTTCATAAATTGGTGACATCTGCCTCTGTTTTTAGCCTCCATAACCTACCAGCATCAGACCTCGTCTATGCAAGACATACAAAAATCACCACAACATGATACCCTTAGAGTATGATTGACGTATACATTGATGACACACGATCTGAAAGGATACTTTATGTCAGAACAATTTACTTTTTCATTCACCGAGCCAATCAACCCTGAAATATTGCAAGTACTGTTCAAACAAGCTGATTGGACAGCCAACCGTACCCCATTAGATATTCAACAAATGTTAGATAACAGCCAATTAACGCTTGGGGTTTGGGATGATGATAAACTCATCGGTTTTGCAAGAGTTGTCACAGATAATATTTACCGCGCATGGATTGAAGATGTGATTGTCGATCAAGCCTATCATGAGCAAGGGGTTGGCTCTCATATTGTCACCAAATTACTCAAACGACTCGAACATGTCGAAGATGTTACACTCAACTGCTTGATGGAGCTTGTACCATTTTATGAAAAACACGGATTTACAACGAAATCAATTGCTTCGATGCACCTAAGAAGAAAAAGATGATTAGGTCACGAATGATGTTCTGACTTTGGTGGTGTTTTTGGGAGATAGTGATTATTCATCAACTATATTTTTAGAATGAATGGGTTGACATGGAAAGCGTATATAGATCGTTGTTCCTTCATCAAGCTGGCTACTCACCTCGATATCACCTTGATGTAAATCTACGATACGGCGGGTAATCGCTAATCCAAGTCCACTTCCTCCGGTTTGTGTGCTTCGTGCCTTGTCTGCCCGATACAAGCGATCAAAAATAAATGGCATATCACCCTCGGCAATGCCTCCACCTGTATCAGATATCTGGATAGTGACATAATCTTGATCTTCGGACGACTGAACCATAATCGAATCATCCGGTTTGCAAAACTGAATCGCATTATCAATCACATGATACACAGCATCATGCAATAAACTAAGGTTCCCCGTGATCATTTGCAAGTGATCTTGCAACTCTAAAGTCAAGGTCAGGTGTTTGTCTTGCAGGTCTTTGCCACGGTCATATGGAATCGATTCTAAAATACTGTTAATATTCACCTTTTCCATTTTAATTTGACTGGTTTCGTCCAATTTGGTGATTTTATTCATATTATCAAGCAACTTTGCAATGCGTTCAACTTGCTGATTAATCATCTCAATACGTGTATCAACTAGGTCTGTACGTCCATGTATCAGCAAATATGCATTTGTGGATATGGTAGACAGTGGAGTACGGAAATCATGCGAAATATCACTAATAAACTGGCGCAACACAGATGCACGTTCTCGTTCTCGTTCGACAATCCGTTTCCGCTCATCCGCAATCAAGCGATGGGTTAAATCTCGACAACTTACTAAAATCCCATTAATAATAGGATTATCAATCATACTGGTTATCACAGCTTCCATATGTATCCAATGTCCGTCAGCATGGCGTGCCCTAAATTCATCCATCCGCGTATTTAGATTCGGCGTTTGCAGACACTCCTGAAATAATTCCGTTAATACCGGTACATCATCAGAATGAACCTGTTCTGCCACCGACCGACCAATAATCGCTTGAGGGTCGACTCCCATTACAATTTTGAGTGATTGACTGACATACGTAATCTCAGATTGTTGATTGACAATCAAAATAATATCGCTAGAGGCTTCTGTAATCGCTCGATAGCGTATTTCACTCTGTCGCAATTGTTCATCTGCAATTTGCCGAACACATAACAAGCCAATCGTCGCTGCATATAAACGAAAAAGCTCATGCTGATTGGGAGTTAGCGGAAGTCCCTGTAAAGCATTATCAGCATATATCCATCCTATACGCTTTTCACCATCCCACATCAGACCAACCATATTCCACCCGACACGAATCAGCGAGCCATCGATATCTACGATGTCATGGTCACGCAAGGCGACAATATCCCCTTCTAAAATCATAGCAATTTCATGGGAAGGTACAGGTCTGGCAATGCCCCGTTCATCACGAATATTGCCGTGTCGATCTGTTCCCCAAACACCGTGACGCATATCTGGATTATTTTCATCAGCTAGCCAAATTCCAATCCGATCAAAGCCAAGTTTTTCACGTCCAAATGTAACCGCATGATAACATAGGTCATCGAGTGATTTGAAAGACTCTAGCTCAATGGTTATTTCATTCAGTCGTTTAAGTTGTTGCTGGAAGTAGCGGGCTTCTTCTTCATTAATTCTAAGGGCTTCTTGTGTCTGTTGACGATTATAGATTGCACCCAAGGTTGCACTATACAAATTTAGTAGCTCAAACTGGGAATCAGAGAACGGCACGTCATCAAGCAAAGAATCTGTATATAGAAAGCCTATAATTCTGTCTCGATTTGATAATGCAGAAAAAGCTTTATCACCGTGTCCTATCGGATTCCAATCGGCATCATAGATGATCGCATCACGCACGAGAAGATTTGGTTTAACACCATTAATAATCTGAACCGCAGGATGGTCATCCGGTATCGTGACGACTTCATATTTTGTCATCACAATTTCACCATCTTGATCAACACGACAACCACCCAACAATTGAGACGAGTTTTCCATGTCAATAAGTCGACAACTGATGCGCGTAAATCCTAGGTTATCAACCGCCTGCTTAACACTCTGATAGACTAATTCATCAAACGATTCAATACGTGTTAAGGTAATGGTAATTTGATTGAGAGCCTTCAGGCGTAATTGAAATAGCTTGAGAGATTCTTCACTTTCTCTCAGTGCAATTTGTGCTTCTTTAAGTGTTGTGACCTCTGTCGTAACACCGACCAGTCCAACGATTTCGTTAGTTTCAGGATGAAACATAGGTACTTTGCTGATGAGATAATGGTGTTCGCCCCCTTTATCATCTTGCGTCATTTCTTCCCAATCAATCGTTGGTTCACCTGTTGCCATAATATGCTGTTCATCAGCATAGGTTCGTTCTGCAAAATGTGGGTAAAAATCAAAATCAGATTTTCCGACAACAGCCTGCGGATCATCTTGTAAACCAAGTCGTTCCAAACTCATTTTGTTGACGAGCATAAATCGACTATTCCGATCTTTCACAAATAGACGACTAGGAAACGTATCAATAATCGTCCGTAAAAGTTGGCGTTCTTCTACTAATCGATTTTGCGCTTGTTCACGTTCTTGTATTTCTTTTTGCAGTTCAGTTGTTCGTTCTTCCAATTGATGTGCAATATTATCGCGTACAAGCTGTAAATCATGCATCAGCTGAGCACGCTGTTTGAAGGAGTCACTGGCTAACATGCGTATGTGTCGCACCAAGACACTCAAGCTAAACATTAGGCCGACACGAATGAGATATTCCACAATAGACATTTTCTGTGGAATAGCAAGAGAGGTCAATGTAAAGACTAGTAGTATTGTGAATAGCACGATGAAATAATAAGGTGGGACTAGGGCGAAGGAGTAATAGACCGTAATGATAAAAAAGCCTGCAAACATCATGTGTGATGGGTCTATAGCCAACGTGCTTAAAATACCTGCCACGCCTACCGAAAGCAACGCCCGTAACACCTTAAGATTGTGGTAATCACGTTTATCCAATAACACCATCAGCAAATTCAGGCCGAGTAACCCCAATATTCCATAAAGTATTGGCGAATTATCGTTACTCGTGAGGATAAAAGATCCATGAACCAATAGCAATAAATATAAAAAAACTTCAAATCGACGGACGTTTACTTGAAATGAAGTCACCATCTCATTATATAGAGTTGAGTGACTCTGTAAATTATCAGACTTAGGTGTAAGCTGATCTGTCGATTCTACTTTCATATATGATCTCATAAATAGCGGTTAATTTTTTGATCTGTTTATTGTAACTAAGTTTTCCGCATTTTTCTCTAATATCTTATTTAATTCATATTATTCTATTATTAACGAGGAGGCCTTGTACTGTTCCGTATCACAATCTGGGGCTCAATCAATCGCGGTCCAGCGATAATCTGAGGATTTTGTATCAGGTCAATCAGATATTGGATGCCACGTTGTGCTAGGAGGTGAAAATCTTGTTTTACAGTTGTCAGTGCTGGCAAGAAAAAACTGGCTTCCGGAATATCATCAAAGCCAACAATCGACACATCCTCTGGTATACGAATTCCGGCTTCGATCATGGCATGAATCGCCCCTAGTGCCATCTGATCATTCCCAGCTACGATGGCGGTAAATGAATGTTGTTGTAGCAATTTTTTCATTGCGGTATAACCACTGTGCGCTGTCCAATCCCCCTCAATTTCTGCAACCGAGGTTAAGCCAGCCATTTCTAGTGCGTGATAATACCCGTTTAGTCTGGATTCTGCTCCGAACCAATTTTGTGGTCCTTTGATCGTCACCAATTGCTGGTGTCCGATCTTGATCAGATGTTGCGTTGTGGCAAATCCACCCGCCTCTTGATTAATCCGTATCGATGGGCTTTGTATATCAGGGGCGTTATCAAACAAGATAAAGGGAGTTGATGTTGATGTTAATTGCTCAAAAATTCGATCATAATACACATTTTTAATGGGTGCAATCAGAATAATACCGTCGACTGACCACTGCGCTGTACTGGCAATCCGACTATCAATATCATCACTATCTTCTAGGTTCACATTGGAATAAATGATGTCATACCCAGCTTTACGTGCATATTGCTCGATATTGACAACCATCTGGGTAAGACCATAATGCTCCATCCCATAGGTGATAACGGCTAAGGTTGATGAATGTTTTGCTGCTAGGCTCCGTGCCGCTTTACTGGGTCTATAATTTAGGCGTTTAATCACGTCCAAAATACGCGCTCTAGTTTCAGGTGCAACACTCGGATGTTCATTAATAACCCGTGAAACTGTCTGGTAGGACACACCAGATTCTTGCGCGACTTCTAGCATCGTCACCCGTTTAATTTTGTCTTTTGGCATGGCAGTGCTTTCATAAATGATGGTTATTCGTTGAGTGATACAAATTGTTGCTCATAGAGTTGCTCATAGAGACCCTGTTGAGCCAGTAATTCGAGGTGAGTACCTTTTTCGACAATACGTCCACCTTGAACCACACAAATCATATCGGCATTTACGATTGTACTCAAGCGATGGGCAATCACGATTGAGGTGCGATTTGCCAGCAATTTCTGTAAGGCATCTTGAATCAACGTTTCTGTTACCATATCGACGCTAGAAGTTGCTTCATCCATAATCAAGATGCGAGGATCGGCTAAAATTGCCCGTGCAATCGAGATTAATTGGCGTTGTCCAACCGATAAATTTGCGCCATCTTCTAAGATTTCTGTTTCATATTGGTCAGGCAAATTTGTCACAAATTCATCAATATTTGCCAGCTTACCCGCTCGCAATACCTCATCCATCGGCGCATCAGGGCAACCAAATCGAATGTTATCCGCAATCGTCCCCGAAAAAATGAACGGATCTTGCGATACAAGCCCCATCTGCCCCCGCAAAGAGCGTTGCTTGACATCCCGCACATCATAGCCATCAATCAAAATTTCACCATCGGTCACATCATAAAAACGCGCCATTAAATTGACAATCGAAGTCTTGCCTGCACCCGTAGGGCCAACGAGCGCGATCATCTGTCCCGATTCAATCGTCAAATTTACATCATGTAAAATTTCGGCATCATCCCGATAGGCGAAACTAACATCTTTCATCTCAATATGCCCTTCAATAGCAGGCATATCAATGGCATCGGGTTTATCAGCAACAGCAGGATCGGTATTCAGGAGATTGATAACGCGCTCCCCCCCTGCCATCGCGGTTTGCATGGTAGCGTATAGTTGGCTGAGTTCTTGCACAGGTTGGAAGAAGCGGTTCACATAAGCTAAAAAAGCGATTACCGTTCCTAATGTGATTGCCTGTTGGGCAACCGAAATACCGCCGACTAATAATACAATCGCCGTTGCAACAATACTCAAGAATTCAACTGTTGGCAAAAATATGAATGATAGTGATATGGCATCAATATGGGCATCTCGATTGGCTTGATTGACCGTATCAAAGCGATCGGAAGTCATATCCTCATTGGCAAATGCTTGAATCACACGGATACCTGTTAAATTTTCTGCTAAATCCCCGATCAGATGTGCGTTGCTAGTGCGTGTATTACGGAAAGCGACTTTGGCACGTTTGGCAAAAATCATCGACACAATCACAATCACAGGGATAATTGCAAATGTCACCAATGCAAATGGTACATTAAGTGACAGCATCACGAGGATAATACCCGCAAGCAAAATGCTATCGCCTAATAAGGTAATTAACCCTTGCGAGAGCAACTGATTAATCACGCCCACATCACTAATCACACGTGAAATCGTCACACCAATGATATGTGTATCGTGATAGCTCAATGGCAAGGCTTGTAAATGCTCAAATAATTCGGAGCGTAAATCGGCGAGTACCCGTTGCCCGACCCAACTTAAGAGATAGTTTTGCAGCATAGACGTAATATATAAGCTGGTAAATGCCAATAACATAATGAATGCGATTCGATCCAAGCCTGCTAAGTCACCAACGGCAATCGTTTCATCAATAGCAACTTTGACCAAATATGGTGAGAGCAAGGTCAGCCCTGATGAAACCAACATGGAGATAAAGGCAACCGTCATGCGGAATGTATACGGACGGATGTAGACGAGTAAACTCATCACAACCCGTAAATTAAATGACCGTCCCTCAACTTTGTCCGCGTAGCTTTCTAGTGCATTGCCCGGTCCACCTGACCGAACCCCAACCGACCCAATCGAAAATCCCATGATTGACTAACCTATCTAACGTAAATTGCGATGATAAATTTCAGCGTATAAACCCGATTCGCGCAACAATTGTTCATGTGTGCCTGTCGCGGCGATTTTACCCTTATTCAAGACCAACACTTTATCTGCCATACGAACGGTACTCAGACGCTGAGCGATAATAAAGGATGTTCGTCCTTCCATCAGGCGTTCTAATGCCATTTGAATCAGGCGCTCTGTTTCCGTATCGACACTCGATGTTGAATCATCTAAAAGTAGGATACGTGGGTCTTTAAGCAAGGCACGTGCAATAGCAATCCGTTGCTTTTGTCCACCGGACAAGGTCATGCCACGCTCACCCACTTTAGTATCGTAGCCGTCGGACATTTCCAATATAAAGTCGTGCGCTTGGGCAGCTTTTGCAGCATTAATCACCTCGTCATCTGTGGCATTTTCTAACCCGAAGGCGATATTTTCACGGATGCTTGCGGCAAATAATACTGTCTCTTGTAATACAATCCCAATTGGATCACGTAACGAAGTCAATGTGATGTCGCGTATGTCCACACCATCAACGGTAATGCGTCCTGATGTTACATCATAAAAGCGTGGAATCAGATTAATAATGGTCGATTTACCCGATCCCGTAGCCCCCAATAGAGCAACCACTTCACCGGGATTCGCTTCAAACGTTAAGCCATCCAACACTTGCTGTTGATTAAAATACGAAAACGAGACATCCTCAAATTTGACATGCCCTTGCATGTTACTGAGTGGTTTGGCATTAGGAGAATCACTGACATCAGATTTTGCATCTAGAATACTAAAGACACGCTCACCTGCCGCCGATGCCATTGCTACAGCAGGGATAATCACACCCAATCGTCGCACAGGGGTGATTAGTTGCCCTAAATAGGTCGTAAATGCCACCAATTCACCAATTGTCAATTCTTGATTGATAACAAGCCGTCCGCCGTACCAAATAATAATAACTGTACTCAAACTTGCAATGAAGTCTATCAAGGGGATATGTTGTGTCTGAACGGTAACTTGCTTTTGTGCCAGATTGAACCACTTGCTGTTTTCAGCATTAAATCGCTGGATTTCGGCTTCTTCTTGTGCAAATGCCTTGACAATTTTTGCCCCACGTAAATTTTGTTCGAGTACCGTTGTCATCTCTGCTAATTGTTGTTGAATCTCTAATGACAATGGGCGGAATATCCTGCCGAAGCGGAATGCAATATACGAGAGTAATGGCATGAGTATCAACGACAATATCGCCAATTGGGCATTCATCACTAAGAGAGCCACAAATGTAAAGATAACGAGGGTAATGGATTGGAACAACCGTAAAACAGCTCGACCAGTCAAAAAACGGATTCGTTCTACATCCGAAATTGAACGGGTTAGCAATTGTCCTGTTTGTGCTTTATCGTGATAAGAGAAGGATAGCTGAGTCAGTTTTTCATAGAGGGCATTACGAATATCATAAGCTACCCCCTGCGATGCAACTTCCGTCCAGCGTCCGACCAAAAATTCAATTGCACCTTTAATAATGGTTAATACCAGTAATCCAACTAGCGCAATCAATAAGGTTGGCAAATTCTGGCCGATAATCCCAACATCAATAATCCAACGGATCGCTTGTGGTATTACTACAGTTAATCCATTGATGATCAAGGCTAAGACATACACACCAACAGCGATATTACGATATTTACTGAGGAAGCTAAAACTTCGGCGGAGAGAACTATAGGGAACATTGGAGACAGCAGTCAATTTTTGGGTTTGATGAGTCATAAATATTGTTATGTATATAGAATAGTTTTATTGAGTATAACACATTTAAGAGGTAGATGAGAGCATTCACACAAGCGATACTGAAAACTTCAGGCAACACCGCAGACATACAGCGGTTGAGTGCCCCTTGCGCTCATAGAGCAATACACTTAAAAAGGCTATAGCTATATTAATGGATCATGTACGATAATAGTTTTTGTCTGTGCAAGTTAATGATACGAGAATTCGAATGACAAAACCAAATCTGTTCATCGTTGGTGCAGGTAAAAGCGGTACAACTGCACTACATACATACTTAAGTGAACATCCACAAATCTTCATGTCAAAGATCAAAGAGCCTGACTATTTTGGTCGCGAATCTTTAACTACAAAAGATACGGCAGACTATTTTGATCTTTTTAGCGAAGCTGGTGATGGCATGTGGGTCGGAGAATCCTCTACCAGTTATTTGAGGCGTGTTCAGGCAGCATCCGCAATCCATGAGTATTGTCCCGATGCTAAAATCATCATCATGTTACGTAACCATCCTGATTTAATCTATTCATTCTATTGGCAACGACGCATGGTCGGGCAGGAGCAAAAAGAGAATTTCGCAGATGCGCTACTACCAAGACCGGACAAGAACAATCGCACCAGTAAGCCAGCATTATATTGGAGATTGACCTATAGCCAACATATACGACGTTATCTTGATCACTTTGGGCGCGAGAATGTTCATTTGATTATCTATGATGATTTCAAGGCAGATACAGCATCGGCTTACGCAGAAACCTTACAATTTCTAGGCGTAGACAATTTTGCACTGCCAACTTTGAAGGTCATGAATTCGCGGAAACAGGTACGTAGCGGCAGTATGCAGAAATTGGCGTTGGGTGTTGGGCTTAACTTCAAGACTATACAACGTATCAAACGGTTGAAATTTGTGCGGGTGTATATGGAAAAACTCATGCCTGATTTTGTCCGCAATGGTGCAATGAACATCATGCGTAAAGCATATTATTCAAAAGAAAGTACCCCCCCGCTAGATCAGAATTTACGTCATGAAATGTTGAATTACTTCCAGAGTGATACCGATGAACTGAGCCAGTTAATTGGGAAGGATTTGACATTCTGGTATAAACAATAATCGCGATTATCGATGCCCTCAGGTAGTAGTAGTAGTAGTAGTAGTAGACTTGGTTAACCAGCTAATCAAATATCACATTTATAATGGAATAAGTCACGATAGTTTTAGTCCGTTGATTTTCATT
>Ga0070728_10006133_pt1 | contig 11493 bp, 6 predicted proteins | sample tdDd471_FD_66723 | JGI IMG/M metagenome (GOLD analysis project Ga0070728, IMG submission 66723) | Marine sediment microbial communities from the Atlantic coast under amendment with organic carbon and nitrate - tdDd47.1 | ecosystem: Environmental > Aquatic > Marine > Coastal > Sediment | place...
GCAGTTCGCACCACTGGGAGTGGATGCCGCGTTGGAACAGATATTCCCCGGACTCATGGCTGGCGCGGCTCTGGTGTTGATGGATCAGGGCGGATGGACCGTGAAGCAGTTCCGAACCAGAGTGAAGCGACACAAGATTTCTGTGGCCGATATTCCTCCTTCCTACCTGAACGAATTATTGCGCGACAGTTCGGATTTTTTCCGGCCCAAACCTCCTCGCTGTCTGCAACTGGTCATCTGTGGCGGCGAGGCCCTGAAACCTGAGACTGTCAGGATGTGGGTACAGGCTTCTACCGAAAAAATTCGACTGCTCAATGCCTATGGCCCCACTGAAACCACCATTACGAGCACTCTTCATGAAGTGGTGCGAACTCGTCCCGAAGACGTGGATACGGTCATTCCCATCGGCATGCCGCTGGACAACGAGCGGGCGTATATCCTGGATACCGCCGGGAATCCGTGTCCTGTGGGCGTGCCGGGTGAGTTGCATATCGGCGGCGCGGGTGTGGCCATGGGGTATCTGAACAGGCCGCAGTTGACGCAGGAAGCCTTTCTTCCCGACCCCTTCATACTCGGTGAGCGCATGTACAGGACAGGGGACTGGGGCAGGCGTCGGGATGACGGGTACATCGAGTACCTCGGCCGTATGGATAAGCAGATCAAAGTGCGTGGATTCCGAGTGGAGTTGAGTGAAGTGGCATCCGTTCTGGCTTCACTGGATGGTATTCATCAGGCCGTGGTGGCTGTTGCGCCCGGTGTCGGGGGCAACAGACTCGTGGCCTTCGCTGTTCCTGTGAATTCCGAAGCGCCTCCGCAATGGGCTGTGGTCAAGAATGCTCTGGAACAGCGGTTGCCAAGTTACATGATCCCGGTTGCTTTACTTGTGGTGGACCGAGTTCCACTGACTCAGGCTGGAAAGACCGATACTCAGGCCTTGCTACGACTGTTTGAGGCCCGTGATATTGATCGACAGGACGATGCGCCCTGTACGGAAACCGAAACGGTGCTGGTTGATATTTGGCAAAACGCTCTGGGGATGGGGCGCGTCGGTGTGCATGATGATTTTTTTGAGGTGGGGGGGCATTCTCTTCTGGCCGTGCGTCTCCTGGCCGAGGTGGAGAAACGATTGAGCAGGTCCCTGTCTTTGGCTACATTGTTCAAGTCCCCGAGTATTGCGCAACTGGCCCGGACGCTGGATGAGGGAAAGCGCGTCGATGGTCCGCATGCGAACCTGATTCCTTTGGCCTCCGGGGGAAGCGAACCTCCCTTGTTCTGCGTTCATCCAGTGAGTGGACATGTGGCACCATATCTACCCCTTGCCGAGCGTTTTGCGGGTGTCCGCCCTGTGTATGGTCTTCAGGCTCCAGGTCTGAATGGTGAGAAGCATCCGGGAAGCGTGGAGGGGCTTGCCTCCCTATATAGGCAGGCGGTCATGACGGTGCAGCCTGACGGCCCTTGGCATTTGGCCGGGTGGTCAATGGGCGGGGTGGTCGCCTACGAAATGGTCCGGCAGTGGGAGCACGCTGGGGAAAGAGTGTCTCAGGTGACCATGATCGATTCTTATGCGCCCCATGTCGTGCGTGTGTTTGAAGAACGGGCACGGAAGATTATGGGGCTTGAAGTACGTGATCCTGACGTTCTTGATGTACTCGCCTTTGCAGAGGAATTGGGAGTGGACCTTGCAAAAACGAAGAAATTGTTGGAAAAGAATCATAAAAAAGCAGCCGACCTGTTGCGTGTGCTCACTGAGATGAGCAGCGAGATTTGTTCTGTGTCTCAAGTAAGCGTTGATGAAATGACACACATGTTTCGGGTATTTCAGGCGAACCTTCGTGCCTTGAGTGTGTATGAGCCTGTGCCGATCAAAAGCTCTGTCAATTTGCTGTCCACGGGGGGCGAAACCGGGGCTGTGGGCGAAGGACCCGAAACAGGATGGGCTGGAATTGTCGGGTCTCATTGGAAAGTGATTCCAGTGTCAGGCACCCACTATACAGTTATGGAGCCATCGAAGGTTGTAGAGGTGCATGGACAGATAGAGGAACACCTCCTTAAGGCCGATCGTGGCCGATGAATTCAGTAGATTGCAAGGACGGTAGAACGATGGTGCAGCGCGGAGAATTTGAATGCAAAGCATCCAGAATGGGACGGATGCTGGTTGGCGTGTTGATGTTCCTTGGGGCAATGGCTCTGTTCGCGCCGTCCGCAATGGCTTTGAGTAAAGCGGACTATGAAATTCGGAACCTGCCGGGGCTGGAGAATGCGCCGAGTTTCAAGCAATATGCGGGCTATCTCACCGTAAACAAGAGGTTTGATGACAATCTTTTTTTCTGGCTGTCTGAATCGCAGACATCACCCAAGACGGACCCGCTCCTGATATGGCTTTCCGGCGGCCCCGGCTGTTCCAGTATCGCGGCCATGTTCGAGGAGAACGGTCCTTTTCAGTTGGTGCGTAAGGGCAAGGAAATCAAGCTGAAGGAGAATCCTTACAGTTGGAATAAACGAGCCAACATCATTTATCTTGACCAGCCCGTGGGTACTGGCATGTCGTATACAGGCACCAATACCTATGACAAGGACCAGTCCGAGGTGAGCCAGCAATTCTATGAATTCCTTAAAGAATTGTACAAGGTCTTCCCCGAGTACAAGGATCGTCCATTGATCATCACAGGCGAAAGCTACGCTGGTCATATGATTCCCGGGATCGCGGACTACATTTTGGAGCAGGAAGGTAAACCTGGCTCCATCCATGTTAATCTGCAAAGTCTTGCAGTGGGTAACGGTTGGGTGGACCCGTTGGTACAGCGGAGTGTGATGCCTGATCTGTTTTATGCAGCAGGCATGATTGAAGCGCGTCAGCGCGATGAAGCCAAGAAGCTCTTTGAGTGGGCTGTGGCCAATGGCGGCGTTCCCGCAGTGAATAATTATTGCACGTCCTCTGAAAAAGAAGGATATACCTTTCCCTCCATTAAGCCGGAAAAGCCGTTTCCTGGCTTGAAGTTGCCTAAGGATCTCAAGAATAATCCCCACGCCAAGCAACTGAAGTCACTCCTCGACAGTTACAAAGGCAAGTATCTCAACGCCACGTTTACGGTGGAAGATTTTATTGCTGTCATCGATATTGTCGGTGCCGGGCCGCCTGCGTTGCGGGATCTGTTGCCCACGGCGTTGCATGTGGTTTTCTTGGACCATAGTTATGCCCATATGGTTTTTCAGTTCTTTTTGGAACGCCTGGTCTCCTATACCGAGCACAATCGGAATTACGTGAACCTGATGGATGCCATCGACTATGGTCCAACGAACCTTGTAGGCTTGCCCACGGAATGGCCTGAAGGGGATGCCCTCTTTGGCGAATACATGAATATGCCTGAGGTGCGTAAGGCCTTGAATGCTGAATCGTATCCTCTCCCCAGGACAACGCCATGCAATCCCATGGTCTCGTATGTGTTCAACTACATCAACAGTGAGTTCCAGAAGTCTTTCCTGTTTATTTACCCCAAGATTATGGCCAAGATTCCCGTGCTGTTCTACAATGGTCAGAATGACCTGATTTGTAGTGCTGTAGGTACGGCTGAATTTCTCATGGGCATCGCCGAAGATCCGGACGTGTACTTCTTTCTGGGCAAGGACAAATACAGCTCCGCGCCTTACGTGGCTTGGGCCGTCAAGGAGTCGAATGCGGGGCCGCAGCCCTGGGGCAACGTCAAGGAAACCCGCTACGGTTACTATAAACGGGCAGGTAATTTACACTTCCTGAACGTGCTGGATGCCAGCCACATGGTGCCTCTGTCCAAGCCCAAAGCCTCTTTGATAATGATCAACGATTTCATTCATGAAGGTCGTATCGTCACAGACTAATCGTTGTCTGAACATGGGGCGGTGGTTTCCCACCGTCCCATTATCGAATTACTAACACCCGTGGGACAATGACATGGCTGAAGAAGCGCAGACTGACGAACTCATCACCGAATTCTATGAAGGCGAGGAACATATCGCCTTTGAAATGCTGACCAAGGGGCAGATTCATCTGGGATATTGGGACGAGCACAATGCAGATGCTTCCTTCTGGGAAGGGGCATGGAAGCTGACTCAACTCATGATTGATCAGGTGGATGTGGAACCGGGCCAGCGGTTTTGTGATCTGGGTTGCGGTGTGGGAGGACCGGCTGTGGAGTTGATTCGGCAAAAGAAGTGTCTTGTGGACGGGGTGACCCTGAGCCCGTACCAGCGTCATGAAGCTCAAAAGCGGGTCAAAGAGGCCGGACTTGAGAACAGAGCTTCGTTTCATGTGGAAAACGCTCTTGAGTTACCCTTTGACGATACCTCTTTTGATGGAGGTTGGTTTTTCGAATCCATTTTTCACATGGGGCACCAAGAGGCCCTGAAAGAAGCACAACGTGTACTCAAGCCGGGGGCGACCATCGTGCTGACCGATGTGGCAGACATCGGCAAGCTTTCTGCCGAGGATAAGCAGGAAGCCAAGGATTTGTTGAATGTCGAGTATCGCACTCTGGACGACTATCCGGACATGCTGCGTGAAACGGGCTTTGAGCTTGTGATGCAACGGGATATTTCAAAACATGTCATTGCCCCCTTTGGGGAAAAATTCGGACAGGCTCTTCAGGCGAACAAGGATGCGGTGTTTGACATTCTGAAGCATGATCAGGAGCGGTTCGATGCCTTTGCTTCGGTGACAGATAAATTCGACAAGGTTGGCTACGTGATGGTCAAAGCCAGACGACTTTAGCCAGCCGCGCACTATTGCATTCATGGCGGAGGCGGGCGGTTGTACAATACGGGTCTTGACTATTTTGGCACATATTTAATGCGCTAAGGCTTTGAATGAAAAGGAAAAATAAGTATATTATCCGTGCGCACATATCCGAGGCTAAATTTCGCCAGTTCATTCGGCAATTTTCTTTGGATATTACCGCTGGAAACATTGCCTACATCGTCGGGTTGAACCGCAATACCGTGAACCGATATCTGTATCTCGTGCGCGAGCGGATCGCCGGATATTGCGAGAAGGTTTCGCCGATCCTCGCAGATAGTGCCGCAGCAGAAGAAACTATCCCGGTTAAGGCTGCGGGGCCGCCTCTTTTTGGTCTTTTGCAACGTGACGGCCGGATTTTCACTGAACTGTTACCGACCTATGCAACTCCCGCGGTGCGCGGCATGCTTAAGAGTAAAGACGCCGATTCCTGGCCCGCTTTTAGCGGATACGACTGCTTGGTTGATATGGGTTGTACCAAGCCTTATCACGCCCGACCCGGTTCCGGAAGGCACAGCCTGAGCGGTTCCTTCTGGTCTTTTGCCAAGCGCCGTCTTGCCAAATTTCATGGTGTGCCGCGCCGCACGTTCTACCTGCATCTCAAAGAATGCGAGTTCCGTTTCAATCTGCGCACCGAGAGTGATCCGGAAAGCTGTTACCGACTGCTCCTGAAAATCATACGGGACAACCCCCTTAACTAGTCCAGACCATCTCTTTTCGTCTTTTCGTTGATTCACCCGGCAGAACCGCCAATAATCTACAGTATTGGAAGATGCCTATTGTGCATGTGTGCATACCGTGTGGACATCAAACGGCCAGGAGGATGGTTATGGCGGCTAAAGAAAAAGAAAAGGTTGAAGTGGAAGTGGAAGAGATCGAGGTGTCCGAAAAGGAACGTCTTGAGGAAGCCAACAATTTCATTCGCCGTCGGATGTTCTGGGCCGCTGGTGCCGGGCTGATTCCCATCCCTCTGTTTGACCTGATGGCCCTGACCGGTCTGCAGATCGACATGATTCGCGTGTTGGCTGACGACTATGGTGTTCCGTACAAACGTGAAGCCGTGAAAGGTATTGTCAGCGCCCTTGTGGGTAGCGTCGTTCCTGTGGGACTGGCCGCCCCCGTCGGTTCTTTCCTGAAAGCCATCCCCATCGTGGGTACATCGCTCGGCGTGTTGAGCATGAGTATCCTGGGTGGTGCCAGTACCTATGCCGTTGGCAAGGTTTTTATTTCGCACTTCGAGGCTGGCGGTACGCTGCTGGACTTTGATGTCGAGGCGATGAATTCGTACTTTATGGAGAAATTTACCGAGGGCAAGCAAATAGTCAAGGATATGAAAGCCAAGTCATAAGATTCTGGCCTACCTTGATAACGCATTAGTCACGTCATCTCCGGTCTTGTTACCGGAGATGACGTTTTTATTGCAACGGTACATATTCTATGCTTATATCCCTTGGGTAATGTTGAAATAACCCCGGAGAACCGGACGATATCTGACATGATTCTCAAACAATCCCCCCTCATCACGTTGCTCTTTAGTCTGTTGGGCGAGAAAAGATGGCAGATCATCGCCCTGACGGGTTTCGCTGGTCTGCTACATGCTTTGCTTGTCGTGATTATTGGTGCGGCTTCCGGCAGCCTGACTCAGGGCTCCACATTCTTTTTCCGTTTTTTTGTCATGTTTCTGGTGTGCGTCGTGGGCTACACGACCATGCTTCGCTTGACCTCGCGAAAGGTGATTGGTCTGCTGGGTGAATGGATTTATACGACCCAGAGGAAGGTCGCAGGGCAACTCATGCGGTCCAGATTGACCGAGTTCGAGCGGCTGGAAAGGGCACGGCTCTATAAAAGTCTGATCGAGAACACGGACCTGCTCATGGACGCCACGCGAATGATGGTCCAGGCCAGTTCCGGGCTGGTCATGGTCGTGGTCTCCATGGCCTACATATTTACACTGTCCCAAATGGCTTTTTCCCTCACTGTGATCATCACCGGCGCAGCCGCATTTATGTATTCCCGCAAGCAGGGTGTTATCAACACCTATACGTCCAAGTTCAAGAAGATGGAGAAGTTATTCCTCTGCTATCTGGACCACATCCTGAACGGTATCAAGGAATTGAAGGTCAATCGCAGCCGTCGTGCTGATCTCTACGACAAGCACATGTACCGGGCCAATCAGACTGCTCAGCGCATCAAGGTCAAGGCTGAGCGCATGACTGTGGAGAATTACATCTTTGCCGAGACTTTTCTTCTGGTGCTCATTGCCTCGGTGGTGTTTGTCCTGCCTCGGTTCATACCAACCAATTCGGAAACCGTACTCGTTCTCTGCATGGCCATTCTTTATGTTCTCGGGCCTTTGGGGCAGGTTATTGGTGCCGTGCCTCTCATTTTCAAAGCGGACTGGGCCATCAAAGACATGAATGAACTGTGCAAAATGCTGGACGATTACGATGAGACCAAAGAGTTCGATCCAGACGGACGACTGGCCCGACGTCAGGGACATTTCGACCGTATTGAATTCATGGATGTTGAATTTTGCTACCCTTCGGCAGCCACCAATGGTCACGGTTTCCGGGTGCAGCCTTCCAGCTTCACCCTGAAGCGGGGCGAATTGGTATTTCTGGTCGGCGGTAACGGCAGCGGAAAGTCTACATTTCTTAAGCTCCTGACAGGGCTGTATTTCCCTGACGAGGGTGCCATTCTCGTGGACGACATACCTGTGAATGAAACCAATCGTGAAGCCTATCGCGAAATGTTCTCCGTACTTTTTGCTGATTTTCATCTCTTTGACAGACTCTACGGTCTGGCCGATCTGGAACAAGCCGAAGTGACGGCCATGTTGGAGCGTATGGGCATCGCGGACAAAACCGGTGTGTGCAGAGGGAAATTTACGACCCTCGACCTCTCAAGTGGGCAGAAGAAGCGTTTGGCTTTGGCCGTGTGCCTTTTAGAGGACAGTCCTGTGTATATCCTGGACGAAGTGGCCGCAGATCTGGATCCCGAGTTTCGCAAGCATTTTTATGAAGAGATTCTGCCGGAACTCAAAGCCAAGGGCAAAACCGTGGTGGCCGTGTCCCACGACGACAGGTACTTCCATGCGGCCGATAGAGTGGTGCGTATGGATTACGGTAGCATGGAGCCTGTGGTTGACGAGGAAGCCGGGTAACCGTCCCAGTTGATTCTCGGGGCGCTGATCATGACATGAAACTCGGCATCGAACATCGTTATGGACATCACCCTGCATCATATTCCCTTTGACATTGAAAGCGCAGATCAGGTCGTGAAAGATTCTGACGGCGCATATCTGCGTGGGTTGGCCCTGCTTCCCGAAGCTATGACTGGCGAGGTGACGCGCTACCACCGGTCGGTGGACAAGGTGGCTGCCCTGTGTGCAAGACTCCTCATTATGATTATTGGCGAAGAAGGCGGCGTGAAGAATCCTATGGAGAATCTGCACAGATCGGAAAGGGGTAAGCCCGGTTTTGCCCACGGACCGCATTTCAACCTGTCTCATTGCGCGGGGCATGTGGTTGCGGTGGTGGGCGATAGTCCTTTGGGGGTCGACATCGAGGCGTCGAGACCTATTGAGGTCGAGGATTTTCGACGTGCTCTCAGGAGCGAAGAGTACGAGCGTCTCAAGGTCGCTTCGCATCCAGGCCACGCCTTTCTGGAATTGTGGACGCGCAAGGAGGCTGTGCTCAAGGCTCTGGGCTGCGGACTGGGTCTTGAACCCGACAAAGTGGTATTCAGCGGAGACACGGCTATTGCTTTGGGGCGAGTGGCATTTCTGCGCTCACTGGATACGGGAGAGGATGTTTTTTGCCACGTGGCGGCTTTTGAACCTATAAGAGTGTTACGGAAAGCACGTCGGAGTTTTGATGAGGTGGTTACTCTGCTTGAAGCGGGTTCCCTGTGGCATGACAAAGACTCAAAGGGGCGTATGGCATGAGCGGGCCGACGGTTTTCCTGTTTTCTGGGCAAGGGTCTCAATACTATCGCATGGGTGAAGGGCTGTATAAAACCCGGCCCGTGTTTCGAGAGTGGATGGATCGGCTGGACAAGCTGGTCATACGTGTTTTGGGGCAATCCGTGCTGGAACGGTTGTACGATCCCACCCGGCAGGCTGCTGACGCCTTTGACGACTTCCGTACTTCTCATTTGGCCATATTTATGACCGAGTACGCACTGGCCCGATGTCTCATGGATTCCGGCCTGCAGCCAGACGTGCTGATCGGTGCGAGCCTAGGCGAGTTCGTGGCCGCTGCCGTAGCCGGTGCGGTGGATCCGGAACACACGGTGGAAGTGCTGGCAGAGCATGCGCCTATTCTTGAGGCGGGTGCGAGTCCGGGCGGCATGCTGGCCGTGTTGGGTGACATATGTATCTATCAGGACGATCCCGAGTTGCAGCGGTTGTGTGATATCGCCGCAGTGAATAGCGACACGCATTTTGTTCTTGCCGGAGAACTAGGCGATTTGGAACGTGCCGAATCCCTCCTGCGCGGTCGGGACGCCGTGGTCCAGCGTCTTCCCGTTCCTTACGGGTTTCATTCCAGGCACATTGATCCATTGAGGGAAGATTTTTTGAATCTGCACGAAAAACTGCGATTCACCACGCCTTCGGTGCCCATTATTTCCTGCGCTACCGGTTCGGTGGTGGAGGGTTTCGACTCCGAGCACCTGTGGCGTATTATTCGTTGGCCTATCCGGCTTCAGGATGCGGTGGAAGCCGTACAGAGTCGCGAAAGCGCCATGTTCGTGGATGTGGGGCCATCGGGCTCTCTGGCTGCGGCGATAAAGAATTCCATGAACAACGGTGCTCGGGCCGTTGCGGCCATGACGCCTTTCGGCAACGACGCTGAAAGCCTGGGCCGGGTTTTGGGCTTGGCGAAATCGGGAAACATGGGGCCAACCCCTTATGCACGCGAGGAGGCAAACATGCAGGCAATCGTTTTTCCGGGGCAGGGCGCCCAGAAAATTGGCATGGGTGAGGACCTGTTCGATCATTTTCCTGAACTGGTGGAAATCGCAGACCGGGTTTTGGGCTACTCCATTCGCGAGCTGTGTCTGGACGATCCACAGAACAAGCTTGGTCAGACCGAGTACACGCAGCCCGCTTTGTTTACGGTGAATGCTCTTGGTTATTTGCGGCACGCGGCATTGAGCGGCGGAGTGGCTCCGGCATTTCTCGCTGGACACAGTCTGGGCGAATACAACGCTCTGTTTGCTGCGGGGGTATTCGACTTTGAGACCGGTCTGAGGCTTGTGGACAAACGCGGGGAACTCATGTCCAGAGTTCGGGGTGGTGGCATGGCCGCGGTGGTGGGCCTTTCCGAGGATCGGGTTCGCCGGGTCATCAAGGACAATGGTCTGGACAGTATTCAGGTAGCCAATTGCAATACTCCGTCCCAGTTCGTGCTTGCCGGACCGAAGCAGGATGTAGAACGGGTCGAGTCGCTATTTATTGAGGCCGGAGCGGACCTGTACCGCGTGCTCAATGTCAGCGGTGCATTTCATACCGTTCATATGGGTGATGCTCGTCGTGAGTTCGAGACTTTGCTGGACACGGTTCATCTGGCGGACCCGCAGGTGCCGGTGATGGCTAATGTCAATGCTCGGCCTTATGTTTCCGGTCGGATCAAGGAAACCCTTGCCGCGCAAATTGACAGTCCGGTGCAGTGGGTGGACAGCATTCGCTATCTTATGGGGCGTGGGGTTGAAGATTTTTTGGAAATTGGTCCGAGTCAGGTGCAGACCCAGATCATCAGCGCCATAATTGAGCAGGCTGAGCCGCTGGTGGTGGACGACGAACCAGTGGTGTCCGGTGAAGAGTCGTGCCGGGAAGCGCAGCCCGAAGTCCGTGAAGACGGAGCGTTGCGGCCCGAGGACTTGGGGAGTGATGTCTTTAAAAAAACATACGGTCTGCGTTACGCCTATGTTGCTGGCGGGATGCATCACGGCATTGCCAGCAGGGATATGGTGGCCTCCTTGGGGCGGGCAGGCATGATTGGTTTTTATGGTGCGGCAGGCCTTGACGCGGAACGCATCGAACAGGACGTGTCCTGGCTTGCCAAGGAAATGAGCGGCCACCCTTGGGGCGTCAACCTGACTTTTGTCGGGCATGAAGGTGACCATGAGGGCGCGGTGGTGGATATACTGCTCCGCCACGGTGTTCGTAATGTCGAAGCAGCGAACTATATCCAGATGACCGAGCCGCTCGTGCGGTTTCGGCTCAAGGGATTGCGTCGAGAGACCGACGGTTCCGTGGTCTGCGATCATCGTATTTTGGCAAAAACATCGCGTCCCGAGGTTGCGGAAACTTTTCTTTCACCGCCGCCCGAGGCTACAGTCCAGGCCCTGTTGGCCCGTGGTGAGGTGAGTCCTGAACAAGCCGAACTGGCGTCGCACGTCCCCATGGCTGACCATCTTTGCGCTCTGGCGGACGGTGCAGGGCATACCGAGCAGGCGGCTGCCTATTCGTTGCTGCCTGCGTTACGGTTGGTGCGTGACGAAATGGTGGAAAAACATGGGTATGGTCGGGATATATGCGTGGGTGCCGGGGGAGGCATCGGTACTCCTGAGGCTGCTGCCGCAGCTCTGGTGCTGGGGGCGGATTTCTTGCTCACAGGCTCTGTCAACCAATGCACTGTGGAATCAGGTGCGCACGACATGGTCAAGGATATGCTGCAACAGGCGGGCGTACAGGATACGGATTACGCGCCGTCCGCAGA
>Ga0070728_10006136_pt1 | contig 11490 bp, 12 predicted proteins | sample tdDd471_FD_66723 | JGI IMG/M metagenome (GOLD analysis project Ga0070728, IMG submission 66723) | Marine sediment microbial communities from the Atlantic coast under amendment with organic carbon and nitrate - tdDd47.1 | ecosystem: Environmental > Aquatic > Marine > Coastal > Sediment | place...
CTCATGTTTAGAATTGGAACAAGATTTAGGGTGAGAAGTTTATACTGAGCGCAGCCGAAGTAAACCCGGTCTCTCGCTCTAAAGCCTTGTCTGTTTGATGAGGCTTTTTTTATGTTCATCAATAAGTTACAATTTTATTTGTGTTTTAAATGTTTGAATTTCAATGTATATTATCTTAAATCTTTAAGTTCTGTACCACTTTCTATCTCATAAGGTGTTTTGTTGTACTCAAAAACCCTTGCTGTTAAAGGGCCTTTTAATTTTATGGAAGTTTCAGTAACCTGTAACCAACTGCCTTCCCTAAGTCCAATAACAGGTTGTGTGTGGTAAGCATGAAATTCTTTAATTCTCGTTTCCCTGGTTTCCCCCATGTGTTTGTTGTTTGGAATAGGGTCTAAATAATGTGGGTTGATATTAAACGGCATAAAGCTCAAAGCCTTAAAGCTGGGAGGATAAACAATGGGCATGTCGTTGGTGGTATTTATGGTCAAGCCACAAATATTACTTCCAGCACTTGTGCCTAAGTAGGGCGTTCCTTTAAGAACACTTTTTTTTAATGGTTCCAGCAAATTGTTTTTATAAAGTTGATACAAGAGTACAAATGTATTTCCTCCACCAGTAAAAATGGCTTCAGCGTTTTGGATGGCTTCAATGGGGTTTTCAAATTCATGAATGCCCATGACGTTTTTATCTATTTTTTTAAAAGCCTCTCTAGCCTTCATGGTGTAATCTTCATGCGAAATACCACTAGGTCTGGCATAGGGAATAAACACAATGGTATTTGCATCTTTAAAAAACAGGGCCAATTCATCCAGTAAATATTCTAAATAACCACTCCCATGAACGGTTGAGGTACTTGCTATAATTAAGTTTTTCATTTCCATTAATTTGTTGTAAATTTAAGTAAATACTGCCTGTAACAAAAGTTAAATGGGTTTGTGTTTTAACTTGCTAACCTTCAAAAAATTAAGCTATGAAATTATTTTTGCCTTTAATTGCCTTTTTTATGTTCTTGTCTTTTGGCATGGCCCAAAACGATAGTAGAATTGAAATTTCCGGAAAAGTAATTGTGGATTCCAACGATGTGGAAGGGCTTACGGTTACCAACATCACTTCAAATAGAATTGCCGTTACAGATTTTAATGGCGAGTTCCGTATTGATGTTGCGTTAAACGACAAGATAAAAATCTCTGCCTTACAATACAATACCATTCTTGTAATAGTTACCGATGAGATTTTAAAATCCAAACAGTTAACCGTATTTCTGGATGAACATGTAACTGCCTTGGATGAAGTGGTTATTTTACCTTTTAACCTTACAGGCGACCTGGAAACAGACCTGACCAAAGTGAGAACCTTTAACCCAAAATTTGAAACCATTTACTTTGGGAATGTCTTGTCTAATGAAAATCAATACACAGATATACAATATCAAGAGGTTGAAAATACCATTCTAAGACAAGGTAGGTTCTACAATGGTGTTGATTTGGTGAAAATTACCAATTGGTTGGTAAAACCTCTTTTTAATTCGGGAAGTACATCTAAGGAAACCAATAAAAAAGATACCAATTACGCTGTTTTAAGGGATACTTACACGAAAGATTTTATAAGCACAAATTTTAATATTCCAGAAGATCAGGTAACCGATTTTATAGCTTTTGCTGAAGCTAACAATACTGATATGTCGCTTTATGAAGAAGGAAAAGATATTGAATTAATTCAGTATTTGGTAGATCAAAGTAAGTTGTATTTAAATACAGAAATGTCTAAGAATTAGTTCAGTTCAAGGTCTAGTAAATCCTTTGCCTATTTTAAAAATGTATAAATTGATGGTTGGATGAGGTTCAGGGTTTTAACATAAGTTTAGTTTGGTGTTGTATTTATTTTAAGATTTGATATCCTTTCTTTATCAAACTAAACCGAACCAATTTGAACCAACCTATCCTGACCATTACATTTTTTATTGTTACTTCCAGTTTTTATGCTCAACATATCAATCGAATTGAAGTTTCAGGGAAACTAAGCGCAACCAACGATATGGAAGGTGTTACCATTTTTAACACCTCTTCCAATAAAGGAACAGTTGCAGATTCTCAAGGAAATTTTATTTTAGAAGTAGCTCTAAACGATGTTCTTGAAATTTCAGCTTTGCAATATGAAGCCAAAAAAGTAGTTGTAAATACAGATGTAATAGCTTCAAGGTACTTACGTCTTTTTTTAGTGGATAAAGTAAATGCTTTAAAAGAAGTTCTTTTGTTGCCTTCACAACTTTCCGGAAACTTATTGAATGATATAGACAATGTCGTGGCTCTAAAAGAGCTGCATATCAACTTTGGAAATATCAATGAAATGGAATTTCCTGAAGACGAATTCACAAAAGTAGATAATAAGATACTTAAACAAGGGCAACTTGTCAATGGCTTGAATATTGCCAGTGTTGTAGGTCTCAATAAATTAATAAACAGACCTGTGAAAAAGCGTTTTTTACCAAAAGAAGAGATAAAATTAGAAGAGCAACTAGCTATACAATATACACCTGAATTTTTTTATACAAATTATCAAATTCCTTTAGAACTTGTTGATGTTTTTATAAGTTTTGTTGTTGTAAACGGTTTAACCGAAAACCTCTTGCAAGAAGGAGAAGAATTCCAGCTATTGGAGTTTATACTGAAACAGAGTTTAGAATTTAAAAAGCAGAAAGATGAAAAAAATTAAGAAATTTCTGTTCTTGCTTTTGATGCTTTGTTTTCAAACAATAATCTCTCAAACAGTTGAAATTACAGGAAAAGTAACTACAACTTCAGATGCAGAAAATATTCATGTTATCAACAAAACAGCTCAGGTTTTTACAACCACCAATGCCTTTGGGAGTTTTAAAATTTCAGCAAAACTAAACGATACTTTGCAGTTTACGTCCATTCAGCATAAAATCAAAGAAGTGGTTGTAAATGCCACAATAATTTTAGAGAAAGCATTGGAAGTGCATCTGGAAGAACTCACCTATGCTTTGGACGAAGTGGTCGTTGGCCGTATGCTTTCAGGAGATTTAATGCAAGATATTACAGATGTAGAAGGTTCTCCTGTTACTGCCAAACAATTGGGTATTCCAAGCTATCAAGGAAAATTAAAGACACAAAGCGAACGGAAACTAAATGAAGCTACCACAGGTGGAGGATTTATTCCTCTGTTTCCTATTATAAATGCCATAACAGGAAGAACCAAACAATTAAAAAACCAAATAAAACTGGAGCGTAAAGACGATTTGTTGGATGATGTTAGAAAAAGAACAGAAACCATTTTGTTTTCCAATGCAAGGCTTTCAGAAACTTTAAGAACCGATTTTTTCTATTTTTGTTCCGATGATCCCGATTTCATTAGGCGTTGTAAAGCAAAAAGTGACCTGGAAATTTTGGAATTTTTAAATGAAAAACTCGTTCAATATAAAGCCAATATAAAAACCGAAACCAATTAATGGTTCTGGAACACTTTTTGACCTTTTAAAAATGATTAGCTTTGCTTAACCATACATGACATTTTTGATATGCTGTTTATAAAAAAAACCATTCTTGTTTTACTCCTGCCATTGTTGGCTTTTACAACCTTTCATAAATATTATGTAAGCGTTACCCAAATTGAATATGTAAAGAAACAACAGTCGGTTCAAATCATTTCAAGGATCTTTCTGGACGATTTTGAAGATGTGCTCCAAGCACGTTACAACGAAAAACTGTTTTTAGGACCACAAATGGAAACAGAAGACGCCAATTTTTATATAGAAAGATACCTGAAAACCAAAATGATCATGAAAATAAATGGTGAAGAAAAAACACTTAACTTTATTGGTAAAGAATATGAAAACGATATTGTAGTGTGCTACTTGGAAATAGAAGGTGTTAAAAACATTGATACTTTTGAAATAGAAAACACGGTTCTTTTTGATTTATATGCTGAACAACAGAATATTGTAAGAACCAAAATCAATTCAAAAAACAAAAGCTTCATCCTGATAAAAGAAAATGATAAAGGTTTGTTAAACTTTAAATAAAGTGAATTAATCCTAAAAAAATATCGTTATTTTTCCCTTCAATTTTTTCTAACTAATTTTTAACATATAACATTCTTTTTTAAAAAAACCATTAAAGTAATTAAAAATGAATGTTTTACAAGACCAATTAAAACAGTAATATCCAACGCATGAAAACACTAAAGTATCTTTTTCTTTCTGTTTTGTTTCTTTCGGTAAATGTGTATGCCCAAGAACAAGAAAAGCCAGTCCGTAAACCAGGACACACAAACAACAATAAGTTCAAACAACTTTATGATGAGTTTTCCACTCCCAACATGTTCCGTACAGCTTCTGGAGCTCCAGGACCTGCATACTATCAGCAACAGGCAGATTATAAAATGGACATTGTTTTAGACGATAAAAACGCTAAAATTTCTGGATTCGAAACCATTACGTATACAAACAATTCCCCAGACCAATTAAAATACCTTTGGGTGCAACTGGATCAAAACGTGAGAGCCAAAGATTCCAAATCCCCTTTAATTGAAGGAGGAGGCTTTGCTCCAGCACAACAGGCTTCAACTTTTGCAAGTACTTATATGACAGATGGTTTTGATGGAGGTTTTAATATTCAAGAAGTAAAAGATACCAATGGTAATAATTTACCACACACAATTAACCAAACCATGATGCGTGTGGAGCTGCCTAAACCATTAAACACAGGCGAAAAATTTTCATTTTCCATTAAATGGTGGTATAACATTAACGACCACGTGAATGGGAGAGGACGTTCTGGTTACGAATACTTCCCAGAAGATGGAAACAGAGCCTATGTAATTGCTCAATTCTATCCAAGAATGGCTGTGTACAACGATGTGGAAGGATGGCAAAACTCACAATTTTGGGGTCGTGATGAATTTGCTTTGCCATTTGGAAATTTTGAAGTGAATATTACAGTGCCTGCAGACCATATTCTAGATGGTACCGGAAAATTAATGAACAGAAAAGAAGTGTTTACAAAAGAAATGATGAAGCGTTACGAAAAAGCTCAGAAATCTTATGATAAACCAGTAATTATTGTATCGCAAGAAGAAGCCGAAGCAGCTGAAAAAGGCTTTTCAGATAAAACAAAGACTTGGAAACTGTACGCAGAAAATGTGCGTGATTTTGGGTTTGCAACCTCAAGGAAATTTATTTGGGACATGATGGCTGTTAAAATTGGAGATAAAGATGTCATGGCTGTTTCCATGTATCCAAAAGAAGGAAATCCACTTTGGGAAGAATGGTCAACTTATGCAGTAGCAGCCACCTTAAAAACATATTCAAGGATGACTTTTGAATATCCATATCACAAAGCCATTTCAGTTCATGCAAAAAATCAAGGGATGGAATATCCAATGATTTGCTGGAATTATGGTCGTCCTGATGAAAACGGAAATTATAGTGACAGAACAAAGTATGGAATGATTAGCGTTATTATTCATGAAGTTGGACATAACTATTTTCCAATGATTGTAAACAGTGACGAGCGTCAATGGACCTGGATGGATGAAGGATTGAACACCTTTATGCAGTATGTGGCAGAACAGGATTTTGGAGAATGGCATCCAGATGCACTTTCGCCAGGACATGATAAATACCCATCAAGACGTGGCCCAGCTGCAAACATAGTGCCTTATATGGGAGGCGATCAGGATTTTATTGCGCCAATAATGACCAAAGGTTTAAACACCTATCAATTTGGTAACAATGCATACGGAAAACCAGCAACAGCTCTTAATATATTGCGCGAAACCGTTATGGGACGCGAGTTGTTTGATTATGCGTTTAAAGAATATGCCAACCGTTGGATGTTTAAACACCCAACTCCAGAAGATTTCTTTAGAACCATGGAAGATGCCTCTGCCTTCGATTTGGATTGGTTTTGGAGAGGTTGGTTCTATACAACCGATTATGTAGATATAGGGGTAAAAGAAGTAAAGAAATTTTATGTGTCTTCAGAGCCTAACGAGTACGCTAAAATGATGGCCAAACGTTATGGTATGGAACTGTCTGATTTGCCTCCATTGGTTTTTATGGTTGAAGAAGGAAGTGAAGAGTTTAAAGAAGACATGAAAAATGGGTCTCTTTTAGACAATTCAATCCCTTTAAAGGAATATGTTATGGATAATTTTACTGAGGCTGAACGTGCCAATATTAAAACACCTAAATATTTCTATAATGTAACATTTGATAAACCAGGAGGACTGGTTATGCCAATTATTGTAGAGTATACCTATGCAGATGGTACCACTAAAACAGATCATTATCCAGCAGAAATCTGGAGGTTGAATGATAAAGAGGTTAGTAAGTCGGTTGCATCAGATAAGGAAATTGTTAAAATAACAGTAGATCCAAACCTAGAAACAGCAGATGTGGACACATCAAACAATTCCTGGCCAAAAGAAGTTTCTGAAAGTGATTTCGATAAATTTAAAAATGAAGTAAGAGATTAACACCAAACGTTAAATATTTAAAAGCCGACCATAAAAATGAGTCGGCTTTTTTTATTCTCAACTAGCAACTCACTATATTTGCATTGTGATACAAGCAAGCATATTATTATTTATAGGGACTACCGAAATCATGTTCATACTATTTATAGTTGTCATGGTTTTTGGTGCAGATAAAATTCCTGAAATCGCAAGAGGTTTGGGAAAAGGCATGCGCATGCTTAAAGATGCATCAAACGACATTAAGACCGAAATCACCAAAAGTGCCGAAAAAAATGGCATTGATACCAGCATTACCAAAGATGTGCAAGACGAACTCAATAAGGTAAAAGACGACCTAGAAGATTTTACAGGCTCTGTAAGACGAAAAATGTAAAATTCCAGTAGGCAGGAGAATCTATTTATTCAACGTGATTTTATTATAAATGTAAGGTAAATAATTCCTGCTTTTCCCATGTATCTTTTGTTTTGTGATTTTTTTTTTAACTTTAATAACGTTAATCACTTTAAAATCTATACGTTATGAAAAAAATATTCTTATTACTTACATTTGTTTTTTCTATGTTTATTGTTTCTTGTGATAATGAAACTGATAATATTCAGGAATCTTCAGATGTTACTAACGAAAAAATGGACAGTTTTATTAATTCTAATATAGGTATTGATAAAAACGGACAGTTCGAATTTACAGTAGCCGAAAATACAATCTTAAAAGCAGTTAAAGAATATTCAAATACCTTTGATTTAGATATTGAACCGCAATCTATAAAAATAATAGATATAGACGCTAAAAAATACCTGCGTATCTACAGTAAAAATGATTATGTTTCAACTGTTGCTTTAGTTTTGGATAACCAAAATAATTATAGAGTTGATAAGACTGTTTGTACATCAAAAGCATGTGCTAGTAGTGGTGGTTGCATACCAAATGGATCCTATTGTACTGATTGTTACGTAAGTAATGGATTGAAAGGAGACTGTAAAAGAACAACTACTGGAGGTTAAACAAAATTCTAGTCTATAAATTTAAACCTCGCTTTTTTTTATTTGTGAGGTTTTTTTACATATTTAACTCTTGAAGTCACATAGAGTTCCGAAAAAGTAGCATTGATAAACAGTATCACCAAAGATGTGCAAGACGAACTCAATAAGGTAAAAGACGATTTAGAGGACTTTACAGGTTCTGTTAGGCGAAAAATGTGATGTTCCTACATATTTAATATTTTGCGATACTTGTTCATGGACAGGAAAGAAATTGCATTGATCAATCCTATTTTTTCCTACTTATAGTTAGCCCATCACGAATGGGTAATATAATGGTTTCAACCCGTTTATCTTCTTTTAATAATTTATTGTAGGCTTTAAGAGCTGGTGTAGCTTTATCTTCTTTTTTAAGTTTTGTTTCCAATATTTTACCACTCCACAATACGTTATCAGATAAAATGATGCCTCCAGGGTTTAACTTATCTATTATAAGTTCAAAGTAGCTTGCATAATTCTCTTTGTCGGCATCAATAAACACTATATCAAAAGTGTCTTTCAATAGTGGAATAATTTCCAAAGCATTTCCTAAATGCTGATGGATTTGGTTGCCATAAGGCGATAAGTCAAAATATTTGCGTTGAAAATCCACCAATTCCTCATTCACATCTATGGTATGTAAAGAGCCATTTTCTTTAAGTCCTTCAGCTAAACATAGCGCAGAATAACCAGTATAAGTGCCAATTTCAAGGATGCAAGTTGGGTTCACCAACTTTGAGATCATGCTTAACACACGACCTTGGTAGTGACCACTAAGCATGCGTGGTTGCAATATTTTTTGATAGGTTTCCCGTGTTAACTGTTGTAATAATTGGGGTTCATTTTCTGAATGAGCCACTACATATTCGTCTATTTTCTCTGGTAAAAAGTGCATGGTGTTTATGATATAGTGTCTGGTCGAGCGCAGTCAAGACCTTCTTTGTTTTTCGGATTATATTTTGAATGAGTTGCATTTCTACATTCGGCTAAAATTTGTAATAAGTTGGAGTTTCCCTTAGCCAATGCTAACTTCTTTTTTCTACTCCATGTTTTTATTTTCTTCTCAAAACAGATCGCTTGATTAGCATCATTAAATTCTTGTTGAAAAATCGATTTTAAAGGCCTTCTTTTATAAGTAAAACAACTTTTATTTAAACCTTGTTGATGCTCCTCAAAGCGTCTAGATATTATTGGTAATTCCTTTGTAAGTTAATCCATCGGGACATTTTAATATGTACGCATAAGTGATTTCATTTTAAACCTCTCGACTGTGATCGAGGAGACATATTATCCTAAAATCCTGTTTACTAATTTTTGCTTCGCTTCATTATCATCACCACATAACCATTGGATGACATTGTCTTCCCAAATGGCATCCCGTTCATCACTGTTTATAATATTTTGTTCAACAGCCAAATCCAATATTTTACCAGGATAAGAAGATTGTTTTTCACTTTCCATTTCACCTAAAGGATAAGGGTCGTCCAGTCCCATCAATACTTGTTTGGAGCCTTGGTTTTTTATAAGCAATTGTAAGCCTCCTGTATCATGGACCAAAGTGTCAAAAAAGATGTTTTTATGGCCAACGGCTTTTCTTGGATGACTCTTTCCTTCAAATAAATCCGGTCTGCCATCAAACCCTTGAATACGTCTTCCTAAGTTAATTTGTGCCAGTTGTCCTCCATGGGCAAAACAGGTACGCATGTTTGGATATTTGTCTTGATATCCGTTTAAGGTTAGAAAATGATAAGCGTCAGCACATTGAGCCAACATCCATATTAAATGAAAACGCCAAGAGGTGTTTTCTAGTTTAATGAATTTTTCGCCATCGTAAGGATGGATTTCAACTGCCAGATTATATTTGTTTGCCAATTCAAAAATGGGTTCGTTTTCTTCATCAAAAATACAACGCCAAGTTCCTATGGTGTCCATGTAATGTGTTGGTAAGCATAAGAGTTGCATTCCTAATTCTTCCACACATCGTTCAATTTCCCAACAGGCTCCACGAACAAAACCAGGATGCACAACAAAACCACAGGTAAATTTACTGGGGTTTTCACGTTGGATTTTAGCATTAAAATCGTTTTGAAAACGTAAGGCTTGTTTCATTTCTTCCACACGTAGGCCGTTTCCGTATAATTGGGATAAATTAAGTACCACTGCATGATCTATTTTAAAGCGTTCCATCCATGCCAGTTTTTCATCCAGAAAAAAACTTGAATCGGTTATTGGGCGATTCCAGTCTTTTTGAAGCATAAATTTCCGGTCTTTATCTACCCAAAAAATGCCTTTATCTTTCATAAACTGAGGTATTTCCTCTGGATAGGGAAGTAGGTGAGAGTGACCGTTTATACGAAGTTTGCGTTTTTCTTTCATAGTTGTCATCCTAAACTTGTTAGGACCTCATTGTTTTTTATTCTTCAATCTGTACTTTTTTAGGTGGTTGCATGACTTCGCCACAATTAGGACATGTGCGTTTGTCTTTGTCGCCATAATATTTATCAAAAATTACAGGCATGTCGGTTTCAATATTTTCAACTGTAAAATCTTCTTCATACAGTTTGGTGGTACAATTTTCGCAGAACCAAAGTAGGGCGTCCTGAACCCCTTTCTCTCTAGGATATTCTATTACCAATCCCACAGTGTTGGCTCCACGTTGTGGAGAATGAGGGACTTTTGGTGGTAATAAAAAAATGTCTCCTTCCTTAATATGAATGTCTTTGGGTTTGCCATCATCAATCACTTTTAACACCATGTCGCCTTCAATTTGATAGAAAAACTCTGGAGTTTCGTTGTAGTGATAATCTTTTCTGCTATTGGGTCCACCAACAACCATCACGATAAAATCACCATCTTTCCAAACCACTTTATTACCAACAGGTGGTTTTAAAAGATGTCTGTTTTCTTCAATCCAAGCTTTGAAATTAATAGGAGAAACTAGTTTGCTCATAATTATATTTTTATATGTCATTGTGAAGCAAATTTTTATTTGCTGTGTCAATCTTTTTTAGATATTTCCACCTCTCCCGATTGCTATCAGGATTCCTCGTAATGACAAGTTATTTAAATTGAACCATAAAGTTACAAAGATTTTGTTCTTCCACCATCCACAGGAAGGTTAATTCCGTTAATGTAACTAGCACATTCACTAGCTAAAAAAGTGACTGCATAAGCTAATTCTTCTGGTTTCGCAAAGCGTTTGGCAGGAACTGCTTGTTTCATGGCATTTGCAGCCTCTTCTTCCGTGTTTCCTGTTTTAGCCGATTTGTTTTTAATGATTTCTGTTAAGCGTTCGGTTCCTGTGGCTCCAGGTAGGACATTGTTTACTGTAATTCCAAAAGAACCCAGTTCGTTAGCCAAGGTCTTACTCCAGTTTGCTACAGCGCCACGAATGGTATTACTTACACCTAAGCCATCCAGAGGCTGTTTGACAGAGGTTGAAATGATATTGATAATACGTCCATAACCAGCTTCTTTCATGAAAGGAACGACTGCTTGTGCTAACACGTGATTGCACTTTAAATGTTGCGTAAAAGCGCTTTCAAATTCATTTAATTCAGCTGTAAAAACTGGACCTCCTTTTGGGCCTCCAGTATTGTTTACCAGAATATGAAACCCATGCTTGTTAGAAACATACTTTGATACTTTTGCTTTTAATTCTTCAGGATTAGAAAAATCTGCTACAATATAATCATGGTTTCTATGTTGAGGTAATTCAGCCAGAACAGTTTTTAATTTGTCTTCGTTTCTTGCAATTAGTGTCACAATTGCACCTTCAGCAGCTAAAGACATAGCTGTGGCTTTTCCAATTCCTGCTGTGCTACCACAGACTAAAGCGTATTTGTTGTTTAAGTTTAGATTCATTTTTTTTAGATAAAAGATTCAAGAATCAAGAATCAAGATAGTTTCGGTCTTGGTTCTTGGTTCTATAGTCTTGGTTCTTTAGTATTTTATACAAACATTCTTCGCTTC
>Ga0070728_10006145_pt1 | contig 11476 bp, 14 predicted proteins | sample tdDd471_FD_66723 | JGI IMG/M metagenome (GOLD analysis project Ga0070728, IMG submission 66723) | Marine sediment microbial communities from the Atlantic coast under amendment with organic carbon and nitrate - tdDd47.1 | ecosystem: Environmental > Aquatic > Marine > Coastal > Sediment | place...
AGCGTGAGACGGCACCACGACCGTGTGAGCCCAGAACAATCATGTCGGCCTCAAATTTTTCAGCCTCCTGAATAATTGTTTCAACAGTAGGGCCACGCACCAACAATGCCTTAGCCGAAATATCATCGGCACGCAGGGCATCGGCAGCCGCCTGCAATTCAGCATGTTCTTTGTGAAACTTCTCTGCGAGCGCATCGCGCTCATACTTAGGACCCACGTCGTAACCGACAAAATCCGGCTCCGGCTCGGCGATATGCAACAAACGCACATCTGCCGACAATCCTTTCGCTAGCTCTTTAGCCTTATCCAGCACTTTGCCGGAACAGTCCGATAGATCCACACTCACCAAAAGTTTCATAACGAGCCTTTATAGATAGAAGTAGCTATAAGTCCAATCATAGCTCTGTTGAGCGAAGCAGCAAAGCGGCTTTCTACACATCAGAAAACCAAGCGCTACGCAGGTGGTCGATATAAGCCGCCACATTCGGAGTCTCACGAAGCATATCCCGCACCGGGCTCGGGAAAGGGCCGTCTTTGATGTTGCCTATTACACCAAAAGCGCTGGCATCAAATGACGACGGGCGGTCGCCAAGCAAATACTCATTATCGGCTAACAGCACAGCAAAGCTCGCCACGTCTTTGCAGCCGATCTGGTACACCTCTTCAGTGGTATGCCGCCCGACACCCTGAGCATTAAATTTTTCGAGCACCTTGCCGCGCACCATGTCCGGAACATACGCCTGCTGTTCGGCCGGCATGCCAGCGAACAACTCGGCCGCATAAATCTTGAAGCTTTCATCATCGGCCCATTTGGAATACGACGACACAAAGTACAAGCTGTCTTCAAGCATGCGCTTAATAACGTGACCTGTGGCCTGCTGCTCATCGCTAAGCCAGCTGTCCAACGGGTCACCGTAATGCTCTTTCAGGTATTCAATAATAAAAGTCGAATCACCCAGCGATACATCACCGTCAACAATCCACGGCACCTTGCCCTTCGGAGCATCGGTAGGCTCACCGGCCTCAAGCTCGTAGGGGATATCAGCCATACGCAGGTACAGCTCAAGCTTTACGCAGAAAGCGCTGGGACAAGGCAGGCCGAAAGCCCGTTTGGGTTGGAATAACTTAAGCATTACTGTCCTCAGCGTCTAATTCGTAAAACCACCGGCGACTATTTCCAGCCCTGCAACCACACAGCCGGGTCTTTCAGGTCGCGCCAGTTAAGCACACGGGTATTCTTCGACATGACAGCCTCAAGTGTACAGGTCATCACAGTACCGGCATCATCCCGCTCCAGTTCTGTTACCAGAAAATGTTTTTCTTTGTTCTCAGGCTTAACAGCGGTCCATTTGCTGTGCAGTAATTTTTGCGGGTTAATCGTATTCATGTCGCTCAAGCATACATCCAGATGCCGCCGGTTAACTGACAATCGATGGCATCAAGCGCCATATGAATCAGCAACCCGATACCGACAATCCGGGTAAGGGGCCACAACGCCAGCGCTGCGTATGCCGCTATAAACCACAGTTGGTGCAAGGGGTGAAACCCAATGCTACAGCGGCCCGGGTCATACACAGGATTGGCAAACAGGTGATCCAGATCAACCAGCATGGTCGAAGCCATGATCAGGAACGCCATAGTGCGCGTCTTCCTGAAAAACAATGCCGCCACGAGTGCCGGCACAATAAAATGCAGTGCTATGTGCAACATAGGCGTGCGCGGTGCGGTGCGTTCTCAACAAGGAAAAACAAGATCAAGGTGCAGCTTCCCGAATGCCTGCTGCTATTTCTGCCTTGTGGACCTGCTCCAGTTCGTCTGCGTTAAGTGGCCCGTAGTCCCGGAAAAAAGGCCAGCCATAACCCCAACGAAAATCGATAGGCATGTCAGGAGAACCCCCAACCCGTACGCCTGAAAACATCAGGTATGCGGTGTCCACTGCGCCGGTCTCTATTACGCATTGCTTTAGTGCCTCATCCGCCTCGAGTCTTTCTTCTGCGGTGCCGCCACGCCAGTAAGCAACGTCATGATCAAAGCAGCAATGTTTCCACTGGTTCGTATCTGCATACGTGCCGTCAGGGTAAAAGCTGCAGCCGTCGCTGGTAAATGGCGCTAACTGAATAGGCGGCTCAACATCAACAGAATCGTCAGCCATCAACACGTCGCCCCACATAAGCGTAGCCAACGCGATGCAACTTATTGCTTTTAATCTCAACTGCATATCCTGCTATAACTGCTCAATAAAAAGGGTTTAGGTGCTATACAGGTACCCTACCAATAATCAGGGTTACTAAGCGCCTCAACACAGGCCGTTGCACCGTCAACCGACACTATTTGCTCATCATTTAACGACTGGCACAGCCAGCCTACCGGCTGACTAAGCGGATAAGGCGCTTTTATAAGGTCTTCACCTATCTGCTGAAAACCGGTTTTGGCGTAATACGCCGGGTCACCATAGGTGAGCAACAACTCAACATTGTCTGCCTTCAGGCAATCAATGCCGTGGTTGATCAACTGCTGTCCGATACCTTCAGCTTGCCGGTCGGTAGCAACAGCAGCTGGCGACAAAATAAAAGCGTTTGCACCACTCGACAAGCTGAACTTTGAGAAGAAGATACCGCCAATAACCTTGCCGTTATCAACAGCAGCAAAGCCGTATAACTCGGAGGACGGTGTTTTCGTCATTAAATCCGAAACAAGCCCGCCGATTATTTCGCCTTCAGCCGCACCTTCGGATGCGGTGAATACATCAACAAACAGCTGCCGTATATCTACGTCACTGGTGTTCGTGTAGTTCAGAATTTCCATACATCGATTCTTGTTCACGTGGCCGGTATATCAGGACAGTCTGACTCCATAGTACAAATGACCGCACTCATTCCCATCGAAGTCGGCAACGTCTGGCATATGACCCCATTCCTCAAAACCAAACTTCCTCAGGATACCCACGCTGCTGGTATTGATATCCAGCAGGATCGCAAAGAGCGTTTTTATGCTTAACCGGGGGCAATCATCGATAGCGTGGGCTATCAGGCTGGTGCCTACACCCACACCCCTGTGCGCTTCATCAATGTAGTAGCTGATCTCGGCGGTGTGCCTGAGTGCCATGCGGCCTGAACGATACGGACTGATGCTGCACCAACCCACTACGCTCCCATTCTGCTCCGCCACATAAACAGGATAACGGTCCCGGTCGTGCTCTTTAAACCACGCCTGGCGGCTTTCGACTGTGACCGGCGAGATATCTGCGGTGGCCGACTTCATCGCGACCGCCTGATTATAGATATCAACAATCGCGGCCAAATCAGCTTCGGCAGCAATGCGTATGTTTAAATCATCCTGAGGCATACACAAAGTGTACCCCAAACAAAAAACCCGTCACGAAGACGGGCTTTCTAAATGGATCTCAATAATGATCAGACCTTTGACTTGCGCCTCATCCAACCAAGCCCTGCCAACGCCGAACCAAACAACCAAACCGCCGCGGGAACCGGCACAACGCTTGCGTTCACGTTATCAATAGTGATCGACAAGGCATCAAAGCCACCGACTACCCCATAGCTATACACTTCAAAACGCACTTCATCCAGATTGCCCCAATCGCCGGTACCAACCGCACCCGCTGCATAAGGCCCTAAGGGATGAGCACCACCGGCAACCAAACCGTAATAACCGGAGTCAGCAGTACCATTAAGACTTGTACCGGACACATCCGCACCATAAAAAGCGAAAGGATTACCGCTGGTAGAAACCATTGAGATAATTAAAGGACCCGCATCGTCACCGAAAGGGCTTGTTGAACCCGAGCCGGACAACTGCAATGCGTTGTCACCGGGAGACTCCTCAATGATATCGGCACCCGAAGCATAGAAGGTAAAATCACCGATTACTAAAGGGTTTGAAATTGAACCCAATGACTGTGCATCAAAAGTAATCGTGACAGCTTGTGCGGTGCCGGCGAACAAGCCGGCCAACAACAGTGACAAGCTAAGTGTAAGATTTTTCATGTTTTTCCTCTCCCGTGTGTTTGTCTTGAGACTAGCAAATCACTGACTTTCTGGCAAAAGCATCTTGTTGCTTATGTTAAACAACAGGGAGATATTCAGAATGAAAGTGGTGCAGCTAACGCTGCAGGTACCGCACTGTGCATGGGTCGTAAGGCTTTAAAATACATGCACCCTGTCGACTCAGCGCCTGTGCTTAATCAGCACGATACGCTGCGAAAGGTAGATGGATAACACCAATGAGACGGCGGCCACCAGCACGACTATCAGTCTGTGCCCGTTAGTGTACTCACCAAACGCGACCGGACCTGTGAACCAGAAAATTGCATCTCCGATCATCACTGCTGCTAAATGCGTGAGAATACAGGCCTTCAATGAGCCACTAATCTGCCTGAGCCAGCCCCACGCAAACAGAATAGCCAGCACGCCAAAGAAACGCGGCCACAATGATTCCCATGGGTGCGAGATGGTATTAAAGAGCACCACGATGGCAATGGTGGCAGCCACACCCATAATCCGTGACAGCTGGCTCTGCATAATCCCGCGGAAGCAAAACTCGGACGCAGTCGACAATGCAATTGAGATTGCCACCCAATAGGTTGCAGAAAATAAAAAGCTGACATCGTCGGGTCCGGCAGGTGCCGCGTAAACCGTCCCATGCCAGGTTTTCTCAAGCACCCAAACCGAATGAGCGGCAATATTCGATGTAATAGCGAAGGCCATAATCAACGGCACCGGCGCGTTACAGGTATTTCGTAAGCCGATATCCCAGCGACTGTCACAGAAGAACATCACCGAAAAAACCACGGCCAGAACGGGGATAGGAAACCAGGGTAATGTTGGCCAATGATCGGCATTGAACTGAGCAGTGAGTATGCTGAACAGCACAAGACATACGAAAATTACGGTGCCGCCAAGCGTAGCTGCCAGAACCGTGTTCACCGGCGTTATTTGACCGCTTACGTGCATCACTACCCCCCAAGCTCAACTCTCAACAGCGCTACAACAGATCTTCTTTAATACCCAGTAATCCAGATAATAAGCTATTCAATCAAAGGTGTTCGAGCAAGACCAGCCCCATCGATAGCGCAAATCCCATAACGGTAAACACGCCGGCCAGCTTACCGCCGTGATTAAAGGCTTCAGGCATCATCGTATTGGCCAGCATCATCAGTATTGCACCGGCAGCAAATGCTTTGATGAACGCTACCCACAGCTCCGATGCATTTCCGAGAAGCGCATAACCCGTTGCCGATGCGCAGGCACAAACTACAGCGATAGACACCCATAGCAGCATGATTTTTACGGGACTCCATGCGCCGGCCTTCATGCCTGTGGTACTCGCTATGGCTTCCGGTAGATTGGAAACAAATACAGCTATCAACATAGCAACACTCACGGTGCCACCCTGCAGTAGACCAAGACCGATCACGGTTGATTCAGGTATGCCGTCAAGAATAATTGCGAGTACAAGTGGCGCAGCCAAAGCAGAAGATTGTGTTGCACCAATGGCCTTGCGTTCCTTAGCACCGAAGATCTCAATCACTTTGTCGAAAGCAAAGAACACTGCAGCACCAAAAAAGAATGCAAGCGCTGTCACTCCGGCACCCCGGGAAATCTTCGCCGAGTCCAACATCAATTCGTAGGACACAGCCGAAATAAGCGTTCCTGCGCCGAAAGCCATGATGATTCCGAGGGAACGTTTGCTAAAGGTAAAATTCAACCCCAAAAAACCGCCGAGTATCAGCGAAGCATTGGCAGCGAAGCCCCAAAGAAGTGCATTCAACATGATTAGACAGCCCCCGAAAGATACTTAATCCTAATGCACACTACGGCTAATTACAGCTTAGACCATAGCAAACGAGAGTCCGAATACAGACGAAACAATAATTGGTAAGCGTAGATGCGGTGGTATCAGATGAGTGCAAAGGAAAACAGCACAAAAAAACCCCGCACTGAGCGGGGCTTTTCATGCTGTTTACAAGAGCAATTTACTCCTGCACCTCGTTCAACCCGTACTCTTTATTGATCTTGTCATAAACCGGCTGAATAACATCCTTCATGTCGTATTTGCCGTTAGAAATCATGTCAGAGTAAGGAATCCGGGTACTTGGATCGGGTAATTGGGGTTTCTCGGTTGCCGGTGGTGGCCACACATCTTCATCAATAACCGCCATCCGAACTCTGATGTCGTCCCGGGTTATATTCCAAACCATGTAATCCTCGGAAAGACTCAGCGGTCCATCGTAAGTGCTGCGAACACCGTCATGAATAGCACCGGTGGTGTCGAAGTCTTTAAAGAAGTGATAAGCAACGGCCATCCGCGGCTTAATGATTGACATCATTTTGCCGAACGCTTCGGGCGCTGTATGAATTTGCGTGCCCACTGAAAGTGCACTTTGTGGCGTGAACTGGAACTTCTCGATCATGTCCGGAACGGATATAAAACACTCATGAATCGCGAGATCAGCTCCCTTCGCATGCTCTGCAAACCACTTGTTCGGATAGGTATCGCCACCAAACACAAACTTATAGCCATTCCACTCAACGATAAAACTGACCGGCCCGTCGAGTGAATGAATGGCCGGAATCGAGCGAATGGTAACGCCGTTTTCCTCGTAAACAACGCCGTTCACCACCGTGTAATCAAACTCGTTTGCTTCTATATGGTAACCACGCGGATCAGTAAGGCCCTGACGACCGTCAATATCCCATGTAAGCGCTTTACGCAGGTGCTCAACAGCGTATGCGGTGCCCCGCTCAGGTGTTTCTCCACCCGGCCCCCAAACACGCAATGGCTTCTGACGCCCTGCTAAAGCACCGCCAATAAATAGCGCATCCAGATCGCCGAAGTGGTCGGTGTGCAAATGGCTGAGGAAAACTTTATCGAGATAATTGTATGGAATCTGCATAGCCGCAATACGCTCGGCAGAGCCGGTACCCACGTCAAACAGGAATTTGTCGCCGTTGCCCAGTTCAAGCAACCAGCAGGAAGCCGCTTGCTTCGGTCTTGCAGTCGGCATGCCCGTACCACAAGCGATCAGCCGCATCTCATCGGGTGCAAGATCTTCGCTGTTAGGCACATAGAAACCACGGTCACGGGCCTTAACCGGGGAAAACTCCGGCGCAGCTTGTGCTGCAGCGTTAGTCGATGGCTCACGACCATTACGACCGTCCGATAAACCCCAAAAATAGATTCCGGCAGCAACCAAAGTCACGGCAGCCAATATGGAAAAGCTTCTAGCCATAATCTTTCTCCCAAAAATCACGGTCTTTACTATAGCACTTCCGATGAGAAGTGAGTTTTAGTCGATAAGACCTGTAAAGACATATCGCTCCATCACTATGTTGGCTCTTGAATAACCAGGATGCTCACCCGAATGCACGACTTTGAAATCGTGCTTCTTATAAAGTGCTATGGCTGATTCAAGTTTCGTGTTGGACACTATATAAGCTTTCCGTGCCTGAAGGTCAGCAAGCTTTTGTAAACACGCCTGCATCAGTGACTCGCCGTAACCTTTACCCTGATGTTTCGGCGATACAGCCATCCGGGCAATTTCATAAACCCCGTCACCCTCATAAAACAAAGCGCAAGCCCCGACAACCTCATCATTCACCATCAGGCTAAAAATGTACCCGCCATCATCTATGATCTGGCCCGGATTCCCGGCCAGGGCATGATCGACGTCTTCGAGTTCAAAATAGGTAGAAATCCACTCTTCATTGAGGCGGACAAAGTCGGTCAAATGATCTCTGTTGTTCTCACATAACATGCTTATGCCTTGTAACGCTTGGCAGCAAGGGGTGTTCCGGAGCTCCAACCGGCCCCGAAAGAAGCGGGCCGGAGGCACTTATCATGACATCTGAACCGCTTGTTTGGCAGATATAGCTGTTCTCGGGAATGCGAAAACTATAAAATTCGACTCACAATGAACGCCTGCAAATAGCGTTTTGACAACAGACTAACCTCCAACTGATTGAACGAAGACCCCCAATGACAACGCTTCCCGAAGAAAAATACCAAACCAGCTGGCAAGAGCGCCAAACCTTTGCTGAAACCATGCAACCCATTATCGGGCAATTGTTCAGGAATAAAGGCATAGAGATTTCCATTTACGGGAAACCACTGGTCAATGCCTCTGCGATTGACATTATTAAGGCACATAAATCGGTTCAATTACACGAAGGAACAAGACTCCGTTTGCGTGAAAGCCTGCCGTTTTTAGAAATTCTAAGTGGAATGGACCTTGCACCGGCCAGTGTTGATGTTGGCAAACTCGCTTATCGTTATTTGCAGAATGAAGCAGCCGGCAGTCTGTCAAAAGAAGAGTTCCTGAAGAAGGAATTAGACAGCATTGGCAAAAAGAGCGAAGTGAGCAACAGAAAAGATGTTGTCTTATACGGGTTCGGCCGAATTGGACGATTACTGGCACGACTGCTGATCGAACGAGCCGGGCCTAGTTCATTATTGAACTTACGTGCAATTGTGGTTCGCCCCGGCGACAAAGATGATCTGGAAAAACGCGCCAGCCTGTTACGGCGTGACTCGGTGCACGGTGCATTTAACGGTAGCATCTCTGTTGATAAAGAACTGAATGTCATTAAAGCCAATGGCGCCTTCATTAAAGTTATCTACGCAAAGTCTCCTGCTGAGATCGACTACACCGCGCATGGCATAAAGGATGCATTGGTAGTAGATAACACCGGCATCTGGTCTGATGAAGAAGGGCTTGGCCAACATTTGCAGTCAAAAGGCGTCGATAAAGTTTTGCTGACTGCCCCGGCAAAAGGCGATATCAAGAATGTTGTTTATGGTGTGAATCACGGCATGATTTCGGTGGACGATAAAATTGTGTCTGCTGCCAGTTGCACCACCAACGCCATTACACCGGTCCTAAAAGCCATCAACGATCAATTCGGAATACGTAACGGGCACATTGAAACCGTGCACTCTTATACGAATGACCAAAACCTCATTGATAACTACCATAAGGCCCCTCGCCGCGGTCGCAGTGCACCGTTGAACCTGGTGATCAGCACGACGGGTGCGGCTAAGGCCGTAGCTAAAGCACTACCCGAACTGGCCGGGCTTTTAACAGGCAACGCCATTCGCGTACCGACACCGAATGTGTCTTTGGCGATCATGAATCTCAATTTAAATGGTGCCACTAGCAAGGAAGAGTTGAACGATCACATTCGCCAGATTTCGCTCGATTCAGAATTAAAAAATCAAATCGATTACACGGCATCTAATGAAATTGTATCCACTGATCTGGTGGGTTCCCGCCATGCCAGCGTGCTTGATTCACAGGCAACCATCGTTGATGGCGACCGTGCGGTTCTCTACGTTTGGTATGACAATGAGGTTGGTTACAGTTGTCAGGTAGTCCGGGTGATGCATGAGATGTCTGACATCCACGTACCGACTTTGCCGGCGACTTAGAACCGGCTCAGAACGCTCAAAGCGAAATAAAAACCCGGCACATGGCCGGGTTTTTTATAGAGATCATCTCAAAATGACGGCCGGGTTTAGTAGCTGTGGCAGCCGCCTGTTTCACATTCGCTAGCATCGATCATATCGACTGCGGTGACGTAGTCCCCCGAATAAGTTTGGCCTGTCAGCTCGACCTCAGTGTCGTTACAGAAAATGCCGCTTTCCTGAACGCCGAACTTCGTCGTGATGTCATCACCATAGAGACCATCTACTTCGGCAATGGTTACCGGGTCAGCGGGGCTTGCTTCAGCCGAACCAAACTTCAAAGTGGCGGGATCAACCTGAGTTACGCCAAACCCCGGTTTGCTTAATACAGCAACCGGAACCTTGCCGGACTTGTTTGGATAAATCTTGTTGGCGGCATCTCCCGGCAACACATCCATGGTCAATTGGATCGGGTCTTCGATCATCGAAAAATCCCAACTGCCGGATGAACTTGTACCGCCCGGAGTTTGGTCATTGCCGCCCCAAGCCGATATAAGCAAACGATAGGCTGTACCGTAAAGCTGACCACTGTAGGAAAACTCTGTCGACCCGTTGCCTTCAGAATAAGCCTCGTAAACCAGGTCGCCAAGCGTTTCCGTGCTGACATCCCACTCATGCAATTGAACAAACGCGCCGCCATATGGGCCGTAATAATCGGAACAGCACAAGGTACCGCTAAGCGTTGCATCGACTGATGAAAAAGACAGGAAATACGCTTCGTAAGTGCTGTGTACAAAACCGTAGTAAGGGCTGGTTGGTCCGTATGAAGCACTTCCGGACCCGGACATAAAGGCTTCGCCTCGTTTGACGGTGCCGTTGATCATGCTGGTCTGTGAGGTATTACCATTCACGGTTGAAGAGGCCGTCCACGATGTCGAGCCCGGGGGAGCACTCTCGATAACTACTGTGGACCAATCCGGTGACAGCGTATATGACAGCGAACCACCGGTGCCAGGGCCAAAACTAATGTCCGCCGCAATTGCGGGGCCACTAACAACAAGTAGCAATAAGAACAAAAACCTGCGCATAACAAACCCCCTATCAAACATTAGCAACGGAGCCCGGATCTGCTCGAAGTGCCCGATAAAAAAGCTAGCCCCACAAAACCCAAAAACCTCATGCACTTTCTCCCGATAGATGCCAACCAACCCTAACAATATTCCGGGCGAATACAAGCGCAGCAGCGGTTCTTATGTTAAGCGTTGGCCGCATTGAGCGCGCCAAGCCTGCCAGAAGGAGCCTAACCCGGAATCAATCCTTCTTGTTATAAAAATTTCAAAGGGTTGCAAACTCTTTGTCACATATCTCAACGAAGATGTCTGCGTTCCCGGGGAGGGCCCCGGAGCATTCAATAGGAAATAGGAGATATAGAAATGGAAACTGCAACCTATCAAGGTCGCATAGCACTTTTATCTGCACTAGCTGTATTGGCAGGCCTTCTAACAGGTGGCCCGGCGCAAGCAAGAGACTCGTTCCTTGAACGATACCAATATCAGGATGAAATGAACCGTTGTATCGATCTACTGCGGCCGGCCGTTCAGACTGATGAGTCAGGTAAGGTGCTCTACAACGTTCAGGAAATTGATCGCCGCGGACAGTGGTACAAGTTTGAAATAGATATCACAGTAACCGACGCATCAGGCGCTAAGACTGTCGACGGATATCGTGTCGGCTGTGAAGCGAATCGCTGGACAGAAGTAGCTAAACTGCTTGAGCGCGATAACAACGAATCGTTGCCATTGCAGCGTGAACTGTTGGCAAGCCGGCAGTTAGAACAGAACAATAAACCAGCATCAAAAACGACCAAGCTCTAAACGGTAACTCATGCCCGGCAAGGTCCGGGCAGGGGCGTGGCAGATGCCGCGTCCTTCGGGTAGAACGGGGAAGCTGACGGCACCGCCTAAATATGCAGCGGCTTATTCGTTTTTTTATTCTTCGTTTTCTGGTTTATTTTCTGAGGGGTGGGAAACGCCCGTGAATTTACGAATCAAATTAT
>Ga0070728_10006148_pt1 | contig 11470 bp, 10 predicted proteins | sample tdDd471_FD_66723 | JGI IMG/M metagenome (GOLD analysis project Ga0070728, IMG submission 66723) | Marine sediment microbial communities from the Atlantic coast under amendment with organic carbon and nitrate - tdDd47.1 | ecosystem: Environmental > Aquatic > Marine > Coastal > Sediment | place...
TCAGCAGCAAAAAGAGCCGTAACAAAAGACAGAGTAAAAATTATGGTTAATATTGTTACGCGCGCGATTTTCTTCATTTAAAATCCTCCTTGAAGCACTTTGTACAGTTGAACATACCACCAGAAAAAGCAAACTGTAGGTGCCACTCTAAGGTAGACACATCTAACTTTTGTAGAGGTGTATATCAGTTTAGTTTTACTGTCAAGCAGAAATGCTCAATTAACAAAACTTTTCGAAAACATATAGATTTTGCAGATAAGCATGATTATGGATATTTATCACCCACTGTGTGTTGCATTTTTAATTTTATGCTACTGGTGGTTTATTCAAATGTGACAGGATAAACAGGCTTGCCCAGCTTTTTTGTAATGGAAAGATATTTGCAGGAGTACCAAGGGATGTTAAAACAAAAAAAGGGCCAAACCCTATGGGGCCGACCCTTTGTCAAGCATTGTTAACTAGCTTTAAAATACAGGCAGGTAGTAAACTACACCAACCATAACACCGATTCTGACGAGCGAAACTTTACTGCTTCCAAGGGTCGGAAAGAAGATGTCAAAACAAGCATCAATTGCCAGGTTATCATCTACTTCATATTCAACACCGCCGTGGAATTCAAGAGCAAAACCGCCAGTGGACTGGTTTCCACCAAAGCCACCCCAACTTATGTGAGCAGCACTGCCACCAATACCCAAGCCTGGGTAAACGCGCAGCTTCTCGGCTACCTTAAAGTAATATCTTGCACCAAATACAAATGGAAATATATGAACATCATTGCCAAAATTACCTTCCCAGAAGGGTAAACGCGTCCAGATACTCAAGTTGTCTATTGGGCTGATGCTGATGTATGGTGTGATACCGAAAGTGAATCCATCACTAAGTCCAAATCCAACATTGTTATTTCCACTGATTCCCACATGACCACCGATAACCACATGGCCACCGATACCCAGATCGCCTGTCAGACCAACATCAGCACTTGCAGAACCTGCTGTGAGCATAAGCGCCAGCATTGCTAAAATAGCAAGTTTAAGGGATAAACGTTTTTTCATTTGAAATCCTCCATCCAGATTGTTTTTATCTACAACATTCATACGATATTAAATTTTATAAACCCCATTTTACTGCCGAGCTACAACCCAGGTTTGATTATAGTGTAATCGGCTAACCATTAAAAGAGTTTAATTGGTAAAATTATATAAGAAAAAGATCAATTCCGTGCCAGATTCTTCCCAAATAATAACAAATAGCAAGAAAAAAATTCATTTTCGCAACAATACAAGACCGCTTTGCCAGATATAGACCGGTTTTAGTCAGCAAAATATTAAAAACAGCTTTCATCCATGCTCATTAATGTTATCATCTGACAATCCAAGGAGGTGCAAAATGTTGGCATATTGTGGGATTGATTGCAGTGAATGTCCGGCTTTTAAGGCAACTGCAAACGATGACGACGACTTGAGGCAACAGACAGCCAAAGACTGGTCAAAGATGTTCAATGCTGAGATAAAAGCTGAAGACATCAACTGCAAAGGCTGCAAGTCAGACGGGGTGAAATTTTCTCATTGCAACGACTGCAAAATCAGAGCCTGCGCTATTGAGAAACATCTTGAAAACTGTGGCTGGTGCGATGATTTTGCCTGCGAAGATGTAAATTTTGTCATCTCAAATGTACCGGAAGCGAAAGCTGCACTGATAAGCATTAATAAAAAACGCTGATGGTACTTGACACTTTTGATACTGGTAATCAATTTACAGTAAAGATGATTAAAATTACCGGTTAATGATGTAATTCTTTACATATGTTGACACCTTGGTTTCAATATGCAAAACTCCCCTCTCGAAAACCTTTCCGGAAGATAAATGGATGGTTTTAACTCCAGTAATACAAGGTATTTACAGTAGCGATGCTATTTTAAGGAGATAAATTTGAAAACAGACAACAAGTCAGCCAATTCAGTAGCAAACGGTCCGATTGAATTTGATCTTGATAACGGTTTGCACGTAATTTTAAAACAGGATCACTTTGCCCCGGTGGTAGCTTTTCAAATGTGGGTCAAGGTCGGCTCATCAGACGAAAAGAGAGATGAAGCAGGTTTGGCGCATGTTCTGGAACACATGCTATTTAAAGGCACCGAAAGACGTGGCGTGGGCGAGATTGCCCACGATATCGAAGGAGCCGGGGGTGATGTAAACGCCTGGACTTCTCATGATGAAACGGTCTTTCATCTGGCACTTCCTGCGCGGGAGTTTAATGAAGGTCTGGATATTCTGGCAGATGCCATTCGCAATACCGCACTGGATCCTGAAGAACTGGCCAACGAACTTGAAGTTATCTGCGAGGAAATCAAACGTGGCAAAGATTCTCCCGGACGTGTATTGTCGGAAGAAATCTTCAAAACAAGTTACAAAAAGCACCCTTACCGCTATCCGGTAATCGGTAGCGAAGAATCCGTGCGCTCTTTTACCAGAGAAAAGGTGTATGCGTTCTACAAACACTGGTATGCACCCCAAAACATGACACTGGTTTTGGCGGGCGATTTTGACGAAACTCAAGCCCGTGCCGAGATTGACAAGCAACTGGGAGATTTCACCTCCGACTCCGAAATTCTTCACCAGCACACAGAGGAACCCGAGCGTACAGCTCCCATAGCATCAAATATAGACGACAATGTGCATCAGTGCCACATGTCTTTCAGCTTTCCGGCCTGTTCCATAATGGGCGAGGAGCTTCCGGCACTGGATGTTATCAGCGTGCTTTTGGGACAAGGTGAGAGTTCACGACTGATTCAGCATTTGCAACGTGAGAAATCTCTGATCAACGAGGCCTTTGCATATCCTTATGCAGCCCGCAGTGCCGGCCTCTTTTTGCTGGATATCGCGACCCCCAAAGAAAATCTTGAAGAAAGCCTGAAACAGGTCTCGTTTGAGGTCTTCCGATTTACCCACGACAAAATTTCCCAGAACGAACTTGAAAAAGCCAAAACCATTGTTGAGAATGAAGCCGTCTACCAGATTCAGACCATGCAGGGCAAGGCCAGATTATACGGCCACGGCTACAGCATGACAGGTGACAGCAATTTCCAGCGTGGGTATATCAAAAAAATCAAGTCTCTGACAGTTGAAGATGTAATCAATACTGCACGCAAGGTGTTTGATATTGATAAATTCAATGTGGTTGTTTCAGGCCCGAAAGAATTTGATAACCGGCCAGATGACAAAAGGCTGATCGAATGCGTTAAAGAAGGTGCCGAGCTTGGCAAATCTTTTGTCAATGAAGCGTTAAAACCAGACAATAATGGTGTTTTGCGACAGGTTTTACCAAATGGATTGAGGCTTATTGTTAAAGAAAACCATTCGGTTCCACTGGTAAGTATGCAGGCTGGTTTTTTGGCTGGTCTGCGTTTTGAAGATGAGCAGAACAACGGTGTTAACAACCTGATTTCCCGTATGCTGACACTTGGTACAGCAAAGATGTCGGCTCGCGAACTTGCCGAGGCCGTAGAGTCCATGGCTGGAACTCTCTCCGGTTTTGCCGGTCGAAATACGCTGGGTTTAAAATCAACTTCCATCAGCCGTAATTTTGAAAGTGCAATGAACATCTTTGCCGACTGTCTGCTTGCACCTCAATTTGACAAAGCCGAACTGGAAAAGGAAAAGCGTCTGGTTTCCGAAGAAATCAAGGCCAGAGACGAACAGCCCGGTAGAGTGGCGTTTGATCTGTTCCACAAAACATTATACAAAAACCACCCCTTTAAAATGGATTCCATGGGCACCTTTGAAACCCTTGAAAACCTTGGCTGTGATGAATTAAAACAGTATTACAAGAAGATGCTTGACCCCAAACGTCTGACAATCTCGGTTGTTGGTGATGTCAAAGCCGAGGATGTTATCAAAATCGTCAACAAACGTTTTGCTGAAATGAAAAGCTCGGAAAACAATTTGAAAGATCCAATTCCTGAAGTCAAAGCAAACGAGATTCGCACAGAAAAGACAGTTTTGGACAGACAGCAAACGCATCTGGTTTTAGGCTTTCATGGTTTGAGATTCAAAGATGAAGAACGCTACGCACTGGACGTACTGAACGCAGCACTTTCGGGACAGGGCGGACGTTTGTTCATGGAACTGAGGGACAAGCAAAGTCTGGCCTACTCGGTAGGCTCTTTCCATCTGGAATCACTGGACCCGGGTTACTTTGCCCTCTATATCGGTACCAGCCCGGAAAAGGCTAAAGATGCCGTGGACGGAATGATTCGTGAGTTATCACGGGTTTTAGATGAAGGATTGGAAGAGGCGGAAATAGCCCACGCCAGACGTTACCTTTCTGGAAGCCATGCAATAGGTTTGCAAACCAATTCCTCGCAGGCAGGTCATATGCTGCTGAATGAATTGTACGATCTGGGCTATGATGCACATTATGGTTTCAGAGATAAAATACTTGCAGTAACATCTGAAGACGTAAAAAATGTGGCCAAGAAACTGATTGATCTTGAAAGCTACACACTGGTAGAAGTTGGCCCGGAATAGGAGTTGGATTTGGAAACAGTATGGATCAAGTTAACAGGGCTTCTGCCGGAAGAGTTGACAGAAGAGATGGAAGCTCGTCTTTTTGCCATGGGTGTAACCGGCATTCAGACCATTACCAGTGAATTTTTGCCACCAGATGAAGAAAAGCCCAAAGATGGCCACGCCTATTTGGTAATGTATTTGGAACAGGCAGAAAGTTTCGAGCAGAGTTTTGTCTTCAAAGTAGAAAAAGCGTGGAAAGACTTTCTGAAAGAGAAAGATCTGGTTCAGCTTGAATACCTGCTGCTTATTGAAGATATGGAATCCAACGACTGGGCCACAAGCTGGAAAGAATTTTTTCATCCTCTGAAGATTGGAAAACGCATCTGGATATCGCCAAGCTGGGAACCGGCTAAAATTACCGATAATGAAATTGCCATAGAAATTGACCCCGGAATGGCCTTTGGCACAGGTGGCCATGAAAGCACCGCACTGTTAATCAAGGCTCTGGAAGAGAGAGCCGATGCCAGTGGACTACCCTCTGAGCTGATGGATGTCGGATGTGGCTCGGGTGTGCTGTCCATAACTGCGCTCAAACTTGGCTCAAAGCTGGTTGACGGTATCGACATTGATCCTGAAGCCGTAAGAATCTCCGCAGAAAATCTTGCAATAAACAAGCTGGATCCGAATCGCTACAACATTTCACAAACGGCCATAGCAGACATTAAAAAGAAATACCCGCTGGTTTTAGCCAACATGATTTCTTCGATCCTTTATTCCATCAAAAGCGAGTTGGTACGAATCTGTGATGACAATGGCGAACTGTGGCTCTCCGGTATTCTGGCCGAAGAGGCCGATGAGGTGGCCGAAAGTTTCACAGCCGAAGGGCTGGAACTTACGTCCAAAGATATCATGGGAGAATGGGCCAGCCTCCAGATGAAAATCCGCTAGTTGCTAACTACACTGAATTGGGTGTGATTTTTATTTTGGGATGTTTTCCACAAAAACCTGATTAGCATCGCTCATGGCGAGTGATCGACGATTTGTCGATTGTATCGAGCCATTCAGCCTTCGATACAAATTTTAAACTGATAAATCACTTTAAAATTAACTCAGTCTGAGCGGAAAGATATCGAAAATATGATTTACCGATAAAATAATTCACACCCCACAAGATTCTTTAATGTAACGGCAAATTGCATAAACTGGCCTGAATATGATATACTAAATACCGTAGAGTTTATGTATCAGGCGTGAAAAATAATTTTATCAGGGAGACGACTGTTAGTCCCATAACACTGCCATGCAAAGAATATATCTGCCAGAAGTAAATTCAGGGGAAAGCCTTACACTCTCTAAAGAGCAGTCCCGCTACCTCCTGCAGGTTCACCGGATGAATATCGGCGATACACTTGCTGTGTTTGACGGCAAATCGAAAGAATACCTCGCGCGCATTTTGCTGGCCAACAAGTCTTCTGCTGTTATAGAAATAGTCGATATTATAAGGGAAGAGCTTCAACCTGAGACAAGATTTATTCTGGCGCAGGCTCTTCCCAAACAGGGTAAAATGGAAACCGTGATCCAAAAAGCATGCGAACTTGGTGTCTCGGAGATTGTACCGTTTAAGTCAAGATATTCTCAGGTAAGGCTGAATGAGAAACAACAGCAAAAGAAACTTGAGAGATGGAACAAGGTTGCTGAAGAGGCTTGCAGACAATGTCGCAGGATTTCGGTTCCTGATATAAAACCACTGATCGACTTTAAGGATCTGCTAAAAAATGATGGTGAGATCTGGCTGGCATATGAAGGCGAGAACTGTATGCCAATTGGAGATGCCGTCAGCAATTGTAAACAAAAATGTGTTACAATGGTAATCGGTTCCGAGGGTGGATTCTCGAAAGAAGAAATTTCCCTGGCAAAAGAGATGGAAGCAAAGATCGTTTCTTTAGGTCCGCGTGTTTTGCGCACCGAAACAGCAGGACTGGCCATTTTATCCATCTTGCAATATACCCTTGGCGATCTTAGTGGAAAAGAAACTCCTTTTATTTACAAAGGATAAACCATGAAATGTAAAATATGTAGAGCATCTATAGCTGAAAACAGCAGCGTTTGTGATGTATGCGGAGCTATTCAGAATGTTGATTCTTTTGCAGATGACAAAGCCACTGTAAGTTCAATGCACTTTGGTCGCACAGAACCGGAAAGCAAAATTGATTACGAGAGCAAGTTGAAAAACTTACTGCAAGAGACCATGAGTAGAAACTCTGCCTCCACCAAAAACCAGGCAGAAAAGAATACAACCAGCAAGTCGGGAACAGACAGCACAATGGATATCAATAAAAAAGACGAGAAAAACACCACCAGCAAAACAAAAAAATCAAGCGCACTCGGTCACAGTCCACTTGATAAATCGAACGAAGATGAAAGCTCGGAACAATTGAAACAGGTTTTGCAGACCATCTTTAAAAGTGAATCCGGCACTCCGCAGGCTGTTAAGGAAGATAATCATAAAGCATCAGACATTACACCTCCTGCCGTGCCGATTGCTGAGCAGCTTATCGAAGACGAAACAACGGAAGTAGCTGAAATAAAAACTGAACCAAGTACAAACGAAATTCAGCAAACAGAATGGGAAACCGGCGATGTTGCTAATCGTGATGGAAAGCAGCAGGACGACAAATTTAGCGGGTTTGAACCGCAGAACAATGTGATAAGCGAAGAACCACAGTGGACTATGGGTGAACAAAAAACAGAAATTGCAGAAAATAAAAACATTCCAGCAGAGCTTGACCTTGATGAAATAAACTCTCAGAATAAAGAGCTTGAAAATGCCGATACAGTTTTTGATCCACCACCTGTGGCAAAAGTGAGACAGGAGACGAAGATAATTGAACCGCGATTACCAGAGCCTGAGCAAGAGATAGTTGAGACTCAAGACACTGTCATAGAGGAAAAAGAGAACATCTTTGCCGATGATCAAAACGACATTATCAACGATTCGGTTTTTGCCATGGAAAATAACGAAACAGAATTAGAGACCGAACCTGAAATAGTTATCGAAGAGCCGAAGGTCAGACTTCGGGAAGAGGTTTACGAAATGCATGTCACAGTAGCATCCAGCATGAGACGGGTTCTGGCAGGTGTAATTGATCTGCTGGTGGTTTTCGTTCTGTTTATGATTTTCATGGGCGTTGCGATACAGCTTGTTGGAAGCAACGACCTGCCACAAAACGGTAATTCCGGTCTGTTTTACATTATTTCACTGGGCTTGAATCACTCCCATCTGCTTTCAGCATACGGCCTGGTTTTCTTCTTTATCTGGACTTTTATCAATCTTGTCTGTTCATCGACCACGGGTCAGACACCCGGTAAAATGCTGATGGGCATACGACTTATTAAAACCGATGGTGAAACCGTAGGAGTAGTTCACGCTGTTGTGCGCCTGATCGGCTATGTTTTGTCAATCCTGCCTTTTTTCCTTGGTTTTTTATGGGCAGTGGTCAATACTGAAAAGCAGGGATTACATGACAAGTTGGCGCAGACCTATGTTATCAGGGTCGTGCCGGAGCAATAGGGGTTCTTTCAATGAGTGAAATACAGGACGAACAAATCACAGATGAACTGGAGGGGCTCGAGCAGAAGATAACTTCCATCGACAAGCCCAAAAAAGTGTTGGCGGAACTCTGTCGACATGCAGGACAAGTGGTTGATTTCTGCTGTTTTTTAAAAATAAACGAATACTTTGCCGCTGGCTGGATCTTTCATTCAAAGGAGCTATTACCGGATCTGGATATTGGAGAGGTAAAATTCAGTCTTGATGAAATTGACGGCCTTGAAAAAAGCATTGAAGAAGACAGACCACTGTTTGTGGATAAGCTCAATCTTAAGTGCTGGAACAAACTTTTGGCAAAACGCAACATGGGAGACCCGTATCCACTGGCTTTTTTCCCGGTAAAAGTTGGACAGAAAGCTCCCTTTTTATTTATTGCCGAAAATCAGGAAAAACTGGACGCCGAGATTGTTGGAAATATCAATCGCTGGCTGGTATCGGTCGGAATGAGGCTCTCATCCCTGATACTTGAACGACGACACCAAAAAGATGACACAAAACAACGGCTTGACATTCGTCCGCTTTCACTGAAGGCCAGCAAATTGATGGCCGAAAACTGGGCCTCGGCCTATTCGGAATCAAAAAATAACATTCGCTGGAAAAAGCGTCAAAAGCGCAACATTGAAACAAGTCCCAATATTGACCAAAGCCAGATGAGGGAATTTGAATTGTCAGACTGAAGTAGTAAATTACAGACTTAATAAACATAAAACAATAAAGGAGCAGGTATATAAAAAGCCTGCTCCTTTTCTTTGTCTGAACCAATTTTCCTATTTCACTTTGATCAAGCCCTCGTAGTAATTTTCCGGTGCCTCAAATCCCAAAAGCAATAGTAAGGTAGAGGCTATATTTGCCAGACCGGGTTCTTTCAGATCCGTATTGGCAGTGAATTTATCTGCGTCTTTTCCGGTAAGCATCCAGGGAACCGGCGACAAAGTATGACTGGTTTTTAAAACCTGATTGCCGTTTTCATCGAGCTTGATTTCTCCGGTTTTCTTGTTTACTTCCAGCATCATGTCGGAGTTGCCGTGATCGGCGGTGATTATCATGGTGGCACCGTTATCGTTTACCGCCTGCTCTAATTTGCCGATGCACTCGTCAAGCACTTCCATAGCCTTGATGGCAGCTTTTAAGTCCCCGGTATGACCGACCATGTCGCCGTTGGGGAAGTTGACCCGCAGGAATTTATGTTTTCCGGACTCAAGTTCAGTAATCAAACGTTCGCTGATCTCATATGCCTTCATGGCAGGTGCCTGTTCAAAGGGAATGACATCACTTTTAATTTCAATCCATTCTTCAAGCTCTTCGGAAAACTTGGCCGAGTTATTGCCGTTCCAGAAGTAGGTCACATGACCGAATTTCTGGGTTTCGGAGATGGCCAGTTGCGCAATATTGTTTTTCGCCAGATACTCACTGACAGTTTTCGAGATTGCCGGTGGCTCAACCAGATAATCAGGCGGGATATTCAGATCGCCATCATACTGCATCATGCCGGCATAAGCCACCTCGGGATACTCCATGCGACTGAATTCACTGAAGTTTTCCTCGGTAAAGGCTCTGGAAATCTCGATGGCCCTGTCGCCTCTGAAGTTGAAAAAGACCACCACGTCGCCATCGACAATTTTGCCGACCGGGTTACCATCATCATCACTGATAACGTAGGCAGGTAAATCCTGATCAATTACGCCGGGATTGTTTTCGCGCAGTGTATCAATGGCAACTTCTGCCGAGTGATAGCTTTTGCCACGACCTACCACATGGGTTTCCCAGCCTTTCTGAACCATGTCCCAGTTGGCATTATATCTGTCCATGGTGATACTCATCCTGCCACCACCGGAAGCGATTTTGGCATTGCAACCCTTAAGGAAGACTTCCCTGATAACCTTTTCCAGCTCTTCGATATAGAGATGGTAAGTCACAGGATCAACATCGCGGCCATCGGCCAGAGGATGGATTCTTACTTTTTTGACACCTTCTGCCTCAAGCTGCCTGATAATGGCATACAAATGGTCAACATGGGAATGAACATTGCCATCCGACAAGAGCCCTAGCAGATGAAAAGTGCTGTCCTTGTCTTTTGTTTGCTGAACCAGTTTTTTCCAGGTGTTACCTTGGTATAAACTGCCACTTGAAATGGCATCATTTACCAGACGGGCACCCTGTGAAAAGACCCTGCCCGCGCCCATGGCATTATGACCAACTTCGCTGTTACCCATATCGGAATCTGATGGCAGGCCAACCGCCTTTCCATGAGCTTTAATCTGCATGGAAACCGCTGCCTCTTTCATCAGACGATCAATATTCGGAGTGTTTGCCTGGTCAAAGGCATTGCCCTCGTATCCTTCGGCCTGTCCGCGGTACAAACCAACACCGTCCATAATTACGAACAGCAATGAGCCGTCAACACCTTTAAATTCATTGGATTTTTCCAGCTTGAAATTACTCATCAAAATCTCCCTTGTTTTAATACGGAGTCAAATTTTAAAATTTTGAACAAACTCTTATCCGAATGGAACCTATGAAAGGCTGAGTTTTTTATCCAGACATTTATTGTTTTTGTAAACCAGCCGTTTGTATTTTTTGCAGTTCAGAGCAATCTCTCTATGACAATCCCCCGCTAAGGCATCTTCCTTTGGAAACTCGGCATAGGGACAGTATAGATCGCAATGAGTGGAGCTTTCAGGTACTTTGGGATTTGACCTGTTTTTTGTCACTGTCAGCCTTCTTTATTGCTAACGCTCTCTTTTTCAGGTTCTACAACTTTTGCCTGCGCAACTTCTTTGTCAGCTTCCAGTTTCTTTTTATCCTCGCTCTTGATTTCGCCTTTTAAGGCACCTTTGAAATTGCGAATGCCTTCGCCGAGAGAAGAACCAACAGTAGGAAGCTTACCGGCACCAAAAACCACCAGAACAAGCAATAGCACTATCAACAACTCCCAGTAGCCAAGTCCGAACATGGCTCTTTCGATGCTTGCTGTTGGGGTATATGTTAACATGTTGAACTCCTTTATAAAGGTAACTATCAGACCATCTGGAATCTAGCATGATTTTTTGATAAAGGCTAGAGTTTTGGCTTGTTTCGGGATATTTTAGTGATGAACTGGTAGGTTTTTAGATTTTGTGGACGGGATGCTAGCAAACTCGTTTGAATATCATCAATTCATCCGGGTTGGAACAAATCGGCACCCTCCTATTTGAATAGGCAACATACCCTCATCAGCACTTTCATAATCAATGGCAGAAGACCATAGCCAATCGCGTGCCTCTCTTACACACTCACTTTTAACAGGGTTCATATGAATATATTTCAGCTTTTGCAATAAGAACTTCTCGTCTCCACCTTTCCCGCCGGGGC
>Ga0070728_10006149_pt1 | contig 11470 bp, 11 predicted proteins | sample tdDd471_FD_66723 | JGI IMG/M metagenome (GOLD analysis project Ga0070728, IMG submission 66723) | Marine sediment microbial communities from the Atlantic coast under amendment with organic carbon and nitrate - tdDd47.1 | ecosystem: Environmental > Aquatic > Marine > Coastal > Sediment | place...
GCGGTGTCGGGAATGATGATGCCACCGGCAGTCTTTTCTTCGGAATCGAGACGCTTGACCACAACGCGGTCGTGCAGCGGACGAAATTTCATTGTCTAAGCTCCAATTTAGCTAGGCAAAACGTGTAAGCGTTAACGCTAATAGCACTCCCCATGAGTGAGTGCCAACGAGTTAGTCACATGTAGCGAAACTGTCAAGCATAGGGACGCGTTTTTTTTGCGATTGAGCGAAAATTAGCGTCTCGGGGCCAGTTTCGGGTTATCGCGGACCTGATCGCCGTCCCAAACGACCATAATCAGATTGCGGAAATACAGGATGGCTTCCGGCGCGGGCTCGTCGTCATAGAGCTTGTAGCGGTAGGCGATCACCTTGGCTTTCGAGTTGGCGGCCAAAAAGGCGGCGAGCTCATTCGGGTCGTCGGACCAGGGGATCGGATTTTTCAGGCGACCGGCGAACTGATACTGGCCATGATACTTACCGAAATGAAACAGGGTCCAACCCTCGGCTTCCAGTTTGGCCAAAGCCTCGCCATTGGGCTTCATGGAGTATTGATTGTCGAACCGGGGCGCCAGGACCAGATGAAGGCAGGCGATGAAGATCACCATGCCGCCCGCCAGAGCCTTGAGGCGTGGATGCACCGGCCCCGTGCTCGCCGTCTTGACGATCAACAATCCGGCCAGAACGATCAGCAGCGCCCAGAAGGTATGTTGGTCGGCCACCCACTCGGGAAGCTTTTTGATCGGCAGGTAGGGGGCGATCAGAAGCGCCGTCCCGATAAACATCAGCAAACCGGCGGGGAACCATTGTTCCCAGGTCCGGCCGTCTTTCTGCTCATCGCGGGTCAGCAGGAAAGCGATGATCAGCGCGGCGGCAGGGAAATCGGGCAGCAGGTAGTGGGGTTGCTTGCCGCTGATCAGCGAAAAGGCGATGAAGGCGGGCAGAAACCAGGCGAGGCAAAAACGAAGACCCGAATCGCCCAGCAGCTTGGGCAGTTTGCCGAGCGACCGCCAAACGGCGGGCCAGAAGGTCCAGGGCAACAGCATGGGGCCGATGATCGCGAGGAAGAACCACCAGGGGCGTTGGTGGGCGAACGACTTGACCATGCGGCCCGCCGTCTGGCCGACAAAGATGGCGTTGCGGTATTCCTCACCCCCGGCAATCGCCGCCGGGATGGCCCAGGCCAAACCGATGGCCGAGCCGATCAACACACCGAGGCCGATACCCAGATACCAGCGTTTCCATCCGCCTTTTTGCGCCTTGATCCGACCTTCCACGTCCCACAGCGGGGCCAGCAGCGCAATCGGCAGGGTATGGAGCAAAATCGCCGGGCCTTTAGCCAGAACGCCGACACCGATGCCGACGCCGAAGATCAGCCAACCGGACCAGCCGCCAACGCGCCGCGCCCGCAACAGGCCGAGCAGCGCGATCATCGCGGTCAGCGCCAAGAGAGTGTCGAACATGGTGAGCGTGGCGAATAGCGCCCAATAAAGGCTGCCCAGCAAAATAACCGGCGCAGCCCTGGCGACCGAAACATCGCCGGGCCAGAGAGCACGGGCCAAGGGGATGGTCAGCACCAGACTACCGAACCCGAACAACGGGGCGACCAGACGCGGCCACCAGTCATTGACGCCGAAGACCGCCCAACCTGCCTGCATGAGCCAGAACAGCAAGGGCGGCTTGTGGCTATAAGGCTCACCGTTCAGATGGGGCACCAGGAAATCACCGCGCAGCCACATCTCCCAAGCGACCGCCAGATAACGGGTTTCATCGACCGGCAGATGGGGGCGCGCGGCCAGCGCCGCAATCATCAGGACCAGCCAGAGAACCGACCAGTGGAGAGCGGGATTGCGATCCGTCATGCCGAAGCGACCTCTTGCTGGCGGCGGTTCTTACGGACTTTGCGATAGAGATAAGCGCCGAGCAGGCCGGACAGGACGAACAGCAGCACACTCACCAGAATGCGGGTTTCGGCCTCGACTTTTACGCCTTTACCGACCAACGCGAACACCAGGGTTTGGGGAATATACCCAAGCGCCGACCCACCAATGAACGAAAGCGCCCGCACATGGGTGACGCCCGCCGCCAAGTTGGTCAGCGCATTGTTGCCCACCGGCAGGAGACGGATTAGCAGTGTCATCAGAAACGGGCTTGTCCCGAGAAACCCATCGACCTTGGCGACCATCTTGGGCCATTTCGATTTGACCAGATCGCGACCGAGGAACCGAGCATAGAAAAAGGTCAACACGCAGCCGCCCGCTGTCGCCAGCACACCCATTAAGGTCCCTTCCGCCACGCCGAATGCGTAGCCCGCCATGAAACTGACGATCTGGCGCGGCATGCCGACGGCGGTCATCATCGCGCCGACGGCAAAGAAGAAGCCATAGCCCCAGAGGCCCCGGTCTTTGATGCTGGCGTCGATCCAGGCCTGATCGAACCCGTCGGCGATGCCCAGTCCTTTGACCGCATAGCCGACTGCGACCAATACGACGATCATCAGCAAGCCTTTGATATAGGGCTTGAGCGTCGTCTGTTCGCCGTTTCCGTTGGCCTCGGTAGCGGGGGTCCGCTCAGCCATCGGGGGCTTCCTCAGTAGCGACGGGGACACGGGCGCGCTTTTGCAGCCAGCGCACGCCGAACAGATCGACCACGCCGACCTTGAGCCGGTCCCAGGTGCCGTATTTCGACACCCCGCGCTCCCGATGGCGATGATTGACCTCCACCGAAACCACCTTGCCGCCGCGCCGGATCATCAGCGCAGGCAAAAAGCGGTGCATATGGCTGAAGTAGGCCATGTCTAGGAAAGCGTCCCGGGTGAACAATTTCAAACCGCACCCGGTATCCGGCGTGGCGTCGCCTAACAGGCGCGAACGCACGCCGTTGGCGATCTTCGACGACCAGCGTTTGACCTCGGTATCCTTGCGCGACTTGCGCCAACCGGCGACCAGCAGGAAGTCGGGATCGTCGGAGGCTTTCAAGGTTTCGAGCAGCTTGGGGATATCCGCCGGGTCGTTCTGGCCGTCGCCGTCGAGGGTGGCGACGAAACGGCCCTTGGCGAACTTGACCCCAGTGCGCACCGCCGTGCTCTGGCCGCAGCTTTTTTGGTGGGTGACGATGCGCAAGCGCGGCTGCTTGGCCTGCGCCTCTTTCAACTTGGCCGGAGTTTGGTCGTTGCTGCCATCGTTGCAGTAGACGATCTCATAATCGCAAACGCCATCGAGCGCGGCGGTGATCTCATCGATCAGCGGCTGGATGTTCTCCGCCTCGTTAAAAACGGGCACGACGACGGACAGTTCGGGCGTCGCGTCTTTCTTGGGTTTTGCGGCCATGGATAAGGGTCTTGGTCCCTGAAAAATACGTCCCCCGCCTTATGCCATGCATAGAGCTTGGCGGCAAAGCGTTTTACCGTTCTACAACGGCAATCTTTTCCAAGAGGTTTAAGGCCGTTTGATGATCTTCTTCATTGGCCGCGCCGCAAGCGGGGCCGAGGACCGTCACGGCGAAGTCCCGGTCGTGGGCGTCGCGCGCCGCAGCCTGAACCGCCAGATCGGTCGCCACCCCCATGACCGAGACGGCCTCAACGCCCTGATTGCGCAGGATGGCCTCGAGCGGCGTGGCGTAAAACGCGCTGACCCGGTGCTTGACGATTTCGGTTTCACCATCGGTCGGGACGACCTTTTCATGAAACCCGGTGGCCCAGGCGCCGAGCGTCAGCGCGCCGAACTTCTTGGCCGCGCCGAACAAGGGCGACCCCTCCGGCCACTCTGCATAGGTCGATGAAAAGCCTACCTTGACGTGAACGATAAAGTCGCCGCGCGCCCGCGCCTCGGCCAAAGCCTTGGCGGCTCGGTCCAGCACACCATGCTCGGCGTCGAAGGCGGCGTAGCCCTTGCCGGAGAGTTTCCCCTCCGGGTGGATGATTTCGTTGATGAAATCGATCGATAAAAGAGCTTGCTTCGCCGCCATAAACGCCTCCCGGCCTTAGGAAATACCGACCAGTTGAATGTTGAAGGTTAGATCCTGACCGGCCAACGGGTGGTTGCCGTCCAGCATCACCGTATCGTCGGTCACGCTGGTGACCGTCACGACGAAAACTTCACCGTCGGGGGCTTCGGCCTGAAGGGGCATGCCCAATTCCAGCTCCATGTCGCTCGGCAGTGCTTCGCGCGGCACTTCCTGAACCATTTCGGCGTTGTGATCGCCATAAGCTTCAGCGCACGGAATGGTGACTTCCTTGCTTTCCTCGACCGCCATGCCGATGACGGCATTTTCAAAGCCGGGGATCACCCCGCCTTCGCCGAGAGTGAACTCCAGCGGCTCGCGCCCTTCCGAGCTATCGAAAGTGGAACCGTCGTTGAGCGTTCCCGTGTAATGAACCTGTACCGTATCGCCGCTTTTCGCCTGCGTCATATTGTGGGCTCCTTATCCCATTCCTTTCCCTGAAAACGCAGGGGGGTTTGACTCCCACATTCCCAAAAAAACTATTCTTAAAAAAACTGCGCCACATCATGAAGGTCATAAGCCATCAGGGCAACCGGGTTTTCTCCACAAAACAGTACGGAAATATATTCACCGTCCCGTCGCACCCACGAACGTGGCTACCCATGACTTTCAAGACTCATCCCAAGTCGTAGATACGCGGAGGCAAGGCGGTTACGTCTCATCATTCCGGGTTCTCACGCTGTGAGCCCCGGAATGACGATGGGAAAAGCGGGAGGGCCGTAAGAGCAGTCTTACCCGACTTGCCCCAAAAGCACCGCGATGAGCATCAGGGCGCCGAAGTAGCGGTTGGACTTGAACTTGGTCAGGCAGTCCTGTTGGTTTTTGATGTCGACGGTGGCGGCCTGCCAGATGAAATGGCAGGCGGCGGCGGCAAGGCCGATGTAGAACCAGACCGAAAGACCGGCCAGGGTTCCGGCGATGCCGAACAGGGTGATCGCCGCGCCGTAGAACACCCAGAGCCATTTGGGTGTCGCGTCGCCGAGCGCAATGGCTGAGGATTTTACCCCGACGATGATGTCGTCTTCGATGTCCTGATGGGCGTAGACCGTATCGTAGCCCATGGTCCAGAACCAGCCGCCGAAATAGAGCAGCAGCGGGGCGAGTGATAGCTCGCCAGTCACCGCCGCCCAGCCGAGCAAGGCTCCCCAGTTGAAGGTCAGTCCCAACACGGCCTGCGGCCAGTAGGTGAACCGTTTGGCGAAGGGATAGATGAACACCAGAATGAGCGACGCCGCGCCGACGGTGACGGCGAAGGTGTTGAACTGCAACAGAATGACCAGCCCGACGGCGAGCAGAAAGGCGAGGAAAGCCAAGGCCTGGGCCGGTGAAACCTGACCGCTGGGCAGGGGCCGTCCGATGGTCCGCTCCACCTTGCCGTCGATGTCCCGGTCGGCCAGATCGTTGACCACGCAGCCCGCGCCGCGCATCAAGACCGCCCCAACGCCGAACAGGGCGAAGAACCAAAGTGCTTTCAGTGGCTCGTCAAACGGCGAGGCCGCCATGCTGATGCTCCACCAGCAGGGAAACAGCAAAAGCCAGGTGCCGATGGGCCGGTCGAGCCGCATCAGCCGCAGATAGGGCTGCATGGGTTTTGGGGCCAGCCGGTCGATCCAGTCGCCGGTGGGAATATCGGTATGGCGTTGGGTTGCGTCGGTTGTCATGGGTTCAACATATAGCCGCTTGCGACGATAGGGTCAAAGCCCGTAGATCGCCGGGAGCACCAGCGATAGGACCAGCCAGACAATGAGGGTCAAGGGGATGCCGACGCGGACGAAATCGGTGAACCGATAACCCCCGGCGTTCATCACCAGCAGATTGGTTTTATAGGCCATGGGCGTGGCGTAGCTCATGTTAGCGCCGAACAGGACGGCCAGAACGAACGGCTCGGGCGGCACACCGAGCCGTTGGGCGATGCCGATGGCGATGGGCGTGCCGATTACCGCGGCGGCGTTGTTCGACACGATGTTGGTCAGCACCGCCATCACCAGCATCAAGCCGCTCAACACGATGGCGGGCGAGGTTCCAGCGGCGTAGGTGGCGAACACTTGGGCGAAATAATCGGCCCCGCCGGTTTTCAAGAGGGCCGAGCCCAGCGCCAAACTGGCGACGACGATCATGATCACCGGGATGCTCAGCGCGTTGGCGGCGTCGGTCCATCGGATGCAGCCGGTGATCAGCATGAGGAAAACACCACAGACGGCGCTGGCGGCAATCGGCATAACGCCCAGCGCCGCGGCCCCGACGATGGCCGCCATGATGGCGAAAGCCAGAGAAGCTTTTTCGGTTTTCGGAATGTCGGCGGTGGCGTCGAGCACCAACAGGCCGCCTTCCGATTTGAGCTTGGCGATTTGTTCTTCGGGCCCCTGAACCAACAGCACGTCGCCAATTCTTAAAGGCACGTCGGCGATGCCCTTTTTGAACGTCTGGATGACCGGTCCGGCCCGGTGCAGGGCGAGGGTGATCAGGTGGTAAACATCGACGAAGCGGACCCCGGCAAGCGTACGGCCTTCAAGGCGCGATCCTTGGGTGATGACGATTTCGGCAATCTTCTGATCTTCGGCGCTGAGCGGATGATCCTCGTCGACCAGCACGTCATCGGCGTAGAGCTTAGCGCCGAGGATTTCCTCCAGTTCCTTCAAGTTGGCAGGCGTGTCCCTGACGCCGAGCTGATCGCCAGCTCTCAAGGTGATGTCAGGGAGGGGTTTAACCACCAGTCCCGGCGATCTGCGCACCTCCTCCACCTGCAAGCGGCCGTCGGTTTTCTCGATGGCTTCGGCCAGGGTTATGCCGTCCGAGGTCCCTTTTTTTTCAATATAAAGATGCCCGGAAAAGATGCGGGGCGAGGTGTCGGCCAAAGGGGCCTCGCGAGAGGGCAGGAGGCGCGGTGCGACGATCCATAGATAGGCCATGGCCGCCCCTCCGGCGATGACCGCCGGGATGAAGAAATCAAACATCTGCATCCGGCGCAGCCCGAGATCGGCTGCGACGGTGACGACCAGAAGGTTGGTCGAGGTGCCGATGGTGGTGGTCATGCCGCCGACCAGGGTGGCAAAACCCATGGGCATGAGGATTTCCGAAGCCGATTTGCCGGTTCGTAGGGCGATGCTGATCAAGATCGGCAACAGCAGGACGACGATGGGAACGTTGTTGACGAAGGCGCTCAACCCCGCCCCGACGACCAGAGTGAGAAGGAGGGATAAGGCCGGACTGACCGACCAGAGACGGGCAAGCGAGCGGCCGACCGGTTCGAGAGCGCCGGTCCGCACCAACCCCTGCCCGGCGATCATCAAAGCGCAGACGGCGATCAGCGCCTCATGGCCGAACCCATGGAAAAAATCAACCGCGTGAAGCGTCTCGCCCCCGGCCTCGTAGGGAAACAGTTCAAACCCGGCGATCAGCAGAACGAGGACCGCGAGGCTCGAGGTCTCAAGCGGAATCTTCTCCCGGGTGAACAAGACCAGCGCTACGGCGACCAGCGCCATAACGGCGATTCCATGAGGATCGGGCAGGGGAGGGAGAGACATCGGCAAGGTACCTTATGGATGCGCTTTAACCGGTTTTAGCAATCTAAAACCATAGCATGAAACGACCTTAGCAAATATGCCAAGCAAAGTTCTAATCGCGCTTGTTGGGCGGGCGGGGCTCACTTAAACTGCGCCCATGACAAACAAACCCCGCGCCCGTCTTTATCTCGACGTTCCCCTTGAAGACGGGGGAAGCGTTCCGCTGACCAAAGAACAGGCCCACTATCTTCGCAATGTGATGCGTTTCGATCTGGACGAGGCCGTGACGCTGTTCAATGGGCGGGACGGCGAGTGGCGCGGTCGGGTTGCCGAATTGGGCAAAAAGGCAGGTGTCGTCGCTCTCGATGAACAAGTCAGGTCACAAGCAGACGAGTCGGACCTGTGGTTGTTGTTCGCCCCGATCAAGAAAGCGCGGTTGGATTTTATCGTTGAAAAGGCGACCGAGTTGGGGGCTTCGGTTCTCTGGCCCGTGGTCACGCAGCGCACACAGTCCGGGCGGGTCAATGCGGAGCGCATGGTCGCCCAGACCGTTGAAGCCGCCGAGCAGTGTGAGCGCTTGACGCTCCCCGATGTGCGAGAGGGGTGTTCGCTGGAGGCTGCTTTGCAGGATTGGCCCAAAGGACGGCGGTTGTTCGTCTTGGATGAAACCGGGCAGGGAAAACCGGTTGCCGAAACGCTCGCCTCATTCAAAGGGAAACCAGCAGCCTTTTTAATCGGTCCGGAAGGCGGCTTCGCGCCGGACGAGTTGGAAATCTTGCGAGGTCACGCAGCTGTGATTTCGCTGAGCCTGGGTTCGCGTATATTGAGGGCGGAGACCGCCGCCGTCGCCGCGCTTTCCTGTTGGCAGGGGCTCTGCGGGGACTGGCAATAGTGTTCCGTCCGGGTTATATGCCAAAGACGCAAAAAATGATTGGGATCGCATCATGACCTCTCCTTCCGGCTCCCCCCTGACCAAAAATGATCTGGTGTCCTATCTGGAGAGCGGCTGCAAACCGCCCGAAGACTGGCGGATTGGTACGGAGCACGAAAAGTTCGCCTATACGCTGGATGATTGCCGCCCGCTCAAATACGAGGGCGAACGCGGTGTCAGGGCAGTGCTCGAGGGGTTGCGGCAATATGGCTGGACGCCGGTCATGGAAGGCGACAACATCATTGCGCTGAAGGACGAGACGGGCGGTTCCGTCACCCTGGAGCCGGGCGGCCAGATCGAGCTTTCCGGCGCGCCCCTAAAGACCATTCACGAAACCTGCAAGGAAGTCGGCACCCATCTCAATCAGGTCAAAGAGGTGGCGAGCGGCCTGCGCATCGGTTTCCTGGGGCTCGGCTATCAACCCAAATGGCCGCTTTCGGAAATTCCCTGGATGCCCAAGGGGCGCTACAAAATCATGCGCGAATATATGCCCAAGCGCGGTAAGCTGGGCCTCGATATGATGCTCTCGACCTGCACCGTGCAGGTCAATCTGGATTTCGAATCCGAAGCCTGTATGCGCAAGAAATTCCGTATTGCGCTGGCCCTGCAGCCGATCACCACGGCGCTGTTCGCCAACTCGCCGTTCAAGGAAGGCAAGCCGTCCGGTTTCTTGAGCTATCGCAGCCAGATCTGGACCGATACGGACCCGGACCGCTGCGGCATTTTGCCGTTCGTCTTTGAGGACGGATTCGGTTTCGAGCGCTATGTCGATTACATGCTCGATGTGCCGATGTATTTCGTCTACCGCGACGGCCAATACATCGACGCCTCGGGCCAGTCGTTTAAGGACTTCATGGAAGGCAAGCTGCCCGCGCTGCCTGGTGAGTTCCCGACGATTAAGGATTTCGAAGATCACCTAACCACCGTATTCCCCGAAGTGCGGTTGAAGAAATTTCTCGAAATGCGCGGCGCTGACGGTGGTCCCTGGAACCGACTCTGCGCCATGCCCGCTCTCTGGGTCGGCCTGCTGTATGACGAAGACTGCATGGCAGCGGCCTGGGATTTGGCCAAGGACTGGACTATCGAAGAGCATCAATACCTGCGCTCCGAAGTGCCCAAGCTCGGCTTGAAAACTCCGTTCCGCGGCAGCCAGTTGGGCGATCGGGCGCTCGATGTGCTCGACATCGCCCATGAGGGCCTGAAGCGACGCAAAAACGTCAACGGCCTGGGCCAGGACGAAACCATGTTCCTAAACCCTCTGTTCCGCATCGCCGAAAGCGGCCAGACTCCGGCCGAAGAATTGCTCCGCGCCTACGAACGCCGCTGGCACCACTCGGTCGACCCGGTGTTCGCCGAATATTCATATTAGGATTTAGCGGAAGAGGTGGGCGCGATGGGAGAAATCGTTCTCGCTAGATGGCATTACAAGACGACTGAAGATACCACGGTCGATATCGTTCCCGATGGGTGTCGCGACTTCATTGTATCCTATGATTCCAAAACGGGCGTCAGCTGTTTCGTTTCGGCTCTCGATGACACTGTGCGAACCGTTGCAATCGAAGGGGGAAGTGAGCTTTTCGGCGTTCGCCTGATCCCCGGCGCAAGTCTCGATGAAGCCGCCCTTCTGGCCTATGCGAAAGACCAAAACCCGGAAGCCCTACTCAGCGGGGAAATCAACTTGTTTTGCCGGGTCGTTCCCTCGGTCCAAGAAACGCTAGACTATTTGCAGTCGGAAATAACGGGCATCGGGTCGGCAGCGCGACAGTTGGGCGTTTCGGAAAGAACGTTGCAGCGGGACGTGCTTCGCCATACAGGCAAAAGTCCGTATTTTTGGTTTTCCCTAGCAAGGGCGCGACGATGCGCCCGCTCACTGTTTAAGGCCGACAATCTGGCCGATACGGCGGCTGAACACGGCTTTTCCGATCAAGCCCATATGTCGCGGGAGATGCGGCGTTGGTTCGGTGTCACGCCTAGCCGGTTCAGGTCGGATCGGGTGTTGTTTTCGGAGCTATGTCAGCCCGGCTATGGCTGAGGCCGGACCGGAGAACAGATTTCCACCAGGAAGCCATTGGGATCGGAGACGTAGGATGTCGTTTGCCCCCAGGGTTCGTCTCGCGCGTCCTGGATGAGTGTCGCTCCGTTTTCCACGGCTTGCGCCAGAGCTTTCGCAACGTCTTCGACCTCGAAGGCGATCTCGAAAACCGGCTTTTTGGGATCGGGGACTGCCGGCGATTTGCCAAGATCCTTCATCAGGCTGAGAGCGGAAAAGGCGAGCTTGGTTTCGCCCGTATCCAATTCGCCGTAAAGGTTGCTCTCATGGAGCATACCCCGATTAAGGCCAAAGGCTTTTTCGTAAAACGCCAGGGTTTCCGGGACGCTTTCGACGTATAAAATGGTGTATCTGAATTTCATGCGGCAAGACTAACAAACGCCCCAGCGGTTGTTTTGAATATTTCCGACAAAATCAAAAAATAGGGGCCGGGCCTAAACCTGGGTGCCGCCGACGGTCAGGCCGTCGATGCGCATGGTCGGCTGGCCGACGCCGACGGGGACGCCCTGGCCATCTTTGCCGCAGGTGCCGATGCCGGGGTCGAGCGCCATGTCGTTGCCGATCATCGAAACCCGGGTCATAACGTCGGGGCCGTTGCCGATCAGGGTTGCGCCCTTGACCGGCGCGCCGATCTTACCGTTTTCGACCATATAGGCCTCGGTGCAGGAAAAGACGAACTTGCCCGAGGTGATGTCCACCTGACCGCCGCCGAAGTTGACGGCGTAGAGGCCTTTTTTGACCGATTTCAGAATTTCTTCCGGGTCCTTGTCGCCGCCCAGCATGTAGGTATTGGTCATCCGAGGGATGGGCTGGTGGGCGTGGCTCTGGCGGCGGCCGTTGCCGGTCGGCGCGACGCCCATCAGGCGGGCGTTCATCCGGTCCTGCATATAGCCCTTCAAGATGCCGTCTTCGATCAGCGTCGTGTACTGGGTCGGCGAACCTTCATCGTCAATGGTCAGCGACCCGCGCCGGTCGGCAAGGGTGCCG
>Ga0070728_10006150_pt1 | contig 11470 bp, 12 predicted proteins | sample tdDd471_FD_66723 | JGI IMG/M metagenome (GOLD analysis project Ga0070728, IMG submission 66723) | Marine sediment microbial communities from the Atlantic coast under amendment with organic carbon and nitrate - tdDd47.1 | ecosystem: Environmental > Aquatic > Marine > Coastal > Sediment | place...
TCACCAATACGTATCGCCTCGTCAAGATCGTGAGAGATAAAAACAATGGTGCGTTTTGCTTTGGCTTGCAGCTTGAGAAGTTCATCCTGCATCTCGGCGCGAATCAGCGGATCAAGTGCCGAGAATGCTTCATCCATGAGCAATACGTCAGGATCGACAGCCAAACCACGCGCCAGGCCTACACGTTGCTGCATGCCGCCTGACAATTCATTCGGCATACTCTCTGCCCAGGCTTCGAGACCGACCTGCTCAAGGGCCTCAAGAGCCCTTTTTTTACGGGTCTCTTTGTCAACACCATCCATCTCCAGTCCAAAGGAGGCATTCTCAATAACCGTCATGTGCGGCATCAGGGCAAAGGACTGAAAGACCATGCTTAGTTTGGCGCGGCGCAGCCTAACTAATTCGTCATCACTCATGGTGACAATATCTTCACCGTCAATCAGGACTTGCCCGGCGGTTGGTTCTATCAGTCGATTGAGCATTCGCACCATTGTTGACTTGCCTGAACCGGACAGGCCCATGATGACGAAGATCTCGCCTTTATAAATTTCCAGACTTGCGTCCTGAACTCCAATGGTTGTTTCGGTCTTTTCGAAAATGGCTTCTTTGTCAAAACCCTCATCAAGTAGCTTCATAGCCTTTTTCGGATGAGGTCCGAATATCTTGTAAAGATTTTTGACCTCCAGTTTTACTTCTTTCTGCATTACGACTCCTGTTTTGTCCGGTGCGTGGAATAATAGAAAACTCGCGCGAAAATCGGAGCGATTTTGGCACCAGAAAACAACGGGATACAGCAAGAGGTGTTGCGCAACCGGAACTTGATAGCGAGACCACTTGTTGCAGCATCCCTGAAAATGTTTTTGTTTTTTTAAGGGCAGAGCAACCCGCGACTGAGTTAAGCTGGGACAGCATTTAACTAGCGCTGCTCTGATGGATTTAGGAAATCCTCGAAAAACACTCTGGGTGAATTTCTCAGCGATTTCCTTACGGGATAAGATCGGAACACCCTGGCAGGGCGCCGTCTCATTTTTGCAGTATGTTTATGGTACACGCTCAAGGAATGAACGTCAAATGCTCACCAGCATTATAGCAGGTTACCACTAACGAGACAAAAACGGGCGTATTATTGATAGAGCAATTTAGGAAGCGTCTAATTAATGAAATGAGGGCCGCCTGGATTAATTCGGAGTGGTCCTCTTGCATCTCAGATTGACGTTTGTGGTATAGTCAAACTACCTCAATATCTAAAGAGGTCTCTCAAAGGAAAAGGAGGAAGACTTTATGCCAGTCTCTGATCCACCTGACCACTTAGGAGAAGTCTCATCAAGCTGAAAAACAAAAATATTTGGATTACTGAGGTCTCGTGATCCATCAAAGGTTCCCACGACGGGAACACTCTGAGAACGAAAGAACACAGAAACGCCCCAGTAAACTCTGGGGCGTTTTTCTATATGCCAGGTTTTCTAGGAATATCTACATATTGAAAAACTCTTGTATTGTTATACTTCGAAAACTTAAAAAGACTGTCGAACGGTGTTTAAAACTATCCACACATGTAGTGTGTGACTTGTGTCGTTCCTTTCTCATTCTGAAAATGTCAATCAAATGCCAACTTCACAGTCTCCAATCCTACGATCCAAATTGCATCAGCCTCCGATCCCGCCAGACCATGTGCACCGGTCTGAATTGGTGGGTCAATTTATGGCAATTTGTCTGGACAGAAAAATTAAGAGTGTCCTACAGGTTGTGTCAGGAGCTTTGACGGTCCAAATCACCTGAGAACTCCTCAGTCCTGAATACCCTGCCGCTGACACTCTCTGCTTCGTGATCCGGGGTTGCATAATTTGAGAAACGTCTGCCCTGAAGATTATTTGCGTCGTAAATAAATCTCTCGGCGATGTCCGACTGTCAAGGCAAGGACGATGAATTGATGTTCTTTTATTTCACAGATAATCCTGTAGTCCCCAACACGGTAACGCCACAACCCAGACATATCTCCACGAAGTGGTTCGCCAAAATGTCTGGGGTTCTTACAACCCTCAATGCGATCATCGAGCCAGTCGAGTAATTGCTTCTGAATTTGCCGATCAAGCTTGCGCAGTTGGTTTTCAGCAACATCGCTAATCTCAACTCTCCAATCCAAGGTCTTTCCTCAAATCTTTTAGAGATTTACTGCTGCGCGTTTCAGACAGTGCTTGCTTAGCCAATTCAAGGTCTTCATTGTCTTCCAGGTAGCGAACTATTGCTTCGCGCACTACGGTGCTTCGGTTGCTCCCCTTTGATTTCGCCAGCAAGTCAATTTCTTGTTCTAAATCTTTTTCTAGACGGATTGCGAGCATAATAGCCTCCTTAATTCGTGTATTACATTGTATAACAGGGTTGTGGGGTATACTCAACAAGATATTTGCACCGGAGAGAGCTGGGAACGGAAGTTTTGTATGCTGTTACAGCACCCTGAAATTATAGTAAACTTATGACAGGGTATCCTGAACAAGGACTTGAAGAGGCTTTTTGTGACCGAAATCGAGAACGAGCGATATACCCAGATTGTCGCAAAGATGCGCAAGGAAGAACAGTTGCGCCAGACTGGATACCGGGAAAAGGCCCTGAAGCTTTTCCCTCATGTCTGCGCCCGGTGTGTCAGGGAATTCGAAGGCAAGAAGCTTCGCGAGTTGACGGTTCACCACCGGGATCATAATCACGACAACAACCCGTCTGACGGCAGTAACTGGGAATTGCTCTGCATCTACTGCCACGATCACGAGCATACCCGTGGAGTGCAGGAACAACGCGACAAGGAGAACCCTTCAGATCGCTCGGAAGAGCCTTTGCTATCTCACTCTCCTTTTGCCGATTTGAATGTTCATTTGAAGCGATCCAAGTAGCACTTTTTTGATCATATCTATAACTGATTAAAATCTTTATCTATATTGCTCTGACGTGACAATGTACAATCGGACCGTTGCAATGATGAACCGACTGCGTTTGTCTTGGACGAACGCTTGAAGTACAGAGACGGAATTGTCTCAAGTTATCCGGCTCACATCTAACGGAATAGCATGCGCAAACTTTGGCTGATTATCTTTTTTGCCACCCTGGTTTGGTCAGGAATTGAGCCGAAGGACTACGTGACCTGGGTGCTCGAAGTCCTGCCTGCAGTGGTCGGTTTTGCTGTTCTGGTGGCGACACGCCGCCGCTTTCCCCTGACGTCCCTGGCTTATGTTCTGATCCTGGCCCACTGCATCATCCTGATGGTTGGCGGCCACTATACTTACGCCGAAGTGCCGCTGTTCGACTGGATTCGCGACTGGCTTGATCTGGAGCGCAATAATTACGACAAGGTTGGACATTTCATGCAGGGCTTCGTGCCGGCTATCGTCGCCCGGGAGATCCTGGTGCGCAATGCGATTATCGCCGGCAAGAGCTGGATGTCCTTTATTGTCGTCTGTATCTGTCTGGCGATCAGCGCTTTTTATGAACTCATCGAATGGTGGGTGGCGATCCTTTCAGATGAAGCAGCCGAGGCCTTCCTCGGTACCCAGGGATATGTCTGGGATACCCAGTCGGATATGATGTACGCCATGATCGGAGCCATTGTGGCGTTGGCTCTTTTATCAAAATTTCACGACGGGCAAATCAGGAAGATCGAACTAAGAGGGGTATCGGACTGATCACATCTCCGCCCCATTGCCGCTCGAGCGCGGCTAGTCCATGATGCTTGATATACGTGAGTTGTCTTCTGCACAGATCGTGACTCTGTGAGGGCCTTGGTCTGACAACTGGCGATCGACTCACATCGGATTTCATAAGGCATGCAATGTATATTGTGATCATTCATCACTGGCGGGAAGTGACACCGGAACTGGCGCAGAAACTTGCAACTGTCTTGAGAGTGACCGCCTTCGATGCGCGGCAGAGGCTTGTCGGTAAAGGGCCGGTTGTCGTCGCGAGTTTTGCCGACCCTGGTCTGGCAGAATCGCTTCTGATGGCGTTGAACCAGAGTGGGTTTCAGGCTTTTGTTCTCAATGCAGCTCTATGCACTGAAAAACCTAACTTCGTTGTGCAGCACTTTGTTCTGGAGGAAGATGCACTTCGTGTCGCAGACGCCGGTGGCGATAAAGGTGCGATAACATACAGTCGGATCAAGCTGCTTTTGCCGGCCCTGAGCATGTCCGGGTGTACGGAGACCAACACGGTCACGGAGCGGAAGTTCAGCATGGACAAAACACTCATGGCGGGTGGCTTGCCGATGACGAAGAAGATACAGCACAAACAAGTCGTGTCAGCCGAAGAACGAGAAAAGGTCCTGTACCTGTGTATCGGGGAGCGGGCGCGGGTGGTCTGTCCTCAAAATGGCATGGTTTATAATGGCCTTGGACAGAATATGAGACCGTCAGGCGAGATGAATTTCAACTATCTGGTCGCAGAGCTGCGTCAGCGCTGTCCCTCAGCCTTCTATGATGACCGTCTGCTCAGAAGAGCAGAACAGGTCAAGTTGCTCGGGCCCTCGCTGAATCCGGACAACCATCTTGATCTCGCCGTCGAAATCCTTGCTAAAGGTTTCGTCGCTGTGAAGTGAGAAGCACAGAGAATCCGTGAGTTAAAAAGGGGCCGGGATAGGCTTCCGGCCCCTCAAGTTGCTGACAAAGTTCAGCCAGACCTCATGATAGAAAGGACCACAGATTAACCATCTGTTGCCTTTTGCTTAGTCGATAGTTTTGCTTCGCACTGTCCACTCCATCGCTGTCTCCGGTAAATCATTTCACCCAGAAACACATTTTGATCATCAATCTATGCTGGATGGCACTGTTTGCCGTATGTCCCTCTGCCGGTTTTCTTGCGGGTTGCCTGCGTAATTAAATTGTGTTAATTTGAGAAATCTATAATTCATCAAGGAGGTCAAAAGATGCGTAAATTGCTGTTGATTCTGTTGGTCGGGATTGTGCCCGTACTTTTAACCTCGACCCTTGTTCCTGCTTCACAAGGTTACCAGGATATCGATGCTGCGGGGACGAAGTCCTTGATGGAGAATGCAGACGCACTGGTTGTTTTCCCACTCAGTCCTATAGAGTTTGACAACAAGCACATCAAGGGTTCCGTCAATATCGTTATGGACATGCTGGAATATGACCTGCCGGAGGATAAAGAGAGAAAAATCGTTTTTTACTGCCTGGGAATCAAATGCGTTGCTTCCTGGCGGGCTGCCGAGAAAGCCGTTGAACTGGGGTACAAGAATGTTTACGCCTTTCGTGAGGGGATCCCTGGCTGGGAGAAGGCCGGTTATCCACTGGTCACTGTCAAACCTCTACCTGATGTAGAGGTCGAACAGGTGTCGGCTACAGATCTGGCGGTCATGCTGGACAAAGACGATGTCATCCTGGTTGATATCAACCTCGATGAGGATGCACACAAGTTCTACATTGACCATGCCAAACGTGTACATATCCCGCTCGATGAACTGAATGTCAGCCTGACGCAATTGCCGCGGGACAAGAGGATCGTGATTATCTGCCTGAAGGGCAAACGTTCCCCCACGGCCGTGAAGTACCTGAAAGGTAAGGGTTACAAAGATGTTGTCATGGTAAGGGGTGGCATGAAGGAGTGGGTTCTGGAAGGCCGTCCGGTGAAACGGGTCAGCTGAGTTCGAGTTCTTATGCGCACCTTGTCTCGACAGCCAGTCAATATTTTGTAGAAGGTGTTCTGAAGATCTTCTGATAAACAGCGACGCTTCCTCTGTCCGGGAGCGTCGTTGTTTTTATTGTTCAAGCACCTGTATCCCGATTGCTTTTGAAGGACTGTCGTCATCCATGTGGATCGCAACGGCAGCCTTGTAATCCCCGGCAATCTCCAGATCGATCACCCGATAACCCCGGTGGTCTCCTGAACTTGGCACGTGGACGCCTGAGGAGATTTGATTCATGCTGGTTTTGTTGAGAGCATGGAACAACCCTTGGCCGAGTGCTTTGACATAGGCTTCCTTGCGAGTCCAGAGGGTGAAGAAGAATTCCCGCTGCGCTACCGGGTCTTTCAACTCGGCCAATTGTAAAGCCTCATCCTTGGACATGAAATGACGTGCCAATTGAAGAGGGTCGCTTCTCTCCTGAATCCGCTCAATATCCACGCCGATTTCGCCATCGTGACAGACGGCAATCAGGAGTCTGTCCCCACTGTGGGACAGATTGAAATTCAGTTCGTGCCGGCCTGGGGTCTTCAGATGCGGCTTGCCGTGTTGTCCATAGCGATAGCTGATTGAGCAGGCATCGGTCTGCAGATACCGAGAGAGTGTCTGTCTGAGAAGATGATGGGAGATGAGAAAGTCCTGCCTGGCGCGCTCCACCTTGAACCTGTCTGCACGAGCCAGCTCTTCTCCTGAGAGACAGGATGGTGCTTCTGTCAGGAGATGGGTGTTTTCTCCGAATCGAAACGAATGTATAAAGATATCAGTCACTCATCCTCCCGTACTCCGCCGTTATGGGCTTGATCGGATTGTATCTTTTTCGGGCCATGCATGGCAATGATCACGGAAGTATGCACGAGTTTCCCGGCTGCGGTCTATGGCTCTCGGTAAATTGGGGAATGTAAAATCCGGTGGACCGGATTCGCACTTCGATGTGCTTTAATGATATACTTATTCGCATGTCCCGAATTGCTTTGTCGATAGTTCTGATCTTTTGCGGCGCCCTGCCTTTCGAGGCGATGGCTACCGGTCACGTTGAGCAACAGCTCTCGATTCTCCTCGAACCGGCAGCGCATCGACTCACAGCAAAAACGACGATCACCCTGGCTGGCGACGGGACTGAGTGGCCTGAACTGTTTCTGCTCGCCCCGCAGGCGAGGATCGAAGCTGTCGTTGCGGATGACCGACCCCTGGCGTTCGATTTTGACCGCGGGCAGTTACGGATACCCGCCGCTGGTGCGCGATCAGCACTGGTTATCAGTTACACGGTCGTATTCGATGATCCCGTCCCCCGGCAACTGGTTGGCATTGAAGACCCCTCCTATGGAGTCAGGGCGACGATCATGCCTGAAGGGACTTACCTGTCTGCCTCGTCAGGCTGGTATCCCAATGTTGTCGATATCCCCCAGCAATTTACCATTACGATAACCGGACCGCAGGATTTGACCGGTGTGACATCCGGTCGCCTGGCGAATATCAGCAGAACGGAAGCCGGTACGGTGACGACCTGGCAAACCGTTTTGCAGCCATCTGCCATGGCTCTGGCCGCGGGGCGTTACCAGCTCCGGCGCGACAGCCTCGGCGAGACCCAGCTACTAACCTTTTTCAGCGAGAGCAATGCTCCTCTGGCTGCTGGCTACCTCGAATCGGTCCGCGAGTACCTGTCACTCTACCAGGAACTGTTCGGTCCTTATCCCTACGAAAAGTTTGCCGTGGTTGAGAACTTCTATCCCACCGGTTACGGCCTGCCTGGGTGGACGCTGCTGGGCAGCAGCGTGGTCCGTTTACCCTTTATCCGCACGACCAGCCTGCCGCATGAGATCGCTCATGCCTGGTGGGGTAACGCGATAAAAGTCGACTATGCGTCAGGCAACTGGGCAGAAGGCCTGGCCACATATGTCGCCGACTACTATTTGAAAGAACGCGATGATCCGCGGGAAGCCCTCGAATATCGCCGGAAAATCCTGCGTGACTACGCTGCGCTGGTGGCTGAAGGAGACATGCTGCCACTGTCCGCATTCCGCAATCGCACATCCAGGAGTGATCAGGCCGTTGGTTACGGTAAAGCAGCCATGGTCTTTCATATGCTGCGTGACCTGATCGGTGATCAGGCTTTCTGGGCGGGGTTGCAGCGTGTCGCCCGTGATGGTCATGGTAAAAAGTATGGCTGGGCCGATCTGCAACGTCACTTCGGAGTCGTCTCCGAGGTCGACCTGGACGTATTCTTTGAACAATGGGTCGAACAGCCCGGCGCGCCGCATTTGACCCTGTCTGGGGTCGATGTCATCAATACCGGGTCAGCTTGGCAGATCTCGGGGAATCTCGGTCAGGGCGAGCCGGCTTACGAGCTTGCAATTCCGTTACAGTTGGTTACGCATGGCCAGGTTCATGAAAAGGTGATCGGCCTCACCGCGAAGCAGGAAGGTTTCGTTTTTACCGTTACCGAGCAGCCCGTTAGTTTCTCCGTTGATCGTGACAGCCGGCTTTTCCGTATGCTCGATCCGGCTGAACTGCCGGCCACCGTCAATGACCTGCGTGCTTCGAAGAATCCTTTGGTGGTCGTCGCCTCGGGATCTGAGGCGCTGATCGATGCCTCCAGAGATCTGTTACGAGGTTTGCAGTGGCATCAGGCGACAGTTGTCGGCGAATCGGCATATCTGGCCTCCCCTTCGCCCGGCATGGATATTCTCTTCATCGGTTGGCCGCAAAGTGAGACATTTCGACCTGACCTGCCGCCCGAGGTCATGGCGTCTGAGCAGAAGTTTGCCGTCGACGGAAAATTGAATGATGACAACCGTGATGTCCTCTTCATGGTCGGGAAAATGGATCATGACGATCAGGTTGTCGCCTACTTTCTGCCCGGTTCTGTTGCCGCTGCACGAGACACGGCTCGACGCATCCCGCACTACGGCCGTTATAGTTATCTCGCGTTTCGAGACGGCCAAAACCTGGTCAAGGCCACCTGGGAGCCCGACAATTCACCTTTGCAGCGGCTTTTTTACAAGGACGAAATGCGATGAAATCGACAAGTAAAATGACGTTCAGCATACTGGTGGTTTGCATTGTCTTGCTTGCTCCTGCTGCAGCGCTGGGCCACCCGCACCTTCTGGATATGAAGGATAGAATCGAAGTCTCCCCTGAAGTCATGCTCGACGATCTGCGTAAGGCGCAGGTCATTTTTATCGGTGAATTTCATGACAACCTTGGCCATCACCAGGCTCAACTGGCCATTATCGATGCTCTTGATAACGATGAAAGCCCTCTTGCGATTGGTCTGGAGATGTTTCGCCGCGACAGCCAGGAAGATCTGGATGTCTGGACCGCCGGAAAATCATCTTTTTTGGAGTTTATGCAGGCATATCAAAAGAACTGGGGAATGTGGCCGGTATACAAAGGGATCTTCATGCATGCCCGCAATGAAAATGTGAAAATGGTCGGCCTGAATATCCCGCGCGCCATTACCGGTAAAGTGGCCAGAAACGGCTACAAGTCGTTATCGAGCGAGGAGCGTCTGCTGCTTGGCAATGTCCAGTGCGAGGTTAACCAGGCATATGGCGAATATATCCGGCAGGCCATGGGCGGCCATGGTGGCCACGGAGTCCAGTACCTTTATTTCTGCGAAGCACAGTTGCTCTGGGACACCATTATGGCAAGGAACCTGGTTGATTTTCTCAAAGAGAACCCGGATTTCCGGGTCGTGGTTCTGGCCGGCAGTGGCCATGCCTGGAAATTTGGTATTCCCCGGCAACTGGTCGAACAGGCCGACATCAGCTACCGGGTGATTCTGCCAGAAATTATCGGCCGTATTGACCGCCGTAATGTCAATGAAAAGGTTGCCGACTATTTGTGGCTGGATGAGGGGGCTGATGGTTGGGGATTCTGAAGCCGGGTTGTGGAGGAGAAAATCTCAGTCTTGAGCCGGTTCCGCCAACAGCAGTCGATTTTTCGGCGTGATCTCTGACGGGATTGTCTGCGTGTAGATCCGGTAGCCTTTGCTCCTCAAGCGGTTTGCTCGTGTGATATCCACCGCCATGGCCCCATCGATCCAGCCATCAAGGTTTCCCTTGTCCGATTCAGCCAGGTTGTGACAGCAGGGCAGTACGGCGAGACGCGCTCCTGCTTCTGCGGCCCGGTCCAGTATCAGGTCAGTGAGGCCGCCACAGGCGTGTACGGAGACGACCAGATCGAGTCTTGAAAGCGGAACATCTTCCAGAGATTTTTCTTCGAACGTAAACCTTCCCTCCAACCTAGGCCATCCATCCACCAGGACTTCGTGCAGTTTGCCAGCAGAGGCCGGGATTGATCGGTCTACTGCGAAAGCCTCCGGCGAAGTGTCGTCGAGCAGCAGGAGCAGGGCGGCAGTCAAACCGTGACCACATGCCAGGTCGACGACGCGCCCGCCGCGAAACCGGCGTCTTATCCTCCGGGCCACTTCCCAGGCTTCAAAAAGCTCCTTGCGCGGCAGACACCCGGCTTCGCAGACGGCTCGTCCCACCTTGTCGAGCAGGGTGTCGCCGGGGAAGAGAAATGTCTCTTTGTCAGTCAGGCGGTTTTTCGAGGAAAGGATCATAAAATCGGGTACATGGAAAGAGGTCCGTGGTAGTTGGGAAACAGTTTAAAAGCGCCTCGCGTTACGGGTCTCGAGCCTCCCTGTTGCCTTGGCAGCTAATACAAAAAGGGGCTTCCGGTTGGGCTTTCAATCTGGCGTAGCCGATTTCTTCTTCACATTCCACGCACACACCGTATTCATCGTTGTCGTAGCGACGCAGGGCGACTTCGATGCGCGTCAAGCGGTTTCTGGCAGTACGACGGTTGGCCTGCACCATACTCTGTTGCTGCATGGCATCCATACGCGAAAGTCGGCCGATCGGTTCATCGAGACTGACCGGTTTCGCCCCGTCGCTGGAATCTTCAAGCTGTTGCTGAAGCTCCTTGCGCAGCTCGAGTAAGGCCAGGTACAGCTCGCTTCGCTGTTCGTCGGTCAGCTCGTGCATGGCTGCTCCGACAGGCTGTCGATGAAGTTGCTGATTGCCCTGGTAGCCTCTTCAGGTCGGGCCAAAAGGATAATATGCGGTCCAGGAATCCTTTCCAGTAGCATTTGCGGAAGATGCATCTGGAGTCTGGCTGCGGCACGTTCGGGAACCAGGCGGTCGTGGCTGGCCTGGAGGTACAGACAAGGTCCGCTGAAGCTCGTCTCGGGCGGAGGCGGCAGTTCAGCGAGAATTTTCAGGCGCTGTGACAAGGCGGACAGTTTAACGCTTGCCAGGGCTTTTTGAAAAAGTGCGACGGCCTCACGGTTTGCCGAGCCAAGGCAGAAGAAGCGGCAGAGAAGACTCGTCGCAAACATTCTCAGGAGCGGGCCCTGGGGCAGGAGACGGGTCACGTCGAGCAGAAAGGGTCTCGGGTAGCGCTCAAAGGTCGCGACAAAAATCACCCCGACCAGGTTTTCCGGAGGTTCGGCAAGCAGCTGCAGACCGATCGGGCCGGAAAAAGATTCAGCAAGCAGGATGAAAGGCTTTTCATCCGGCAACCGGGCCCTGGCGAAATCAACGTGCTCCCGGAAGGACATGGGCGTGTCACCGGGGTAGCGTACAATGACCGGGTCGATAGTTGAGGGCAGGTACTCAAGTAGTGGCTCGAAGACCAGACCCGTGCCGTCGAGTCCGGGGAGCAAGATCAAGGTTGTTTGTTGAGAGGCCATAGATGTTTGTCTTTCCAAAAAACAAAAGTTTGAAACGCAAAGGCGCAAAGGTGTGATTCAAGATGCAAAGGAAAAGTTTTTCAAAAAGAAGT
>Ga0070728_10006153_pt1 | contig 11467 bp, 9 predicted proteins | sample tdDd471_FD_66723 | JGI IMG/M metagenome (GOLD analysis project Ga0070728, IMG submission 66723) | Marine sediment microbial communities from the Atlantic coast under amendment with organic carbon and nitrate - tdDd47.1 | ecosystem: Environmental > Aquatic > Marine > Coastal > Sediment | place...
CATCGAGATCATTCCAATGGTCATGTCATTTAACAGAATTACATCACTACAACCATAGACTATCGGAATAGCACTCGCCGTTTATTGATAGAGATCATGATAAAGTTTAACTCAAGCCATTCAAACGACGCTAAACCGTTACTTCAACCTCATAAGACGTAAACTTGCGTATGTTGATGACACCGGTATCAAAGATTAAGTACTGCCCTTTTATGCCCTGCAAAACCCCACTCACTCTTGGTTCTTTATCGAAGTTGTGAGATTTAATTTTCTCAGGAAAGGCAAGCACCGGGTAATTAATTTCAACAACATCAGAATCAACAAACTCTATTTCTGACTCGCCTTGGCTGGATATTATATTCGCTAGTGACTGTTGTAATTGCGACTTTAAATCGTCAGCAACCAACTTTAAATCCATAGGATCAGCATTACCTTTGAGCATCGCTCGCCAGTTGGTTTTATCGGCAATAAGATCTTTAAATGCCACTTCAACAAGACCCGATTGCTGACGCGTTGCCACTTTTAATATTTTTAACGCTTGAGTCGCGCCTTGATCAACCCAACGCGTTGGAATTTGTGAGTGACGAGTAATACCGACTTTAAGACCACTGGTATTCGATAGATAAACATAATGCGGTATGAAACAGTTCGCTTCTCCCCATTCTGGCTCACGACAAGTCCCTTCATGGTAGTGGCAAGTTTCTGGCTTCATAATACACATGTCGCAACGCGCCAGTTTACGCATGCATGGAAAACAATAACCTTGCGAGAAGCTTTTTTTGGTCAGAGCTCCACAGTGAGCACAATTTATTTTTCCTGTAAAAGTCAGTGTAAGTTCTTTTCCCAGCAAAGGATTCAAAGGAACCAATTCATCACCCACTGGCAACTGATACTCTACGGTATCAGCTAAATTCGATACCATCTTTCTTAAATTTCCAACAATCATAACGGCCTTGCAGTCAGTTTAAATACAATCGATAGTTTGACAAAGTTTGATGAAATCGAAAAGAGGCCTAACGAAAAACTCTCCCGTAGGAGAGTTTTCTTTCAGATTATTGGAAGTTCGATACGCACTATTTTTATATCGCCAAAGCTAACTCGGTGCCTTGTCGTATTGCTCTTTTGGCATCTAATTCTGCGGCTACATCCGCTCCGCCTATAAGGTGAACGGGTAGGCCTTTCTCTTCAATGGATTGTTGCAGCTCTCGTAATGGCTCCTGGCCAGTACACAAAACAATGTTGTCGACCTCATAGACGGTCACTTCATCACCGACCTGTACATGCAATCCTATGTCGTCGATCTTAAGATACTGAGCACCACTGACCATTTTTACCTGTTTATTCTTCAAGGTAGCTCGATGTATCCAACCCGTCGTTTTACCCAAGCCTTTTCCCATTTTGGTGGCTTTGCGTTGAAACATAATCACTTCTCGTGGCGATGGTTCAATGATTGGCTCGGGTAGCAGTCCACCACGGTGACGGTATTCAGCATCCACGCCCCACTCTTTCATCCAAGCCTGTGGTCGTAACGTTGTTGATTCACCCGAATGCGTTAAATATTCGCTAATGTCAAAGCCAATGCCACCGGCGCCGATAACTGCGACTTTTTGTCCTACAGGCGCTTTATTTAAAATTACGTCTAAATAAGTCAACACTTTTGCGTGTTCAATGCCTTCAATTTTTGGAATTCTTGGAGTAACCCCAGTCGCCAGTACAACTTCATCAAACATTTCTTCTTCAAGTAACTCAGCGGTGGCCGTGGTATTCAGTCGAATGGATACCTTCGCTTGGGTTAACTCATGACTAAAATAATCTATCATTCCGTAGAACTCTTCTTTTCCAGGAATTTGTTTGGCGATGTTGAATTGCCCGCCCAATCGTTCACTGCGTTCGAACAAAGTCACTTTATGACCCCGTTTCGCCGCTTCTAGCGCAAATGACATCCCGGCAGGACCAGCGCCAACAACCGCTAATTGCTTAGGCTCGACCGCACTGCTCGCGACTAACTCGGTTTCATAACAGGCGCGAGGGTTCACAAGACAGGAAGCTCTTTGTTGTTTAAACACATGATCAAGACAAGCTTGATTACATCCGATACAGACATTTATTGACTCTGGTTTTCCAGCTGCAGCTTTATTTACAAACTCAGGATCGGCAAGAAAAGGCCGCGCCATAGATACCATATCAGCTTGTCCAGCGACTAAAACACTTTCTGCAACGTCAGGCATATTGATTCGATTGGTGGTAATTAAAGGCAGTGAAACCTCTGACTTGAGTTTTTCAGTGACCCAAGTAAAAGCCGCTCTAGGTACCGAGGTTTGAATGGTTGGAACCCGAGCTTCGTGCCATCCAATCCCGGTGTTGATCAAAGTCGCTCCAGCTTGCTCAATTGCCTTGCCCAACGCAACGACTTCTTCCCAACTTGAGCCTTCTTCAACTAAATCGATCATCGACAAACGATAAATGATAATGAAGTTGTCACCGACGGCTTGGCGAATTTGCTTTACGATTTCAATGGGAAACCGAATTCGGTTCTCAAAACTTCCGCCCCACTCATCGTTTCGTTTGTTTGTTCTCTGACAAATGAACTGATTAATCAGGTAACCCTCTGACCCCATTACCTCAACACCATCATAGCCCGCTTCTTGAGCTAACTTTGCACAGCGAACATAATGACGAATAGTCGTTTTCACGCCGCGTGATGAAAGTGCTTTGGGTTTAAATGGATTAATCGGAGCTTTGATAGCAGAAGGTCCACAATTCAACGGGTGATAGGAATATCGCCCGCCATGTAAGATTTGTAGGCAAATCTTACTGTCAGCTTGGTGAACAGCCTCAGTAATAATTCGATGCTTTTTAACTTGGCGTCGTGAGGACAACTGAGAGGAATGAGGTGCTAATCGACCGCGATAATTCGGTGAGATGCCCCCAGTTACCATTAGCCCAACGCCTCCCCTAGCTCGAGCGGCAAAGTATTCCGCCATTTTCTCAAACCCGCCTTTTTCTTCTTCGAGACCTGTGTGCATCGATCCCATAAGTACGCGGTTTTTAATTTGAGTGAAACCGAGGTCCAAGGGTTTCATTAAATTAGGGTAAAAAGCATTCTGATCCATATCTTTTCTCAATATTCTGGTCTAACCACTTAACCCGAAACTTTAACAGCGACCATACAATAAATCTAGCAATTACATTTAATTACATTTTGCGACAGCGTTTAAATGTAATAAAAACGATAATTAACATACTCATTACCCGCTATCTTTTTAACAAAGCACTTTACCAGTTAAAGTTATTTTTTAAGAAGAGGCAATAACCTTTTGTTTTTAAGTGAATTTTAGGGAGTCACCGTGGAAAAACCAGCTGGTACCGCCGCAAAGATTTTTTATTACATCTGGATGGTATTTAAAACCAATGCCATCGTTGTATTCGGATTAATTGCATTATTTATCACTATTTTTGGGGTTATTGTTCCCATGTTTAGTGGTGGCGAAAGAGTTAAAGTGCCCGAAGGTGCTGCATTGGTGTTTGCACCGAAAGGCGTTATCACCGAGCAACCTCAATTTGTCGATCCAGTGACAGAAGCGCTGAATGAAATTAGCAATCAGCAGCCTCCAGAAGAAAGCATTTATGACCTTCTTGATGTGCTTAAAGAGGCAAAAGACGATGATCGCATCACTACCCTCGCGATTTATCCTGGGCAAATTTCTGGCGTTGGACCAGCAATGCTAGAGATGCTTCGTGATGGCATTGCCGACTTCAAAGAAAGTGGCAAAAAGGTCGTAGCCTACGGTGACTTCTTTTCACAATCGCAATATTACATCGCCGCACAAGCGGATGAAGTTTATATGCATCCCTATGGTGGTGTCATTTTAGAGGGCTATAGCCGTGTTCGTACCTACTACGCTTCATTGCTAGAAAACCTAAAAGTAACCCCTAACGTTTTCAAGGTAGGTACCTATAAAAGTGCAATTGAGCCTTATCTTCGCGACGATATGTCAGATTACGCAAAAGATGCTAATCGCGCATTCCTTGGCGATATTTGGGAGTTATTTAAGCAAGATATTGCAGCAGCACGTGGAATCGACGCAGCCGATATTGACCGACAAATTAATAGTTATGCTGAAGGCATGCGACAAAACAATGGCGACTTCGCCCAATTAGCGATCTCGCAAAAATTAGTTGATAAACTCGTCTCTCGTCCAGAGTTTCGTGAAATGATGATCGAAAGAGTCGGACAAAATGAAAAAGAGACCAGTTATAAGCAAATTAATCATCGCCAGTACTTGAAGGCCATCAAACCACCCATCGAGTTTAAAAACCCTAACAGCGATAAAGTCGCCGTGATTGTCGCCAAAGGCGCGATCATGGACGGCCGCCAAAAAGAAGGGACTATTGGCGGCGATACGCTGGCCTATAAAATCCGACGTGCTCGTCTTGATGATAAAGTTAAAGCGATTGTGTTACGCGTCGATAGCCCAGGAGGCAGCGCATTTGCATCGGAAGTGATTCGTCAAGAGTTACTAAAAGCAAAGGAAAAAGGCTTGCCTTTAGTTGTATCAATGGGCACTTACGCCGCTTCAGGTGGCTACTGGATTTCGGCAAACGCAGATGAAATCTGGGCACGCCCTTCCACTTTGACTGGCTCAATTGGTATCTTTGGTTTTATTCCTACCTTTGAACGTTCGCTTAATTGGGCAGGCATTTCTCGAGACGGTGTTGGAACGACCAATCTTGCCGGTGCTATGGATGTGGGCCGCGGCTTGTCGCCAGAAGTTAAAGAGATCATTCAAGCCAATATCGAAAATGGCTATCGTCGCTTCTTAACCTTAGTTTCAAATGGTCGTAATATGACTACCGAAGAAGTTGATGCGATTGCTCAGGGACGAATTTGGTCTGGTATCAAAGCAAAAGAACTTGGCTTGGTCGATAATCTTGGTTCACTCAATGACGCGATCAAATCTGCTGCGAAACTGGCTAACTTAGAAGAGTCTAAATACGACATCTGGAAAGTTAAACGTGAGTTGACTGAAAAAGAACAATTATTGAAAGATTTATTCAATGCGACGGTCGCTGAATCGCCAGAGCTTATTGAATCATTCAAAAGTGATACGCCTGTCGACGCTTTAATCCTCGACTTAAAAGCTGAAATGGAGAAAGTTAAAGTGTTTAACGATCCTCATCATGCTTACGTTCACTGTAATTGTGAGATCGATTGATAACTCTTTTAACTAACAAAAGTTGTCAAAACTAATGAAAAAGGCGAACATTATGTTCGCCTTTTTTAATGAGTAATCGAATGACCAAGCGATCTGTTTATATTGCCTATACAGGCGGTACTATCGGTATGAAAAAAACTGCTCAGGGATTTGCCCCAGAAGCAGGCTACTTAACGCGCGAATTGAAGCAACTTGCCGATCTTAATCGAGCCGATATGCCGGATTATGTAATTCATGAATACGATCATCTGATCGACTCTTCGAACATTACTCCACAAGACTGGTTCGCCATCGCCGAAGATATTCGGCAGAATTACCAAAATTTTGATGGGTTTGTCATTCTTCATGGTACCGATACCATGGCTTACACAGCCTCAGCTCTTTCGTTTATGCTCGAAGACTTAGACAAACCAGTCATCGTGACGGGGTCGCAAATTCCCTTTGGAGAATTGCGTAGCGATGGAAGAGATAATCTTATTACTTCGGTCATTCTGGCGGCCGAACATGCTATTCCTGAAGTTTGCTTATATTTTCACGATCGACTATACCGAGGTAATCGAGCACAAAAAATCGACGCCAATAACTTTCACGCTTTTGGTTCACCCAATTTCCCCCCGCTTGCAAAAGTGGGCACCACGATTGAGTTGAACAAACACGTTATGATCGAGGCCAACTCTCGGCCGTTTAAAGTTCAAAAAATTACGCCTCCACCGATTGCTGTGGTTAGCATTTTTCCCGGAATGTCTGCACAAATGCTCAGTAATTTACTGATTGATCCGATTCGCGGACTGATTCTACAAACCTTTGGAATGGGCAACGCACCGTCTAATGATGGCGAGTTCCTAAAAGTACTGGAAGATGCGAGTCAAAGAGGCGTCATCATTGTCAATATTACCCAGTGCTACCGAGGCTCGGTTGATATGGAGGGCTACCAAACAGGTAACCGGTTAAAACAATGCGGCGTGATTAGTGGATACGATATGACGACCGAAGCCGCTTTAAGTAAGTTGTACTATTTGTTTAGTCTCGGTTTGAATACCAGCGACATTAAATCGAAAATGCAACAAAACTTACGGGGCGAATTAACGCTCCCCCTAAAGAACTTAATGAATTAACGCACTTGATGATTTAAATCACTATATGATTTAACGCTCTAAACGATTTGGGTGCGCTGAACACTAACGCAGCAGTCAGATTTATAGGACATGCTATAACTTAGGGGCGAAACCCAACATAAATGAGGCAGTGTAGGGGCTGCCTTTTTAAGCCATCTTTCTGAATAAATTTCAAACACCACTTGCATAAGTAGTACTTGTAGTAGTACATTATTCCTTAATTATCATAGTGAGGAATAAGTTTATGGCATCCCTCAGTGTTACAAGCAGTGTTACAAGCAGTCTTACCCGCAGTGTTACCAGTAGCGCAAATAGGAGCGCAAACAAGAATGCCCCCAAATACGATGGGAATGCGTCTCAGGGGCTTATTTTCACCACTGGCGAGCGAGAAACAGACCAAATGTTCATGGAAGAGCCGGAGGCATTCAAATTAACGACCTTGCCTTTCAAGACCAAATCTAGAGCGGTAGCAACGAACTACCGTCATCGCTTTACCAAGCAGTTTAGCACCTCAGCCCTAGCCGATGACTCTTTAAATGACATAACTTCTGACGCCAAGCCAAAAAGTTATAGACACTTAAACTTGGAGCAATTCGCCCTTATCGATGAATTAGAGACCCACCAGTCTTCATCACTCAATGCGGCCAACAAGTCACTTTACAACCCGACAACCGAGTTTATTGAAGAGCATTGCAAGACGATTATTTCAACCAATCAATCTCCTGATGTCCCGTTCGAGCGCTCTATTAACCCCTATCGCGGTTGTGAACATGGATGCGTCTACTGCTTCGCCCGACCCTCTCACGCGTACTTAGATTACAGCCCAGGCTTAGACTTCGAAACCAAAATTGTATTTAGAGCCAATGCCGTAGAACAGCTGGCTCGGGAGTTCGAAAAACAGAATTACACGGTAAAACCCATTGCTCTAGGAATGAACACTGACGCTTATCAGCCTATCGAAAGAGACAAGCAGATTACCCGACAGCTGTTGCAACTTTGCCTTGACTACAAACACCCTGTCACCCTTTTGACTAAAAGCAATCTTGTCTTAAGGGATCTCGATATACTTCAAGAACTTGCAAAGTTTAACTTGGTCCATGTCGGCGTAAGCATTACAACATTGGATCATCGCCTTAAAAATTCGCTTGAGCCGAGAGCGTCATCAGGGAGTGTACGCCTAAAAATTCTTGAGAAGCTGGTCCAAAATCGCATCCCCTGCTTTGCGATGATCGCCCCAATCATTCCAGCGTTAAACGACTGTGAGATTGAAAAGCTCCTACAGGCGATTGCTGCCACAGGAACTCGTCATGCCAATTACATTATGTTGCGATTGCCTTACGAGCTCAAAGATATTTTTAGTGATTGGTTGACCGACAACTATCCGTACAAAAAAACAAAAGTACTCGCCTACTTAAAGGACATACGTGACGGGTCGCTGAATCAAAGCAGTTTTGGTGAGCGCATGAGAGGCTCGGGCGCCCTAGCTCAAATAATATCAGCTCGATTTAAATTAGCCTGTAAAAGCTTGAACCTTAATGAAGTCCCGCAGCCTTCTTTAAATTGCAATGCTTTTACAACCAAACAACCACAGCAACTTAGGCTGATTTAAATCGTTAGAACGAGAAAAAGACTCATAATTGAGCCTTTTTCAAAATCAGTGCAGCAAACAGCAGATTAGAAAGCTTACTTTTTATAAGCCATAATCTTAGTGTTTCGGATATTGTTATTTACTGGGTGCTCCCAAAAGATATCATCGACTTTAATATTTTGAACTAACTTATCGAAGACTCGCTGGGCGCCAAAATGATCAGCAGTTTTAAGCAATGAACCACCAGAAAAACCGACTTCAGCTTTGCAATAAATTTCTCGGTAATTATTGTAAAGGCGAATATCTGAAGTATTCAAATAGCCGATCATTCGAGTGTCATTATCTTCTTTAACCAGCTGGCATAGACTTTCTTGCACATCTTCATCAACCTTTGACTCTCCAGCGAAAGCCGATAAGACAAAGCTAAATCCCATTAATACGAAAACTCTCATAGTGATTGAACGGTTCATGTTTAATACCTCGTTACGTCATTTGAGAGATAGTTTATTTTTTAATCATATTTTTCACTATGAGATGGTTATCCAACCTCGTGTAAGCCTTTTCCTACTTGTTATCGCGGTCATCGACGATAACTGACTAATAGCAAAAGCTCACCTAATGAGATAATTTTTCAAAAGAGCATTGAATTATCATAAATATCAATAGGTTGTTTTTTTGATAACCGACGTTTTAACAAACCAAAGGTCGCTTGAAGTAAGCGACGCCGGTTAACATAAGACCAAAGTCGTCGTCAGATTAAACGTTGCGTGGGCGACAATGCATAGACTTAGGCGCTGGCTTTTCAGGTACAAAATTCCCAAGAGTAGACTTGAAGTAAAAGCCATTACAGCATTTAAGGAATAACCATGCAGCAGTGCAAACAGGACGCTCGTTAATGTCACAGCTAACAAAGGTGAGGTAATTTTTGAAATTTTATTTAATAAAACTCCACGAAACAACACTTCTTCGATAAGTGGCGCGAAGACAACAGCCACTAAAAGCAATGCTAGCCGATTTGTAGTACACATATCCCCGAAGCCATTCACCGGCAATGCGTTAAAAGGAAATTCAGAGGACCATTCTAGAATGCTCTTGATAACGAGCTGAACGGTCAATGCCCATACAGCGGCAGCTAAGACGGTGATTATCACGTATAAAACATGTATCGCCCATTTAGCAGCGCCTTTTTCGCGTTGTACTGGTTGGTCAAAACCAACAAATGCTACAACAATGGCCACCGATGCTGAAAGTAAAAAGACCAGTTGACGTTCAAGTCCGCGAACATAATGGTTGCTGAATATAAAATCCAAATAACCGGCTTCGAGAAAAAAGAGCGTTAATTGATGAGACAACAGCAAACTCGCAATCACCAAGAGTGACTGCGAGGATTGATTAGAAGCAATGCTTTTGATATTCAATACACTAAGATTGAGTAAAATGAGGAACGTATTCTTAAGTTACTTATTAAGAAACTTCTTTAAGTATTTGTAATTTGGAGTTAATTTTCCTTGATAGACGATCAAGGATCGATATAACTCTGGATGCAAATCTAAATCTTCAAACGATTTCGATAGATCCAAATCCATCAGATGCGGAATATAATTTTTTAAGATCGCACTGAAGTGCTCAGAAGCATCCTTCGACAGTTCGCAGGGTAAATTATCGATCGACATGACCGTAGGTCCTTCCCAAGACACGCCGTCTTTCACGCTCTGCTCCACGACATTATAAGTAAAAGCAGGCTCATCAATGGTACTGGCCTTTTTAGTGCATTCCAGCGACCCGTCGATATCGCAACTAATGTCTCCAATTACCCAAGGTAATTTTTGCTGGTGTTCTACTAAACGATCAGAATCCAAATGTTTGGGATACTTTTCAGTCCAGTAAGGCGTTTGAATAAGTACGTTAAATTTACCTAATAAATTATCAAATGTACTGACGTACTCTTCTTTTCCATTGGCTACGAAATTGTCGTACTCAAAGTCGCCACCGTCTACTCTCGCATTAATGTGCCGAGAGCTGGCGACAGCATACCAACTACCTTCAGGAATATGACCTAGCAGAATGGATTCAATATCGATTTTTGGCAACTTTAACCAACGACAAACTTCTTCCGCTCCGCGACCAACGTTACCGGTTCCAACAATTAATGCGCGGATAGGCTCGCCTTTTTGCAAGTCGAGTTGAGCAAATTGCTCTTTGATTTCTTGAATATTGGTATAGTCTTTCGTCTGTTTCAGTCGTTGCAAATCAGTTTGTTTGTTAATTTGTGAAAGCTTAATTCCAGCGATCCAAAACGTATCTATTGCTCCGGCAATGCCAGCAAAACGCCCAAAGGCTATCGTTCGAGCACCACGCTCGTTCACGATGGTTTCATAATCAAAAAGAGTTGCACCTTGATCAATAAAACGTTGTAACAGAGGCATGTTATACGATTGGCCCTTGATCGTATGAGAAAAAGCAATATGTACTTGGCCTGGTTGAATTGAATCAACAGGTGGTTCTTTGATCCCTATTACAAGTTGGTGATGTTCCGGAGAGTCAACCAGCGTCGCTGCGATGTTGTTAAAACTGCCGTCGTCAAAAACTCGAATATCTGAGTGTTCAACGTCAACTTTGTAACCATTGGTGATAAGCTTCTCAATCGCCGCTGGCGTTAATGCCGAACGACGTTCCCATTGATTCTTGTGTTCCTTTCTTAATACTGCCGATAACATGCCATCTACCTATTCATTGCTATCACATCACCCTAGTGTTTGGTCGGTTCGTCTTTATTATCCGACACTGGGTTTTGCATGATTATGTTTTGTGAGTTGACCAGCGTTTCGGTTGCTCCCGACTTACCTAAACGCACAGTGCCATCGTGTCGAATTCGAAACGGTTCATCTAAGTCACCGTGATGTTCGGCGTCATAGATCATGATCGCCTGAATCGCTGAATCCATTTGCTGTTCAGTTAGCCGAGTTCCATCGGCCCATTTACCTAATTCGACAGCGGTTTTGAGGTTTTGATACACCTCTGGAGTCATCGCTTTGAGTAACTGTTCAATGTCCACTTCAATTACCTCGACAGATTGGCTGAGATTATTGTTCGCTGGTGGCTATAATAACCGTTAGTTATTGCCACAGGATGGCCGCGGATTATAGGTTAGAGAGTGCAACTAAGCAATGGCAGACATCAGCAGGTTTTACCTGTTAACCAGGCAAGTTGGTGACTGAGACTCGCTCGCCTGGGCCCAGTCATTGATTAACAAGAATCGACACTCACAAAAAATACAGGTATGTACAAGTCAGTACATGGCTTTTCATAGCAATGGACGTCGAATACTAAGGACACTGCCTTGAGTATCTAATCACCGAGTATCTAATCAGCTCTTGAATGTCTCATACCAACGACACTTGAGCGATATCGACTTTGATTCAGAAGCGACGTCTAGTATCCGTCACTGAAGAGCACCAATTGTACTCCTCGTGCCGTCCACGGAGCAGTCTGACCACCGGCAAGCGGCATCGACGCGAACTTGGGTTTGCCATCGCTATCGACCGCTG
>Ga0070728_10006158_pt1 | contig 11461 bp, 7 predicted proteins | sample tdDd471_FD_66723 | JGI IMG/M metagenome (GOLD analysis project Ga0070728, IMG submission 66723) | Marine sediment microbial communities from the Atlantic coast under amendment with organic carbon and nitrate - tdDd47.1 | ecosystem: Environmental > Aquatic > Marine > Coastal > Sediment | place...
GCCGGCGCAGGAAGTGGTCGAGGAGCACCGCCGCGAACAGCGTCCCGAACGCGTCCTCGATCCGCGCGGCGACGCGGAACGGCGCGAGGACCGAGCCGATGGCGGCCTTCAGCAGCTGCCCGCGCTCGGTGGACGTCGCGTGGATCGAGCCCGGGGCCGAGAGGATCGACCGCGCGTCCGGCGTCAGCGTCACCCCGTGGCGCTTGGCGACGCGCCGCATCGCGGCCCCGCGCGACAGCTCCGAGAGCACCGAGTCGAGCATCGGCACCGGCACGGCGCCCGCGAGCCCCGTCACCGCCGCGTAGACCGAGACCGAGGCCCCCGCCTGGCGCGCCAGCGGCGTACCGACCCGCGCGCGCTCCGTTTCGCTCAGCTCGTCCATGGTGCGCCGAGTCTAGCAGGCCGGCTCGGGCCGGCCTGCTCCCGTGCCCCTGCCCGTGCCCGCCCGTCGCCCCCCTCCCCGTCCGCCCCTCCCGTCCGCCCCCGACCGTGAGCCACCCGCAGGGAATCGTCGCCGGGAGCGGTCCGTTGCTACCCTCGGTCGAACTTGCTCGTCATGGACCTACCCGCGTGGTCGATCCGCGCGCTCGCGTTCGTCTTCGGCGCCGTCTGGGGCAGCTTCTTCAACGTCGCCATCCACCGGTGGCCGCGTGAGATGAGCGTGGTGGCCCCGCCGAGCCACTGCCCTCACTGCAAGACGCAGATCCCGTGGTACCGGAACGTCCCGATCCTCGGCTGGCTGATCCTGCGCGGCAAGACGGCGTGCTGCGGCCAGCCCCTGAGCGCGCGCTACGTGCTCGTCGAGGCCACCAGCGCGATGCTCTGCTGGGCGGTCGCCGAGCGCTTCGTGATCGGCCAGCCCGGCAGCACCGAGCTGTCGGACGCGGGCGTCACCGCGCTGCTCTTCTTCTTCTTCGCCGGCGGCCTGCTCATCGCGACGTTCGTCGACATCGAGTGGATGGAGATCCCCGACGAGGTCTCGATCGGCGGCGCCGCGCTCGGCCTGGCCACCCTGTCGCTGCGCCACCCCAGCCCCGAGGCCGCCGACATCGTGCTCGGCGCGGGCGGCGCCTACCTCACCGTGCAGATCCTGCTGGTCTGGAGCTGGGAGCGGCTGACCGGCCGCCGCGGCATGGGCGAGGGCGACAGCAAGTTCCTCATGTTCATCGGCGCGTTCCTCGGCTGGAAGGGCGCGCTGTTCGCGCTCGTCGCCGGCGCGTTCCAGGGCATGGCGTTCGTCGTGTTCGCCGCCGTGGTCAACCGCGGCCGCGGCGCCGAGGAGGAGCCCGGCGAGGGCGCGGAGCCCGAGGACGACCCCGACAAGTGGGTCCCGCCGGCGCCGCTCGAGGTCCGCGACGGCACCAAGGCGTCGCTGACCGACGGCGGCCGGCGGCTCGAGGTCGAGGACGCGCACGGCCGCCTGCTGTGGGACTACCTCGCGCTCGAGAGGAGCGGCGATCCGCTGCGCCGCGCCCTCCCCTTCGGCCCGTTCCTCGCGCTCGCCGCGCTCGAGTTCCTGTTCTTCGGCGATCGCCTGATCGAAGCGTACCTGGACCTGTTCCTCTAACCGATCCAGGCCGCGCGGATCAGCGCCTTCAGCCGCTCGGGATCGGTCGCCGACGTCTTGCACATGAACCCGCTCTTGTGGGCGAAGTGCACGTCCGGCTCGCCCTCGACGCGGGAGAAGTCCAGCCGCGGGTGGTCCTCGTAGCGGCCGATCCCGAAGCCTCCTCCGCGGCGGTCCGGGTAGACGACGGCGGCGACCACGCCCTCGAGCTCCTCGCCGCGCACGTAGGTGGAGACCGCGATGCGCGGCTCATCGGCGGGCGGGTCGGTGCGCGGCAGGAACACCGCCTCGATGGTGTCGTCGCCGTGCTCGAGCGACCAGCGCTCGGCGTGCGCGCGCACGAACGCCTGGCGGTCGTGCGCGACGCGCAAGTAGTCGAGCAGGTCCTCGCCCACGAAGCGCATGAACTCGTACAGCGGCTCGCCCGGCGCGATCTCCGACGAGGCGGCGAAGCGGCGCAGGAGCGTGCCGTCGATCGGCGAGCTCAGCCGCGAGATGGCGCGGCGCGGCACGCCGAGGTGCTCGGCCGTCTTGCCGGGGCCCCGCGAGTCGAACCACTCGGCGGGCTCGAGCCAATCGCAGAAGTGCTTGGCGTCCTCGTACAGGCCGAGGTCGTCGAGCACGAGGCTCAGCGCGCAGGTCGGCGGGTGCTCGCGCGGGAAGTGGTGGTGGTCGTAGTTGCTGCGCTCGGGCGCGTGCTCGCCGCCGACGTCCACCACCGCCACCGCCGGATCCGCGAGCTCGTCGGGCGTCGGGTCGCGACGCACGACCGGGGCGCCGTGCTTGGCGACGAGGACGCACACCGCGAGCAGCTCGTCTTTGTGGGCACCGCCGGGGTGCGTGAGGATGGTCCGCAGCATGCGCGGGGCCGTACCACGGCCACCGACCTAGTCCAGCTCGCCGTCGGGCATCGTGTCGACCACGGTCACGAGCGCCTCGTCGTCGCCGTCGGCGTAGCGCGGGTGGCTGTCGTCGACGTCTCCCTCGATCACCACCTGCGGGTCCGTGCGCAGCGCGTCGGCGGCCAGCGCGCTCAGGTCGTGCGGCGCGGTGATGTCGCCCAGCTCGGGGGCCAAACCCTCGGCGATCAGCGCCTCGATCTCGCCGATCCGCTCGAGGTAGCCGACCTTGCGCGGGTGCCGGATCGCCAGGATCCGGTACATGTCGAGCGCCTCGTGCGCGCGCCCCTGTTCGAGGAGCAGCTCGGCCTCCTGGGCTGCGTCGAGCACGTCCGTGTTCCTGTCGTCCTGGGGGCTCGAGAGCGACCGCTCGCCGGGGCCCCAGTCGGCCTTGCGCGGCGCGCGGTTCTTGTCGAGCCAGTGGACCGACGAGATCTCGCGCGGCGGCAGGTCGTCGACCTGCTCGCCGAGCGCGCGCCGCACCGCGATCACGTCCGCGAGCTGCACGCGCGCGTCGTCGTCGCGCCAGTCCTCCGACAGCACCGCGCGGTAGACCGCGTCGGCCTGCGCGAGCATGCCCATCCCGACGTGGAACTGCGCGAGCGGCCGCCCCTCCATCGGCACGGTCCGCGGGTCGTCGCCCTCGCCGTCGGGGTGGGAGAACGCCCGCTCGGCGACGTCGACGAGGCGCTGCAGCAGCCCGGTCAGCTCCTCGGCGTCCGCCTTCCTCGCCGCCTTCAGCGCGCCGCGCAGGTCGCGCTTGCGGATCTTGGCGAGGACCGACTCGCGGGTCACCGCCTCCACGGGCTCGGGCGCCTGCCACCACTCGCCGCGCACCAGCGACGCCAGCGCGCGGCGACGGTCCTGCAGCCACTCGGGCACGGCGGGCCCGGCGCGGATCACCTCCTCGAGGGCGCGCAGCGCGCTGGGCGCCTGCCCCGCCCGCACCAGGTGCAGCGCGGCCGCGAACGACGGATCCGCGTCCGCCGGCAAGGGCGACAGCGCCTCCGCGAGCACGCTCGCGAGCCGGCGCCCGCGCGGATCGGTGCGGGCCATGCCCGTCGCGCGCAGCAGGGTCTGCGCCTCGTGCAGGCGGTTGCGCTCCACGTGGCCGACCACGAGCGCGAAGTCGATCTCGAGCGGCGGCAGCGGCAGCAGCCGCTCGCCGCGCGCGAGGCGGCTCAGCTGCGCCTTCAGCGCGTCGGTGGACGCGTCTCGACGCGCGACGGCGTGCTTGGCGAGCTCGCTCGCGTCACGGGTTCTCTCGGCGCGCCACAGGGCGTGGACGATCCGTTCGGTGGGCGGCAGGCCGTCGGCCGACATGAGCCGAGGCAGACGCTATCACACGGCGGATCCGCCGCTCGGTGCCGCGGCGCCCTTGGAGGGCAGGAACCAGCGCACGAACAGCCACACGTCCACCCCGATGAAGGCGACGCAGAGCAGGGCCAGCAGCAGGGCCCAGGCGTAGCTCCCGGGCGACTCGCCGCTGAGCAGCAGGTACGACTCGCCGGACACCGGCAGGTCCATCCGGTCGGCGAGGTAGCCCTCGACCGCGCCGACGCGGCCGCCGAGATCGTCGAAGGTCACCAGGCGCCCGGTGAACTCGGCGTTCGAGAGCGCGTCGGCGTCGGCGGGCGCGTGCACGTAGATCGTCCGCTGCGCCCCGAGCGGGAAGACCACGTACTCCGAGCCGGTGAGCACGCGCCGGTAGTGGACGGTGCGGCTCAGCATCGGCGTGCCCGACACGCGCACCTGCGTGTTGGCGCGCAGCGCGGCCGGATCGACCTGCGCGGCGTCGCCGAGCTCGATCGTGTCGCCGGAGCTGAAGAAGTAGGCGACGTCGTGGCGCAGCGACAGCGCGAGGGCGGCCGACGCCACGACGACCAGCGCCATCAGCGCCAGGGTCAGGACGCGCCGCCCCTGAGGCGGACCGGGCAGCTCGGTGAGCTCCGGGTCCACCGCGTCGGGCGCGCTGTGGTCGGCCGTATCCTGCATCGACGTCACACTTCCTCTGACACTCACTATCCCCAAAGGTTCGCCCGTTGCAACGACCAACGAGCCGCGCGACGGAACGCGAAAAGCCCCGACCGGCTCGCGATCGGGGCTCTACGACGGGGACCGGGGCGGTCAGCTGACCGAGCGGTAGAAGTCCCACAGCCGGGGCGTCGGCCAGCGCTCGAGCCGGTCGCGGTAGCCCTCGTCGGTGCGCTTCTCGGCCTCGCAGATCGCCTTGATGAGGGCGTCGCGCGAGCCGAACTTCTCCTTCACGTCGGTCAGGACCGAGTGCAGGTGAAGCAGCTTGCGGTTCGACACGCGCTCGAGGCCCTTGTCCTCGTTGACGCGGTCGATGAACAGGTCGTCGGACGCGAGCTCGCGCACGGCGGCGACCAGGTCGTCTTTGGAACCGAAGCGGTCCTTCACTTCGGCGAGCGGGGAAGCCTTCATCTCTCGTACTCCATACCCCTCGGCGGGGTCGGCTGACCTAGCACGCGCTCAGGGGCCGTACAACCCATTGCCGGGCACTGCTCGGCCGTTCATGATGGCAGGCCTCGTGACCGCGCCCGAGCTGGTCCACCTCCACGTCCACTCCGAGTACTCCATGCTCGATGGCGCGATCCGCCTGAAGGGCCTGGTGGATCAGGTCCGTGAGCTGGGCATGCCGGCGGTCGCGCTGACCGACCACGACAACATGCACGGCGCGGTGCGCTTCCACCGCGCGTGCAAGGCCGCCGAGGTGAAGCCGATCCTCGGCTGCGAGGTCAATTTCACCCCGGGCGACCGCGCCGATCCCGCCAACCGCCGCCAGCACCACCTGGTCCTCCTCGCGGCCAGCCAGGTCGGCTACCAGAACCTCGTGCGCCTCGTCAGCCGCGGCTGGGTCGAGGGCGCCGGCCGCCCGCGGATCGACTTCGAGGTCCTCGCCGCGCACTCCGAGGGCGTGGTCGGGATGAGCGCCTGCATGGGCGGCTACGTCGCGCAGGAGATCCTGCTCAAGGGCGAGGACGCCGGCCGCAACGCGCTGGGCAAGCTGAAGGACTGCTTCGCCGACGAGCACTTCTTCGTCGAGCTGCAGGACCACGGGTTCCCCGAGCAGATCCCGCTCAACGAGATCCTCGTCGAGCTCGCCGGCGAGCTGGCGCTGCCCGTCGTGGCGACCAACGACTGCCACTACCTCGGCCGCCAGCAGGCCCGCCCGCAGCTGGTGCTGCAGTGCATCGGCGCCGGCCGCCCGCTCGTCGACATGGAGCGCGCGCACCACGGCGCCGACCGCATGTACCTGCTGTCGCCCGAGGAGATGGCGCAGACGTTCCGGCACCTGCCCGAGGCGCTGAAGAACACGATGCGGATCGCCGAGATGTGCGGCGGCGTCTGCGATCCCCTCAGCAAGCCCAAGCTCCCGCGCTTCCCGATGCCCGAGGGGCAGACCGAGGCCACCTTCCTCGAGCAGCTCTCGCGTCAGGGCCTCGCCGCCCGCTTCGACGAGCTGAAGGGGATGGGCCGGCAGCTGAACGACGCCGAGTACCACGAGCGCCTGCAGATGGAGCTCGGGGTCATCAACTCGATGGGGTTCCCGGGCTACTTCCTGATCGTCCAGGACTTCATCAACTGGGCCAAGCAGCAGAAGATCCCGGTGGGCCCCGGCCGCGGCTCCGGCGCCGGCTCGCTCGTCGCCTACTCGCTTCGGATCACGGATCTGGACCCGATCCACCACGGCCTGCTGTTCGAGCGGTTCCTCAACCCCGAGCGCGTGTCCATGCCCGACTTCGACGTCGACTTCTGCATGGAGCGGCGCGACGAGGTGATCGACTACGTCCGCGAGAAGTACGGCGACACGTCGGTGGGACAGATCGCGACGTTCCACCAGCTCAAGAGCCGCAGCGTCGTGCGCGACGTCGGCCGCGTGCTCGGGATGACCCCGGCGGACGCGGGGCGCATCGCCACGCTGATCCCCGAGCCCATGCAGGGCAAGACCGTCCCGATCCACACGGCGCTGGCCACCGAGGACCGGCTCGAGGCGATCTACAAAGAGGACGCGGGCGTCAAAGAGCTCCTCGACACCGCGATGGAGCTCGAGAACCTCAACCGCCACGCCGGCATGCACGCCGCGGGCGTCGTGATCTCCGAGGGCCCGCTGTGGGACCACGTCCCGGTCTTCTGCCCGGAGCCCGAGGTCTACGTCACGCAGTACGACAAGGACGACGTCGAGTCCGCGGGCCTGGTGAAGTTCGACTTCCTCGGCCTGAAGACGCTGACCGTGATCGACATCGCGGTGCAGCTCATCGACAAGCGCCCCGACCGCGCCGGCCGCCCGTTCGACATCGACGGAATCCCGATGGACGACGCCGCGACCTTCGCGCTGCTGCAGTCGGGCGAGACCACGAACGTGTTCCAGCTCGAGAGCTCGGGGATGCAGAAGCTCTTCCGCGAGCTGCGCCCCGACTGCTTCGACGACATCGTCGCCGCGGTCGCGCTGTATCGGCCGGGCCCGCTCGGCACCGGGATGGTCGAGGACTACGTGGGCTGCAAGCGGGGCCGACAGAAGCCCGTGTATCCGCACCCCGTCCTCGAGCCGATCCTGAAGGACACCTGGGGCGTCATCGTCTACCAGGAGCAGGTCATGCAGATCGCCCGCACGATGGCGGGCTACACGCTCGGCGGCGCGGACATCCTGCGCCGGGCGATGGGCAAGAAGAAGGAGTCGGAGATGGCCAAGCAGCGGGCCGTCTTCATCGACGGCTCCGAGGCGAACGGCCACTCGCGCGAGCACGCCGGCGAGATCTTCGATCTGGTCGCCCACTTCGCCGGCTACGGCTTCAACCGCGCGCACAGCGCCGCGTACGGGCTCATCGCGTACCAGACCGCGTATCTCAAGGCGCACTACCCGGTGGAGTTCGTCGCCGCGACGCTCACCGCCGACAAGGACAAGACCGAGAAGGTCGTCCGCACCGTCGCCGAGGCGCGCTCGATGGGCATCACCGTCCTGCCGCCGGACGCCAACGAGTCCGAGATCGACTTCACCGTCGTCTACGAGGACGCGCGCGACGTGAAGCGGCGCAAGGACCGCCCCGTGTCGCTCAAGGGAACGCTGCGCGACCCGCTCAACAGCAAGATCCGCTTCGGCCTCGGCGGCGTGAAGGGCATCGGCCAGAGCGCGCTCGAGGCGATCTTCGAGGCGCGCAGCACCCCGGCCGAGGACGTCGAGGACGTCGCCGAGGGCTACCAGCAGCCGTTCAACGACATCTTCGACCTGTGCAGCCGCGTCGACCTGAAGCGCGTGAACAAGGGCGTCATCGAGGCGCTCGTCCAGTGCGGCGCGTGCGACGCCGTGCACGGCGCGCTCGGGGTGAACCGCGCGTCGGCGTACGCGGCGGTGGAGTCGGCGCTCGAGCGCGGCCGCCGGGCGAGCGCGGACCGCGAGGCCGGCCAGACCAGCCTGTTCGGCCTGCTCGAGCCCGCGGCGGCGCGCGCCGCGCAGCAGGTCGGCGGCAGCAGCTTCCCCAAGGTCGAGCCGTGGGACATGAAGGAGACGCTCGCCCGCGAGAAGGCCACGCTCGGCTTCTACGTCTCGGGGCACCCGCTGCAGCGCTACGCCCAGGAGCTGTCGCGCTTCGCCGACGCGAACACCTCGACGCTCGGCAGCCGGCCCGAGGGCTCCCGGGTCACCATCGGCGGCTCGGTCGAGGGCTACCGCGAGCGCAACACCAAGAGCGGCGGGCGGATGGCGTTCTTCCACCTCGAGGACCCCGAGGGCCGCATCGAGTGCATCGTGCGCAGCCGCAACCTCGAGGCCGCGCGCGAGGCGCTGAGCAGCGGCGACCCCGTGCTGGTCACCGCCGACCTGAAGTACGAGCAGGATCGGCGCAGCGGCGAGGGCCCGGCCGAGGCCAAGCTCGTCCTGCTCGAGGCCGCCCCGCTCGCCGCCGAGCTGCGCGCCCGCACCAAGTCGGTCCGCGTCCGGGTCATGGTCGAGCGCACCGACGCCGCCAAGCTCGCCGCGCTCAAGAAGACGCTCGAGGACAACCCCGGCCCCTGCCCGGTGACCATCGAGCTGTGGAGCAAGGAGAAGTGGATCGTCCGCCTCCCGCGGACGGGCATGAGCGTCGAGCCCAGCGAGGCGTTCCTCTCCACCCTCGAGCGCCTCTTCGGCGGCAAGGTCGCCGAGCTGCGCTAGAAACGAGAAAGGCGGATACCGAAGTATCCGCCTCTCGATGGGGAGCGAAGCTGGCTCAGGCCGCGCGGCGGCGGGCCGGGACGGCGCGGGCGCCGTGGGTGGTCACGATGTCGACGCCGTCGCCGATCTGCTCGGAGACCACGCTGGCCAGGGCCTGCATCGCGTGCCGGGAGCGGCCGACCTTGTCGCCCGCGTCGAGGTAGAGGACCGACTCGTCCGTACCCATCATCTGAGACACCATGGCTCGGATCATGAGCGACCGTGCGTTCAGGGTGTCAGGATCCCAACGCTCGCCGCCAACGAGCGCGGCGCAGGCCAGCTCGCCGGAGCCGCCGAGCTCGGCCACGCGCTCGCGCACACGGGTCGCCAGCTCGGAGGGCGTCTCCCCCATGCGCTGCAGGACGATCGCGATGTCCTGGACCTCGGCGCGGAGGGGCTCCACCCACTCGCTCCAGTCCGCGTCGCGCTCGGCGACGAGGAGTCCAGTCTTGGGAAAGGCAGTCATCGTTCTCTCTCGCTCCGATAGTGATGCAATCGGGGTGCCACGTTGCACAGACATGCGACACGCGCCGGATGTTCCCTCGGAGTCGTGGCTGGTTCCCCACAGGTCGTGTCGCGTCGACCCCATCGTTCTGGGGTCTATGACGCGCCGCGTCGTCAAACGATCCACTGGGGTTTCGTGCCCCACCGTGAAGAGATCGTCACAGTCGATCTCGCACGTCCCCAACCGGAGGTATGACAACGGTGGCGCCTGGGCTAGCCACCTGGCCACTCGGCCAGCCACCAGTTGGGTGTCACCGTTGGCGCGCCACGTGCTCGGTATTCGGAGCGCGGCGTGCGCTGAACGCCCCACCCGCGTCTTGACGCTCGATCGGCCGATTGCTACGTGAGGCCGACCCTGGGGCCGTTAGCTCAGTTGGCAGAGCAGCGGGCTTTTAACCCGACGGTCGCAGGTTCGAGCCCTGCACGGCCCAGTCCTCAGCGCGCTCGCAGATACGCCACGAGATCGGCGACCGCGCGCGCGTCGAGGTGCTCGACGCGCCCGTGCCCCGGCGTGTGGCATTGCGTGAAGCGCTCCTCGATGGAGTCGGCGCAGCCGTCGTGAAACAGCGGCGCGCGCTGGGCGAGCCCGACGAGGGGCGGCGTCTGGAACGCCCCACCCGTCCCCACATCGTGCGACCGCCCGTCGGTGCCGCGGGCGCCACGGTGGCAGTCCGCGCAACCGACGACCGGATCGGCGAAGAGCGCCCTGCCCCGCCGCGCCGCGGCGAGATCGGGCACCCCCGGCGGCGTCGGGTCCTCGATCGAGTCGATCCAGGCCTCGAGCGCCCTCACCTGCGTGTCGGACGGCGCCTCGCCGCCCATGCGCTCCACGAACACCACGCTCATCAGGTGATCGAAGCTCTCCACGTCGCCGGCCCAGTGGAACGGCGCCGTGTCGGAGACTCCGCCGGTGAGCGTCTGCGTCCGTCGGGCCATCTCGCCCAGGCGCCAGACGTGCCCGTCGTCGGCGCCCTCGGGATGGCACGACGCGCAGGCCACCCCGCGCACCGTGGACTCGTGAAACAGCTCGTGGCCCGGATCGGGCTCCGTCGCCGCTCCGAGGGCCACGCTCCGCTCGCCGAGCTCGGTCGGCTCGCGATCCTCGAAGATCCCGAGGCGCGCCGGATCGCGGTACTGCACGACGATCCCCACGTCCGGGTGGTGCGCCACCGCCACCGGCGTCCCCCCGCCGTGGACGGAGGACGGGAACCCGTTGTGGCGCCCCGTGGCCGGGTAGAGCACCGCCACCTCGCGGCGCCCCGCCGCCGCGACCGCGATGCGATCCGGGTCGAGCGCCACCGCGTCGACCGCCATCGAGAGCGCGTCGAACACGTGCCCCGGCTCGGCCTGCCCGTCCGCGAAGCGGGTCAGCCCCACCTTCACCACCCCGTCGCCGTAGTAGCGGCGCTGCGCCTCCAGATCGGCCACCGGCATCGGATCGGCGAGGTGCCACTGGTGGAGCATCCAGTGCCCGCGCTCCGCGTCCGGGATCGTCCGCCAGGCCACGCGCGCCGAGAAGGTGAGGCGATCCCGATCGGCCACGGGACCGAGCCGCTCCGGCACCGCCCGGCTCACCGCGCCGAGGTCGGAGACGCGGACGAGCTCGGCCGACCGAAAGCGCGACACCCACAACCCCGCCGCGTCCACGCCCACGTCGCGGAGATCGCCCCGCAGCCGCCGAGTCGTCGAGCCCGCGCCCGGGCGCAGCGTCACCAGCTCACCGCCGGCGCACGCCACGTGCAGCGTCGCCTCGTCGACCGCGATCCCCGTCGGCGCCGGGCAGACCGATCGCCGCAGCGCGCGCTCGGGGTGTCGAGGATCGAACGACGCGACGGCCGCGGCGCCGCGAAGCGTCACGTGCGCGAGCCCCGTGGAATCCAGCGCGATCCGCGTCGGCTGATCGCCGGGCCGGAGCCTCACCTGCCCCACCACCTCGAGCGCCCCGCGCAGGCTCACCAGCCAGACCGTGTCGCGATCGGGTTCGGCGGCGAGCGCGAGCGCGCCGTCGTCCGTCACCGCCAGCGTCCCGCCCGTGATCGGCGACGGGGCGCGTGGCGGACCGAGCTCGACCGCCCGCGCCACCGCGACCGGCGCCGCCTCCGCGGGGGCCGTCGAGGGCGGCGCGCACGACGCCAACGTCAGCAGGACCAGGACCCAGCGCATGGAAGACAGGACGAAGCGCGGCCGCGACCGCATTCCGCCCGCGCGCACGAGACTTGCCGACCGCCCGAGCCCGGAGCATGCTCCGCCCTGTCCGAAGGGCCCTCGGCCCGGCGGATG
>Ga0070728_10006160_pt1 | contig 11455 bp, 7 predicted proteins | sample tdDd471_FD_66723 | JGI IMG/M metagenome (GOLD analysis project Ga0070728, IMG submission 66723) | Marine sediment microbial communities from the Atlantic coast under amendment with organic carbon and nitrate - tdDd47.1 | ecosystem: Environmental > Aquatic > Marine > Coastal > Sediment | place...
CGGTTTACTCATGTCTAGAACAACGGTCACGACTGTCATTGTGTTTACGCTGGCATTCGCCTTTATCACGCCTTCAACGCACGCCCAGTGCACCTCCACGCAACTGGCAGCTCCATTTGCCGGTGATGCTTTTGCCAACGACCAGTTCGGTCGAAGTGTCGCCGTGCATGAGCGTCTGGCCGTGGTTGGCGCCCCCGAAGATGACTTCGGCGTGGGAAGCGCCTATGTGTACGAGTTTGACGATGGCGAATGGCAACAAGTTGCCAAGCTCACGGCGTCGGATGCCATTGCGGGCTACAAGTTCGGCATCAGTGTCGGTGTCAGCGGAGATGTGATCGTCGTCGGAGCGTACCAGCCCTTTCCTGCCGAACAACCGGGCAAGGCCTACGTGTTTGAACGTCCGGCCGGCGGCTGGGCCAACATGAACGAGACAGCGACGCTCACGGCGTCTGACGGAGCCAACAACGACAACTTCGGCTTTGCGGTGGACATCGACGGAACGACCATCGTGATCGGTGCCTATCTCGACGATGACGGTGGGCCAAACTCGGGCGCAGCCTTCGTGTTCGAGCAACCCGTCGGCGGCTGGACCACCATGACCGAAACCGGCAAGCTCACCTCCGGTGACCTCGACGAGAATGACCAGTTCGGGAGATCGGTGGCCATCGCAGGTGATACCATCGCCGTCGGCGCCGACTATGACAGCAACGTGGCGCATCAGGCAGGTGCGGCCTACGTCTTCGTGAAGCCGGCCGGCGGCTGGACGACTGCCGTGGACAACGGCAAGTTGACCGCTGCAGTTCCGGTCGATTTCGATCGTTGTGGACTATCGGTGGGTGTCGGTGACGGGTTTGTAATCGCCGGTGCCTGGGGCGACGACCAGGTTGCACAGAAAACGGGCGCCGTGCTCGTGTTCGTACGTCCAGATACCGGCTGGTCCGACCTGACCACGACGGCAAAACTCGTGGCCAGCGACGCAGTCAGCGGCGACCATCTCGGCTGGTCGGTGGAAGCTGATGGCCAGGTGATCGCCGCCGGTGCACCGGCCAATCTGTTCGACGGGTCGGGATTCGGTGCAACCTACCTGTTCCTGCAACCGATCACGGGCTGGGCGGACGCCACTGAAGACGCCAAGCTGGTATCATCGAACTTGACCGAAGACGACGAATTCGGCACAGCAGTGGCGCTGAGCGGCCCAATGGTCAACGTGGGCGCGCGATTCTTCGCTACCGGCGGTTACATGAACGCCGGAGCCGCCTACCTCTTTGGCGGCGCGCTGGACTGCAATGACAACCAGGAAATCGACATCTGCGAGATCGTGTCCGGATCGAGTCCCGACGACGACGGCAATGGCATGCTTGACGAGTGCGAGACATCCAGCGCCGTCCCGGAAACATCTCGACAGATGACCCTTCTCCAAAACCGGCCGAATCCCTTCAATCCCAGCACTGAAATCCGGTATACGGTGTCCTCTGCCGGCGATGGCGCTCTCCAGGTTTTTGATCTTCAGGGAAAACTGGTCAGGACACTGCAACAGGGCAGGTTTGCCGCCGGCAACGGATCCGTGGTCTGGAATGGCCGTGATGACCACGGCCAGCAGGTCAGCAGTGGGGTGTATGTCTATCGCTTGAGTGTCGGCGGCCACACGCAAAACCATAGAATGGTGATGTTGAAATAGTAGAGAGCAGCTGGTATCAACCCGTGTGTTGCGGTCGAGAGGCGAGGTGTGGACCGCTGCAACGGCAGGGTTGACTCGACGCCCCTCCTCTGCAGGGTGGCTGGACCATCCGGCAGATCACCCATCACATCGCCGGCGGCGATGACCTCTGGAAGCCAGGCATCAAAGCGGCCCCGGGCAACGAAGAGGGCGAGTTCACCCTCGAGTGGTACTGGTCGGTCCCGCAGCAGTTATGGGCCGAGCGCTGGGAGTACGCGCATCGGCCCCTGACCCCGGACGATCGGCGTTCGCAAGCCTGATGGAGAGACCGAAGCCAGCTCCACCGGATTCATTGCGGAAATGCAAGCGGACCACCTCGAGCATCATGTGGCCCAGATCCTAGCCATTCGGGGAGAAGGTGGCGGCGTCTGAAGACAGCCGGCAGGTCAGCAGTGGGGTGTGTCTATCGCTTGATATAGCTTATGCTTACGAATGCTCTTATATCCGAAGAACGGGTAATGGATCAGCGGGCGCGCTTGGCAGGTGCAAGCTCTTGTTAGGCTGCAGACGGTCGCTCCCAAACACTTCAACCGTCGTGCCGCTGCCGGTCCTTCTCCATGATTTGCTTGATCTTGCGCTCTTCCCAGTTCTTGCCCCACAATCCCGGACCAACGAAGATCGCGAACGCGTGTACTGCAACCCCGATCCCCCAGCCGATCAGAGTCCAGTAGAACCACCAATGGCCTGGAGACGTCAGGAAGTTGGTCACGAAGAGGAAAGTGTTAGCAAGCACGTACACGAGGAAGTGAACGTAGAAACCCCGGATCTCCTCAACTTTCTTCTTGGCTCGCTCGTACCTGGCCTGATCGTTCATTTAAACCTCCGGTCGGAGCGTGAGTGCCCTCGGGCATTTCTGCTAAACCTAACGTGAATGATGAAGGTCTGCGTATCCAGATACACCTGCAAGCATTGCTGGATATCACCTCACAGCCGAATGATGCCCACGTTCAAATACTCCGCTATCGTCAGTTCGTCTCTTTGTCCCGAACGCAGCATAACGGGATATACTGCGAGAATCTATGAGGAAGTCTCAGGGCCAGAACCTGATTCTAGCGAAGGCGCGGTTCCCGAGAGTCTGAGTAGTCGCTGAGGCCGGCCTCCCCGGCAGGCTTTAATCCCCCTACCCAGGGGGGTAGATTAGTGAACCCCCCCCAGCCAGACCCCCGCTAACCGTAAGTTGTTGTTTAGATTACAGATGTAAGTCCTGCGCTACCCGAAGAACGGTTGGTCGGTTTTAACTCAGGTGGTCCATTATGGGTCCGAGACGCCGCCGCGTAGCGGGCGATACAATTCACGTCGCACTTCGTCCGTGAATTGCTCGATCTGCTGGTCTGGCACCTCCAGGTGCAACAAAGCCTGACGCGTCACTTCGAGCCCGGCCTCCATCTGCGCCAACACAACCTCGTGCACGCCGATGCCGTTCAGATCCTCCGCCAGTTCCTCCGACTCGGCGCGAGCGACGATCGGCAAATCAGGCCGCCGCTGTCGGGCATGGCGGGCAATGGTGAGCGTGACCACCGGTGAAGGCGTGGTTATCAGCAGCAAGCAGGCCCGTTCGAGCCCCGCCGCTTCCAGGACCAGCGGATGGCTCGCGTCACCGTAAATCACGGCAACGCCGGCATCGCGACAGGTCTCCAGGCGGTGCTGGTCCAATTCGATGGCCACGAACGGCAGGTCCAGCCGCCCCAATACTGCGGCCACTGCACGACCCATCTGACCGGCGCCGGCCACCACGACGTGGTCGCGCAATTCGTCGCGGGCGATGTTGATCGTCAACACGGGCTCGCGCCGGCGGCGACTCTGGACAAAGCCGTAGATGGGCGCAGTAGCGCGGGACAGGAATGGCGTCAGAAACATGGTGACCAGGGCGACGGACAGGATCATCGTATACAGGTCCGTGCCTATGCTGCCGGTGCTCACTCCCACCCGGCCGATGACGAAGGCGAACTCGCCCGCCTGGAACATGGTCAAACCCAGCGCCAGTGGTACCACGTTACGGTAGCCGAAGACACGGCCCACCCCGGCACAGACCAGGCCCTTGGTCAGAGCAACCGTTCCCGCCAACCCCAGTACGAGCAACAGATTCTCCTGGACGAAGCGCGGATCCAGCAGCATGCCGACCGACGCGAAGAAAAGCAGGCCGAAGATGTCCCGCAGGGGAATGATGTCGCTCAGCGCCTGATGGGCATGATCCGATTCGCTGAGCACCATGCCCGCCACGAAGGCACCGAAGGCGAAGCTCAACCCCACCTTGTAAGTGGCGTAACCGATACCCAGTCCCAGCCCTGCCGTTGTCAGCAGGAATAGCTCCCGCGAGTTCCAGCGGCTGACCCGACGCATCAGCCAGGGGACCACCCGCGCGCCCACCAGGATCATCAGCGCCAGGAAGACGATCGAACGCACCACCGCCCAACCCAGATCCGGCAGTCCCGACCGCAGGTCCGTCAGCTTGGGAAGCAGGATCAGCAGGGGGACCACGGCCAGATCCTGGACCAGCAGCATGCCGATCATCACCCGACTCGAGAGGGTGCCGAGGCGGCCCTGACTCTGCAGGGTCTTCAGGATGACCATGGTACTCGACAAGGAAACACAGCCGCCGAACCAGACGGCATCGGTCCAGGGCCAACCCAGCGCGAGGCCAACGCCTGCGGCCGCGCCGACAGTCAGCAGGATCTGGATGGACGTGCCCAGCAGGGCCACGTTCCGTACCGGGCGCAGTTCCTTCAAGGAGAACTCGATACCCAGGGCGAAAAGCAGCAGGACGACACCGATCTCCGCCAGAAGCTCGATGTCGTGGGGATCGTAGATCAGGGCGCCGCCGGTCACCGGACCGAGGACGACGCCGGCGGCGATGTATCCCAGGATGAGTGGTTGCTTGAGGCGCTGAGCGATGACACCGCCGACGAATCCGGCGGTGACGATGATCGCAACGTCTGCGGCGATTCCCAAAACGACTCCCGTCCTGGCTCTTATCGCTGAGCGGGATATCCCGGCCGCTCGGCCTAATACGAAGCACGGCCTGACCCTACAGGCCGGAGACCAGTGAGTCGATCAGAATACCAAGCCGCGCCGGTTTCAGGCGGAAATGTCGCCCCGCCAGCAGGCCCTCACGAACGCAGGATGGCCTCGTAGCCACCTGTACACGGGCCGGGAAAACCTCCAGGGCACTAGCGAGTTCCAGCCGCGTATCGTGGGCTCGATAGACAATCCCCATGCCGCCGCAACCGTTCCCGGCCGATTCCGTAATTTCAGCTAGAACCCGTTCCCCGGAGGAAGCCATGATCTTGCTGAGATTCGCCGCCCCCGCGCTTCGGCGCCTGTCCATTCTCGCTCTGCTCGTCCTTTCGCTGGCCTCGATCGCGACTCAACCGGCAGCCGCCGACCAGGCCGCTGAAGCGGACGTCCCGGTGATTCGCAACGTCACCGATCCCCCGGGGGGCATCGAGGTCCTGCACCTGGAAGAAATGTGGCGCGCCGGCGGCGAAGACGGCGACGAGATCTTCGGCCAGATCTTCCGGGCCGACGCGGACGAGGAAGGCAACGTCTACCTGGTCGACACCCAGCTGAGCGAGGTGCCGGTCTTCTCGCCTGACGGCGAGCGTATCAAGACCCTCAGCCGCGAGGGCGAAGGCCCCGGTGAGACCCGCGAACCGGTGGACATGCTGCTCTTACCGGACGGGTCGGTGGGTATCCTGCAGCGTTTTCCCGGCAAGGTGGTGCGGATCGACCGCGACGGCACCCCCGTGGGCGACATCTTCTTCAACGAGGCCACCGAGGGTGGTTTCACGGCCCTGTACACCGGCCGCTGTCGCGGCGACGAGCTGATGTTCGTCATCCAGCGGGCCACCCGCGATGAGTCCAGCTCCACGCGCACCATCGAGGTAGCACGTTACGACGTGGAAGGCAACGAGCTGGCGCGCTGCTTCACCCGATCCACTCTGATCGACTTCAACAATCCTGTGATCAGCGAATCGTCGGTGCTGGACGTGGCCGTGTTCGGCTCGACCATCGCACCGGACGGCTGCGTCTACGTCGGCGCGGACTACGACCGCTACGCCGTCAACGTTTACCGGCCCGACGGCACCCTGCACCACGTCATCGAGCGCGAGTTCACGAAGCGCCCGCGTACCGAACTCGAGAGCGGCCGCATCGAGGCGGTTTTCGCGACCTGGGGCCGTCGCGGCGGCCAGCAGATGCCCACCGAGATCTACGACTGCGCGCCCACGATCACCGACCTGTACGTGGACGATGCGAACCGCCTCTGGGTGGAAAATAGCCGCAGCGCGGAGGTGGGGCCCGATGAGGCCATGCTCACCTACGACCTCTATGACGCGGACGGCAAGTTCACCCACCAGGTGGCCCTGGTCTGCGACGGCGACCCGGTGAACGACGAGCTGTTCCGTGTGCGTGACGACATGGTAGTGCTGGTCAAGGGATCGATCCCGGCAATGTACGCGGCCATGGCACCAACCGTGGATGCCGACGAGGAGGCCGCCGAGGCGAACATGGAAATCGTGTGTTACCGGATTCCCTAGTCATTCTGTCTGAGCAGGTGGGGTCGACCGGATAGGCTGCCAGGCCGACGATCACCGGGTGGCAAGAACCTGATTCATGCGAACGGACGGCTCCCAAGAGGGTGAGCTGCGCGGCATAGCCGTACCTGCTCCATCATGGGTTGGGCGTAGGCTATGCCGGGACTAGACCTGAATCCTCAGGTCGAGCCCCTTTCTCTTCTTCACCTCCTGCAGATCCTGCCTGAGGCCCAGCCAATAGGGATGATCCGAGTCGTGTACAGCGGACTCGGTGTCACTCTTGACACCCGGGAAGTGACGACTCAGGATCTCCCGCACGTTGGCCGGTCAACTGGCGGGACAGGTCCGCGTGGACGAGTATCTCCTCCGTCCAGTCCGTCTCAGCCTCATCCAGGACGTAGCAGTAGCGGCAGTAATGCGCGCACCCGACATACGAATCCATCTGGTAGTCGAAGCCCTCCAGGCTGCAGGGAACAAGGATGGGCCTGTCGGAGCACTTGGAAATCTTCATATCCGAGAACGGTCCTCTCCTTGAATCATCTTCCACCGAATTCGCTGCACAGACAACCGTTGAGTGCACGTAGCGGGAACCTGATGGGAACGTTCGCGGGTCTGAGATCGCAGTGAATGACACCTCGTTCAATCTTTCAAACTTTTGTATTGACATTCGCCACTGTCATATGTATACTCATCGAATTGTCACTCTTTCGAAGGAAGCCCGATGCCTCAGGCCCCTCGCCAGCTCACGTTGATCGACCTCCAGAACGCCACCGGCTTCTCGAGCCGCCAGATCCGCTTCTACATCACCGAGGGTCTGGTCTCCGGCGCCGGCGAGCGCGGTCCCAACGCGACCTACAGCGAGGACACCCTGCGCAGATTGCAGCTCATCGCCCAGCTGAAGGAGATGAAGGTCGAGCCGGTGGGCCGCAGCCTGACCCTGGCGGAGATCCGCAACGTGCTGGATACATTGGGTGAGGATGGCGCCGAGGCGATGCTCTCTAGCGGGGCTCAGCTGACGATCATGGATACCGACGCGACGCAGATAGTTGCCCCCGCAACTAGTTCTGCTGACGCGGTCGTTCGCAGCTCGGCTCTGGACTATGTGCGCGATGCGGTCTGCGAGGAGATGCGTCCGCCGTGGACCTCCGCGCCGGAACCGGACACAGCTTCACTGTCCTTTCACGAACCCGTGGCCCCCCTGGCCGACACCCCAACCCCGGTGGATCTCGGTCCGCTGGAATCCGTCCTGCGCCACCTCCACCGTGTCCTCGCGGATCTGACCTCGGACAAGCAGATCCACGATAGCGAGCGCGGCGAGAGCTGGCGGAGGGTTCGTACCCCCGACATTGAGATCCAGGTCCGTGTGCCCGACGACGATCGTCGCCGCGCGCGGCTGGAGGAAGTTGCCGACACCCTTGGCAAATTACTCGATGGGAAGGTATGAACATGGAAACCCACAATGATCTGATCTGGAAAGCATCCTTCGATCGCCGCCTCGTCAGCACCCGCGGCGGCAAGCGCCACCTCTTGATCGACCTGCAGGCCCCCAACGTCGTGTCCGAATACAGCCCCAAGCGGACCCCCTTGAACCTGGCCCTGGTCATCGACGCCTCGGGCAGCATGCAGGGCGATCCCCTTGAGGCGGCCCGCCAGGCATCCATCGGCATCGTCGAGGCCCTGCACGACGAGGATCACATCACCGTCGTGTCCTTCGCCAGCGACGTGATCACCCACGCCGACGCCGTCCTGGCCGACGCCCAGGGCAAGCGCACCGTCATCGCCGCCCTCGAGAAGCTTCACACCCGCGGTATGACCAACCTGTCGTCGGGCTGGCTGCGCGGCTGCGAGTGCGTTGCCCAGCAGATGGAACGCGCCCCCGGCACCCAGAACCGCGCCATCGTGATCTCGGATGGCCACGCCAACGAGGGCATCGTCGATCCCGAGCAGCTGGGCCTCCACGCCGCCGAACTGCGAGGCCGCGGCCTGTACTCGTCTGCCGTCGGTGTGGGCGACCACTACAATCCCACCCAGCTGCAGGCCATCGCCGAGCACGGCAGCGGCCGCCTGCACGACGCCGCCGACGGCCAGGACCTGGTCGAGGTCGTCCTCGGCGAACTGGGCGAGATCCTCACCACCGCCGCCGAGGACATCAACCTGACGATCAGCCACCCCACCCACCTGCCGGTCAAGGTGCTGGGCACCTACCCGGTGCAGGCCGAACGGGGCCAGACGACCGTCTCGCTGGGCACCCTCGTCGCCGGAGCCCAACGCCAGCTCGTCGTACAGGTCGACATCGCGCCGGGAGTCGTGGGCGATCGCCTGCTGATCGAGCTCACACCGACCTGGAAGGTCCCGGGCGAGAACCACACGGTAACCAAACCCGCCATCATCGCCGAGATCGTCCTGGCCCCGGTCGAGGAAGTCGCCGCCGAGCTGCCCAATCTCGAGATCTGCGGCGCCATCGCCGCCATGTGGCAGAAGGACATCATGTTCAAGGCCACGACCATGAACTCGGAGGGACGGTACGAGGACGCTCAGCGGTTCCTGGACGAGGTGCTACCGGAGTTCAGGGCCTATGTACGGGACCTGCCCGGCGGTCGCGACATGATGCGGCAGTTGCGTCGTTACCAGCGGGTGGTCACCCAGCCGATGGCAGCTCGGGGACTGCGGGACAACTATGTCGCGTGTCGCAAGGGAATGATCATGGAGGAAGATCTACGGCACCGCCTGCGCGATCCGAACCCGTGGGACGAACCCAGATAGGAGTTTGTCGGGGGAAGGACGGCGTCGGCTTGTCCGGTTGGCGTCGTCCTGAACCTAAGGCACTCGGCAGCTACCAGCCCGATGGCGATCCACACCAACAATGCCGATAGCTATGCCTCGGCAACACGAAGCATTTATCATCTTTCTGATATCGCGTTCAGGAATCATTTACCGCCCGTGCTATATTACTATTACAATAGAGCAAGTACTCCGCCGAACTCCTCATTGACGTGGCCGCATCATCAATGATAAGGTTCGCCCTTCAACCGATCGGGGGGATTCTGATCAATGCGGTTGATGCGCTCTTCGTTGCATTCAGTGATATTACTTCTATCACTGAGCCTCCTCGCAGCGGCACTTCCAGCAGGCGCCCAAGAGCATCCTACTAAAACCGAGTTTACTACTTTCTACTTCACTGCCGATTTCAGCAAGGACTCCAGACTCACCGACAAGAACGCTTTCAACACGTACATCGGCGACGATGGGCGCAAGTATATTACCGAGAACATCGTCGCAGACCTCGTCCTCGCTGCGGAAGATCGCCTCCGTTCGCTTCAGGTCGGAAATGTTGCCGTCGAGGGCTCGCTTCCGGCCGATGCCAAGACCGCCGGGGGCCAACGCTTCTACTCCATAGAAGCAACATTAGGCATCACCAGCGACCTAAAGATATCCGTCCGTTACGAACTGATCCTGCGAGGGGCCGAGCACAAGACGCTGCAACGCAGCCTGCATGAGTTCCACAGCAATCAGGTGAACTGCGTATGGGAAGAGCTGAAGATTTCTGCCGCAGACACGGTAGCGAGAAACAATCAGCTAGAGAACATAAAGGACGCGATTCTGAAAGACACGAGAGCCGAGCTCATGAAGTGGATTGTCGCATCGACATCTAGGTTCCGGGTTTGCGTATGCGATAGTTTCGCCTACGCAGGAAATGATACGACCTACGCCTACGTCAAGAAACTGGCTCGGGAAGTCGTCAAATCTGAGTTGTCACGGCACGATGCGATTATGGTGTTTGATCGTGCACACTCCTCGACCGATTCGAGTTCGTTTCTCAGCAATCTAGATTACGTAATTACCGGAGCCGTGGGCACGATCCCCAACGAGCTTCGGATCGACCTGAATTGCGTCAAGAGACCCAGCGGCCGCATCCTGAGTAGTCGCTGGGCAGTCATCGAGAGTGTCGAGTTGCATGACCTCTCCTGGACGGTCTCCGCTCTGGTGAGAGACCTCGTGCAGGCAATGGAGATGGACTTCGGCCAGACGATTCCAACGATGTCCATCGTTGGTGTCCCCAAGGCGAAATTCAGCTCGTCCGGCGAGCCCACCCGCTATGACCACTCTCTTACGCGTGAGATCGTGCGGTCCATCACCCAGAAGTTGATGTGCATGAATATCGGGGGCAATTATGCGGATGGTTTCAGTTTCGACACGGAGGGCAGGATCCTGGCCGGAGCGGAGTCCGGCGGGCTTGTACCCTCGCATACGCTGAACGAAACCAACTCGGACTATCTCATAGTTGTAGCTTATCAGGACCTTGGGGAAAAGATTCGACTTGGTACCTCGCTCTACTCCTACCATTCCAATCGACCAAAAGTCACCGAGTACTTCTACAACGAAGCCATCCACAAGATCGAGATCGATAAGAGTACGACCAAGATCGTCAAGGAAATTGCTGCCAGGCTTTCTGACCTCGGGCTCACTTCCATCGACACCTCAGCAAGCAATAAAGAGCAGAGCGACGTCGCAATGGAAATGGAGTCCATAAGGGTTCACGGAGTTCTTCTCCACAGGCGGGCTGGGTTTCGCCTCGGAGGGATCGTGGGCCGTCACGACCCTGAACTTTTCCTGGGCCGGCGGTCCGGTAATTGTCTGGAGGCCTACTTCACGTACAGGGAGCCCCGCCTGTCGTTCAAGCGGGAGGGAGGGCGATGGGACGGGTGGCTTGAGTTCAGTGTCGGACTGGATGACGGCGGCAATTCGTCCTCAAGTGGCCCCCTCGCGACGCTCATACTTGTAAACTACAAACTGACGGCGACACAATGGCAATACTCATCGACTGCTTTCAATGTTTCGTTTGGCGCGGGTCTCGGCATACACATCATCCGCTACAAATTCTCGCCGGGTGACAAACACTACGCCGGCGACGAGGATTTCGTCAATTCCACTGCGGTCCCGGCCTACAGTGTGCTCGGCGAGATCGGAGTTCCTCTTGGGACTCGGTGGGGGATAGACTTCACAGTCCGGTACGCCGGTTCGTGGGATACCATCGACCCCATCCCAGATGCCAATCTGACCACAGAAGATGGACCCACCGGCAAGTTGAACGCGTTCTATTTACTTGGCGGGTTGAGTTACCGGTTCTGAAGGAGGGTATTGTGCCTGATAAAGCGAAGGTAGCTCGCTCCGTTCGCGGCTCGTTTGCCGTTATTTCGCTGCTATT
>Ga0070728_10006161_pt1 | contig 11452 bp, 10 predicted proteins | sample tdDd471_FD_66723 | JGI IMG/M metagenome (GOLD analysis project Ga0070728, IMG submission 66723) | Marine sediment microbial communities from the Atlantic coast under amendment with organic carbon and nitrate - tdDd47.1 | ecosystem: Environmental > Aquatic > Marine > Coastal > Sediment | place...
CCGACAAGATCAACACGCCGCTGCTGCTGGTGCATGGCGACAGCGACACCAACGTGCCGGTTGGCGAGAGCGACCAGCTGTTCACCGCCCTGAAGGTGCTGGGTCGCGAGGTGGAGTACGTGCAGATCCAGGGGCAGGACCACCACATCCTGAACCACGATCAGCGGGTGGTGTGGAACGACACGATCCTGGCGTTCTTCGCCAAGTACCTCAAGGGACGCCCTGAATGGTGGGGCGCCATGTACCCGGACGAGTAGATCGATTGCCGGTACGGCCCATTCCCCTGTGGGGAGTGGGCCGTTTTTCGTGCTAACTTGGTTGTGCCCGGCCCATTACCTGAGCTAGTTTGCCGGGTCAACCATCGCCCCGCTTGATCGAGGTCCCCGTGTCCACCCTGCTCATGATCGACAACTACGACTCCTTCACCTACAACCTGGTGCAGATGTTTCGTCAGCATCCGGTCGAGGTGGAGGTGCGCCGGAGCGATGCGGTGACGATGGCCGAAGTGCGCCGCCTGGCACCCGACTACCTGGTGGTCGGCCCCGGGCCCCGGGATCCCGACCATGCCGGATGTTCGTGCCAGCTCATCGCCGAGTTCGGCCTGTCGATCCCGACCCTGGGTGTTTGCCTGGGAATGCAGTGCCTGAACGAGGTGCATGGGGGCCGCACGGTGCGCACGACGCCGGTGCATGGAAAGGTGAGCGCGGTGAACCATGAAGGGCATGGACTCTTCGCCGGCCTGCCCTCGCCGTTCAAGGTGGCGCGCTATCACAGCCTGGCCGTGGAACCGGCCGTCGCCGCCCTGGAGGAATGCCTGGAAATCACCGCGACCACTGCGGATGGGGTCATCATGGGACTGTCCCATCGCGAGGCGCCCCTGTATGGGGTCCAGTTCCACCCGGAAAGCTTCATGACCGAGCACGGGGCCACCATCATCGCCAACTTTCTGGAGCCTGGAACCAGCCGGGGAGCCACGCCATGACCGATTCACAGGGACCAGACATCATTGCCAGCGCGGCGCCCTTGACGGGTGTCCACGTGGAGACGGTGAACCTGACCGAGGATTTCCTGACCATGGCCGCCCGGTTCGCACCCTTGCCCGGCACCGTGGTCCTGGCCAGTGGCGGCGATCTGGACAGCGCACGGCAGTACATTCTCGGAGCCCTGCCCTGGCTCGAGATTTCGGCCCGCCACGAAGGTGGCACCCTGACCATCGATGGGACAAGGGTCCCTCTGGAGGGCGACCCCTTCGAAGTCCTGCGCCACGTGCTCCAACGTTTTCGGTTGCCTGACGACTGCCCGGCCCCACCGCCCGCCGCAGGTCTCCTCGGCTACCTGGCCTACGACCTCAAGGACCACATCGAGACCCTGCCTCGCACCTGCGTCGACGACCTGCAGTTGCCCACCATGCTCCTCTACGCGCCCTCGGTCCTATTGGTCCAGGACCGCGGTTCGGGCGAGACGCGCATGATCGTTCCCCAGCGGGGCGAGGACCTGGCGCCCACGGCCGCCATCATCGATCGGGCCCGTGAGATCCTGGCCGGACCCACGCCAGAGGCCGCCCCTACGCCCAGTGCCAGTCGGCCCCTCGCCGGCATTTCCCGGGCCGACTATGAGCAGTCGGTCAGGTCCATCGTCGAGGCCATCGCGGCGGGCGACATCTACCAGGCCAACTTCACCCAGCGCTTCCGTGCTTCCTTCACCGGCGATGCATTCACGCTCTTCGGCCAGCTCTTCGAGCGCAATCCCGCGCCGTTTTTCGCCTACGTCCAGGGTGGCGATCATCAGGTGGTCTCCACCTCGCCGGAGCGGTTCCTGCAACGGGTGGGCGACCAGGTGGAAAGCCGGCCCATCAAAGGCACACGACCCCGGGGGGACACACCCGAGGCGGACGTCGCACTCAGTGACGAGCTCCAGAAGAGTCCCAAGGACGATGCCGAACTGTCCATGATCGTCGACCTCGTGCGCAACGACCTGGGCAAGGTCTGCCGGGAGGGCTCGGTCGAGGTGAAGGAGCACAAGCGGCTTGAGTCCTACCGTAACGTGCACCATCTGGTGTCGCGGGTCACCGGCCGGCTTGACACCGGTGTCGATACGGTCGACCTGATCCGGGCGGCGTTTCCCGGCGGGTCCATCACCGGCTGTCCCAAGATCCGCGCCATGGAGATCATCGACGAGCTGGAGTCGTCGCGGCGGCACGTCTACTGCGGCAGCATCGGCTACCTGGGCTTCGACGATTCACTGGACCTTTCCATCGCCATCCGCACCGCCACCATCATGGGCGGCACCATGACCTGGTCGGTGGGTGGCGGCATCGTCTACGACTCCGACCCCGCCGACGAATACGAGGAGAGCCTGCACAAGGGCCGCACGCTGGCCGAAGCATGTAGTGGTCCCGACGCTCTGGATACGGCCGATCCCTTAGTCTGGCACAACGGGCGGTTGGTGCCGCTTTCTACGGCCGGAGTTCCAGTGATCGATCTGGGTCTGCTGCGGGGATACGGGTTGTTCGAGACCTTGCGAGTCGACCGTGGCCAGGCGCCGCTGCTGGCCGATCATGTGGCGCGGCTGGAAGCGTCCTGGCGTCAGCTCATGCCCAGCGATCCGCCGGATTTGCATTGGAATGACATCGTGTCCCTGGTGGTCCAGGCCAATGGGTTCCTCGAGCGGCCGACCATGGTGCGGATCATCGCCACCCGCGGCTCCCGCGAGCAGGCGCCCTGGGACCACTCCATCACCGTCATGGCCCAGCCGTACACCCATCGGCTCGAGGCCAGCGGCGCACCCGGGCTGCGCATCGGCACCTATCCCGAGCCCCGACAAACACCGTTGGCCGCGCACAAGACACTCAGCTACATCTACAACAATCAGGCGGCGCAATGGGCTCGCAATCGAGGCTACGACGAGGCGCTGATCCTGAACACGGACGGCACGGTATCCGAGGGCAACAGCACGGGGATGCTGGTGATCGTCGGGAAGCGTGTGATCCGACCGGAATCGCTGGCCGCGTTGCCGAGTGTGATGGCAGGGGCGGTCTGCCGGTTGCTGGCATCCTGGGATCACGAGATCGTGGTGGCGCCGGTCCGGCCCGAGGAGTTGATGACGGCGGACCTGGTCCTGTCGACCAGTGGTATGATGGGGGCGATCCCCGTGTTCGCCATCGATGGCCGGGAGCGGGCCGTGGGACCTGATCTGTGGCGGCGGGTGAATGATGTGATCATCCCGGGGTGGGGCGGCTTCGGAGGGTGAGCATGGCCTTTGCTGGCGTCATCTGTGCTAGAATCATGGTCGGCACCCACATGTCCACGGCCCGGAGGCTCCACACCTTGTCCGCCCTTCTCCGATCCCGCCTGCTCGCCATCGGCCTGCTGATCGTGCTTCTCCTGGTCATCTGCAGCCCCATGGCTGTGGCCTGCACCATCGGCGTGGCCAACGGCTCGGCCACCGCCGACGGCCGACCCCTGATCTGGAAGGTCCGGGACAATGCGGCCGTGCCGAACAACGAGATCTACTACAACACCTCCCTGACCATCCCCTTCGTCGCCCTGGTGACTGCCAATGGTGGCCCCGACTCGCCGACCTGGATGGGCACCAACGTGAATGGCTTCGCCCTGGTCAATGCCAATGCCGGTGATCTGTCGACCCGGGCCAACGGCGAGTTCATGCGGGCGGCCCTGGGCAGTTGCCGTTCGGTGCGCGAGTTCCAAACCCTGCTCGAAGCCACCAATGGAATCCGCGACACCCACGGCAATTTCGGCGTCATGGACACCACCGGCGCGGTCTTCATCATCGAGGCATCCCGGGACAGCTTCTGGACCTACGACACCCTGGACACCGAGCGTGGCTTCATCATCCGCACCAACTTCGCCTGCGTCGACACCGCCGGCACGGGCATCGACGGCCTCCCGGGCGAACATCGATTCGTGCGGTCCACCAATCTGGTGACCGAGTGGATCGACACCGGGACCCTAGGTGTTGCCACCCTGGCCGGTCAGCATGCACGCGACTTCTCCAACAACCACTTCGAGCCGTTCCCTTTGCCCTGTTACGAATGTGGGGATCCAGACAGTCTCCAGGGCTACTTCGACTCATTCTTCAGCATCTGCGCCGGGGGAACGGTGTCGGCCTCGGTGATCCAGGGCGTGGCACCTCATCCGGCGACGGAGCCGGCCTGGCTGACCACATTCTGGGTCCACCTTGGCCAGCCGGCATGTACCATCGCGGCGCCCTACTGGCCGGTGGGGCCGGCCCCCGCGGTGGCCAACGGACCGGAAACCGCCCCCATCTGCGATCTCGCCAATGTGGTGCGGCATCAGGTGGTCTTCCCCATCCCCTACTATACGCGGACCGTCAACTCGTTCGGAATCTACGATGGTGAAGGGGGCGGTCTCTGGTCGACGCTGTTGCCGGTCGAGGCGGCGATCCGCGAGGTCACCGATGAGCGACTGGCGTGGTGGAGGCTGAATCCGCCAGACGCCGGCACCATCCTGGCCTTCGAAGATTCGCTGGCCAATGTCGTCCATGAACTCCTACTCGACGACGTGCTCACCGAGGCGGCCACACCGGCCGTGATGCGGCCCCTCATCGCCTATCCCAACCCGTTCAATCCCGCGACCACCCTGGCCTTCGATCTTGCCCAGGAGGGGCATGCCCGACTCGAGATCTACGATCTGGCCGGGCGTCGTGTGGCCCTGATTCTGGACGGATTCATGCCCGTCGGCCATCACCGGATCAACTGGCAGCCCGATGGCCTGGCCTCCGGAGTCTATGTGGCTCGATTCCAGGCCGCGGGACTGGTTGGACACCGTCGCATGGTGCTCCTCAAGTAAGATTTCCCCGAATCAGGCAGGATTCTCGGGAGACTTGATCATCAACATCGCAGCCGTGGGAATCGGCGGGTAGGGCATCAGCAATCGATAGCCACGAAACTCGCTGGCTCGCCAGTCCATGCAATCAAAGATGTGGTTCAGAAGGTCGGGATACTCCGGGTATCGCGGCGAGGAGACCTCGGCTGTCCCACTGCCCAGGGAGAAGGTCTCGATGGAGAGCGGCAACTGTTCCGGTATACGCTGTGCTTCGGGCCTGAATCCCCGCGTGTTGGTCAGACGGTCTAGGAGATAGGCCTCGGGTGTTCCCTCATGTTCGAGATCGCGGTGGAGGAACATGTCCAGGACCAGGAGTTCGGCCGGTGTGATCAGGTCGATCATCGAAGCGAGGTGGTCGCTGTCCTCGTTGCGATAGCGATTGAAATCGGGTTTGAAGACATCGGCGAAGACGATATCCAGCGAGCCCGTATTGCCCAGGGGTCCCTCGGGGATCTGCATCAGTCGACCGTACTCGGTCTTGACCGTGCGAATGTCGGGCATGGGCAGGGAACAGAATCGCGGCACGATGGGAGGCAGGTCGGAATCGGGGACCTCGGGATCGACGGCCCGGGAGACCAGATCCATGATGCGGCCATCGTCCAGGTAGCCATGTTCGCGCCGGAGCGGCCAGGGCACGGGGCGGAGGCGCCGGAATCGGACCAGGCCCTCGACCCTCGCCGTGGTGATGGAGTCGGAGTCGGTGGCTGAGGGGGCGTGAATGGTCGTCTTGAAATTCACCCGGGCCTGCGCTCCCCAGATGGAGCTGTTGGCCAGAAACGCCTGCTCCCGCATGGTCTGCTGGCGGGTGGTGACATCGCCGAAATCCAGGCCTGCAGCCACGGCATTGAATGAGCTGCGATCGTCGAAGACCTCGTGGACCATGGACTCGAATTGACGGCAACGGTCCTGGAGCTGCTGGATCATTCCCGGCGGAGCACCCTTCGCCTCGCAGGCCTGGCAGAACTTTTTAGTCTGATTCTGACTGGGAATATCTCGAGAGATCTCCAGGATATCAGCGGCATTGATGATCCTCGTGACCCGCCAGACCAGATTCCGGTCGAGATTCAGGGCACGCGACGTCTCACGGGTCTTCTTGGGATCCATCCCCGAGGCCAGCAGGACCTGGCGGAAGGACTCGCGGACAGCGGTCAAGATCATCAAGAGGTCGCTGGGGACTCCGCTTGAATTCATCGGACCATCACCTGCTGATTGCATGATTACTCCAACATTCTTTCTCTGTGCTTGTTGTCCACCGTTGATCAGTCTCTACCGGAACAGCTGCTTCACCTCGGTCAAACTCGTGGCCTCGACCGCCGTCGATGGAACCACATCAACCCGGAAAGCCGGGGCCCAAATATCCGTCACCAACTCTACGGAGCCATCCCCAGCCAGATGGTGAGGAAGATTCCAATTGGTCCACAATCCAAAGTCCGTCATGGTCCACTGGGCCAGGACATTGTCCGGTCGTGGAGGCTGATCAATGGGTCCCAGCACCAGGGACATGGTGACCTCGTCATACTGATCATCCCAGAGTACATAGCCCATAGCTACCCAGATGTCAGACAGGGTGCCCGAAACGGAAGCCGTGAAGGCCGTGGCCTGTTCATAGCCATTCTGGCTGGGAACATCGACACCGGTAACCATGGCGCCGCCGTGGCTGTCATAATCCCAGCCATCATGGTCGGAGCCGAAGTTGTTGTAAATGGCCTCGGCAAGGGCAGGAAGAGCCAGCAAGCAAAGAGCAACAATGAGAAGGGACATCCTGGGCATGGGTGAGTTTCCTTGTTGGGGTCGGACTGCATTCTAGCACGCCCCGCTGGATGGCTGGTATCACTTCCGGCCTCACGTTCGCCTGACCATGCCCTCGTGCGCTGAGCCCTCTGGGTCGACAGCCCATCGCAAAAGCCGCCCCGATCATCAGAACCGGGGCGGCTTCGTTGGACGCTGGCTTTGTCGAAGCAATGCCTGTTAGCGATAAAAAGACTTCACCGTCGACCAGGACCGTGTCTCGACGGGAACCTCATCGCAAGGATCCGGAGCATCATCGATGCGGGTTCCCGTGACCTCGATCCGCTGGCAGGAATCCGGGATCACGCTGCAGTCGCCGGTGTAGGTGATGCTCGTGATGGTGACCGAAGAATAGGAATCACCATCGCGGGTCGCGTCGGAATCATAGACGAAGTTCGCGGTACATCCCGGAATGACTTCCTGGGATCCCTCGCAGTGGAGGGTGTAGGAGTCGGCATCGGCCGAGCCGGTGCACTCGATGGGGAAACTGCTGGGGTCGGGGTCCACGAACATGGAACCCTCACAGATGGAGTCGAGGGAAGTCGATGAGAAAATGACCATTTCGGAATCACAATCATAACCCACGACCTCGAGCTCCCAGATGCCGAACCATTCGTCGGGAATCTCGACATCGGCCAGGGCGGGGATGGCAACAACCACAAGCAGGCACACAAAAACGGCAGTAATACTCTTTCTCAATGAGTCCATGTTCATTCCTCCAGCTGGGCGATGGAAACCGCTGAATAGCGTCAGCAGTCTTAGGATGACTGCCACATATCGTAGTGTTTTTGTCTGATATCCGAATCTCAGGAATGTCCTTAATCAAGTCCGCCGCGCACCCTCCCCTGACCTGCAATTTTCCTGGCAGTTTCGTGTTCATCGGCCATGTTTCCCGGTCTCCGCCCACCACACCTTTGCCCAGACAACCCAAGGACCCACCATGCTCAAGCGATCCATCCTCACTCTATTCGCCGGCCTCCTGCTCCTTTCCGCGACCGGTTGTGTCGAGATCAATATCGATACAGAACTCAAGAAGGACGGCTCGGGAAAGACCGAGATGGAGTTCGTCCTCCTGCCGTCCACCTCCGAGATCCTGGCCGAACTGGCGGCCATCGGTGACGTCCCCGACGTGGACATCGCCAGGCTCGCCAACCTGGACGGCAAGGAACTGCAAGCGCGTGTCGAGGGCCATGGCGTGAAGGTCAAGAAGTTCAAGTCCCACCTGAAGGACGACATGCAGACCATCAGCTTCCGCCTGGAATACAAGGATCTCGAGGGCTACGCCTTCGCCCTGGACCAGCTCAGCGGCGAGCCCGGGGCCGGGCACCTCGGTGTCTTCGATGCCGGTGAGGGAAACCTCGTGCTCAAGGACACGGTCTATGATTTCCCCGAAGAGGTGGATGAAGAGGACATGGCGGCCGTCGAGACTGAAGAGGTCAGTCAGGAAGTCATGGTCAAGCAGGGCGAGCTCTTTGGACAGCTGATGCGATCCGGGAAGGACCTGACGTTATTCCGCTCCATCACCGTGCCTGGTGACATGGTCGGGAGCAATGGGATGGAGATCGACGGACGCACCAGCACCTGGTGGATGGATGAGAGCAACCGGAGTGAGGTCAAGGGCAACCTCGATCCGAACATCGTGTTCTCAGGGAAGGGTCTGAAGATCAAGCCGTTGGACGAGTAAGCCACTCGTGGAAGAAATAAGGACGGCGGCTTCGGTGAAGGAAGCCGCCGCCTTCAAGACCTAGCCCTGGTCTCCCAGCGCCGCCTCATAGGCCTCCCGATCCCCCACGCTGAAGCAGACCATCCGCACTTCCTCGATCTCGGGATAATCCTCCAGCGCCTCGCCGATGGCCGCCAGCGCCACCCGAGCGGCGCGCTCCACAGGGAATGCGTAAGTGCCGGTGCTGATGGAGGGGAAGGCCACGCGCTTGCACTCCAGGTCGGCCGCAATGCGCAGGCTCGTATGGTAGCAGGAGGCCAGGAGTTCATCCTCGGCTTCACCGCCGCCGCCGCCCCAGACCGGTCCCACCGCATGGATCACATACCGACAGGGCAGATCGAAGGCCGGGGTGGCCACGGCCTCTCCGGTCCCGCAATGGCCGATGTTGCCGCAAAGGTCCTCCAGGCGAGGGCCGGCCGCAGCATGAATCGCCCCGCAGACACCGCCACCGCGGCGCAGTTCCTCGTTGGCGGCATTGACGATGGCGTCGACGTCGTCCTGGGCGGTGATGTCGTCCTGGGTGATGGTGACGCGAGATTTCCAGGGGGCCATGGGCACGCTCCAGGGCTGGGGTCGGAATAACCGGATCGGCTGGAGTGTATCGCTTTCCCTTGATGGGCGCCATATCGCTGATCACTCCAGGTCTGGATTCTCTGAGAATCTCCGGTATGATCGGCCCAGGCAACCACTGGAAGGAATGTCCGCCGTGCCACCGATTCTCATCATCGTGATCATCATCGCCATCGCGACCCTGGCCATCGTGGCCTACCAGCACGACCAGAAGCGTCGACGGCTCCTGAAAGCCTGGGCCCACAGCAAGGGCCTGGTCGTGCACGACCGGACGCAGCGAGGATGGGAGAAGGAGTTCCCCGCGTTCAAGATCTTCAACCGTGGTCACAGTCGGCGCTCGTCCTTGCATCTCGAAGGGGAGATTGACGGCCGCCGCCTCCGGGCGCTCGACTACCGATTCACCACCGGGTCGGGCAAGAATCAACAGAGACACCGCCGCAGCATGGTGTTCCTGGACACCGGCACCCCGGTCATCCCCCTGCACATCCGTCCGGAACACATCTTCGACAAGGTCGGCGAGTTCTTCGGCCACGAGGACATCGACTTCGAGTCCTACGAGTTCAGCAAGCGCTTTCATGTCTCGTCGCCGGACCGCAAATGGGCCTACGATGTCATTCACCAGGGCACCATGGACTACCTGCTCGAGGCGCCTTCTGTGCACATCGAGTTCGGCTTCAACGAGATCGTGGTCTACAAGAACGGCGCCCTCACCGGCGAATTTTGCCAGGAATGTCTCAAGGTGGCCCGCCGGATGCTCGATCTCATTCCAGACAACGTCTTGACCCAGCCCCGAGGAGACTCGCATTGAATCCCACCGTCATCATCGGCGTCGTCTCGCTGGTCATCCTGCTCTGGGCCGTCCTGAACTACAACGGATTGGTGCGCATCCGTCAGCATGTGCGCGAGTCCTGGTCGGATATCGACACCGAGTTGAAACGTCGGTACGACCTGGTGCCCAACCTCGTGGAGACCGTGAAGGGTTATGCCGCCCATGAGCGCGAACTCTTCCAGCGGGTGACCGAAGCCCGGTCCCAGGCCGCCGCCTCGTCCGGCAGTCCCCGGACCCAGGCCAACGACGAGAAACCATTGATCGACAGCATGCGCCAGCTCATGGCCGTGGCCGAGGGCTATCCCGACCTCAAGGCCAGTGACCACTACCTGGCCCTGCAAAAGGAACTGGCCACCACGGAGGACCGCATCCAGCGTGCTCGCCGCTACTACAATGCCAACGTGCGGGAGATGAACACCAAGATCGAGGTCTTCCCCTCCAACATCATCGCCGGCATGTTCAGGTTCGAGCCCCAGGAATTCTTCGAGGTGGAAACGGCGACGATCCGCCAGGTCGTGGATGTCAGCATGTCGGACTGAATCATTGCGATGCCCGAGATGCCTGGTTTATCCAGGTACTTGAGTTACAATGAACTACTACTCGCAAATAGGTAAGCCTGGCCAATGAAGGTCTTCTCGTGAATGGTTCGGTGATTCGCTCCTCGGTTCTCCTGCTGATCGTGCTGATCCTCTCCTGGGGATCGGCCCAGGCCAGCTTTATCGAGATCGAGCCCATCGAGCAGGACTACGCCGATGAATCCGCCTATGGTCAGGTCATCACCGAGATCAAGGTCGAGGGAAACAAGCACACCCGAGAGTCGATCATTCTTCGGGCCATCTTCTCCCAGGTCGGCATGACCTACACCCACGAGCTGGCCAAGCAGGACCTGCTCTACCTCCTGCGAATGGGATCCTTCACCAGCGTATTCTTCACCCACGAGCAGGTTGACGACGGCATCGTGCTGGTCGTGCACGTGGTCGAGGCCACACCCTATATCCCCTCCTTGAGCTTTGCCCTGACCCAGGAGAACGGCGTGGAGATCGGTCCCGCCTTTTCCTCGTCAAACCTGCTCGGCTATGGAGCCCGCGCCTCGGTCTATGCCCGGTTCGGCGGCGCCACCAACATCGGCGTCAAGTACGCCGACCCGCAATTGATGAGCAACAACTGGAACATCGGCTACAAGTTCGAGTACTTCCATCGCGAGCGGACCAACAAGCTCCTCGACTTCGGAGAAAAAACCGACGAGTTCTTCATCGAATACAAGCATCGGTCCAACGAGGATTTCAGCCTGGGCCCCCGCCTGCGGTACATGAACCTGAAGAGCGACAAGGACGGCATCACGCTATCCGACAGTAACCGTGACGACGTCCCCTCCCTGGGCATGTTCATGGAGTACGACACCCGCAACGGCATCTATCCCACCAACGGCTGGTACCTCGATTGCGAGGTCTCCAAGGTCGGCATGTTCGGCACCCCTACCGATTTTTGGCGCTTTGATTTCGACACCCGGCGATACCTGCGGCTGCCGTTCAGCGGCAACACCCATTCCCTCGCTTTCTACTCCTACCTGACCATGACCAACGGCGTCATCGACGAGACCATGCCCAGCCATCAGCTCTTCTTCATCGGTGGCACCAACTCGGTGCGTGGCTGGTCCCTCGGATCACGCTATGGACG